>WPCJ01037212.1_pt1 | contig 10260 bp, 11 predicted proteins | sample 5399831 | NCBI WGS metagenome assembly WPCJ01 (sample SAMN12869470, study PRJNA574797) | sludge metagenome | isolation source: wastewater treatment of pH10 | place: China:Beijing | collected 2019-05-20 | reverse complement strand
GTTGCTGCCCCCCGATCGCGTGGCCACCCTCGTCGAGCCGTTCCAGCGCGGCGCCGACCGCACCCGCGGAGAGGACCATGCCGGTGCCGGGCTCGGCCTCGCGATCGTCGACCGCATCACGCAGGCCCACGGCGGGACTCTGGTGCTCACGCCTCGCACGGACGGCGGCCTGAACGTGACGGTGTGGCTGCCGCATCCGTATCCGCCCGCTCCCTGACGGCCTCGCTCCGCGCTTGCGGATCCCGGCTCAGGCCACCCTGGGGTCGCGTAGCGCCGCGAGCTCGCGTCCGTAGATGCGGGCGTCGGACTCGGCGTTCTCCTTGAGCTCGCGCGCAGTGTCAGCGAAGGCGTCGAGCGCCGGATTCACGCCGACCAGCGTGAACGGACGCTGCACCACGCGCAGATCGAGGCCCCAGACGTCTTCGAGCACGCGGCGCAGCCAGCCGGTGGAGTGGTCCCAGCCCTCCTTCGGCGAGCCGGGCGAGTAGTTGCCGCCGAGCACGGTGACGAGCGTCGCAGGCTTGCCGTTGAGCGCGGTGCCGGTCGGGTCGATGCGTGAATCGGTGTAGGACAGGTCGAACCACGTCTTGAAGTGCTGCGAGACGCCGTAGTTGTACAGCGGCACCGCGAACAGAAGCGCGTCTGCACCGATCAACTCGTCGGCGAACGTCGAAGCGAGCGCGCGGGCGTCGCGCTGCGCGGGGGTGCGCTGCGCCTCGTCGACGAATCCACCGGTCACGGCGTCCGCCCACGCGGTCGCCGGCACCGGGTCACTTGCCAGGTCGCGGCGGGTGACGATCGAGTCGGGGTGGGACGCGGTCCACTCGGCCTCGACGAGGTCGGCGAGCGCCCGACTGGCGGACGACGTGGGAAGGATGCTGGCATCCAGGCGGAACAGGGACATGGCCTACCTCTCGTTTTCGTAGTCGCTATGTTTTTCTTAGCGACACTGATTAACGTAGCACGGGTAGGATGGGGGAATGGCCGAGGTCGACGAAGAACGTCAGGTGTGCGACGTCGCCGTCACACTGGCGTTCAGCGTGCTCGGGAAAAGATGGAACGGCATGATCGTGTCGTCACTCGGCGGTGGGCCGTCCACGTTCGTCGCCCTGCGCCGCGCCGTCGCCGGCATCAGCGACACCGTGCTCTCCGATCGGCTCGCCGAACTCTCCGATGCCGGACTCATCGCGCGCACGGTCGACGCGGGCCCGCCGATCACCGTCTCCTATGCGCTCACGCCGAGTGGCGAGGGGCTCCTGCCGATCCTGGACCAGCTCGGCCGATGGGCCTCCGCGAACCTCGCCACTCGCGCCCACTGAATTCGTATCCGCCGCCCCGGCGCGGGCGTCGCTCCTCGCTGTCGCTCAGCCCGTCCGGGCGTCGGAGACGGTGAGAGCGGGGATGATCATGGTCTTAATCGCTTCCGGATCCGTCTTCGCCTTCATCAGTGCATCCTCGACGCCGTCCAAGCCGTATCGTCCGGTCACGATCCCCGAGGTGTCGACGATGCCGCGGGAGATCAGGTCGATCGCCGTCGGCCATGTGTTGACGTACCGGAAGGTACCGGTGAGCGTGATCTCTCGGTGCTGCAGCATCGCGACAGGAACGTCGAGCTGGTTGCCACCCATGCCGACGAGGACCGCGATGCCTCCACGGACGATCGTCGGCAGCGCGGCACGGATGGCCTGGGCGCTGCCCGATGCATCGATGTAGATGTCGAAGTACTGGTCGAAGCGAGCGAGGCCGTCGCCTGCGGAATCGATGACCTCGTCCGCCCCTCGCGCGCGGGCGAAATCCCGCCTTTTCGCAATCGGATCACTGATGACGACCTCGACGGCACCGAACGACTTCGCGACCTGCGCGGTCAGGACGCCGATCGGGCCGGCGCCGGTGATGAGCACCCTCGCGCCCGCCGTGACACCTGCACGACGGGCTGCGTGGATGGCCACCGAGACGGGTTCGGCGAGCGCGGCCTGCTCGTCGGTCATGGCCGAGGGGATCTCGTGCGCGAAGTCGGCGTCGACGATCACGAACTCCGCGAAGGAGCCGTCGACCGGCCAGGCGCCGAAGAAGCGGATGCTCGGGCACAGGTGGTAGGCGCCGCGCTTGCAGAAGCGGCAGGCGCGACACGGCGTCTGCGGCTCCACAGCGACCCGCGTCCCCACGCGGCTCGCATCGACGCCCGCCCCCACGGCGACGATCTCCCCCGCGGTCTCGTGCCCGAGCACGACATGGTCCCGGACGACGATGTCTCCGACGGCACCCGATTCGAAGAAATGGGTGTCCGAGCCGCAGACGCCGACCGCGGTGACCTTGATGAGGACTCCGCCCGCACCCGGGGAGGGGACCGGGCGACTCTCGAGCTCTACGCGCTTCGGCCCGGTGAGCACGCTGGCGTACATGGTGGAAGGAACGGACATGGGTGGCACCTTTCGGTCGTGCGGGCTTTCAGCCTTTGACAGTGCCGGCGGTGAGACCGCCGACGATCCAGCGCAGTGAGAACACCGCGAAGAGAATCCCGGGGATGAGGGAGACGACCGTGGCCGCTGCCATGGGTCCCCAGTCGATGGATTGCGCGGAGATGTACTGCTGGATCCCGGTCGTGATGACCTGCGTGTTCTTCCCCGCCAGCACCAGCGGCAGCGTGTAGCTGTTCCACGCCCAGACGAAGGAGAGCATCAGACTCGCGCCGAGGCCCGGTGCGATCAGTCGCAGGAGCACGTGACGGAAAGCAGTCCAGCGCGTGCCCCCATCCATGGCCACCGCTTCCTCCAGCTCGCCGGGCAGATCTTCGATGAAGGAGCGGAGCATCCACACCAGCATGGGCAGCGTGACGAGTTGATACGCCAGGATCAACCCCAGATGAGAGTCGTACAGGCCCGTCTTCTGGAACAGCAGATACAGCGGCAGGATGATCAGCAATTCGGGAGCGAATCGCAGGGACAGGATCCCGAACGCGATGTTCTCGCGTCCCCGGAACGAGAAGCGCGCGAGTGCGTACGCGGTCGGAAGGCCGATTACGACCGTCACGAGCAGCGACCCCACCGTCACGATGAGCGAGTTCACGAACGGGGCCATGAACTTCGCACTGCTCAGCACCTCGACGTAGTTCGTCAACGTCGGAGTGAAGACGAAGGTGGGCGGGTAGGCGACGATGTCTTCGGCCTTCTTGAACGACATCATCACGATCCACACGAGGGGCGCGAGCGCGAAGACGCTCCACACGCTCAGCGACGCGATCACCGCACCGTGCCGCAGGAGCTTCTTGCGACGACGGGACCGGGCGACGGAACCGCTCGGAGAGACGTTCATGCTCCCGCCTCCGCCCGACGCGCCCGGAGCAGCACGGACGACAGCAGGTTGCACAACACCCACAGCACCACGAGGGCCGCCATCGCCGCGCCGAAGTTCATGTTGCGGATACCGTCCAGGTAGGCGAGCACATGGAGGTTGGTCGTCGCGTCCACGGGCCCGCCCTTGGTCGTCGTGTAGATGATGTCGAACATCTTCAAGGAGTCGATGCCGCGGAACGCGATGATCACAATGAGCACGGGCACCAGCATCGGCAGCGTGATGGAGAAGAAGTTCCGGACCGGACCCGCACCGTCGACCGCTGAGGCCTCGCGAAGCTCCTGCGGAACGCTGCGGAGGCCGGCCTGTGCGAGGAGCACGACGAACGGGGTGAAGATCCAGATGTCGATGATCATCACCGACCACAGGGCGCTGTCGAGGCCGTTGAGCCAGAGCAGCCCGGGCTGGCCGACGGCTTCGAGAAGCCAGTTCACGACACCGTTCTCGGTCAGCATCACCTTCCACATCAGCGCGGCGATCACCGGGGGCAGCAGGAGCGGCAGGACGATCAGCAGGCGGAACGTGCTGCCGTATGGACCGTAGTTCAGCAGCATCGCGAGTCCGATGCCGAGAACGCACTCCACGCTCACGACGACGACGGCGTACAGCAGCGTGATGCCGATCGCGTGCAGCCCCTCCCCGGTGACGAACAGATTGAGGTAGTTCGCGCCACCGTTGAATGTCGGCGCACCCCGGTTCAGTCGGTAGGACGTGAACGACCACCAGACGCCGGTGAGGAAGGGGTAGAGCACCGCCACGAGAACAGCGAGTGCCGGCAGGACGAGCAGGTACGGCAAATGAGGTTTGGGCTTCATGACTCTCTGTCCACTCCGATCGTCATCTCCGGTCCGCCGAGGTCACTCGATCGCCGCGTCGATCTTCGTCGCCGCGTCATCCAGAGCGTCCTTCACGGATGCCTTGTCGAGCAGCGCCGACTGGATCGCGGTCGCCCAGATGTCGCCGACCGTCGTCCAGCTCGCAGACGGCGCGTACGGCCACTCCGCGTAGTCGGTCAGGGTCTTCTTCCAGACCTCGTTGTAGTCCCCCCAACCTTCGGTCGCGGCCGAGAGTTCAGGGCTCTCGGCGACGGAAACGCGCGTCGGGTTGAGGTTTCCGTTCGCGATGGAATCCGTCAGCAGCTCCTTCGACGTCGCCCACTGGATGAACTGCCAGGCAGCGCCCTTGTGCGTGGACGCCGCGTTCATGCCGAGCGACCAGACCCACATGCTCGACGCGCGCCCCTTCGGCCCCTCGGGCGGCAGCGCGTAGCCGACCTTGCCCGCGATCCCACTGCCCTCCTTCTCGAAGTCGGGGGCCATGTGGTCGGCGTCGATGTAGAACGCGGAGTTCCCGGCGAGGAAGTCCTGCTGCGCCTCGTACCACGTGTACGTGCTCGCCGCTTCCGGCGCGGTGCGCATGAGTTCGATCCACTTGGTGACGGCCTCGTTGCCCGCCTTCGAGTTCACGGTGGCTTTGCCGTCGGTGATGTCCTGGACGCCGTAGGCCCCGGCGAACGTGGAGAACGGGTTCAGGGTGGGGTAGGTCTTGTCGCCGCGACTGACGAACCCGGAGATGGTCTTGCCGTCGAACTCGGTGCCGTCGAGCTTCTGCGCGGCGGCGATGAGCTCGTCGATCCTCTGTGGCACCGCGACGCCGTTGGCCTCGAGGATGTCCTTTCGATAGAAGAGGGCGTAGCCTTCCTCGTTCGCGGGAATCGCCCAGAGACCTCCTTCGCCCGCACCGTCGAACTCCGTGGTGTCCCACCGCTCCGCTTCGATGAGCGACGGGAAGAAGTCGTCGAAGTCGTAGTCCGGAGCTGTCTGCGTGTCGTCGTCGACCCACGGCTGCAGGTCTTCCATCCAGCCGGCCGCGGCGTACTGGTAGTTCATCGGCTGGGACGTCATGAAGACGTCGTAGCCGGCCGCGCCGGACTGGAGCTCGGTGAGGATCTTCACCATGTAGTCGGACTCGGTCAGCGTCTCGATGTCGACGTCGATGCCGGTCTTCTCCTCGAAGTCGGACACGTGGTCGAGGACGGCGTCGGAGAGGGGATGCTCGCTCATGAGGATGCTCAGCTTCTCGCCGCTGTAGTTCGTCCAGTCGAACGACGAGACGTCGGTCGAGGACGTCGTGCTGTCGCTCGGCGCGCAGCCGGCCAGGAGGCCGGCGGTGGTGAGGACGACGACGGCGGCGGTGATGCTGTGGGCGCGCGCACGCTTTCGGCTGTTGTTCATCGATACTCCTTCGAACTGCGACGGGTTCCGTGTGACTTGCGTTCGAGAGTACAGGGAATGTCCTCATGTGAGTCACTAGAGTGCTCATATGTGCACAACTCTTTCAACAACCGAATCTGTGCAGTATGCGTACGCTGCCGTCCAGAATCTCCAGCACGGACGATCGACCATCGAGATCGCCGAAGAACTCGGCATCTCGCGATTCCTCGTGGGGCGGATGATCCGGCGAGCGCGCGAGGACGGTCTCATCGAGGTCCGCACCCGTTTGCCGGAGCCCATCGCTCCCGAGCTCTCGAAAGCACTCAGCCGCGCCTACGGTCTCGAATCGGCATTCGTGGCCCTCACCCCCTCGAAGGACGAGACACGCACCCGCACGACGATCGCGAGCATCGGTGCACGCTTCCTGAGCGAGACCATCGGCGAAGACGCCATCGTGGGTCTCGGCCCCGGGCGGACGATCCTCGACACGTGCGGCCGCATCCGGGAGGTGGCCACCTGCGACGTGGTCCAGCTCACCGGCTTCGCCTCGGTCGACGCGGGGACGCACCTCGAAGCGATCAGTCAGCTCAGCGGCGTCGCCAAGGGGAGGATGTTCGCCCTCCCCGCCTCGTTCGTCACCCGGAGTGCCCACTCGTGGGACGCGGTGACCCGGGAGCCCGCCGTGCAACAGGCCCTGGCGCGCATCGACCACATCGACATGGCAGCGCTCACGGTCGGTGGTTGGCCGGGCAGCTCACTGCTGGCTTCCCAGCTCGACGAACTCGACGAACTCGCTCCCCTCCTGCGCCGAGGGGTGGTCGCCGAACTGGGCACGACCCTGCTCGACATCGACGGCAACGAGGTCGACGGCCTCCACCGACGCCTGATCGGGATCACCACCGCGCAGCTGGAGCGCACCCCGACGCGCACCGCCCTCGGCGGGGGTGCGGGCAAGCAGCGCGCCGTGCTCGCCGCCCTGCGATCCGGACTCGTCACCACCCTGATCACCGATGAAGGGACGGCGCGTGCCGCTCTCGACGCGCTCTGACCCGCGGCTTCACCAGGGGCTGGGCTCGTAGTCCTTCAGGAACACGCCGTGGATGTCCTCCCCGGCCTCGCCGCGCACGATCGGGTCGTACACACGGGCGGCACCGTCGACCAGATCGAGCGGCGCGTGGAAGCCCTCTTCCGCCAGCCGGACCTTCGTGTAGTGCGGGCGCTCGTCGGTGATCCAGCCCGTGTCGACCGCGGTCATCAGGATGCCGTCCTTCTCGAGCATCTCGCCGGCGCTGGTGCGGGTGAGCATGTTGAGCGCGGCCTTCGCCATCTTCGTGTGCGGGTGGCCCGGCCCCTTGTAGCGGCGGGAGAACTGCCCCTCCATCGCCGAGACGTTCACGACGTAGGTGCGGCGCGCCTCGGACGCGGCCATGGAGGCCCGCAGCCGGCTGATCAGGAGGAACGGGGCGGTCGTGTTCGCGAGCTGCACCTCGAGCATCTCGAGCGGGTCGACCTGCTCGATCGACTGCACCCAGCTGTTGACGCGGTTCACATCGGGCACGAGCCCGCCGGCGTCGATCGCGGTGCCGTCCGCGTGCCTCTCGAGGGAGGAGGACCCGGGGGCCATCGCGAGGCGAGCCAGGTCTTCGGCCGTGAGCGCCTGGCCACCCTGCTCCGCGACGGTGCCGCCGAGCGCCGCCACCGACAGCAGCGGATGCGAGTCGACCGAGGCCTGCAGCGCCTGCGGATGCGGATCGACCGTGTGCCCGAACGTCTCCATCTCGGGCAGCGGTCCGTCGGGGAGCGGCTGCAGCTCGGCATCCGCGAGCAGCGAGTACGCCCCCGGCGAGCGCCGTACGGTCTGGGCGGCGTTGTTGATCAGGATGTCGAGCGGACCCTGAGCGGCGACCGAGTCCGCGAGCCCGATGACCTGTGCCGGGTCACGCAGGTCGATGCCCACCACCCTCAGACGGTGCAGCCAGTCGGCGGAATCGGGCAGCGCGGAGAACCGGCGCACGGCATCGCGCGGGAAACGCGTCGTGATCGTGGTGTGCGCCCCGTCTCGGAGCAGACGCAGCGCGATGTGCATGCCGATCTTGGCGCGGCCGCCCGTGAGCAGGGCGCGCTTGCCGGTGAGGTCGGTGCGGGCGTTGCGCTTTCCGTGGCTGAAGCGGGCGCAGTCGGGGCACAGCTGGTGGTAGAACGCGTCGACCTGCGTGTACGGCTGCTTGCAGATGTAGCAGTTGCGCGGCTTGAGGAGCTCGCCCGCGATCGGGGCGTCCACGACGCTGGTGGCGAGGTCGTGGCCCCGGGTCTCGTCGTCGATGCGGTCCGGGGCACCGGTGGCGGTGCGGGCGACCACGGCCTTGTCGGCCTCGGCGATCGCGTCGCGGATCTCCTTGCGACGCACGCGCTTGACGGCCTTGAACATGGCCGCGGTCGCGTGGCGCACCGCGACGAAGTCCGGGTGCTCGTTGTCGATCGTGTGCAGTTCGGCGAGCACGCGCAACGTCGTGGCGAGGTCGTCGGGGTCGATGCCCGGTCCGAGGTCGGGTGCAGCGTCGGAGGGGGCGTCGGTCATTGTACCGATTTTACGCCAGTGTCCTGGGGTTCACTTGATAGGCAAGGTTTCACTTGCCTATTATGGGCGACATGGCCGATCTGTTCCACGCCCTCGACGACGAGACGAGGCGACGCATCCTCGACGAGCTGTCGAGGCGGGACGGACAGACGCTCTTCGAGATCTGCACGACGCTGGCGATGCGCCATGGTGTGACGCTGACCCGGCAGGCCGTCTCCCAGCACCTCGCCGTGCTCGAGTCGGCCGAGCTCGTCTCCACAGAACGGCGCGGCCGCTCAAAGTTCCACTACTTCCACCCGGAGCCCATCGCCCGTATCGCCGAGCGCTGGCCAGACACACGGAGAACCCCATGAGAATCGAACTGACCAGCATCTTCGTCGATGACCAGCGCGCGGCCCTGGCCTTCTACACCGACGTGCTCGGCTTCACGAAACACCACGACATCCCCCTCGGCGATGCCGCCTGGCTCACGGTGAGGTCACCCGAAGCCCCGGAAGGACCGGAGCTCCTGCTCGAGCCCTCGGGACACCCCGCGGTCAAGCCCTATCGCGACGCCCTCGTCGAAGACGGCATCCCCCTCGCCCAGTTCGCCGTCGACGACCTCGCCGCCGAGCACGCGCGCCTGACCGGGCTCGGCGTCGTCTTCACGCAACCACCGACCGACATCGGCAGCGCTCTCGTCGCCGTGCTCGACGACACCTGCGGCAACCTCATCCAGGTCGTCCAGATGAAGGAGGCATGACCGCGACTACGCGATGCCGCCGCCGTCCACCACCAGGGCCGAGCCGGTCACGTACGAGGAGTCGTCGCTCGCGAGCCACACCACGGCCTGTGCGACCTCGCTCGGCTCTCCCATCCGGCGCAGCGGACGGTCGGCGGCCTCGGCGAGGAAGGCGTTGGCGTCCTGCGCGAGCTGACGCGCCTCGTCGCGCAGCATCCCGGTGTTCACGTCTCCGGGGTTGACGGAGTTCACGCGGATGCCGGCGGGCCCGTGGTCGATCGCGAGCGCGCGGGTCATGTTCACCACGGCGCCCTTCGACGCGCAGTACGAGATCGCCTGGCCTCCGCCCTTGAGGCCCCACCCCGATCCGGTGTTGATGATCGAGCCGCCTCCGGCCGCTTCCATGATCGGCACGATGTGCTTGCACATCAGGAAGATCGACCGCACGTTCACGCCGAACACCCGGTCCCACTCCTCGACGGTCGTCTCCACGGCCGTGGTGCGGCGGATGATGCCCGCATTGTTGAAGACGACGTTCACGCCGCCCAGCTCGGCCACCGCGGTGGCGATGACCCGCTGGATGTCGGCCTCGCTCGCGACGTCGGCGGCGATCGCGATGGCCGAGCCACCCGCCGCACGGATCTCCGCGGCGACGCCTTCGGCCGCATCCGCGTTCAGGTCGACGACGGCGACAGCAGCGCCCTCCGCGGCGAGCGCGATCGACGTGGCACGACCGATGCCGCCGGCGCCGCCGGTGACGATGGCCTTCTTGTTCTCGAGACGCATGGGGTGTCCTTTCGGGTTCGTTCCGCCGGATCGGTCAGGCGGGGGTCAGTTCGGGGGCGGTCACGGCGTAGAGGCTGCGGGTGCCGACACCGGTGATGATGCGGACGTGTCCGGCGAGTCTCGCATCCAGATCAGGGTCGCCGGTGTCGACGAGAAGGGGCCGGCCGTGCAGGTCGATGAGCTTCTGCTCCGGTGCGACGACCAGGAGCGGATCGGGGCCGATGGCGCGCAGGACCGCGGCCGAGAGCTGCTGGTTGCCCCGCCCGAGCAGGAATCCTTGGCCGCCGATCACGGTGATCACGGCCTGGGCGGGGCCCTGCGCGATCTGGGCGAGGAGCTCCTGTTCGCTGGCTCCCCGCACGCGCACGGCACCGTCGAGGACGACGTCGACGCCGAGAGGGGATCCTTCGACGCCGAGCTGCCTCGCGATCTCGGCCGTCGTGCCGCCGGGACCGAGCAGATAGCGGACACCTGGGAGCATGCGCGCGACGGCTCCGCGCGCGGCGGCCTCGACGGCTGCAGCCTCGGTGACCGGCGTCGCGGCCTTGCGCGCTTGCGTCCGTCCGGCGCGGTAGGGCACCCGGAGCATCCCGTACAGCGTCGGGTCGACA
>WPCJ01226709.1_pt1 | contig 10265 bp, 7 predicted proteins | sample 5399831 | NCBI WGS metagenome assembly WPCJ01 (sample SAMN12869470, study PRJNA574797) | sludge metagenome | isolation source: wastewater treatment of pH10 | place: China:Beijing | collected 2019-05-20 | reverse complement strand
GCCGGACCAATCCATAGATCCCCGACCTGAATGAGTCGGTTCAGGTCGCTCCTGGATGCGATCACAACAATTCGATGACGAGGCGATTTTGAGGGTTGCCAAGACGAAACGGACCAGCTATTTCCCCCGTCATCAGGCCGGACGCAACGCGTCATGACGCTCTGAGACGCGCCCGTAGCTCAGCTGGATAGAGCATCAGACTACGAATCTGAGGGTCAGAGGTTCGAATCCTTTCGGGCGCGCCATTTCTTTCTTGTCTAGTTTATCGGCGACAAGCCGTTTTCAAGCGGCCTGCTTGCCATGGATAGACCGAGGGTAGGCCAGTAGGGCCCCGGACCTTCGTCAAGCGTGGCGGTTTTTACTTCTCGCGCCGGAGCTCGAAATTACTTCGGCCCCAGTTGGATTCGGACGCGCGTCGCCGCCTGCCTCTACACGCGCTCACCGACGCGCCCCCAGAAGCTCGCGGCTGCCTTGCCGGTCCAGTTGGAGATGGTCTGGACCCAAATCGCCGCGAACGCGTCCTGCCCTGGGTCCCGCCCCTCACCGCAGACTGCCGCACCAGCAGCGGCATGTCCAAGCCTGGTGATCTCTATCGTCGGCTCAAGGGTGGCGGGAACGGTAAGGGCTTCAATGCCTATCCGACCGCCATCTCGGATATGTCGTGGATTGCCTCGTCACCCCTGCCAGGAGCGATTCGAAGCAAGCAGACGCTGGCCGGCTTCGCGACTTTCTGATCGCCAAGAAGCTGACAACGCGTTCAATCAAACAGATTTGAGCAACGGTGCGCGCGGCGGTCAACCTGACCATTTCCGAGCACGGGACCGACTGCGCTGACCCATTTTCCCGAGCATGTATCCCCGAGGTTGGAACCAAGACCATCCGACCACCCGCCCCGATTGACGTCATTCGCTCGGTGCAGCGGACCTGACCCAAGATGGACGACAACAACCGGCCGCTGATCGCACTCATCAGCGTTTCGGGCATTCTGGATGTCCTGGTCGCACAAGCCGCGCGTCATGGCGGTTATGCGACGGCGTCGATCACCTTCGAGGTTCGACGCGTTTGAAACGGACCGTGTGGAATCTCCGGCGGAGCAAAACTGTCGGAACTGGCGCGATCCCAGCGGCTGTACCAATCGGCGAGCTCCGGAAACTCGTTTCCTCCCAACAGGAATCCTTCCGGCAAATAGGGGAAGGCCTCGTTGCCATCGAGGAATTCATTGTCCTTCTGTCTGAACATGAAGTGATACGGCATGAAGTCGCTGGGATGGCTGAGGCCCGCCGCACCCGCGATTTCACCGAGAGCGTGCATGGTGTTGCGATGAAAGCGCGCGACACGGTCGCTCTTGTCACCGACATCTATGGCGCGCTGGCGGCGCTGGTCCTGCGTGGCGATACCAACCGGGCAACGATTGGTGTGGCAAGACTGGGCCTGGATGCAGCCGATCGCGAACATGAAGCCGCGCGCCTCGTTGCACCAGTCTGCCCCAAGCGCGAGCGTGCGGGCAATGTCGAAGGCTGACACGATCTTGCCGGCCGCCCCGATCTTGATCTGGTTCCGGATGCCGGCCCCCCGCAGCGTATTGTGGACGAAGGTCAGCCCTTCCAGCATCGGCATGCCCACTCGGTTGGCAAATTCGACGGGAGCGGCGCCAGTACCGCCCTCGGCGCCGTCCACGACAATGAAATCGGGCACGATGCCAGTGTTGAGCATGGCCTTGACCATACTCATGAACTCGCGGCGATGGCCGATGCAAAGCTTGAAGCCGACCGGCTTGCCTCCGGAAAGCTCGCGCAGTTCCCCGACGAATTTCATCAGCCCCGCCGGAGTGGAAAAGGTGCTGTGGGCTACAGGCGATAGGCAGTCTACGCCCATCGGAATGCCTCGCGCCTCGGCGATCTCGGGAGAGATCTTGGAGGCCGGCAGCATGCCGCCATGCCCCGGTTTGGCGCCTTGGCTGAGTTTGATTTCGATCATCTTGATCTGCGGATCAGCAGCCAGCTCCGCAAATCGTTCGGGAGAGAAGCTGCCATCTTCGTTGCGGCAACCGAAATAGCCCGACGCCACTTGGAAAATCAGGTCCCCGCCGCCTTGTCGGTGATACCGGCTGATGCTGCCTTCGCCGGTGTCGTGTGCGAAGCCGCCCTTTCGGGCGCCTGTGTTGAGCGCCAGAATGGCATTGGCCGAGAGCGCACCGAAACTCATGGCCGAGATATTATAGAGGCTGGCCTTATAGGGACGCCTGCAGGCAGGTCCGCCGATCCGGACGCGAAAATCAGTGTCGGCAATGGCCATCGGCGTGGCTGAATGGGTCAACCACGCATAGCCGGAACCGTAGACGTTCTCCGAGGTGCCGAAAGGCAGCTTGTCCTCGTCGCCCTTGGCGCGCCGGTAGACCAGCGCGCGATCCTGCCGGCTGAACGGAACTTCGTCATGGTCGCTTTCGATGATGTATTGCCTGATTTCCGGCCGGATGCTTTCCATCAGGAAGCGCAGGTGCCCGATCACTGGATAGTTGCGCAGAATCGAGTGCTTGTGCTGGCGCATATCGTGCACGCCGAGAAAGACCAATGCCCCCGCAGCCACCGTCGGAATGAGCAGCCACCCGCTATAAACCAGCCAGCCAAGCAGCGAACCGACAAAAGCGAGAACGGCAACGAGAAATGCCGCATAGCGTTGATTCAGCAGAGCATTTTTTAGCATGGTGTCCTGGAGAAATGCCTGATCCGGTCACGTTGAACGCGGGGAATTCGGTGCATCCTGAAGCGATGGCAGCAATCGGTTCTGGACGATCGCATCGAGAATACAGCCTTCCCGAACGACTTGGCAGGTCTATGGACAGCGTCACGGAAGTTTTCAAGGACAGCCTGCCTGACGTCAGCGCCTTTGAGATCGTCTAGGAGTTTTGCGGAGGGAGGTTTTCTGGATCATCGAAGCCATGCGAGAGCGCGGATGAAACAGAATCGAAGGACCGGGTCTGGTGAACGGTCCCGGGTTTGTCGGAAGCTGCAACTCCTGAGAAGGCGGCGCCGCGGCGAGCAAGACGACAATGCTCCTCCCGAGATGATCGACGGACTCGACAAGGCAGAGCTGATCCACCGCCGCGGATCCTGGTGGAGCACCGAGGCCGTCGCGTTCGCAACGCTGACATGAGTGGACTGGTTCAACCATCGCGGGCTGCTGGGGCCTATCGGCAATATCCCGCCGGCCGAGGCCGAGGAACGCTACTACGCCCTGCTCAGCGAGCCAGCCATGGCGGCGTAACCCCAACGAAATGGCCTCCGGGAAACCAGGAGCGGTTCAGTCAGAAACGGCGACTGTTGGCATAGGGCAGAACCATCGCAGCCCGACTTCGGTGAAACTCGCGATAAACTCTCATGTCTGCGCCGAAATGGCGTTCGCGGTGTCCAGGACGATACGGATGAGCCTCTGTTGGTGCCGGGGCTCCGCCCATCGGCTCACCGGCACCTGAAAGCTGACCGAAGCGATCGCGGTTCCGTTCGGGGCAAAGATCGGTGCGGCCAAACTCACCTCGTCGATGGAGTGCTCCTGTTCGACGATCGCATAACCATCCGCCTTGATCTGAGCGAGATGGGCTTCCAGATCTTCACGGCTCTTGACCGTGAACTTGGTTAGCGGCTCATAGCGGATTTCATCGATGCGGGCTGCCGCCGCATCCGCAGGCATGAAGGCCAGGATCGCCCGCCCTCCCGCCTGGGTATAGGCCGGGCTGCGCGACCCCATCAGAATGCGCACGTTGATCGATCCCGGCGCACCATAGCGGATGACATGGATGACGTCCGTGCCCTCGAGCTCCAGTAGGCTGATCGTTTCAACAGCCTCTTCATTTGCCTTGCGAATATAGGGTGTCGCCCGGCCGGCCAGCCCCTCTGCCCGCAGATAGCTGGTACCCAGGTTGAGGATTTTGGGCGTCAAGCTGTAAAGCCGGGTGCTTGCGTCCTTGCGCAGATATCCCAGAGCAACCAGCGTATACACCGCCCGCTGCGCGGCACTGACATCAAGGTCCGAAAGCGCGGCGATCTGAACCAATGGAAGAGCGCGCTGCCCCATATCGAAGGCCGCGAGAATACGAAACGCCTTCGCGACGGAGCCGACAAACAGCGATGAATTGCGATCGGGCGAAGTGACCTTCATTCTGAATGCGTCCGATTGTTCAACGTCAATACCATACGCCTTCGATTGGCCTGTCTCGCGCGCGAAGTCAAAAGCTGCAGGGCGGCTGGTCGCTTACCAGGCTGGCTCAGCTTCGGTTTTCACGCGAAGGTCCTGATCTGCACCTCCGTCGTTCTCGACGAAAGCTGCGAGGCGCCCGGAGAGGCGCCCGGCCGGGCCAGGTCGAATGCGTCCAGCAAATCGGCAAGGGCACCGGGAGCATCCAGGTTCCACAATGCGTCGATGATTCGGTCCGCCTGGTCCGCGGCGACGAGGGACCGGAATTTCGCGATCACCTCCTCCTTGCCCCATTTCAGCTCGCTGTAGGAATCGCCGAACGCGAAATCCGTTTCGGCGACGAAGCGCCGCCCCCTCGCCGCCAGATGGACGCCGCTCGACATCCGGCGAATGGCATCCGCCGCGCCATCGCGAAAATCGGGAAACTGCCAGGGTGTGTGATGTTCGACGACCCGCACTTTGGACCGCAACTCGCGCACGCGCGGATGCAGGGCAAGGTCGCGGCAAAGCCAGGCGGGCCCCGGCGGAACGTCGAGCAGCAGCATGGCCACCGCATGGGGAATACTGAACTGGAATTTGGTAAAGCTGTCTGGCTGCTGGTTGGCGAAGCGTGCGGACGTCGCCGCAAAGCCCACGCCCGCGACCACCTCCTCGATCTCATCGGCTGTCAGCTTGAACGTTTCGACGAGGCCGGCCAGGGCGGTGAGAGGGTAATGAATCCACCGGCAGCACGGCCATTTCTTGTACAGGACCTGTCTGATCCGCCAGCGGCTACCGAGATCGGCCGTGAGGATCTCGGGGCGCGGATTTTGCGCAGCGACCATGGCGAGCAGGCCGTTCCGGCCATCCAGAATCCCGCCGAGGCTGCTCGAGCCGAGCATGGCGGAACGCGCCCCGAAGACGCCGACCAGCGCGCACCAGCCGGCATCGCAATATTTCGTATTGGGCAAATCCGTCTCGCCAGCCCATTTCGCACCGATCGGCACCGGTGTCGCCGAACCGGCCGAGCCGTAAGCCTGGGCCGTCATTGCTGCGTCATGTCTCAGCGAACGGCAGGCTGCGCCGACGGCCGCAAAGACGACCGGCGTTGCGACACCCCACACATCGGCGAATGATTTCGCCGCTCCCGCGCTGGTCTTGAAATAAGGCCCGATCGCCTCCGAGATTCGACCGCCTATCTCGTAGCCGATTGCGACGGAGGCCAGGAATTCCCGCCCCAGAGTACCCGGACGGCGGGCTAGGGCAAGCGCCGCCCCGATGGCGCCGCACCCGAAATGAGAACCTGACGGCGTCCCCTCGTCCAGGTCCATCGCGTTGGCGAGCCGCGCGACAGCATAGGTCTCGCCCAGTTCACCGGCACCCAGGCATTCGGCCAGAGACGCGGTTACCGGCCCGATCTCCGTGCCTCTCGCCGCGATCACGCAGCCGAGAGTGTCGAGGATGACCAGCCGCGTCTCGTCGAGCACATCGTTCGGAATGGCTTCGAACGGCAGGCCGGAAAAATAGGATGCAAGCGCTGCGGTATCGCTCGCACGCAGGGGAAGTTCGTTCGTCATGCGTCGCTCCCAGCCATCCGGGCGCAGCCGCCGTGGCCCGCCCGTCCTTCAGCCGCGTCAGGTGGCGGGGCTCCGGCGCTTGATCGCCTCGGCCGCCAGCACGATCACCGTCGCAATCACCAGGATCACCGTGGAAACCGCCGCAAGTGTCGGGTTCATCTGCAGGATCAGATCGCTCCACATCATCTTGGGAAGTGTCGTCACCGTTCCCGCGCTGATGAAGAGGGCGACGGTCAGCTCGTCGAACGACGTCACGAACGCGAACAGGAAGGCGGCGATGATCCCCGACTGGATCAACGGCAGCGTGATATGAAGCAGCGCCCGGAAGGGAGTGGCGCCCAGTGTCAACGCCGCCTGGTCGTAGCGCTCGTCATGTGTCTTCAGCACCGTCATGACGGTGACGACGACGAAGGGCAGCGCCAGGACCGTATGTCCGATCACCAGCGCGACGATCGAGCCGATGAGGCCGAGCCGCGCGAAGAGATAGAACATCGCCACGGCGATGATGATGCGCGGAATGACCAGCGGCGCGATGAACATCGCCACGAGGGCGCGCTTGCCGAAAAACTCACGCCGGATGAACACGAACGCAGCCGCCGTGCCCAGGATCGTCGCCGTCAGGCCGGTCACGAAGGCCACGGCGAAGGATACCAGCGTCGCATTCACCCAGACCGACGAGCCCAGATAGGTCTCGTACCAGCGCAGGGACAGTCCGCGTGGTGGAAACTCGATGAAAGTTCCAGCCGTGAACGAGACGGGCACGACGATCAGTGCCGGAGCGACGAGGAAGACAAGGATCATCGTGACCACGATTCGCAACGGCCCGGACGCGTGAGCTCGCGGCCTGCCCTTGCGCCGCGGCATGACCCGTTCCCAAAGACGCTCGATCAGATCGCAGCCCGCCCCGAGACCACCCAGAACCACGAGCGAAGCGGCATTGCCGAGCCTGGTCCAGTGGCTGGGGGGCTTGGTGACGGCGCCCGTCTGCACGAGCTTGGCCTGCGAGGACAAGCCCGTCGCGCGGTCGTAGAGGATGAACACGACGAACGCGAGAATGAGCAGCAGCAGCGACAGGGCACCGGCAAAACGCCAGTTGAGCAGTTCCTGGACCTGCACGAGGATGATTTGCGCGATCATCGTCTCGCGCGGCCCGCCCAGCAATGCGGGCGTGATGAAGAAGCCAATCGCGGTGATGAAGGTCAGGAGCCCCGCTGCGGCAACGCCGGGGAACGAGAGCGGGAAATAGATTCGCCAGAATGCCTGGCCGCCGCGGGCGCCCATGGTCGAGGCTGCGCGGGTGAGGTTCGCATCGATGTTCTGCATCGCCGCCATCATGACCAGGATGGCAAGCGGCAACAGGGCCTGCACGGTGCCGATCATCACGCCCGTGAGGTTGTAGAGCAGCTTGATCGGCGGACCGGAGCCCAGCATGTTGACCGCGTTGGTCAGCGGGCCGTTATTGCCGAGCAGGATCATCCAGGCGAAGGCACGCACCAGGAAGCTCGTCCAGAACGGCATCAGGACCCAGATCACCAGACGCGCGCGCGTCTTCGGATCGGAATTCGCCAGCAGATAGGCGACCGGATAGCCCAGAACGATGCAGAACGCCGTGATCATCAGCGAAATCTTCAGCGTGATGAGCAGCACGTTGGTATAGACGGGGCTGTTGTAGATCGACCTGTACTGATCGAGGCTGAATGCGTCGGCCTTGTCCTTGAAACTCAAGAACAGCAGGTCGCCAACCGGGTAGACGAAGAACAGCGCCAGGAAGCAGACCGCCGGCAGCAGGGGCAGCAACCACATCAGCGGCCTGCGCGAGCGGGGCCGGGCCTGCGTCAGAGATGGGCTGGCAAGAACTTCGGTCACGACGCGGAGCCCTCTTCCAGAATGACCACGTCTTCGCGATTCCAGCCGAGAGCGAGCCGCGCACTGTCCAGCGAGCGGCCGTCCCGCGCCGCCGCCAGCTTGGCCTGCAGCCCGATGCCGCCGACGCTGCGGCAGAACACCTTCATCATGCTGCCTGCAAAAAGCTTGCTCTCCACATGTCCGGTGAACCGGTTGCAACCGTCGGCGCCGTCATCCATCAAGCGGACATGTTCCGGGCGAACCATGACGCAGATCGGATCGCCGGCCGAGAACGGCGCCTTCGGGGCCCCGGTTTCGATCAGCAATCCACCCGCCACCTCCAGCACGACGGAATCGCCCGACACCGTTCGCACCTTGCCGTGAAAAACGTTGGAATCGCCGATGAAATTCGCAGCGAATACCGTGCGCGGCTCGAAATAGAGCTCGTGCGGCGTGCCAAGCTGCTCGATGCCGCCGTCGCGCATGAGGCAGATCCGATCCGAGAGCGCCAACGCCTCGTCCTGGTCATGCGTCACGTAGAGAATTGTGATGCCATATTGCGAATGCAGGCGCTTGATCTCGACCTGCATCGTATCGCGCAGCCGCTTGTCAAGCGCACCCAGCGGTTCGTCCATCACGATGATCGACGGCTGATAGACCATGCAGCGCGCCAGGGCGATGCGTTGCTGTTGCCCGCCGGACAATTGTCGGGGCAGACGGTCCGCCGTATGCCCCAGTTCGACGATGTCCAGGACGCGCTTCACCTCTGCGGCGATGGCGGTCTTGCTCCGACCGCGCATGCGCAAGGGGAATGCGATGTTCTCGAACACGGTAAGATGCGGAAACAGGGCATAGTTCTGGAAGACCATGCCGATGTCACGCTCATGTGGCGGCGCGTAGGTCGCCGCCTTGCCGTCGATGCGCACCTCGCCGTCGTCGGGCGTGGTCAGCCCGACGACCACCGTCAGGAGCGTGGTCTTGCCTGAACCCGAAGGTCCCAACAGGGTCAGAAACTCGCCATCACGGACCTGAACCGAAACATTGTCGATAGCCGTGACTGCACCGTATCTCTTTGAGATTCCGCGTATATCGAGCTTCACTGCCGTGTCCCGCGCTTGAATTGCCTTGGCATGCGGCAGTTCCCCCTGTTGCATTTTCATTTGGTCCCAATTCTCCGGATCGGGCTTCAGGTGATCAGCCAGGCATTGAAGCGCTCGATTGCCTTCTCGCGGTTGGCGAACCACCATTCGTCGTTCGTCGCGAGCATCTTTTTCAGGTTGTCGGGATAGGTCGGCAGCTTCGTTGCGCGATCGGCAGGGATCGTGTCGAATGCCTTCAAGTTGGACGGGCCGTTGCCGAGCATGGTCGCGCGGGCGGCCTGCCGGTCCGGCCTGGCGAAGTACTTGATCATCCGCCGGGCGGCATTGGCCCGTGGCGTCCCCCTGGGGATACCCCAGCCGTCGGCTGCATAAATCCCCTGGTTCCAGACCGAGACCGCCGCAGCGCCGCCATCGATGATGGTCTGCAGGCGCGCGCTCCAGATAGGAATCATGTCGACCTCGCCGCTCTGCAGCAACTGCGTCGATTGCGCGCCACCCGTCCACCAGACGTGGATATGCGGCTTGATCTTGTCCAGGCTGGCGAATGCCCGGTCCATGTCGATGGGATAGATCTTGTCGAGCGGCACGCCATCGGCCATCAGCGCCATCTCGAGCGTCTCGATCGGATGCTTGCGCAGGCTGCGGCGCCCCGGAAACTTTTCAACGTTCCAGAAATCGGCCCAGGATTGGGGTCCCTGCGTGCCAAACTTCGTTTTATTGTAGCCAAGTACCGCGGCATAGGTGGAGTGCGCCATCCAATTGGGCCGCTTGGCCGCCGGAATGAGCTCCTGCATGTGAGGATCGTTCCAATCCAGCGGATCAAGAAGGTTCTCGGCATCCAGGGTCATGGCCTGCTGCGCCGTCAGCGCCACCACGTCCCAGATGTAGGACTTCGATTCCACAAGAGCCTTCACCTGGCTGATCGGCTCATGCTCGCGGGCGATCACGGTCACCGCCACGCCGCTTTCCTTCCGGAAGGGCTCGTAGAGAGTCTGGTCGTTGGCTCGGGTGATTTCACCACCCGCGTCCGCAACGGTCAGCCGCTCGTTCGCGAAAGCGCGCGAACCGGCCAGCGGCGCGAGGGCGAGGGAGGCCGCTCCTGTACCGGCATTAAGGAGGAAGCGGCGTCTTGATTCATCGAAACGAGAGTACGACATGGCTTGATCCAATCATCGAAATGCGATAGAAACAGTCGTAGTCCGTAGAGGTTACGAGAATTGCGATGAGTGTCAACCGCATTTCGAGGCGCCGCCCAGCGCCGCCGGGTTCTGGCACCATCGATGGATCAAGCATTGGCGAGCGCCCCGAAGCTTGATGAAGGTCGTCATCCACAACGTCGCGCGCCTGTCCGACCACGACCCCGCCGAAACCGCTCGCATCCTGCGCAGCCATCTGTCCGTACCGGCCGAGATACGGGAGTTTCCCTCGGACGCTTCCTACGAAACAGTGGCTCCCGCCTATGCCGAGGCCGATGTCCTGGTGACACGGTGCCTCGACGCCTGGCCCCCCCCCCCCCCCCCCGGTTTAAAACCGGCACTTGCCGGGGGGCGCGCCCCGCGGTTTACACCCCACT
>WPCJ01180330.1_pt1 | contig 10275 bp, 10 predicted proteins | sample 5399831 | NCBI WGS metagenome assembly WPCJ01 (sample SAMN12869470, study PRJNA574797) | sludge metagenome | isolation source: wastewater treatment of pH10 | place: China:Beijing | collected 2019-05-20 | reverse complement strand
AGGCGGCGCGGGCGCTGCCGGTGGCGTGCGCGCGGGAACACCCGAACGCGTTTCGTTTCCTCGTCGACGGTCGTGTCGATGGGAAGTCCGTACACCGCGGAGAGGTGCTCGCCGGTGAGCACGTCTTCGGGGGCGCCGGCGGCGAGCACGTTCCCGCCGGCCAGCAGCACGACCTCGTCCGCGACGCCCGCGGCCTGGTCGAGGTCATGGAGCACGACGCCGACGGCCGTGCCCCGGGCGGCGAGGTCGCAGATGAGATCGAGAGTGTCCATCTGGTGCTTGAGGTCGAGGTGGTTCGTCGGCTCATCCAGGAGCAACACCCCGGTGTCTTGCGCGAGCGCGGTGCCGAGCCAGACGCGCTGCAGTTCGCCGCCCGAGAGCTGATCGGCGGAGCGGTCGGCCATCTGGGTGAGCCCTGTGAGTTCGAGGGCGGTGTCGACGGCGGCGCGATCCTGATCGCGGAGGCCCGCGAACCGCCCGCGATGCGGGTGGCGGCCGTAAGTGACGATGTCGCGCACCGAGAGCCCGGACGGGTGGGGGCGCGACTGGGAGAGCATCGCGACCTCGCGAGCGAACTCTTTCGCGCTCAGCGCGCTCGCCCGCCGGGGCTCGGCGTCCGACGCGGCGAGCGTCACATCGCCGGAGTTCGTGTCGTGCAGCCGCGCGATCGCGCGCAATAGCGTGGACTTGCCGCTGCCGTTCGGGCCGACGAGGGCCGTCACCCTGCCGGGTCGAAGCGTCAGGTTCGCGCAGTGCACGACCTCGGTACCGCGGTAGCCGAGGCACAGATCTGTGCCGCAAAGAATTGATGCTTTCACAGTTGAGTAAGCCTAGCCTAAGTATGATCTGATGAATAGAGTGGGTGGGGATTCGCGTCGTTCTTTCAGGTCACGCCAGGCGCGCAACACCGATCCCCGCCCCCGTCAGGAGCCAGATCGGACCGACCGGACCGACCGACCCACCACCCACCGCACACGACCAGCAGCCCACCCGCCACCCTCAAGGAGCCCACCCGCATGACCGATCGCCAGCCCTACGACGCCTTCCTCACCAGGGTGCTGCGAATCACGCAGCTCACCCCGCATTTCACGCGGATCACGTTCGGCGGCGACGACCTCCAGCACTTCGGTATCGACGGGCTCGACCAACGCATCAAGCTGCTACTCCCCCGCGCCGACAGCACATTCCCGGAGCTCGGGCTCTTCGACGGCCCGAGCCCCGCGATGCTCGATTGGTACCGCCGGTGGCGGGAGTTGCCGGACGAGGAGCGCAACCCGATCCGCACCTACACGATCCGCGCGGTGCGCCCCGAGCTCGCGGAGATCGACGTCGACTTCGTGCTGCACGGCACCGAGGGTCCCGCGTCGGCGTGGGCGCAGGCCGCCGCTCCCGGCGACGAGCTCATCATCGTCGGCCCCGACTCGCGGGCGGCCTCACCCGCGGGCGGGATCGAATGGAACCCGGGCCCGGCCAGGCGCGTGCTCCTCGCAGGCGACGAGACCGCGGCTCCGGCGATCTGCGCGATCCTCGAATCGCTCCCCGACGACTTCTCGGGCGAGGCGTTCATCGAGGTACCCGAGGCTGGCGACCGACTCAACATCTCACACCCGAGCGGAGTCACCGTGACCTGGCTGGGCCGCGACGGCGCCCCGCACGGCACCTTCCTCGAACCGGCCATCGCCGAGTGGGGGGCCAGGCGGCTCGCCGGGGCTGTCGCGCAGACCGACGCACTCGAGGACGCGGAGGCGACCGACCCAGACGAGGTGCTGTGGGATGTTCCCGAGCACGTCGTCGGCGAGGACTACGCCTGGCTCGCTGGCGAGGCGGGCGTCGTCACCCGCATGCGCCGCCATCTCGTGCGCGACCTCGGAATCGACCGCAAGGCCGTCGCGTTCATGGGCTACTGGCGGATCGGCCGGGCAGAGGGCTAGCCGCTCACCGGCGACGGGTCGGGCCGCTGGCCGCAGCGCCACCGGCTCCCGCCAGGCCACCCTCGTTGGCGGCGTGGGCTTGGCTAGCGGCCTAGGTTTCGGCTGAGACCGCACGCGACCTCCGAAACCGCACTCCCTGTCGCAGGGCCACGTGCGGTCTCGGAGGATCGATGCGGGTTCGGCCGGAGCGTAGCGTCAGGGCGCACGGAGCCGGCCGGTCGAGCGGCAGGGACTAGCCGCGGGGCGTGAGGATCGACTTCGGTACGTGGTGGGTCGTGATCGACCCGGCCGCGAGCGGAGATCCTGCCGGAACCTCGGCCGACCCCGCGGGTCCACCGAGCGCCGAATTCACCATCGCGCTCATCACGGTGAACGCGTCGCCGCGGCTGAAGCCGTGCTGGGTCGTGAGGAACCGGAAGGCGCGCTGGTAGCCGTTCGCGAGCGACTCCTGGATCGTGTCGCCGAGCCCCACGAAGATGACCTCGGTTGCGGTCTCGATCGCGGGGCCGGAGACCGAGAACTCCTTCGTTAGGGCGACCGTTGCAGTGATGGTGCCTGCAGCCTCGATGGCGACGTCGGACGCTTCACCCTCGGCCATCACCGCGTGGATGTCGCCGAGGCCGAGGTACGCCCCTGCGACCCGCACCGGGAGGTAGAGTCGGCTGCCGATGCCTGCATAGGTCAGGTCGAGGTTTCCGCCCTCCAAATAGACCGGAGCCATCGACGAGTTTCGGCCCGTCGCGGGCGCGGTCCCGAAGCAGCCGACCATCGGGCGGGCGGGCACCGAGATGGTTTCCGTGAGGTGCACCATCCCATCCGAGATCGGCACCTGGCGCATGTACGGCTCGTCGCCCATGACGCCGGCGAGGGCGCCCGCGCCGTGGAAGTAGCCGGACCACCCGAGGTCGCCGAGCTCAATGTCGACAATTTCAACGATGAGGGTGTCGCCTGGCTCCGCGCCGTTCACGTAGACCGGGCCAGTGATCGGGTTCAGGAGCGAGGTCAGGTCGTCGCTGCTGCCCTTCGCGGCAGTCTCGGCGTACGAGTAGTCGGAGGTCTCGAACTGGATGTGCTCCCCGGTGCCGGGATCGATCCGCAGTGCCGGCTCGTCCTCCGCTGAGAATCCCGAATGCGCCTGATCCTTGCCGATGAAATAGCTCACCCGAAGCTCCTTTGTGTACGTTTCGACCGCGGGCGGAAACGGGCCGCCGTGTCGCAGTGCTCACTCAACTATAGTGAGCGCGCGCGGCCCGAATTGACCGCTTGGGCCGCCCGCCTTGGACCGCCGCTATCGTCCGCGCTCGCCCATGCGGGCCGCGAGCGCCGGCGGGGCGACGCGGGCCGCCGCGACGAGCAGTTTGTATTTCGCGGACGGGATCGAGATGGCTCTTCCGCGCTCGAGATCCTTGAGCGAGTCCGCCACCACGCGGGGCGCGCTCAGCCACATCCAGCCGGGGATACCTTCTTCGCCTGGCGGGAGGCCGAGCCGCTCGTGGAAGTTCGTGTGCGTGTAGCCGGGGCACACGGCCGTCACCGTGACGCCGCGCGATCGGTAGCGTCCATTCGCCCACCGCGAGAACGTGACGAGCCACTGCTTCACCGCCGAATAGGTGCTCCGCGGAATGAACGCAGCAACCGAGGCGACGTTCAGGATCCGGCCGCTCCCGCGCGCGAGCATGCCCTGCAGCGCCGCGTGCATGAGCCGCATCGGCACCTCGTTGTGGAGCCGGAGGTGGCGGGCTTCTGCCTCGACGTCGTTCGTCTCGAACTCGAGGGGCAACCCGAACCCCGCATTGTTGACGAGGGTGCCGATGGGGTTGCTTCGGGCTTCGAGCCGGGCGACGACCCTGCCGAGCCCGTCGGCGTCGAGCAGATCGACCGCGAGCACCTCGACGTCGACGCCGTATTTCGCCCGCAGGTCGGCGGCGAGCGCCTCCAGCGCCTCGTCATCTCGCGCGACGAGCACGAGATGCTCGCCTCGGGCGGCGAGCTGGGTCGCGTACTCTGCCCCGAGCCCGGAGCTCGCGCCCGTGATGAGGGCGGTCCGCCTGCCGACGCTGGCTCCTTCGACGCCGTCCGGTCGGGTGGTCTGGTCGGTGCGGTGCGCGCGCTCGCGCTCGCTGTGGCCCGTGGGCGTGATGGGCCCGTCCGTCGTCGCTGACATGCCCCGATGGTAGCCCGGAAGCTGGCGCCCCCGATGGTAGCCCGGAAGCTGGCGCGGCGGGTCCATCCCCTTCGCGCCATTTTTTCTTGCATGCCCCAAATAGCTGGGAAAATTGGGCCGGTTTGAAAAGTTTGGCGGGGGCGGGAGGAGTCGGTCGGCCATCGGGCCAAGCCAGGGAATCCGCGCTGTCGCCTGCATCACCCGAGTCTTTGCAGCTTCGAAGTCACACCTCGAGACAGCCAGTGGAGTCCGTGTCTCCTGGCTGTATGCAAGCAACTTGATGCGCTGCCCGATCGACTACCGACGGCCTAGACAACCCGACCGACCGCTGAAAGACTGACGGAGCGCCCTGGAATACCGGGGTAGCGTCTCGCTGCGGGCCAGTGCTGAGCGCGGCGAGACGCTCGGCTACGACGCAATGAGGCGGTGCGCATGTTCAATCTTCCGACCTTCACGTTGGTCTCGATCGCGAGCGTGACAGGTTTTTGGGTGCTTTACACGGTGGTGTTCCTCTGGGTCTCCAGATCCTGGTCGCGCGACGATAGCGAGGTGAACCGTGAAGATTGAACTCTGGTTTCTCATCATCTACTTCGTTGCCATGGCTGGAATCGGCGTGTGGGCAATGCGCCGCGGCTCGAAGAATGCCGAAGGCTTCCTGCTCGCCGGGCGCAGCCTCGGCCCCGGAGTGACAGCGCTGCGACTGCAGAGCTCCTCGATGTCCGGCTACATGTTTCTCGGCGCGGGATCGCTCGGCTACACGCAGGGCTACTTCGGCATGTGGTACGCGCTCGGTGACATCGGCGGCGGGGTACTCAATCTCTCCGTGCTCGGGCGGCGCATGCGCAAGCTCTCGCAGATTCTCGGCTCCATCACCTCCATCGAGTACCTTGAGCACCGCTACCCGTCGAAGTGGGTGCGCATGATCGCGGCACCCGTCGCACTGTTCTGCATGTTCTTCTACGTCATGGCGCAGTTCATCGCGGGTGGCCGCGGCCTCGAGATGGTCTCTGGGATCAGCTATCCGATCGCGCTAGCAGTCGCGATCGGAGTTATCGTGCTCTACACCTTCCTGGGCGGGTACCTCGCCGTCGCCTACACCGACTTCGTGCAAGCGATCATCATGCTCATCGGCATGGTGTGGATTCTCGTTGGAACACTCACGGCCATCGGCGGGTTCTCCGCGGGTAACGCAAAGGTCGGCGCCGTCGACGAGACACTGCTGGGGATGTTCGGGCGCGGTGGCGTGTACGACGGCCAGTGGGGGATCATCCTGGGCGCGCTGCTCATCTTCTCGATCGGATACATGGGCTGGCCGCACGTCGTCGTCAGCCACATGGCGATGAAGCGCCCGAGCGTCGCCCGTCGCGCTGGCCTCTACTCGACCCTGTTCAACCTCGTGTTCATACCCGCGCCCTACATCGTCGGTATCTTCGCGATTGTGCTGCTGCCGAACCTCGTCAACCCCGAGCTCGCGATTTTCGAGATGGCGTCGAACGTGTTGCCATCGTTCGCTGTTGGGATCGTGATGGCCGCAATTATGGCAGCCATCATGTCGACCGCCGACGCGCTCCTGCTGCAGTCGGGAACCGTCGCGAGCCAGGACATCTACGCGCGGTTCTTCAACAAGAACATGACCGACAAGCAGATGGTGCTCGTCTCCCGTGTGATCGTGCTCACGCTCGCCATTGTCGGCTACCTCATTGCCGTCGTCGAGCCACCCGCGGTTGCGGCAATCGTCATTTTCTCGACGACCGTGCTCGGCAGCGCGTTTGTCCCCGCGTATGTGTGCGCGGTCTGGTGGAAGAAGGCGAACACGGTGGGCGCGATCAGCTCGATGATCGCGGGGACCGTTCTCGCAGTCGGCTGGGAGCTCGCCGGCTTCGCCGATTCCACGGGGCTGGACCCGATGGTCGTGGGGATCGCGGGATCGACGCTGGCGATGATCATCGGTAGCCTCGCCACGCAGCGAAGCCACCCAGTCCCTGAACACATCGCCCGCGCGCTCGACGAGACCAAGAAGGTCGGCCCAATCCCGGCAAAGCTCTTGCTTGGCCAGGACAGCAAGCTGTCAGCGCAGGCCGAGATTGCGAGCCAGTAGCGTGGCCGGGGACACGCGAACGCTCCAGGCGCTACCGCCCATCGTGACCGCAGCCCAGGCGTGGTCGGTGGTGCGGGAGCGCGCCCCTGGAATCACCCCGGTGCGCGAGCGGCTCCGGTGGCATCCATTCTCCGGGTTCGAATTCCGGATCGCACATCCGTTGAACGGCGGTGGTTCCCTGCAGCGGGCCTTCGCGATTGTCGATCGACTCACTGGCCAGGCCACACTGACCGACCCGTGGCCTGAACTCGTGCAACTTGAAGAGCAGCAGAGTGCAGACCTCATCGCAGACCCCGGGTGGAACACGACCGGCTTCACAGAGGCAGGCAGCCGGGCGCACCGGCTCGTAGCCACCGCGGCACTGCGAAAGCACCGCCTCGCTACGCCGCCAACGATCACCGAGGTGCGAGCGGTAGAAACCCTCTGGAAGCCGAACTGGCTACTCGAGACCCGGCTTGCTGGCAGGAGGCTGCAGATCCTCGTCGACGCGATTACCGGCGGGTACTACGTCGTTGGGACCTAGCCCGCAGCAACGTCGGAGGGCCGGTGGAAGGCGTAAACCTTCCACCGGCCCTCGGCCGTGCACCGCCATCGGCGGGCTGTCGGATTAACCCAGGCGCGCCTGCAGGTTCTCGTCGATCGACGCGAGGAACTCCTCGGTCGTCTGGTATCCCTGCTCGGGGCCAACGAGGAGCGCGAGATCCTTGGTCATCTTGCCCGACTCAACGGTCTTGATGACGACGTCTTCGAGCGTGTGCGAGAAGTCGATGAGCTCCTGGTTGTTGTCGAGCTTGCCACGGTGCGCGAGCCCACGGGTCCAGGCGAAGATCGACGCGATCGGGTTCGTCGAGGTCGGCTTGCCCTGCTGGTGCTGGCGGTAGTGACGGGTGACAGTGCCGTGAGCCGCTTCCGCCTCAACGACCTTCCCGTCCGGCGTCGCGAGCACGGAGGTCATAAGGCCGAGCGAGCCGAAGCCCTGCGCGACGGTGTCCGACTGCACGTCGCCGTCGTAGTTCTTGCACGCCCAGACGTAGCCGCCCTCCCACTTCATGGCCGAGGCGACCATGTCGTCGATGAGGCGGTGCTCGTAGGTGAGGCCTGCAGCTTCGAACTGCTCCTTGAACTCGGTGTCGAAGATCTCCTGGAAGATGTCCTTGAAGCGGCCGTCGTAGGCCTTCAGGATGGTGTTCTTCGTCGAGAGGTAGACCGGGTAGTTGCGCGAGAGGCCGTAGTTCAGCGAGGCGCGCGCGAAGTCGATGATCGACGCGTCGAGGTTGTACTGCACCTGCGCGATGCCGTCGCCCGGCGCCTGGTAGACCTCGAACTTCTGGGGCTCGCCGCCGTCGGTGGGGGCGAACTCGACGGTGAGGGTGCCCTCGCCGGCGAAGCGGAAGTCGGTCGCGCGGTACTGGTCGCCGAACGCGTGGCGGCCGATGATGATCGGCTTGTTCCAGCCCGGCACGAGGCGGGGAATGTTCGAGATGATGATCGGCTCGCGGAAGATGACGCCGCCGAGGATGTTGCGGATCGTGCCGTTCGGGCTCTTCCACATCTTCTTCAGGCCGAACTCTTCGACGCGTGCCTCGTCGGGGGTGATGGTCGCGCACTTCACGCCAACGCCGTGCTTCTGGATGGCGTGCGCGGCGTCGATCGTCACCTGATCATCGGTGGCGTCGCGGTGCTCCATACCGAGGTCGTAGTACTCGAGCGTGACATCGAGGTACGGGTGGATCAGCCGATCCTTGATGAACTGCCAGATGATTCGCGTCATCTCGTCGCCGTCGAGCTCAACGACGGTGCCTTCAACCTTGATCTTCGCCAACGTAACTCCCTGTTTCAACGATCAAATTTCCGCGTTCCAGTCTAGCCGATGCCGCCTAGATTTATCTCGACGTCAAGATACTGGGGCGATCGAACTCCGAGATCGCTGTGCGAGAGGGGCGAACCTAGGCGCGCTCACGTGGAAGAAGAGTGCAGCGATCGAACGCTACGCCAATACACCCTCCAATAGTATTCGCAACAATGTCGGACACATCCGCGTAGCGCTCGCGCAGAAACAGGTGCTGCGCGAGCTCGATGCCGCACGAGAGCACGAAGGGGAAGAGGATGGCTGCCACCAGCCATCTCTTCCCGCTGCCGAGGAGCCCGAAGAAGAAACCGAGCGGCAAGAACATGATGACGTTTGCGGTAAATTCAATCTGTTGGTAGCCGAACGACTCCGATATTCCGAGGCCGTGCAACACTTCGAGAAACGCGCGAACTTCGTCAGCACGCCCCTGGTCAACGGGTACCGGGGTGAGCGTGATCGCGAGGGCGGCTAACAGTACGACCCCAAGTCCCACGGCGCCCGTCCGCTGACGAGCGGAGAGCCGCTGAGTCGGCCTCGCAATCTCGTTTCCAGGTGCCCTCAACGAGTGCCTCCTTCCCGCGCACGTAGTCAACACGGACTACGTAGTTTAGTCGCACCCGACCTGGCATTACCTCCCCTCAGCAGGCGGCGAGCGAGACGCCTCGGTTACGCTGAAAGCTGCCGAATCTGCGGCGCCCCTGCCCGCGGGCCGAGCGCCGACGCGCCACACCTACCCCGAGGGAGCACCGAATGGGTGACAACCTAACCGAGTTCGAGAAGATGCTGTCCGAGGCCTCCGAGGACTCGAAGAACGCCGCCCCGAAGAAGCGACACGGCCTGCGCAACACCCTCATCGTGATCGGTTCGATCCTCGCACTCATCGGCATCGGTGCTGGCGTCGCGTACGCGCTGCTGAACAACGCCTACAACGAGATCGAGCGCGTCGACACCGTCGACCCGACCCTCGAGCGCCCCGCGGCCGTGGAAGCCCCGGCCGGCACGAACGCGCCGATCAACGTGCTGCTGCTCGGGTCCGACTCCCGCGACACAACGGACCCGTCCGCGAACGCCGAAGACCTCAAGGGCTTCCGCAGCGACGCGATCATGGTGGCGCAGATCTCCCCGAAGCGCGACCATGTCACCGTCATGTCGATCATGCGTGACAACTGGGTGCCGATCCAGGGCAACGGCGAGGCGAAGATCAACGCCGCGGTCGCGTTCGGCGGCATCCCGCTCGCGGTGAACACCGTTGAGAACTTCATCGACGCACGCATCGACCACGTCGCTCTCGTCGACTTCGACTCGTTCAAGGGCCTCACCGACGCGGTGGGCGGCGTCACCGTCGACAACCCGATCGCGTTCACCTCGCACCACGGCAGCTTCGACTTCCCGCAGGGCAAAGTGACCCTGAGTGGCGAGGAAGCGCTTGGCTTCGTGCGCGAACGCTACGCATTTGACGACGGTGACTACCAGCGCGCCCGCAACCAGCAGATCTACCTCAAGGGCCTGCTCTCGCAGATGCTCAGCAAGGACACCCTGACGAACCCGGGCAAGATCACGGCGACCTTCGACGCGCTGAAGCCCTACCTCATCGTCGATCAGGATCTCACGCTCACCACAGCCGCCGGCCTCGGATACGACATGCGCAACATCCGCAAGGGCGACATCTCGTTCTTCACGAGCCCGACACTCGGCACCGGCACTTCCGGCGACGGGCAGTCGATCGTGCTGCCCGACTGGGCCGAGATCGAGGTGCTCCGTGACGCGATGCGCGACGGCACGCTCGACCACTACGCGGAGACCCGCCAGACGGGTTCGGAGCTCCCCGGCTAAGGCACGCCGAAACGCACCAGAGAGGGGCCGGTGCCGATCTCCCATCGCGGGAGGATCGGGACCGGCCCCTCAGGCGTTGTCCGAGATTCAGTGCGCGACGACGCGGCTACAAGGCCTCGCCCCGGAACACGACGCGGCCGTCGACGACGGTGAGGAGCACCGGCAGTTCGGGCAGTTCCTCTGGCGCCACCGTCACCGGGTCGCCCCCAAACAACGTGACGTCGCCGATCGCGCCGACCGACAGGTGCCCCCGGTCGCTGTGGCCGCGCGCGAGGGCCGGCACGGGGCCGACCCCGAGGAGGCGAAGTACCACTACGACGACGGGTCCGGCCGCAAGATCGGCTACGTGGGCGTCAAGGGGGGCGGATGATGGCCCGATTCAGCGACGAGGAAACGGCCT
>WPCJ01282987.1_pt1 | contig 10278 bp, 7 predicted proteins | sample 5399831 | NCBI WGS metagenome assembly WPCJ01 (sample SAMN12869470, study PRJNA574797) | sludge metagenome | isolation source: wastewater treatment of pH10 | place: China:Beijing | collected 2019-05-20 | reverse complement strand
AGCACTGGTGAATTTTCCTACTCCTTTTAAAGCCAATGGCCAAATAGCAGGCCACACCAATGAATTAGCTAGACCTAATAAACCTACCAATGTTAATGATACCATCCCGTCAGTGAAAATAATTCCTACAGTCAAGATGATGCCTAAGATAGCACAAGATTTCAAGGCTGTCTCTTGAGAAAGGTATTTAGGGATGGCAATGATTCCGATGATATATCCGACAACCATTGATCCCATGGTAAATGCCGTAAAGAATTTTGCTGTATTCAATGGAATACCTAAGAAAGTACCATAAGCAATAATCGTATCACCTGCTAAAACTTCTACACCTACGTATGCAAATAATGCGATAAACCCTAATAATACGTGCGGAAAATCAAATATGGATTGTTTGGATTCCGTTAGGTTATGGTGCTCAGCATCCTCTTCCTCATCACCTTTTACCTCAGGTAAATTAGATTTTGAGATCCAAAACCCTAACAATATCAACACTACCACGATTCCTATGTATGGGTTAACAACTTGGAGAGCAATTTTATCTAATGCTATGCTGGATTCTTCCGGACTCATGCTTGCCAATTGATTCTTCACTTTATCCGCTTCATCCAGTTTAAGGAAATATCCAAGAATGATTGGTGCTAAAGCACCTGCAAATTTATTACAGATTCCCATGATACTAATCCGTTTGGCTGCTGTTTCCACAGGTCCAAGGATCGTAATATATGGGTTGGAAGCTGTTTGTAGGATGGCTAATCCACCTCCCATAACGAACAATCCTAATAAGAATAGTATGTATGTTCTAGAATAAGCTGCTGGAATAAACAATAAGGCACCTACTGCCATGATCCCTAAGGATACAGCCATTCCGTTTTTGAAACCAAATTTATTTAACACCCATGTAGATACCGGTGCCATCACCAAGTAAGCAATGTAAAAAGCAAAGGTCACAAAGTAAGATTGCACCTCAGTCAGTTCACAAGCAATTCTTAAATAGGGGATTAATAGAGAGTTTAACCAGGTCGCAAAACCAAAGATAAAAAACAAGGATCCAATGATGATCATTGGCCCTACGGTCGATTGATTATTTTGATTACTCATAAATTTGATTTACAAATTAATAATAAGGTAGCTACAAGGCTAATAAAATAATTCGGTATTTTAAAACGCAAAATAACAAGCAATCGATTGCATTTGGAAGAAAAAATCTATTTATTCCACTCAGTCAAGAGTCTAGGAAGTCAGGGCAGAAGAAATTTTTATTTAATAAAAAAGAGACATTAAGCTAATGTCTCTTCTAAAAACCTAAACCGTATCATAAAACCATATCGCTATGATACAGGCTCAACAGATGTTGGAACAAATTGTTTTTTTAGGCTGTTGGTTTTTTTATCACAGCAATGGTAAGCCTTGAAATGCATACCAGCTGATTACGTTCGTTGTGAATTTGGATGTCCCATACATGGGTAGTCTTTCCGATATGGTAAGCCTTGCAAGTTGCGCGAACCAAACCTTTCGTTACTGGTCTGATATGGTTGGCATTGATCTCCAATCCTACACCAGCCCATTCATTGGAATCGATGACCATATTGGAAGCTATGCTACCTACTGATTCTGCCAATACACAGGAGGCACCGCCATGCAATAGGCCATAGGGTTGTTTTACTTTTTCAGTTACTGGCATTTCGGCCACAAGGCAGTCCGGAGTGATGGAAACGGCCTTGATGTCCAAGAAACCAGTCATATTGATGGCGAAGAGGCCATTAATTTCTTCTAGACTATATTCTCTATACCACATTGTTGTTTAAATTTTGATCTTTTAGATAACGGGATTTCAATAAAGTAACATGGTGGTTTAGGTGTCCTGCAATAATGTATAAGAAGGCTCTCACACTGATCAAGCGATCCGAAGCCATTCCTTTTCTATTTAGTTCTGTGTCATCAAAGGAGTTGAACAGGAACATATTTGCTTTTCGAAGGTGGACAAATTCTTCAGAGATCTCTTTTAGTTTTCTTTCGTTATGTCTACCATTGGCAACGAATTCGTCTTGCTCAAAGGATGCCAACGCGGTCATATCGTTGCGGGCGAACCTCAGGGCCCTGTAGGTCATGATCCGTTCTGCATCTAGGATATGGCACAGCACTTCTTTGATGGTCCATTTCCCTTCGGCATAAGTAAAAGTGCCCAATTCTTCCGGGATACTCGCAATAAATTCAGGAAAAGATTCGATTTGTTCGTTCAATTCTTCCATAACGTCGCCAGTAATGGTTTCGATATAGTCATTGAAAATCGCTGGGTATTCGTCAGATTTGAGTTGGTTCATAGCGTAAATTACTTTTTAATACAATTCTAAATGTTGTACCTTTTCCTAATTCAGATTCTTTAACAAAAATTTGTCCTCGATGATAATATACCATCCTCTTGGTGAGACTTAAGCCTAATCCCCAGCCTCGTTGTCTGGTGGTATATCCTGGTTGGAAAATGGTTTCCCAATTTGATCTCGGGATTCCCTTTCCTGTATCACTAATGTCTATAAAAATTTCTTCTTTTGCAATGTTTTCCGAAATGTTGACCGTGATTTTTCCTTCTCCTTCAATGGCATTTACAGCATTCTTCAGTAAGTTTTCGATGATCCAGTCAAATACCTGTACATTCAATTTGGCTTCTACCTGTTGGTCTCCAGTCAGCTCAAAAGATATCCTTTTACTGGTCCGCACCTTGAAATAATTCACGTAATCTTCTACAATCTTAAAGATGACATGGTTTGATAATGAGGGAGTTGATCCGATTTTGGAAAAACGGTCTGCTACGATTTCCAGTCGCTGCACATCCCTTTCCATTTCGTCCAATAGGGAGTTATCCTTTCCTTGGTAGGTTATCCGGGCCAGTTCAAGCCAACCCATCATGGAAGAAATAGGAGTCCCTAGCTGATGGGCGGCTTCCTTCGCCATACCCACCCAAACTAAATTCTGTTCCGAATCCCGGATGGAATTAAATACAGTATAGGCTACAATCAGGAAGACGGCAATCAAGGATAGTTGTATATAAGGGAAAATCCTCAATTGGCTCAGCGCTTTGGAATCATGGTAATATACGAGCCACTTCTCGCCGGTATCCAAGGAAATATGGATTGGCGGATGGGCTTTTTTCATTTTCTCTAATTGCTTTTCGAAGTAAGGAGGATCATAGACCAAGGAAATCGACGAATCCTGAGCGGATGGATGGATATTGGTCTTTGTGCTATCCAGGTCTCTCCAGAAAATGATTTCCCCAGATTCCTTGGTGATAATGGCAGGGAGGGAAAGACTGTCCCGCACGGCGTAGATAAAACTGATGAACTGATCGTCCACATCGGGCATGGAAACAATACTTTGGGTGCTCATAGCCCAGACTTCCGCCTTGGTCCGCTCTGATTTTGAAAGGTTCTTGACTAAATAATTAGAATAAAGCAACGATGCAGCAGCAATTAATGCCGCAAATAAAAAAAGGAAAAACTTCCATTGTTGTTTATTGTACCGATAGGGATGTTGCTTCATAACTCTTCAATTCAACCAAATTAATCATTTTAAGATTGCTACGAGAAAGAAAAGTAATAATTGCTTAATTTTGTGTTTATGAGTTCAGACAAAAAAGTAAGGGTCCGCTTTGCACCTAGTCCTACAGGCGGATTACATTTAGGCGGCGTCCGTACCGCATTGTTCAATTATCTTTTCTCGAAACACAATAATGGCGAGTTCATCTTACGTATTGAAGATACCGATCAGACCCGTTTTGTGCCCGGTGCCGAAGAATATATTATGGAATGTTTAGCATGGTGTGGTTTGAATCCTGACGAAAGTCCTAACCAACTCGGCAACTTTGGTCCTTACCGTCAAAGCGAACGTAAGCCTTCGTATAGGAAGTTTGCTGAAGAACTTGTGGAAAAAGGACATGCTTATTATGCCTTTGACACTGCTGAAGAACTAGAAGAACAGAGAAAGATACATCCTAACTTTCGCTATGCCCACGATAACCGCATGAGTTTAAGAAATTCCCTTTCCCTAGAGAAAGAGGAAACAGAACGCTTGTTGGCCGAGGGTGCTGCACATACCATCCGTATTAAGATGCCAGAAAACGAAGTAGTATCCTTTGATGATATGATTCGTGGTCGAGTGAGCTTTGAGACAAATCTTGTTGATGACAAGGTTTTGTTAAAAGCTGACGGTATGCCTACCTACCACCTAGCGGTTGTGGTTGATGATAGAGCCATGGAGATTTCCCACATCTTTAGAGGTGAAGAGTGGTTGCCATCGGCGCCAGTCCATATCTTATTATGGGAATACCTAGGTTGGAAAGATGAAATGCCTAATTGGGCGCATCTTCCCTTGATCTTGAAACCTGATGGAAACGGTAAATTAAGTAAACGCGATGGCGACCGTTTAGGATTCCCGGTTTATGCGATGAATTGGAATGATCCTAAAACAGGTGATCTGACCACCGGATTCCGTGAAAGAGGCTTCCTTCCTGAGGCATTTGTCAATATGCTTGCGCTATTAGGTTGGAACGATGGGACCGAACAAGAGCTGTTTGATATGGATGAGCTGATCCAGAAATTCTCTGTGGAGCGTATCAGCAAGGCTGGTGCTAAATTCGACTTCGAAAAAGCGAAATGGTACAACCAAGAATGGATTAAACGTGCTCCTAATACAGAACTTTTGCCAGAAGTGAAGGCAGTATTAGAGAAACATGCTGTTCAAACAGCGGAATATGGAGATGATTTTGTGGAAACTATTCTTGATTTAGTTAAAGAAAGATTAACTTACATAGAAGATTTTTGGGAGCAAGCGTCATTTTTCTTTCAAAAGCCAGCAAATTACGATATCGATGCAGTAAAACCTAAGTGGAATCAAGACAAGACATCTTTCTTTAATGAAGTAGCCGATCTATTCAAAGATCAGTCCTCATGGGATGCTGCAACACTTGAGCCTCTTTTCAAGCAAAAGATCGCAGACTCAGGGATGAAGATGGGTGAATTGATGATGCCATTCCGTATCATGTTGGTTGGAGGGAAATTCGGTCCTGATGTATTCAAGATTGCCGAGGTATTAGGCAAGGATGAAGTCATCGAGCGAATCCAGATAGCTGTGCCAAAATTTCAAGACTAAGAACTCAACTTAAATCAAATTATATGAAACAACTTAGTAAATTGTTTGTAGGATGCATGGCAATTGCCTTGGTAATTTTCTCATCCTGCTCTAGCAATGTCCCTGCGGCAAAAGGAACCGCAAAGGCCAAAGGACCATTTCCTGAAGAAAAGTTAGGCTGGCATTTAGGTTCTCAAGCTTATACCTTCAGATTGTTTTCTTTTGCGGAGGCATTGGATAAGATCGCTGCGGCAAACCTACGTTATGTAGAAGCCTTTCCAGGCCAAACGGTAGGTGGCGGTAGCACCGAGAAAATGACTTATGAACTATCACCTGAAGGACGTCAGTTAGTAAAGAAACTTTTAAAAGATAGGGGAATTACTGTACATGCTTATGGCGTTGTTGGTGCAAAGGATGAAGCTGAATGGGAAAAAGTATTCCAATTTGCAAAAGACTTTGATATTAAGGTAATCAATGCCGAGCCAGCGGAAAACCAATTGGACTATATCTCAAAACTTTGTGATAAATACGATATCAAAGTAGCGATCCACAACCACCCAGACCCATCACATTATTGGAATCCTGACGTAGTGCTTAAAGCCTTAGAAGGAAGAAGTAAGAGAATGGGAGCGGCGGCAGATGTTGGCCACTGGATGAGATCAGGATTAAATCCTATTGAGTGCCTTAAAAAATTGGAGGGCAGAGTGTACCATGTTCACTTTAAAGACTTAAATGCATTTGGTGACAAAAAAGCACACGATGTGATTTGGGGAACAGGTAAATTAGGAATGAAAGAAGTACAGGCAGAATTAAAGCGTCAGAATTTCAAAGGAATGCTTTCTGCTGAATATGAATACAACTGGGAAAACAGTCTTCCAGAAGTAACTGAAAGCGTGGTTAACTTTAGAGCCGCTCTTTAAGGAATAAATGATTTATTGAATGGGCAATAAGGCGACTTATTGCCCATTTTCTTTTGGGGCTATTCTTCTTTTGGACTTAACCAGATTCACAAATGTTTGGAAATTAACGCCATACCCAACTGTAAATTGGGTATATTTATAGTATAGATCATTCCAATCATTCCGTTTATGAGAAATTCCCTGATCAGTTTGTGTATGCTACTTCTTTTATTGATTTCCTGTAAAGAAGGCTTGGAAAACAATAACCATGGCAATACTTTGGAGTTGAAGAACTCTAAGTTCGACGAAGATGTTATGGCTGTTTTTGGAAAATGGATGGTCGAAGAAAATGAAGCCAGCCTTGAATCATTAAAACAACATGAGCTGAGTGATGAGAAGCTGGCATATCGGATTAAAGACCCTGTTATTAGCGCCCTTCATATCCAAGTTCCCAAGGAAGATTTCGGATATCTTCTAGAAAGTCCTTTCAAAGATAGTATCGCTGCCTATGGGCCACTTTTTTTCAAGACTGTTTCCGTGCTGACTGACCTCCATAAAAAACCAGTAGCTTATCAAGCCTTGGCTTTTTATAAATCTAAGGAGACTAGGGACAGCGTACTATCTCTTCTTTATAAAGAATTAGGAGAGCCCAACCTTGAAACGGACGTTAATAAAGCTATTGGAATAAAGGCTCAGGAATGGACTTTAAAAGATAGGACCATACAAATCGTACCATTCAATGCCAAAGACTTGAGTTTAGCCTCATCTAGCCCAGACGATTATTATTATCAAGTCGATTTCATAATAATTGACAATGCTCAAAAAGAAGCCCTCAAAAAGGCACATTATTATGAATTTACGCAGGACATCAATATAGAAGGCAAATTAAGGAGCCATACCTACTTTGACTTGAAGAAGAACCAACTTTTTGCTGATAGGTTTCTGTTGTACAGTGATGAGGAGAAGGATAATAAAGGGGCTGATCATTAAGCTTTGAAGGATACTTTGTAAGGCGTTAATCAAAGTATCATTTTTTACTTAATAATTTGGGGACCATAGTTTCAGTACTTTCCGTTCAGAAGGAGCTTCTTTCCAAACTTCTATCCGATAATGATCATGCGGTTTTTCTGGGTTGTTTTGGTTATAGGGCATGTCCAAGTTATAGGAATAAATCCTAACCCTGTAATCGTCATTGTCCAGTGGAACAGAAAGAATGGTTTCGCTTGTCGGGCAATCTTGTATTTCCATGGCCCCAGTTGTAATTTTCAGGCTCCCTTCTACAATATGGTCAGCATGGGGATCCAATTCTTCATTTGGGGCATTTAAAACCTCAAGCTCGCCCTTCACGATGGAGAAATCATTCTCTACTGATACACCCAGCACATCCCTGTCCACCGCTAAGCGCTCTTCAAGAGCCTCGTCACTCCAGAAATCGAGGCTGTCCGTTTCACTGACCTCTGTCTTGTTCACAAGGTAGAACTGACAATATTCCGTGAAAAAATCTAGTTTGTACATTTGAATGGTTTTTTAGGTGTTTGCTGTACTATTATGTAAATATATTTAATTCAGTTATTAAATAATGAGAAAAATTGTAATTGTTTAAACACAAAAGATTAATATGCCTTAAATTCGATAATCTTAAAAGACAATACAGTCTTTTTAAGAAAAAGTGTAACGGTTAAAATTTAATTCAAGATAATATTTGTGTGTATGTGGAGGAGGGGAATTTTAATCGTAATCTACAATTGGAAGTGAAATTTTTGTTCTTGTAGTTTGGCTTAGGTTTTCTTCAAAGAGAGCTAATAAAAGATTATGGAAAGAGGGTAAAAATTGCCACTGTCATTTAGTAAGAAGTTAAATTTAGTTTGGCTAGAAGATAAAATTGGGTTAATTGAGGTGTGGGATAAAAGGCAATTACTGTTTCTCAATATAGAAGCATCGATATCCATCAATCCTAGGATAAATACCTGATTTATAAGAAAAATACCTGTGAGCTGCGAATTGTAATATTTAGCAAAATTGGATTAGCTAAATAGTTCATTGATGTCCTCCTTGCTCAGTGATTTCACAAAGCTTTCTTCCGTGCTGATCAACGAACTTGCCAAGGACTTTTTCATACCTTGAAGAGCGAGGATTTTCTCTTCAATACTATCCTTTGCGATGAATTTATAGATGAATACATTTTTGGTCTGTCCGATTCGATGGCTACGGTCTATGGCCTGTTGCTCTACTGCTGGATTCCACCAAGGATCTAAAATGAAAACATATTCCGCTTCCGTTAGGTTCAACCCAACGCCACCAGCTTTAATGGAAATCAGGAAAACTTGGGTTTCTTCATTTTCCTTGAATTCTTTTACGGCATTGTTTCTATCTGTGGTAGATCCATCCAAATAAGCATATCGGATTTTATTCTTGTCGAAGTATTCCCTGAAAATCTGTAAATGCCTTACAAATTGGGAGAATATCAGGACCTTGTTTCCTTCTTTCAGGATAGAATCCATGGTCTCTATAGCTGCATCAAATTTTCCGGAACCATCCTTGTATTGGCTGTCGATCATCAGAGGGTGGTTTGCCAATTGTCTGAGCTTGGTAAGACCCTGCAATAGGGCGATCTGAGTAGCTTTCCCTGTGAAAGCGCCGTCCAATAGGGCATTCCTGTATTCCGACTTTACCTTCTCGTAATATTCAGACTGCTCTTCGGTCATGCTGCAATAGAAAATCTGCTCCGATTTAGGTGGTAATTCCGTTGCAACCTGAGACTTGGTCCTTCGCAAGACAAAGGGTTTAATGATAGCCTGCAATCGTCTAGCTTTCTCCTCATCCTTCTTCTTTTCGATAGCTAGGACAAATTCCTTTTGGAAATAGGTGTAACTGCCCAAAAGTCCAGGATTGACAAAAGACATCTGTGACCAGATATCGGCTACTGAATTCTCGATAGGGGTACCGCTCAAGGCTAATTTGTTCTTCCCCTTGATATGTTTGATCGCGGAGAAGGATTTTGACCTTGGGTTTTTGATGTTCTGGCTTTCATCCAGAATAATATAATTGAAGAAAAAACCAGATAATAATTCCTCATCAATACGTGCCACGCCGTAGGTCGTGATCACTAAATCAAAATGGCTGAAAGCAAAATTGTTCTTGCTGCGGTAAGTTCCAGTATGTAACAAGACCCGCAATTTAGGAGTGAACTTTTCTGCTTCCTTCTGCCAGTTAAAGATCAGGGAAGTCGGCACGATCAAAAGGGAGGTCTTAGGCTGGTCAGCGGCTAGATTCTCTTTTTGATGCTGCAATAATGCTAAGGTCTGAACGGTTTTACCCAAGCCCATATCATCTGCCAGAAGTCCTCCAAAGCGGTATTCCTGCAGGAAATGGAACCAATTGTAACCAGCTTTCTGGTAAGGGCGTAAAGAGCCCTTAAACTCCACTGGGGCCTCGATGTCTGCAATTTCATCAAACTCGCCAAGCTTGTTCAGCTTCCGTTGCATACTGACTTGTGTATGTTCGGTGACATCGTGTAACAAGCCGATATGTGTTCGATTTAATCGAATACCTTCCTTTTGGGAAGAAAATTGGAAAAGATGCTCGTATTGCGAAAACCATTCTTGAGGAATGATCGCAATTTCACCATTTGGTAATTCAAATTCCTGGATCCGGTTTAATATATGCTGACGGAGATTGATAAAAGGAATTTCATACTCGCCAAATCTTACGATCGCTGAAATATCAAACCAGTCATTCTTCTCCGTGACCTCAATGCTGATAGTAGTCTTGCCGATCAGGAATTTTTTATCATTATGGTTTTGGACGATGTGGAAACCGGCTTCAGTCAATTCCGAAAGATGCTCATTGACCCATTCAATGCTGGAAATACGATAGCCATTGATCCCGGTAACAGGCAGGTATGATCCAAATAGGGCATCCGCTCGTTCCAAGCCATAATCTTCCAAGGTCTTGGCTTTCTTTTCCTCCCATTGCAGAGACCTTTTTATTCTGTAGAATTGATGGGAATCCTTTTCCTTGTCATGGACATAGCGAACCGTTACGGGATGCTGTGCACCGGCAGGAAAACTATATTCCCCATATTCAAAATACAATTGCAATTGAGCCTCTTGGTCTGGACTATAGACAATCCTTAGTTGAGGAATCGCCTGTTCCCTATAATTGATGATCTCGAGACCTTCGGCATAAACATGGTGCTTCTCGATCAATGAGGTCACAAAGGTTTCGAAGTATTTTTTCTCAGTATTCCTTGGGATTG
>WPCJ01250547.1_pt1 | contig 10281 bp, 5 predicted proteins | sample 5399831 | NCBI WGS metagenome assembly WPCJ01 (sample SAMN12869470, study PRJNA574797) | sludge metagenome | isolation source: wastewater treatment of pH10 | place: China:Beijing | collected 2019-05-20 | reverse complement strand
GTCATATCCCGCGTTTTTCAAGATTGCGCCTACATTTTTCAATACTTGATGAGCTTCGTCAGCTACACCAGTCGTGATCAATTCCATGCTTTCTGGGATCAATGGAATCTGACCCGAAACATAAAGGGTTTTTTCTGCTTTTATTGCTTGGTTGTATGGACCGATGGCTGCTGGAGCCTTATCTGTATTCAGAATTTCTTTTTGTGCCATGATTTTATTGTTCTTTGATAATAATTCTTAAAAAATGAGGTTCTGATATAGGACAGAAATCTCATTTCGCTGGTCTAATATACGATTAGGCACTTGGATTTTCAACAAAAGCGAACAATAAGTAACTTGCAGGATGAAACATAAACTCGCCCTAGTAAATGGTAGGATTTTTACCGAATATGAAATATATGAACAACATGCTCTCTTAATAGACTCAGAACTAATCGCTGGTATTGTCCCAGAAGCCGATGTCCCAGAGGGTTTCGAATTAATGGACGTGAAAGGAGCCAATATAAGTCCCGGATTGATTGATTTGCAGATTTATGGAACAGGAGAAGACTTGTTTTCTGCTGAATTGACCGTGGATTCCATCCATCGCATAGAACAGAATCTATTAAAACAAGGCTGTACTTCTTTTGTGCTCACTTTGGCGACCAATACCTTGGAGTTGTTTAATCAAGCCATTCAAGTATTTGAAGAAGCTAAACCCAAAGTTGCTTTAGGGCTACACTTGGAAGGGCCATTCCTAAATGCAGCCAAAAGAGGGGCGCATCCTGCGGAACTTATTCAAAAAGCTAGTTTAGAATTGTTAGGGTCAGTTGTTGAAGGCAAAGAGGATGTGGTTAAAATGATGACCATAGCACCTGAGCTTACCGAGCAAGAATGTATTGACTACCTAAATGAAAAAGGCGTGTTGGTAACGGCTGGGCACAGTGCTGCCACTTATAAGGAAGCAACCCATGCTTTTGACCATGGAGTTCCTGCCGTGACCCATCTTTGGAATGCCATGTCACCGCTCCATCATCGTGATGTTGGCTTGCCGGGTGCAGCTTTCAATCATGATGCGGTATGCGCTTCAATTATCGTGGATGGGATTCACTCCAATTTTGAAACCGTCAAGATATCCAAAGAATTAATGGGAGAACGCTTGTTCCTGATTACAGATGCCGTTGCAAAATGTGACAAAGGGATATATCAGCATGTTTTCAATGAGGATCATTATACCATGCCGGATGGCACTCTTTCCGGATCTGCCTTGACCATGTTAAAGGCCGTAGAGAACTGTGTCGAAAAGGTTGGCATCAGTCTAGAAGAAAGCCTGCGAATGGCTACATTATACCCTGCACGACTTTTTGGTCGGCATGATCTAGGTAATCTGAACTCAGGATCTATCGCGAATGTCCTGGTTTTTGACCAAGATTTCCAAGTGCAACAAGTTGTTTTTCAAGGAAAAAGAATTATTTAACATATAAAGAATAAGTTACAATTAGTAGGATAGCCCATAAAAGTCTTAATTTTGTGGGTTAAGAATGAATTTATGATGAGAAAAATCTTAAGTCTTTGTCTTTTTGTGCTGATGACGGTGGTGGTATTATCCTGTGGGTCGAAGAGAAGGCAAGGAAAAGTGTTGCAGCAGCCAACCGCTACGGTTACCCAGGAGATTCCAACAGAAGCTCCAAAAACTGATGAAAAACCCGTTGAGAAACCGATTGCCAAGAAACCTGTAGGAGAGAAAGTGGCAGAAAAGAAACCTGTAGAAAAACCGGTATTCAAAGCAAACTTACCTCATGTACCCCGCGAATTTCGGGCTGCGTGGGTAGCAACAGTAGCCAATATCAACTGGCCTAGTAAAAACAATCTATCGACAGAACAACAAAAGCAAGAGGCTATCAACCTATTGGACATGTTGAAAAACAACAATTTCAATGCGGTTATCTTCCAAGTAAGACCTTCTGCTGATGCCCTGTATAAATCCAGTTTAGAGCCTTGGTCATATTTCTTGACCGGGACCATCGGAAAAGCACCAAGTCCTTATTACGATCCCTTAGAATTCTGGGTTGAAGAAGCCCATAAAAGAGGATTGGAACTGCATGTTTGGTTAAATCCTTACCGCGCGCACCATAGCAATGGAGGCCAGGTGACCAGCGAATCCCTTGTCCGCAAGTCACCAGAGAATGTAGTTAGGCTTAGGAAAGGAATGTACTGGTTTGATCCAGCGAGTCAAGAAACGCAAAACCATGCCGCTTCGGTGGTCATGGATATTGTGAAACGTTACGATATCGATGGAGTTCACTTCGATGATTATTTCTATCCTTATGCAACTTATAATGGTGGAGCAGACTTTCCTGATGACAAAACTTGGTTTGCCTATAAAAAGACTGGTGGCAACTTAAGCCGTCCTGATTGGAGAAGAGATAATGTCAATAAATTTATTAAACGCATCTATACGGAGATCAAAAAAGAAAAACCTTCCGTTAAGTTTGGTTTAAGTCCTTTTGGTATCTGGAAACCAGGTTATCCTTCTGGGGTTACAGGTTCTTCCCAATATGATGAATTATATGCAGATGCAAAATTATGGCTAAATGAAGGTTGGATCGATTATTTCACACCTCAATTATATTGGCCTATCGATCCACCGAGACAGAGCTTTACCAGCTTATTGAAATGGTGGCAATCTGAAAACAAGCATAACCGCCACTTATGGCCGGGCTTGAATACAGTTGAAGTTAGAGCAGCCAATAGAGCGGATGAGATCAAACGCCAGATTGCGGTTACTCGCGAAGTTATTCCGAATAGCGTAGGTGCAGTGCATTGGAGTATTGCGGGATTGACCAAAAACCCCATGTTATTAAAAGCATTGCATGATGGTCCATATTCGCAGAAAGCTTTAGTTCCGGCATCCCCATGGTTGTCTGCTAATCCGATCTTGAAGCCAACCCTGTTGTTGACCAATCAACCGAGCAGTGTATTTGTGAAATGGCTCCACAAACAGCCAGAACAAGTATTTAAATGGGTTACTTATGCGCGTTATGGAGATACTTGGGACATTCAGATCTTGGATGGTCCACAATCCGAATTGAGCCTGCCTAAGAGCAAGGACGGGCATAAATTAAATGCTGTTGCTGTAAAGCCAATTGACCGTTTAGGAAACGAAGGCGACTATGCTGGTGAAGCTATAGAATAATATTTAAACAAAAATAATTTATAAAAAAGCAGGAAAGTATGTTCTTTCCTGCTTTTTTATTTTACAAATATTTACTGTAACGATAGTGTCACGTAAATGTTACTTATATGTGTAGTATTTACACTTCCTCATGCAATCGGTTGCGGAGCTAAATGCTTTAATCAGTTAAATTTCAAGGATTCTATTCTATTATTCATGTAGATTTTTACACCTCTAATTTCTGATTCGTGCGTGTTTTGCGTTTTATTTTGCGGAATATGACAGATTTTGCAGTTTCATTTGCTTTATTGTGCGGTATTTGTCTTAATTTTATCCAGTTTTTATTGCGAAACTAATTTACCGAATCTTAATTAATGGGAAACATACTCTTATATTCTGCCGTTCTTGGTTTATTATTGACAAGTGCTTGTGGTTCAACTAAGAAGAATAGCTCTTCAAATGCCTCACAGCCTGTCGTTGAAACTGTAAAACAAGAAACCATTGTACCTGCTGCCGATCAGCTTACTACTTATTTGCCTTTGTTGAAGGGAAAGAAAGTCGGTTTGATGGGTAACCAGACCTCTGTTGTAGGTCCGCAAAAGGAACATTTGGTGGATGTACTGTTAAAGGAGAAAGTAGACCTTAAATTTGGATTCGCCCCTGAACATGGATTCCGTGGTGATATCGAAAGAGGCGAAAAGGTCAGCAATGATGTTGATGCTAAAACGGGTCTTCCCTTATTTACCCTATATGGTGGAAATGAAAAGCAAGATTCAATCGTACAGTCGGTTGATGTCATGATTTTCGATCTGCAAGATGTGGGTGCTCGATTTTATACTTACATCACTTCTTTGCACCGAGTTATGGAGCTTTGCGCTAAACACAACAAAGAACTGATCGTACTAGATAGACCTAATCCTTGTGGAGACCAGGTTGATGGTCCTGTTCGTAAGGACGATAAATTCAAATCCAACATTTCTTATCATAAAATTGCCATGGTCCACGGCTTGACCGTTGGAGAGCTGGCAAAGATGATCAATGGTGAGAAGTGGTTGGAAGAAGGACGTCAATGCAAGTTAACCGTTATCCCGGTTCTAGGCTATACGCATGATAGCATGTACGATCTTCCTGTTATTCCATCACCAAGTTTACCAAACCATTTATCCGTACGCCTTTATTCTTCATTATGTCTATTTGAAGGAACTGATATTTCAGTTGGCCGAGGTACAGACTGGCCTTTCCAAGTGGTTGGGTTTACTGACCCTGTTTATGGAGATTTTACCTTTACTCCAGGTGAAAAAGCAGGTATGGCTAAACACGTAGAAGGAAAGGGCGCTACCAATTATGGACTAGACTTAAGAGGTCTAGATGCCGACAAACAGAAATTTACCTTAAAATACATACTCGATTTCTATAATAAAATGCCAGACAAGTCTAAGTTTTTTGTACGAGCAGAATTCTTCGACAAGCTAGCCGGAACGGATGAACTTAGAAAGCAAATCATTGCTGGAAAGACAGAAGATGAAATCCGTGCCAGCTGGAAACCTGAATTGGATGAATACAAGAAAATGAGAACAAAATATTTGATCTACCCAGACTTCAAATGAAAAACAAGCATGTGAGGGCTCAATTTAATTGAGCCTATTCGCATAATGGGACATTTGATGCTTGGAAAACATTTTATCACGCAAACAAACTCGGTTGTTTCAGTTAGATGGGAATAAGCCGAATTATGATAACAAAAATTATAAATTATTAATCTTAAAGCAATGCGAAGACTTATACTCTTTTCTCTCGCTCTGGGTCTAACAATGCCGACTTATGCGTCTTTTGAGACAAACAAAGGTGTTGTTGCACTTGGAAACCATGCTAGCTGGACAAATGCTTCATCGGTGCTGCAAAATACCGTAACAGGTACGGTAAGTGGTCCGGATGGTCCCCTAGCTGGTGTTACTGTTTCGGTAGTAGGCTCCTCCGTGAAAGCCTCTACAGATGAATCAGGTAAATTCTCAATTTCGGCCGCTGTAGGTTCGACTTTAAGATTCTCCTATGTGGGATATGAATCCAAAGAAGTTACCGTAGCTGGAAATACCATGAACGTAACGCTTCAATCTTCCAGCGACCTGTTGGATGAGGTTGTTGTCGTGGGTTATGGTACTCAAAAGAAAGGTAACTTAACTGGTGCCGTTTCTACAATCAGTGTAAAAGATAACTTGGAAGGTCGTCCGATCGCAGATGTGGGTCGTGGTATCCAAGGGGTAACCCCAGGTTTGACCGTGACGGTTCCATCGGGTGAGGTAGGTTCTGATCCACGTATCAAAATCCGTGGTGCTGTCGCTTCATTACAGGCTTCAGGAGATCCTTTGATCTTATTGGATAACGTGGAAATCCCAAGTATCCAATATGTGAACCCTGACGATATCGAATCCATTACGGTATTGAAAGATGCCGCTTCATCATCGATCTACGGTGCTAAAGCTGCATTCGGTGTAATTTTGATTACTACCAAAACCGGTGCTAAAGGTGAAAAGATCGATATTTCCTATTCCAATAACTTCTCGTTCCAAAACCCTTTCAAGCAGTATGAAATGGGTAGGATCAATGCGTTGAAATATACCAAAGATGCCATGGAGCGTATTGGATCAAACATCTCTGGTGCTTTCTACTATGTAACTCCAGAAGGTTATGAAATGGCGAAGGAATGGGATGACAAATATGGAACTTCTTTAGGTCCAAATGATCCAACTGTTTTCGGACGTGACTGGATTGTTGACCCAACCAATACTTCTCGTAAAATTGGTTTGAGAACCTATGATCCTTACGATTACATGGTAAGGGAATGGGCTCCAACCATTACCAACAATGCTTCAATCAATGGTTCTGTAGGTAGGACTAAATATACAGCCACTTTTGGACACATCTCTCAAAGCGGTATGTTGAAAGCAGGAGACTCTGATAAATTCAAAAGAGCAAATGCTGCAGTAAGGGTATCTACCGATGTAAGTGATTACTTGACTTTGCGTGCCGGAGCTATGTTCTCCCAACGTCAAAAGCTTTATCCTTATGCGACCAACTCTACCACTGCCGACCCTTGGTACTACATGTACCGTTGGTCATCAGTTTATCCAATGGGATTGGATGAGAACGGAAGCAAAATCCGTAGCCCTTGGTCGGAGTACGAAGATGCAAACGAAGCATCAATGAAACGTAACTACATCAACTTGAATGCTGGTGCAACAGTCAATATGACCAAGAACTGGAGATTAGATGTAGATTACAACTTTACCAATGAAGACTACGATTGGTTTAGACCGGGTACTCGTTTTACAGCAGCCAACAGCTGGATCGCTCCGGTTCAACGTTTGGACGCCAATGGTAACCAGGTTTATGTAGACAATACAGGTGCTGTAGTGCCTGCAGGTTCTCCAGGAGCTATCGCAGCGTATGACTTAAATACTCATGAATATACGGCGCCAGGTGCAAACCCTGACCACGTATATGCTCGTGCAGCGTATGAGTACAAACATACTTTCAATGCATTCTCTACTTATAATCTAAACCTTGACAACGGCCATGAATTCAAATTTATGGTAGGTTCTAACTTGGTGTCTGATTATGGTAAATACAACTGGACTCAAAAAACCAACCTACTTGACTTAAGCAATCCGCAATTCGATCTTGCTTCAGGTACAGTAACAGGTTCTGGTGGTACTTTCTGGACCAGTCAGGTAGGTTTCTTCGGTCGTGTAAACTATGCCTTCAAAAACAAATACCTTTTGGAAGCGAATGCACGTTATGATGGATCTTCAAAATTCGTGGATGATTTGATCTGGAGATGGTTTACATCAGCTTCTGCTGGATGGGTGGCTTCAGAAGAAAACTTCATGCAATGGGCTAAACCAGCATTATCTCACTTGAAATTTAGAGGTTCATACGGGGTAATTGGTAACCAAGCCGTTCCTGCAAGTTTGTATACACCAAACATGTTCCCTTACGAGACATTATGGATCGGTGGTCAGAATAAATACTATGGCGTACCAACGCCTACTTTCAGCTTAAGGGATATCTCTTGGGAAGATTTGGAAACTATCGACTTTGGTGTTGATGCTCGTTTCTTAAACAACAAACTAGGTTTGGTATTCGACTACTATGTTCGTAATACTAACAACATGTTCGTTGGATTGCAAGGTACAACATGGACTACTGGTGGCGCTGCACCTCTTGGAAACTTCGGTACTTTAAAAACAAAAGGTTATGAAGTAGCAGTAGACTATAACCACCGTTTCAATAATGGTCTAGGAATCAATGTTCGTGCGAACTTTGATGATGCGATCTCAAGATTCTATAATGTGACTAGCCAAAGAACCACAGGTTCTTACTATGATGGTGCAGCTTATGGAGATATCTGGGGTTATGAAACCGACAGACTTTACCAAATGGATGACTTCGTGCTAGACGCTGATGGAAAACCTAAGTTGATCGCTTTGACCGAAGACATGACCAAATACTTTGCAAATGGTGATGGTAAAGCTTACCAATTGAAAGATCCTAATGGAGTTTACCAACCACGTTTAGAAAACACTAATACCTTCAACTTCGGTCCTGGTGATGTGAAATTCAAGGATTTGAACGGTGATGGTGAAATCGATAACGGTGATGGTACAGTAGATAATCCAGGTGATAGAAAAATCATTGGTAACACGACTCCACGTTATAACTACGGTTTACGTTTAGGCGCTGATTACAAAGGTTTCGATTTCTCTATCTTCTTCCAAGGTACTGGACAACGTGCAATGTGGGGTAATGGTGCATTGGCAATCGCTGGATTCAATACAGCAGATGGTGCCATGCCAGCAGCAATCGTAAATGATTACTGGACGCCAGACAATACAGGTGCTTTCTACCCAGCTGCGTTCAACAATGCGGGTAGCAACGATGCCAACAACATGCAGGTTCAGTCTAAATACTTATTGGATCTATCTTACACCAGAATCAAGAACATCACATTTGGTTATGTATTGCCTAAGAGCTTTATCGCTCCAGCTAAATTGAGCAATGTACGCGTTTATGTGGCTTTAGAAAACTTCTTTACTTGGGATAAACTGAATGGCTTGCCAATCGACCCAGAGGTAGTTTCTGGATTCTCCATGTTTAATGAAAGTAACTATAACACAGGTAGAACAGGGGTTGGTACTCCAACATTTAAGTCTGCTTCATTCGGTGTACAGTTAAACTTCTAATCCTTACGACAATGAAAAAATTATCATATTTATTTATAGGTTCAGCCTTGTTCTTCAGCAGCTGTAATACCCTGCTAGATAGACCTGAGTTAAACGCCATGGTGGACTCAGAGCCGACCTACTGGAGAAATGAAAATGACCTACGTCTTTTTGCAAATGACTTTTATACCAACTTCTTTGTTGGCTATAACTCCAGCTTCGGGACAGCTTATACTCCGTTAACTGGTTATAACTTTTCCGACGATTTAACTTCTGAAAACCAACAGTTAGCCCTGTTGTCAAGCTTGCCTACGAATTCAGGCGGTTCTACAAGTACGGCGGTAGCTTCTTTACGTGCTGAACACCCAGGTCCAAACTGGAACTTCGCATGGATCAGAAAAGCCAACTTAATGTTGAACCGTATCGAGAACTTTGCAAAACCAAAGTTGACAGAAGATGAATACAAGCACTGGTCTTCAGTTGCTCGTTTCTTCCGTGGCTATGAATATAGCCGTTTGGTTAGTAATTTCGGTGATGTTCCATATTATGGTGATGTCGTTGACCCAACCAATATGGACGAACAGTACAAAGACCGTACGCCTCGTGTTGAGGTAATGGATCATGTATATGATGACTTCAAATATGTGTTGGCAAACATGCGTGATAATGATGGTGTAAGCAATCTGAATAGATATGTTGCAGCTACTTTGATTTCCAACACAATGTTATTTGAAGGGTCTTGGCAACATTACCACAACCTGGATAAAACTAGAGCAAAGAAATACTTGGAACTAGCTCGTGATGCTGCGCAATACGTAATGGATTCAGGTAAATATACTTTCGGATCCGATTTCAAGAGCTTGTTCGCTTCGGAAAGCTTAGCTGGAAACCCTGAGGTTATTTTCTTCAGAACTTATGATGATGCTTTGGCAATCAGACATGCGGTAGCTTCTTATAGCAATGGTACAGAAAACCAACCACGTTCAGCAAACTTGAACTTAATCGAAGCGTTCATCTGTAACGATGGCAAGACTTTCCAAAACTCTGGAGTAGCCAATGCTAAAAACTTCAGATTAAAAGAATTGGTAAAAACTCGTGACCCTCGTTTCGAAGCTACTTTTATGGATACGGTAAACTCACCAGCTGTAGGTACTTTAGTTTATGCCCATAAATTTGCGGGTAGGGAGGCTTTAGATTTCTTGAACTCTGGAAAAGCATATCCTGCTAAATGGAGCTCAAATACCAACACCAATGATGCACCAGTAGCTCGTTACGCTGAGGTGGTATTAAACTGGGTAGAGGCAAAACAGATCTTAGCTGAAAACTACGGTGGCGCTGCGGTTTCTCAAGCTGACTTGGATAAATCCATCAATGCCATCCGTAAAAGACCATTGGATGCAGTTGCTGTAGGTAAGGGAGTTAAACAAACAGAACCTTTGATGCTTGGTGCTATTCCTGCAGATCCTAATAAAGATGCTGATGTATCTCCTCTAATGTGGGAAATCCGTCGCGAGCGTCGTATGGAATTTGTATTCGAATATGCACGTATCCAAGATATCCGCCGTTGGAAAAAATTGGAAAACCTTAACTTTAATGATGATACTTATAAATTAGGTTCATGGGTTATCGGTTTGAAAGATTTCGGCGACAAGAAAAATCCTGGAAAAATCTTAAAGGCTTTCATAGATCGCCTACAGGTTAAAAAAGCAGATGGTACCATCGTTACTTATGATGGAAAGAATGATGCTGAAATGGAAGGTTACTATGTGGTTAGAAATTTCACTAACCGTTTACCTGTCCTACCTAAAAACTACCTTTCTCCAGTAAGCATTGGGTTGATCCAAGCTTACCAAGACCAAGGTTATACTTTAACCCAAACACCGGGTTGGAATTAATGAAAATTTTAAG
>WPCJ01015842.1_pt1 | contig 10284 bp, 5 predicted proteins | sample 5399831 | NCBI WGS metagenome assembly WPCJ01 (sample SAMN12869470, study PRJNA574797) | sludge metagenome | isolation source: wastewater treatment of pH10 | place: China:Beijing | collected 2019-05-20 | reverse complement strand
CCGCCCTCGCTGATCGGCATCGTTCCCGCCCAGGGCACGACACCGGGCAACCCGCTGCAATCGGTGATGATGTTCCTGGCGCTGGAGATCATGGCGCTGCAGCGCCGCTTCGACCAGGTGAACGAGGCCGTTGGCCATCCGCTTATCGCATTCGACAATAGCCAGCTGATGGACGCGCTGAAGGCGCTGACGGCGGCCTGACGGTTCCCCGCTCGGCCAGGCCGAGCGGGGGAGAACCGGGTGGCGGCCCGGATCACCGACGAGGATAGTCTCGCCACGACCAACTGGCCAGTCGGCCGTCCCGCACCCGGCATCACCGGGCGAGAATCCTAGAAGAGCGAGATTTCCTACATGACAAGTACCTGAGTCACGCTGGTGTTCTCGCCGGCGGCCTATTCTGTCGCCTCAAGAACTGGCGACGCATCGCTACCAGATACGACCGGCATGCCACAAACTACCTCGCTGCCGTCGCTCTCGCAGCCCTTATCTCTGTGTAGCTTAAATTAGTCCCCAGCCTAATATTATCCCTTTGCGGCGATTATCTAGGTTTTCTCTTGCGCCACCATAGCTCAAAAGCGCCAAGACCCAAGCCGAAGGAAATGACATATATAGCCAGAGCTTTACCTGATCCGCCTTCATTGAAGAATATTCCGGCGATGAAAACGGCCAAAATACTAAGACTGAATATGATCAGTAGATTTCGGATAATCGGCCCAGCCCGCATCTCAACCTCCTGCCGGACAAAACTGCGATCGTGCATACCTCACAGCAGCAGACGTTGCGAGCGCGACGCCGGCGGAGATGAGAAAAGCAGGGCCGGCCGCAATAAGCACTGCGCGTCCTCCGATCACCGATCCAATCCGGCCTCCAACGCTAGCCGCATAAGCCCAATTGGCGCCTCTAATTGCCGCTCCAGTGCCTATGCCGGTCAATGTTCCGATCACGGCATCAGCCACATTTCCAGTGGTGTCGGAGCAAAGCACGTCCTTTGCTCTAGACTTCCAAGTCGGAGGCGGCGGCGTTTGCGGCGCGCCGCCGCCACCGCCAATGCCGTTGGGACCGCCGCGCGCGCCGGTGCCAACAGTCGGGGTTCCGGTCGGACCACTTTTCCGTTTTGTCCCGGTTACGACGATTGACGGACACGGGTTCCCATCTTCACCGCAAAGGCCAGTCGGATCGATAAAATTAATCGGATCACTTCCGACATAATTATACCAGTTCATACCATCGTCATACCCGATCGGATCGGTCTGCATGAACCGCCCCAGGGTCGGCGAGTAGATGCGCGCCTTGTAATAGGACATGCCGAGTTCGGGCAGCCAGGCCTGGCCAGTATATTGGAACCTGCCGATATTGCCTGCAGCCGGGATGCCATATTCGTCATAGCTGTTCACGCCGATGACATTGCCCGAAGCATCGCTCACCGCCACCACCGAGCCGCGCTCGTCGGTCGCCAGCCAGCGCCGATCGCTGGTGCCCGAGCCTTCGTACCACACGACCGTTTCATCCACGCCAGGCCCCGGCACATAGCGCTTGGTGATGGTCCGGCTGGGGCCGTTGATCTCGGCAATCATCTGTCCGCCCGACCAGGCGAAGCGCGTGTCCACGCCCGTGCCGGTATTGTACGACTGCAGCAGCTGCCCCCCGCCGGGCTCGTAGAGCATCGTCACACCCGGGCCCGATACCAGCTGGTTGTCGACCGAATAGCCGTAGCTGGCACTGCCCGAGCTGGTCAGGTTACCGCGCCCGTCATAGCCAAGGCTGGTCGGGCCGGCGCTGGTCGCCTGGTTAAGCCCGTTGATCCCATAGCCGCGATCGACATTATAGTGCCCATTCCACGCATAGGCGTCGTTCGAGCGAGTCAGCGATGCGATCTGGCCGGCCGGATTGTAGCCGAAGCTGTTGGTGAAACTGTAGCCGCTTCCGCCCAGGCCCTGCGCCAGCGAGGTGAGCCGCGACACCGCGTCATAGCCATAGCTCGTGGTCGTGCCGTTGCCGCGGGTCACGCTCGTCCGCCGGCCCAGATCGTCATAGCCATAGCTTGCGAGCACGCCCACGCCTGATGTCGCGCCATTCTCGCGGATCGCCGTCACTTCGCCGGTGACGTTATAGTCGTAATCGACATAGAAGGCATCGCTCCACATCAGCCGCGTCTGGCGACCGGCCAGATCGTAGCTGTGGTAGGTCGTTGCATTATATTTGCCCTCGGTGACGAGGCGGCTGAGCGCGTCATATTCGAAATTGTTACCCGCCCAGCCATCGCCCAGGACCGAGATCACCCGGCCAAGCAGGTCGTAACTATAGACCAGGTCCCAATTGGGCGCGCTGCCCGGTGTGACCTTGCTCGTCACCCGGTTGAGATTGTCATAGCCATAGGTGATCGTCTGCCCGTCGCGCAGGCGGCGCGAGGTGACGTTGCTCGCGGCGTCATAGCCCAGCTGCTCATAGTCGCTGCCCGAGCTCGTGCCGGCGCCGGCCGTCATTACCGGATACCAGGTCTTCGAAAGCCGGTCGAACCCGTCATATTCGTAGCTGGTCTTGTTTCCCTCGCCATCGGTTACGCTCGCGAGCTGGCCGTTGCCCGTATAGGCGTTGGTCACTTCGTTCGCCTGGTCGGCGGTGCCGTAGGCGGTCTGCACCGTTATGACCTGGCGCGCGCTGTTGTAGAGATTGCGCGTGATCCGGTCCGGCCCCGCCGTGCCGGTCGTGCTCGCCGTGCAGGCGTCCGGTAGCGTCCCCCAGGCGGCGCTGTTCATCCGCACCGCGGTGCAGTCATAGGTGCCCGCCGCATCATAGCTGCGCTGCGTCACCTGATAGGCGGTGCCGCCGGCGCTGACCGTCTGCTTCACCGGCCGGTCGACGCCGTCATAATCGGTCGCCGCCTGCTGCAGGCTCGAGAAGCCGGCCCAGTCGCCGTCGCTCTGGCTGTTGACATTGCCGGTCTCTGTCAGTGTCACCCGGCCCTTCGGATCATAGGTGATGCGCTGCGCGCGCGGCTTGAGGGGGCCGCCGCCGTCCGGATCGGGGCTCACGACACCGACCAGCTGGCGCGCGGCATCGTAGCGATAGCGGGTGGTGTCCGCCGTGCCCGCGAGCGGGCCATCGACCGTCCTTACATTGCCGACATCGTCATAGATGATGGTGGTCGTCGCGGTGAGCGAGCCATTGCCCGCGCCCTTGCTGACGACATTCGGCAAGCCGTTGGTGTCATAGGAGATGCTGGTCTTCACTTCGTCCGCCGTGCCGGCGCAGGACGCGCCGGTCTGGCAGGCCGAGATGCCGCTCACCTGCTGGACGCCATTGACCGTCGTATAGCTGTAGGTGGTCGTGGGGCGCGTGCCGCCGCTGCCGGCTGCCGGTGCGGCGACGGTGAGCAGATCGCCGGTGCTGGTATTGTAGGTGTAGTCGGTCTGGTTGCCCTTCGCGTCCTTCGTCCAGTTGGGCTGGTTGCACTTGGCCGCAGAGGTGCAGGACGCGTCGTAATTCGCCGGCGTCACGATATCGGCGAGGCCGGAACCCGATTTTGCGACCTCACGTTTCTCGGTTACGTTACCGCGACTGTCATAGGTCAGCTGCGTGTAATTCCCCTCAGCCTGGGTGACCCGCGTCACACGTCCAAACGTGTCATAGTCCAAGCTGGTGACACGGCCGAGCGGGTCGGTCGCCGATTTCATCCGCTGCGAGGCGATTTCGAACTTATATGTCGTTGCGCCGGCATCTGGCGGCGTGACCGTCACATAGCGGAAGCCAGCCGCGTCATTGGACGAATAGGTCGTCGTACCGGCTGGCGTCGCCACGGCCGAGACCCGGCCCCCGGAATAGGTGACCGTCACGTCCTCGGCACTGCTGCCCGGTCGCGTGATGCCCGCCAGGAGACCCGCGTTCGAGCGATAGCCCGTGGTCCGGCCGATCTCATCCGTGATGGTGTAGGTGGCGCCGCTCAATCCGTAGCTCTGCGTGCGGACACTCGCCCCCGCCACGGCGGTGTTGGTCATCGAGACGCCGGTGACGTCGCCCCAGCTCATCCAGAAGGCGCTGGTCGGAACCTGATCCGGATCGTCGACGCCTACGCCATCCCAGTTGCCGTAGAGGTAGTTCAGCCGGTATTTGGAATTGTTGGTGATGCTGCCGATCCGGTACGCCGTCTTGGTCTGGGTGCAGATATAGCCCCCGCCGCTCGGCTTGTTCGCCGCGCAATAGGTGACGCTGTCATAATTATAGGTGAGCACCTCGCCGCCCGGGCGCGTGATGTCGGTCACCAGCCCGGTTGTGGTGTCATAGGGATAGGCGCCGACATAGTTCTTGGTGAAATGGGCGACGCCGCCGTCGGCCATGGTGTAGGTGTAGATATTGCCGCTCAGCGACAGGCTGGTCCCGTTACCCTCGGTGCCGGTATAGGTGCTGCCCGAGACGGTGAAGCGATCGGTCTTGCCGCCGATATAGACGTAGACGTTGCTGCCGCTGACGCTCAGCGAGGCCATCAGATTGTCGCCCGAGCCGCCGGTGCGGAAAAGCTTCCGATAGGCCAGCCCCTGCGCGCCCGACTGGCCGGCCGACAGGGCCGGACCATCGGCGTTCATCGTGCCCAGGAACAGGTCAACGCCGTTCGCATCGATCGACTCGCGCACCGGCGTAGGGGCAGCGGTCTGCGCCCTGGCGGCGGGGGCGAGCACGGCGCCGCCGATCGCGGTGGTGGCAAGGATCGAACAGGCGAGCAGCCGGGCCACGGCACGGCGATGGGCGCGCGCGGCCCCGATGTGATTCCGCATGAATCCCCCTTTTTTGATTCTGTGAGCAGACGTGTGGGCGCAGGTAGCGCCGCGCGGGATCAGGGCGCCGGGTTCGGCGAGCCGGTGACCTTCACGTTCTTGCGGTTGTTGGCCTTGTCATGGGTGTATTCGGCCTTGACGCCGTTATTCACCGTGCCCGAGCGCTCGACCTTCACCAGCCGGCCCTTGGCGTCATAGGTGTAGGTGACGGTCTCCGAAGCCTGCACCGACGAGGTGATCATCGCAGCCAAGGTCAGTCCGATCAGAATACTCGTGCGCATTCCACCCCCTTTTGATCTGACGTACCCAGCATCCATCCCCTTTTGATTTGACGAAGCCAGCATTGCATGTCCGGAATGAAGCGGCAACAGGTTGATGGCAGATACCCCGACGCAGGCGCTTTTCCCCCCGCCTCGCCCGCCCGCTTTCTGTGTCCCTTTTGATGCACCGGCATCCGCCAGAGGCCGCCTCGGGCGTGGGGCGTAAGTTCGTGATGCGATCTGATGCACCCAGGACTACCGTTTCATCGGGTACCCGTGGGCCGAAATCAGCGCTTGTCTCACCTTCTCGGAGATGGGGTAGGCGGGAAGACCCCAATATCCCCAATCTCATTGGCTATTCGACGGTAAGTGATTCAAACAAAAGGAATATGCAATTGGCCTTTGACCCCAACATCTCCCCAATCTTTCCAACCAGTTACCCCAATGTCATTGATTTTATTGAATTTTTATATTGGGGTGAAAGAGGCCAATCTGGTTGGGGTGAGATTGGGGGAAATATTGGGCCGAGAACGGCGGAATTCTGCGGATATTGGGAATATTGGGGTTTCCCCGCGCCCTAGTCGATCCCGCGCGGGTGGTGCCAATTCTCGATGGACCGCACGCAGCGTTAGGGTAGGTTACAGCCCGGCGTGCATTGGTAGCTGGCGCGATCGGTGCCGGATCCTAGGCGGAGGGCTGAAATGAAGATGCGGTGGGCCGGGTTTGAGGATCAGGTGCGAGACATCGCCGCACATGTTTACGGAAAGCCATGCACTCCCCGCCGACTGGTCGGCAGCGATGTCGATGGCGTCATCGATCTGAGCCCTACCGACGTTGTGCTGATCGAGATCACCACAGAGCATAAGCTCGACAAGGTTCGGCGCGACTCCGTTAAACTTGTGAATGTTCGAAACGCCTTATTTTCCCAAAAGAAGTACGCTCGGTGCCTCATAATCCTGCAGGAGCCCCCAACACAGGGCATGATAGATGGTGCGCTAGAGAATAATATTGATGTAATGACTCACAATCAGTTCGCGGCTCAATTTCTCGAATATGAGCGGTATCGTCTAGCGCGGGTGGCTTACCCGTTTGGCTCCGCTATTGATCCAGAATCAGGCAAGATAGACACAAACAAATACGTTCCCGTACCTTACATAGAAAAGAGAACGGGGCGAACATATTCTCACAAGGATATCGGTGATAGGTTACTATCGGGAAAGCACTTTGTCGTTCTAGGTGAATATGGAAGCGGCAAGAGCCGGTGCGTCTCGCAGGTTTTTGATTATATTTCCCAAGAGTGGGGTGCCACGTTTAGGTTTCCCGTTGCGGTTAACTTGCGTGAATGCTGGGGCCTTGAGGACGCAGATGAAATTTTGCGCCGTCATTTCACCAAACTAGCATTGGATGATATGAAGGCCTCGGCAGTTAAGGCCTACAATCGCAAGGCGATCATTTTCCTTCTCGACGGTTTCGATGAGATTGGCATTCAATCTTGGAGCGCCGATGCATCGAAGATCCGAGAGGTACGGGCGCAGGCACTGAGCGGCGTCCAGGATGCGGCGAAGAATTCCGGCAATGGGATTCTAATTACCGGCCGAGAGCATTATTTTTCGAGTGATACAGAGATGTTGGCAAGCCTCGGGCTAAAGCCGGAAAACGTCACGATATTGCATGTGAAAGAGGAATTCTCGCTCGAAGAACTCCTAGAGTATTTTAAGGAGACGGGAATTGATGTGACGCTGCCCGACTGGCTCCCGCGAAGGCCGCTTATCTGTCAGACTATTGCGCAGCTCAACCCCGAAGATCGGGATACCATGTTCGGAAGCACCAAGAATGCGGTAACATTTTGGCGTCACTTTATGACTATCATTTGCGAACGTGATGCGCGAATAAACAAATCTTTCAACGCTGACACGATCTATGACGTGTTCGTTAAACTGGCGAACCTGACTCGGACCAAGCCGGGTGACGTGGGGCCAATCAATCCTCGCGAGTTGCAGGATGCATTTGAAGGGGTAGTCGGAGCATTACCGGTAGAGAATGCGGCCGTCATGCTTCAACGACTTCCCAGTCTCGGGCGAGTTGATCAGGATTCAACGGATCGACAATTTATCGATACCTACATTTTGGACGGTCTCAGGGCGGTTGGCGTCACCAAAATTCTTGAGCTGGATGAGGGCTCCAAAAGAGAAGTTTTCGACGCTCGTTGGTCCAATCCGCTCCAAGAACTTGGCCAGATGATACTCGCGAAGGAAATGGACGGGCGCGCCAATGGTTTCATAAACCTAGCTCAGCGCGCAGCGCGATCGGCTAACCACACGCTGGGTGGCGATGTCGTGGCGAGTGCTGCTCGCAGCGGGGAGGTAGCAAACTTTGAGGGCGTCACTATCACCGATGCGGCCATCTCAGAGCTAGATCTCGAAGGGACAAATGCCACCGGCTTCGCCATACAATCTTCGACAATCGACCAACTCGTGCTGCCATCCGACCCGATAAAAGGGGTGACGGTTCGAGGATGCGCGATCACGAAAGTGGCTGGGGCATCGTCGGAAGTCGGGCTTCCGTCATGGATGCAGGACAATCTGGTCGAAGAGTACGACTCCGTCCGCACAATGAGCCGGATACGCGACGCTGGACTAGACCCCGCGCACGAGGTCCTCGTGGTCATAGTTAAGAAGACCTTCTTCCAGCCGGGAACTGGTCGGAAGGAGGAGGCGCTACTGCGGGGATTTGAGGCAGGAAAGCACAATAAAGTAGCCAAGAAGGTGATATCATCGCTCGTTTCGAACAATGTCCTTGGAACCTTTAAGGGTAAGGACGGCACTGTATATACGCCGAATCGGGCAATGACCGCCCGGGTGAAGCAAATCCTAGAGGAACTGCGCTCGAGTCAGGACCCGATCTGGACGGACCTCTCATCGATGCAGTAATTTGGATCGGTCCGTCCTCCCAGCGCTATCAATGGCGCCGCAAATCGAAGAGGAGGGCGTGCCTCCTTTTGTGCCACCTTTGTAACGTCGTCAGTCACGGGATGTTGGGATCGCTGGGCAGACCGGCGAGCGCCGTCCCTCGACAAGGGACAACAGATCGAGAACAGACTGTGCCCCCCGTTGTGCCGACACAAACCGTGGCTCCCCGCGTGTTTCGCGCGTTCGCGATTGACCTGAAAAGCGCAGAAACCTAGGGGTTCTGCGGTGTGCCCCGGTAGCTCAGCAGGACAGAGCAACGGTTTCCTAAACCGCAGGTCGGGAGTTCGAGTCTCTCCCGGGGCACCATCTTTGTTTGCCTCAAGCGCCGGCGCGGGCATCCGCCCGCTTGGCTAGGCGCCTCTAGGTCAAACATGAAGGAGATGGAAATGGCCTCGATCAGTCAAACCGTAGACGCGCTCGCGACGATTGCGATCGAAACGATCAGCGAGCAGGAGCCCGCAAACCTGTATCTGCGCGGGAAGGTACAGCCGATCGAGGCCATGAGCGTCAGCTGGCACGACGACGAAGCCAGCCGGGTTCTTGTGGCGGTGTTGACCAGCAACCAGACCGCCTATTTCGGTGCGGCGGACCTCATCGCGATCGAGACCCCTACCGTTTAACCGGACTGGAGTGCTCCAAAAGCAAGTGTCAAAGACTCCGGAAGCAAATGTCACGCTTCATCCTCGCATCGATCCGGCGCATTGTGCTTGCAATGTTGGATATCGGCTGGCGTTCTTTTTTTGTTCGAAGTGCATCGCTTGAAACATCCGGGGAGGGCTTGGCGTGGCAATCGGATCTCATATCGTCCGCCGACAATATGGCGCCTGTCGGGCTGGCTCAGATCGGGCCCGGCGCGCTGCGGCAACGCGCGTTCGTCGCCGCGCCTGGAATATTCCAACGCGGCGGCCGCCTCGAGGAGGCAATAGCTGCCCCCCGTACCGTAAACTTCGTAAACTTCCGCGCCCCGCGGCCGTCCTACAGCGCCACGCCCAGCCCGCGCCCGATTGCCCGCACCCGGCCGATCAGCGGCGAGATCAGGCGGTCCGGATCCTTGGCGGGCAGGTTCACGCTCTCGGGCAGCACGCCCATCGCTTCGCGCAGCGTCACTGCGCCCTGGCGGAGCGCGGGGCGGGCGACGAGCCACCAGAGCCGGGCATGCTCGCCGTCCACTTCGATCCGCTCCCATGGCGTGAGCGGGGTGCGGGCGACATGGTCGGCATGGAGCGTGGCGAGGATGCGTGAGAGGCGGCTCAGCGTGCCGAGGTCGGACACCGGCTCGCGCGCCATGAAATAGCGCACCACGAGTTCGGCATTGGCCTGCACCGCATCGGGCTCGAACACGCCGGCATAGCGCCCGGCGAGCACGCGTGCGGCGCTGGCGGCCATCATCTCGGCATAGCGCTTCGAGGCGCCGCCGGGATGGCAGCGATAGAGGAGCTGGGCCTGGTCGAGCCGGGCGATCTGCCCGAAGCGGCCGAGCCGGTGATAGAGGTCGAAATCCTCGGCATAGCGCACTTGCGGGCGCTCGAACGGTTCGAGCAGCCGTGCGGCCTCGGCGCGAAACATGACGGTGGACCAGACCAGCGGGTTCTGGGTGAGGAGCTGCCAGTCGATGGTCGCCGGGGTGAGCGGGCGATCGCCGGGCCAGGGCGTGAGGCGGCCGTCTTCGAGCAGCTCGGCTGCGGTGGCGACGAGCACGGTGCCGGGGTTGGCGTCGAGATGGGCGACCTGCGCGGCGAAGCGGCCGGGCTTGCACAGATCGTCCTGGTCGAGGCCGGCGATGTAGCGCCCGCGCGCCGCGGCGAAGGCCTGGTTGCGGGCGAGGACGGGGCCGCCATTGGCCTCGGCATGGAGGACGATGATGCGCGGATCGGTGAGGGTGGCGAGCAGGGTGCGGGTGTCGTCGGTCGAGCAGTCGTCGACGATCACCAGTTCCCAGTCGGTGAAGTCCTGCGCCTGCACGGAGTCGATCGTCGCGCCGATCCAGGCCGCGCCGTTATAGGCGGGCATGATGACCGAGACGGTGGGGGCGGGCAGGCCGTTCATGCGGCGAGGCTCACGCTCTCGCCGAGCAGCTGGTCGACGATCAGCTGGCCGACGTCGTTCTGCCATTGCCACAGGCCGTTGGCCTTGCCCCTGAAGCTCTTCTCGCCACCCAGCCGCCCTTCGGGGACGAAGCCGGCGGCGAGGCCGATGCCATAGGCGCCGGGGATCGGCTGGCCGTCGGCATCGCTGACGCGGCAGAGCTGGTCGGCCAGGCGGGGGCGGCCCGGCGCATGGGCGGCA
>WPCJ01079999.1_pt1 | contig 10285 bp, 9 predicted proteins | sample 5399831 | NCBI WGS metagenome assembly WPCJ01 (sample SAMN12869470, study PRJNA574797) | sludge metagenome | isolation source: wastewater treatment of pH10 | place: China:Beijing | collected 2019-05-20 | reverse complement strand
GCGGTATTCGAGTTGGCAATCCGGTCCTGCAGGGCGGACTGCTGGTCGTCCAGGTCATCGGCGGCGGCCGGCAGCATCGGCTGCCACAGCGCGCCGACGAGGACCAAGGCGGCCAAACGCAACGGCCACCCCCGGCCACGGATCGGATTGGCGTTTCTCGAGACAGGTCCAGCATTGGTCAGCCCTCGAGCCACGGTCACACTCCCTTGTTCAGACGCGCAGGTACCTACGTGTAGTGATCAACGTGGGCACAATAGACAGCACAACCGCGACAATGGCAACCAACCCGACGGCCATCCACGCGTCCCCCCAAGTAATCCAAGGTAAAGCCTTGATTGAGACTTTAGCGTTACGTTCGATGAGGAACTCATAGGAACCGAACACGACAATGGCGGACAAGATCGTGCTGACGACCCCCGCAAAAAGTGCCTCCAACAGGAACGGCAGCATGATGTAGACGTTGGATGCACCAACCAGCCTCATGATTCCGATCTCCCGGCGCCGGGTGAACGCCGACATGCGAATGGTATTGCCGATCTGCAACATGGCGGCCACCAAGAGCAGGGCAGCCATGCCCATCGTCCCCCACTTGAGACCATTGAGCACGGAGAAAATGGGGTCGAGCACCTGATGGAGGTCGAGCACGTTCTGCACACCAGGCAAGCTCGACGCCTCGGCAACCACGCCTTGGTAGTTCTCAGGATCCTTCAGTTTGACGCGATAGGAATCCTGCATCTGATCGACGGTCAGCGAATCGAGCAGCGGAGAATCTGCATAGGTGCGCTGGTAATCGTCGTACGCATCCTGCTTGGATTCGTAGAAAACCTCTTGGACGTCAGGGTTCTGCTCCAGTCGGGTGCGGATGTTCTCCCGCTGGACGTCGGAGGTGTCCTGCCCCGGTTCACAGTTGCCGGATTGACTCGTGCCGGCCGAATCTTTGGTGCACAAGAAGACCGAGATCTCGATCTTGTCGTACCAGCGTCCCTTGACCCGATCGACCTCCTGGAAGGTCATCACCGAAAGACCGAACAAAGTCAGCGAGACGGTCATCGTTACGATCACCGCGATCGTCATCGACATGTTGCGCTTCAGACCCGACCAGGTCTCGCGAAAAGTGTGTCGCATTGGTTGGTGCTCTCCTCGAAAGGTTGGGTCAGGGTCAGGCCGTGCCGTAGACGCCCTTGGCTTGGTCGCGAACCAGATTGCCCTGGTCGAGTTCGATGACTCGGCGCCGCATCTGGTCGACGATCGTCTGGTCATGAGTGGCCATGATGATCGTGGTGTCGCGCTTATTGATCCGGTCGAGCAGCTTCATGATGCCGACGCTGGTCTGCGGGTCGAGGTTGCCAGTGGGCTCGTCGGCGATCAGCAACTTCGGACGGTTGACGATCGCCCGGGCAATGGCCACGCGCTGCTGCTCACCGCCCGACAACTCCTCCGGTTGGCGCCCCTCCTTGCCACTCAGGCCGACCAAGTCGATGGTCTCGGGTACCACCTGCCGAATCTCGGAAGTCGGGCGTCCCAACACCTGCAGAGCGAACGAAACGTTCTCGTAGACGGTCTTGCCGGGCAGCAGCCGGAAGTCCTGGAAGACGGTGCCTATCTGGCGACGCAGCGCCGGCACCTTCCACTGGTGCAGTCGACCGAGATCTTTGCCGAGCACGAAGATACGGCCAGAGGTGGGCCGGTACTCACGCAGGATCAGGCGCAGGAAGGTGGACTTGCCCGAGCCGGAGGTGCCCACGAGGAAGACGAACTCACCCCGCTCGATCTGGAGGTTGATGTGGCGAAGCGCGGGCTTGGTCTGACCCGCGTAGATCTTCGACACGTCCTCGAATGTGATCACGTGACCGTCCTGTTCGTCGTGCCTATCTGAGCGCTTCCCCGCTGCACGCACCCGCGTCCGCCGGGACGCCCGGGCCCGGGCGTTTGGTCACGGGGGGCCGCGAGCGCATGGAAGCGTTTCTGAGAAATTCTCAGTCCTTGGGTGAGTCTAGGCGAACGGTCAAGTCGTTTCGGGACCGCCACGCGGGGTTTCGGCGGACGCCGGCACGAATGGGTGCATCCAGATGCCGTCTTGGCCATCTTCTGCACCCACTGGCTCAGGTCAGGACGCAGCGACCTCTTCGCGACGGCGCCAGCGGATGCCCGCATCGATGAACGGATCAATGTCGCCGTCGAAGACGGCGTCGGTGTTGCCGGTCTCGTAGTTGGTGCGCAGATCTTTGACCATCTGGTACGGGTGCAGCACGTAGCTGCGCATCTGCGAACCCCACGAGTTGCCGTCCGACTTGAGGGCGTTCATCTCGGCCTCGCGGTCTTGGCGAGCCTTCTCGAGCAGCCGAGCCTGCAGGACGCGCAACGCCGCCGCCTTGTTCTGGATCTGGCTCTTCTCGTTCTGGCAGCTCACCACCAGCCCGGTCGGCAAATGGGTGATCCGGACCGCGGAGTCGGTGGTGTTGACCGACTGACCCCCCGGGCCAGAGCTGCGGAAGACGTCTACACGGATCTCGGACTCCGGGATGTCAATGTGGTCGGTTTCCTCGACAGCCGGCAGCACCTCGACACCAGCGAAGCTGGTCTGACGGCGTCCCTGGTTGTCGAACGGGCTGATCCGGACCAAGCGGTGGGTGCCCTGCTCCACCGAGAGCGTCCCGTAGGCGTATGGCGACCTGATCGCCATGGTGGCCGACTTGATGCCCGCTTCTTCGGCGTAGCTGATGTCGTAGACCTCGAAGCTGTAGCCGTGGCGTTCGGCCCACCGTTCGTACATGCGCAACAGCATCGCCGCGAAGTCGGCGGCGTCCACTCCCCCAGCCTCAGATCTGATGGTGATCAGCGCATCGCGGTGGTCATACTCACCGCCGAGAAGGGTACGGACCTCGAGGGCCTCAATGTCGTTCTTCAGGGACGCGAGGTCGCGCTGCGCCTCGGCCTGGCTGTCGAGATCGCGCTCCTCGATGGCGAGCTCCAGCAGCACCTGAACGTCGTCGAGACGTTGGCGGAGTTCCTCCACACGCTCCACCTCGGCTGTCAGGCGGGAGAGCCGACTGGTCACGCGCTGGGCGTTGACCTGGTCGCTCCACAGGTCGGGCGCGGCCGCTTCCTCCCCGAGCTTCGCGATCTCGGCCTTCTTGGCGGCTGGGTCGACAACCGCCTCGATGGAGGTCAACGTCCGATCGAGGTCGTGAATGATGTCGGGGAGATCTGCAGCTGCCACAAGTAGGGAGTCTACAGCGGCGGTGGGACAATGGCCCTTGCGCCCGTTGGGCGCCGAAAGGAGCAAGATATGGGAGTCATCAAGGATCAGTTGCGTGCCGACCTGACCGCAGCCATGAAGGCGAGGGACGAATTCGCGAAGTCAACCATCCGGATGGCACTCGGGGCCATCCAGTACGCCGAGGTGGCCGGCGAGCAGGCGCGTGTCCTGTCGGAGTCCGAGGAAATCGCAGTGCTGACCAAAGAGCAACGCAGCCGCACCGAGTCGGCAGAAACCTACGCGGCCGCCGGACGCCCGGAGCTCGCCTCAAAGGAGGCTGCGGAAGCCGAATTCCTGACCCGCTACCTGCCGCAGCAACTCAGCGCCGACGAGTTGGTCGCGATCGTCGACGAGCAGGTCGCCCAAGCGGAAGCCGAGTTGGGCGCAAAGCCGTCCATGAAGCAGATGGGTGCCATCGTCCGTGCCGTCAACGAGCAGGTGGCGGGACGCGCCGACGGCAAGACCGTGGCCGGTCTGGTCAGGCAGCGCCTCGGCTAATACCTCTACGGGGACGCCGAGCCAGTCCTGAGGACGCCCGGTGCTTGGCGTCCGCCGGGCGTCAAGCACCTGCCCCCGGATCGGCGGCTGCCGGGACTGCATACGACTCGGCCCGGCCGCGTGCATCGTCCGCATGAACCGCGACTGCTCCGGTGGTGAGTGTGATCGCCGAGAGAAGGGTCGCCACGAGGAAGAGTCCCCAATCCAGACGCGTCTTCAACAACATTTCGAACAAGATCCTCCTGCCGGGACGACTCGCTTCTCGGGAGACTGCGAACCCAGTCACCCGAAAGGGGTATTCGGCCTTGTCTTTGCTGAATGTTAAATGAGAGCAGGCCTTGATCTCGGGAGCGACTTGCCGCAAAGGAGAGCGGTCCATTTGCCATCGGTGGCCAGATTCATCGACGCGCCGAGCTGATAGCACGAATCCCAGGCTGACGATGGGTTGCTCGGGTGTGGCGCCCCAGCCACGAAGAGGGGACCACGAGCATGGGGAGCGAGCCGGTGGGCGCAGTCGGACTCGAACCAACGACCTGCTGCTTGTAAGGCAGCTGCTCTAACCAACTGAGCTATGCGCCCGTGCGGACCATCTCAGTCCGTCACGACTGCCAATTGTGGCATTCCCGGGCCCGCAAACCGAAACTGTCCGGGGCCCCGGCACACTGTGCGACCGTTTCGCCCGCGACTCGGCGGGCAAAACGGTCGCAATCCTCTGGGGGTGGGTCAAGACAACGAAACGAGGGCCCCAGGGGCCCTCGTTTCGTTGTCTTGATGGATCAGAGCTGGGCGCTGTCGCCGGCGTGTTCGCCCTGGTCGACGGTGACCTCGCCGGCAACCGAGCCGCCGGTGCCGACCTTCACCTTGCGCGGCTTGGCCTCTTCAGCCACGGGGATGGTCAGCGTCAGCACCCCATCGGCGTACTCGGCGCTGATCTCGGACAGGTTGAGGCCCGCCCCGAGCGTCAGTTGCCGGGCGTAGGAACCGTAGCTACGCTCGCGACTTACCCAACGGTTGTCTTCGCCGCTGGTGGTCATCTCCTCCTGCTCGCGCTCAGCGCGCACGGTCAGCGTGCGATCGTCCACATCAATGTCGATGCTGTCGGCGCTCACACCGGGCAGATCAATCTTGACGACGAAGTTGTCGCCGTCCCGGTAGAGGTCCATGGGCATGCTCCGGACGTCGGCGGCGGCACTCCTGGCGAGTTGGTTGAAGAGACGGTCCACGTCACGGAACGGGTTGTAGGCGATGGTCATGAGATCTCCTTGCGTCTTGTTGTCCTGCGTTGGTCTGTAGGGGCGCCGCAGCGGCGCCGTCAGCAGGTACAACACCTGTCACAACGAGTCTATTCCAAGGTTGAGTCACCAACACTCAACTTCCTCTGGATTGCCGCCTGGGCCTTGGCGCGGCCGGAGTCAGCCGCCACCGCCCGGACGACCGCCGCCCCTGACTGGAGCACAGCTATGAGCACAGCAACCAATTTCCGCGGTCTTTCCTAGTCGTAGCTGCGCGAGACTCAGGGATCGAGACCTCCAGCGTTCGGCAGTCCTGCAGCTTGATTCCCGACCGCAGTTGAACTCGGGCCGGGGCGCCCCGCAGAAAGGACGCGACGGTGCTGCGTCCGAACCGGTCGGGACTCGACTCCGTGGCTACATCGCCGTAGCTGCGCCCGGGCGCAAGGATCGGGCAGGCGATCAGCGGCGTGCGTTGCGGGGCCGGACGACCTTGTGGGCCTGCCAATCGTGGCTCGCATCGACCCCTGAGGTGAGCACCAGTCCGGAGGAGTTGACACCCTCGGTGATGTCGGCGGGATCCACGTAGCCCGGACGCCCGATCTTCGGCGTCAGCAGCCAGATCCAGCCGGTACGCGAAAGGTCGCGCAACGCGTCGACCAACGCGTCGGTCACGTCGGAATCATCATCGCGGTGCCAAAGCAGGACCACGTCGACCGCCTCGACAGCGTCCTCGACCAATTCGGCATCGATGGTGTCCATCACCTCATCGCGCAGATCTTGGTCAACGTCATCGTCCCAGCCCAGTTCTTGGACCACCATGCCCTCAGATAGACCGAGTTGATCGATGTCAGCAGGATCGGAACCGGACCCGTTCGGGGTTACCACCATTCCTCCACTTCACCATAGAGACGCATTCATCGCCCGCGGGACCGCGACGATGTCACCAGATTGCCAGAACAGACGCGAGTGGCGCGACCTTTGCGAAGGTCGCGCCACCCGGACCGGTCACGCTCGTTTTCGGCGAATCAGGCGTCGCCACCGACCTCGCCGGAAGCGCCGGAGTTGACATCGTCCAGACGGTACTTCTGGAACGCCTGCCCTACCACCTCGCGACCGACCTCACCACGATCGGCCAGCGCCTGCAGCGTCCGCACCACGATCGACGGGCCATCGATCCGCAGGTGACGACGAGCTGCCTGACGGGTGTCGGAGAAGCCGAAGCCGTCAGCGCCCAGCGGGTAGTAATCCATCGGCACATATGGGCGGATCTGCTCCTGCACGGCACGCATGAAGTCGCTCACCGCGACCGCAGGCCCCGGCCGACCCTGCAGCCGCTGGGTCACGAAGGGCACCCGCGGTTGCTGATCAGGATGGTCGAACGCATCCTCGTCGGCTCGGCGTCCGTCACGGGCGAGCTCATTCCAGCTGGTCACCGACCAGACATCGGCCGCCACGCCCCAATCAGCAGCCAGCAACTGCTGCGCCTCGAGCGCCCACGGCAGGCCGACGCCGGACGCGAGCAACTGCGCGCGCTTGGCGCCCTGGCCGCCCGCCGCCTCGGAGACCAGGTGGATACCCTTCAGGATGCCCTCCACGTCGACACCGTCTGGCTCGGCAGGCTGCACCATGGGCTCGTTGTAGACGGTCAGGTAATAGGAGATGTTCTCCGGGTCGTCGCCGTACATGCGACGCAGCGCGTCCTGCACGATATGGCTGATCTCGTAGCCGTACGCAGGATCGTAGGAGACCAGGCCCTCGTTGGTAGCCGTCAGCAAGTGCGAGTGACCGTCCATGTGCTGCGTGCCCTCACCGGTCAGGGTGGTCTTGCCGGCGGTCGCACCGATGTAGAAGCCACGGGCCAATTGGTCGGCAGCCGCCCAGATCGCGTCGCCGGTGCGCTGGTATCCGAACATCGAGTAAAAGATGTAGACCGGAACCATCGGCTGACCGTGGGTGGCGTAGCTCGTACCGGCAGCGGTGAACGCTGCGGTGGCGCCAGCCTCGTTGATGCCGACGTGGACGATCTGGCCGTTGGTGGCCTCCCGATAGCTCAACATCAGGTCGTGGTCGACCGGAGTGTATTGCTGGCCGTTGGGGTTGTAGATCTTGATGGTCGGGAAGAACGAGTCCATACCGAAGGTGCGGGCCTCGTCCGGGACGATCGGCACGATGAACGGGGCCAGGCCCTTGTCGCGCAGCAGATCTTTGAGCAGCCTAACGAACGCCATCGTGGTGGCGATCTTCTGCGAACCCGAACCCTTGCGGGCCGACTTGTAGGCCTTGTCATCTGGCAGCCGCAGCTGCTGGCCGTGCTTGCCACGTCGCTCGGGGATGAAGCCCCCAAGCTCCCTACGCCGGTCGAGCAGGTACTTGATCGCTGGGCTGTCGGCACCGGGATGGTAGTACGGCGGCTCGTACGGGTTCTCCTCGAGCACCTCGTCCGCGATCGGGATATGGCAGCGGTCACGCAGGCCCTTGAGGTCGTCGATCGCCAGCTTCTTCATCTGGTGGGTCGCGTTGCGGCCGGCGAAGTGGCTGCCCAAGAAGTAGCCCTTGATGGTGTGGGCCAAGATCACCGTCGGAGCGCCTTCGAACTCGCTGGCGCCCTTGTAGGCGTTGTAGATCTTCGTGTAGTCGAGCCCACCGCGTCGCAGCGACCAGATCTCGTCGTCGGTCCAGTCCTCGACCATCTTCGCGGTGCGCGGGTCGCGTCCGAAGAAGTGCTCGCGGACATACGCGCCGTCGTTGGCCTTGAATGTCTGGTAGTCGCCGTCACGGGTGATGTTCATGACGTTGACCAGTGCACCCTCGGTGTCGTTCTCGAGCAGCGGGTCCCAGTTGGCGCCCCAGATCAGCTTGATAACGTTCCAGCCGGCACCCCGGAAGAACATCTCGAGTTCCTGGATGATCTTGCCGTTGCCGCGCACCGGCCCGTCAAGACGCTGCAGGTTGCAGTTGATGACGAAGGTGAGGTTGTCAAGCCCTTCGTTCGCGGCGTGCTGCAACGCACCGCGCGACTCGACCTCGTCCATCTCACCGTCGCCCAGGAACGCCCAGACGCGTTGCCGGCTGGTGTCCTTGATACCGCGGTTCTCGAGGTACTTGTTGAACGAAGCCTGGTAGATCGCGTTGATCGGGCCGATGCCCATCGACACCGTCGGGAACTCCCAGAAGTCCTCCATGCGCCGCGGATGCGGGTAGCTGGGCAGGCCACGACCGCCGGCCGGGCGGCTGTACTCCTGACGGAAACCGTCCATGTCCGCCTGCGACAGGCGTCCCTCAAGGAAGGCGCGAGCGTACATACCGGGCGAGGAGTGACCCTGGAAGTAGATCTGGTCACCGCCGTCCGGGTGGTCCTTGCCGCGCCAGAAGTGCTGCAGGCCCACCTCATACAGGGTTGCCGACGAGGCATAGCTGGCGATGTGCCCACCGACGCCAACGCCGGGACGCTGCTGACGATGCACCTGGATGGCGGCGTTCCAGCGCAGCATGTGACGGATGTCCTGCTCAAGGTCTACGTCACCCGGGTAGGCAACCTCACGGGACTTGGGGATGGTGTTGACGTAGTCTGTCGAAACCAGCGACGGCACTCCGACGTGCTGGTCGCGGGCCCGTTCGTTCAACTTCAGCATCACGAACCGCGCGCGGTTGCGTCCCCCGGCTTCGATCAAGCCGTCCAGCGATTCCAGCCACTCATTGGTTTCTTCCGGATCAGTGTCGGGAAGGTTGGTCGGTAGGCCGTTGAGAAGCGGGCCAGGTTGCTCGCGAGGGATCACGCTAACGTCCTTTCGGTGGTGGCGGTCTCCAGTTAACGCCGCAGGTGCTCACAATCTTCCCGCTAACCGGCGGACTCTGGGACCCTTACCGACCAACCTTGCCCGACGATTCAAGTCTTGACCAGTGGCGGCCCTTGCCCGCGCCCCTCCCGCACGCAAGTCGATGTCGGTATCCTGAACTCGCCCGCCCGATGAGGGGCAACGGTGCGCCAAGCGCACCTCGGCGAAGACGCTCATGAAAGGCGATGAAGATGAAACTCCGCGAGGACGCCAAGTGGTCCATGGTCATCCCCACCAGCATGGGAATCCGCATTTGCCCCGAGGACGGGCAGCCCGTACAGGCATCAAGTGTCTTCCGCATGCAGGTCACCTCGGCTGAAAGCAATGTCGGCGCGATCTCCAGTTTCTTGGGCGAGCCTGTCAAGATCTTGACCAACTTCGTCAAGGGTTCCCCCATCTCGATGATGATCAAGTCGAACCTCGCCTCGCGGTTCATGGCCTACGAGGGCCCGGACGTCGCGCAGGGCAACGCTTGGGGTTACCGCCACCAGTTCAACATCGCCGATTCCGGCTACGGCAACCGCGGCGCCCGGGTGTGGAACGACCGGGCCGGTGAGGTCGGCCTGCTGCTGGACGCCAAGGATTTCGACCTGGACCGCATCTTCGGCGAGGAGGGCGCCAAGATCGTGCACATGTCGGGCTTGATCGCCGCACTGTCACCAAACACCCTGCAGTTCTGCCTCGACATCGCCCACAAGGCCAAGGAATACGGCTCGGCAGTCAGCTTCGACATCAACCACCGTGCGTCCTTCTGGAAGGGCCGCGAGCAGGAGCTGCGCGACGGCTTCACCGAGATCGCCAAGCAGTGCAAGATCCTGATCGGCAATGAGGAGGACTTCCAGTTGGCGCTCGGCCTAGAGGGGCCGGAGGCGGGCGGCAAAGACATCGCCGCCAAGATCGAGGGCTTCAAGGCCATGATCAACACCGCCCACGAGAAGTTCCCTGAGGTAGAGGTCTTCGCCACTACGCTGCGCGAGGTCATCGATGCCAACCACCACATGTGGGGCGCCATTCTGTGGGCTGATGGCCAGTTCTACGTGGCCGAGCCGCGTGACATCGGCGTCCTCGACCGTATCGGTGGCGGCGATTCCACCGTCGGCGGCATCCTGTATGGCCTGATCAAAGGCTGGGAACCCGAGAAGTGCCTGCAATTCGGCTGGGCATCCGGCGCGATCACCACCACCTTCCTCACCGACTACGCCATGCCGGCCGACGAGGAGCAGATCTGGGCGGTCTGGGAAGGCAACGCGCGCATCAAGCGCTGACGCCAAGCGATTGTGTCCTGAAGGCAGGCGAGTGGTCGCTCACTCGCCTGCTTCGGCGTCCAGCGCAGGACAGGGCTCGGCGAATACACTCGGGCAAGGCTCCACACCACCGATCGATCCAGGAGACACCTCGCTGAAGAAGTTGCTGATCGTCCGCGCGCACCCTTACGGCTCCGATCGTTCGCGCAGCATGCA
>WPCJ01382395.1_pt1 | contig 10286 bp, 10 predicted proteins | sample 5399831 | NCBI WGS metagenome assembly WPCJ01 (sample SAMN12869470, study PRJNA574797) | sludge metagenome | isolation source: wastewater treatment of pH10 | place: China:Beijing | collected 2019-05-20 | reverse complement strand
TCCTGCATGGCGGCGGAACGGCCGACGAGTGGCATCGGCTCGGCCCCGTCCTCGCCGCGTTGCTCGACGCCTGCATGATGGCGCGGCTCCGAAAGCGCGCGGTTGACGATGCCCGTCAGCTCGGTCAGGTCGAAGGGCTTGGGCAGGTACTCGTAGGCCCCGGCCTCGGAAGCGCGGATCGCCGTCATGAAGGTGTTCAGCGCGCTCATGACGATGAACGGCAGGTCGGGACGCGAGCGCCGCATGCGCGGCAAAAGGTCGAAGGCGTTTCCGACCGGCATGACCAAGTCGGTGATGACGAGGTCGCCGTCGCCGGCCGCCGCCCAGCGCCAGAGCGTCGCCGCGCTCGATGTCGCCCGAACCTCGTGTCCGGCGCGCGACAGCGCCTGGCTCAGCACGGTGCGGATCGCCGCGTCGTCGTCGGCGATCAGTATGTTGCCGCGGACGCTCATGGCGCATCTCCTTCAAGGCTGGCGTCCCCGCCGGATTTCGGCTCCTTCCACGCCGGCATCAGCACGCGGAAGGTGGTGCGGCGCGGCGAGGATTCGCACTCGATGACGCCGCCGTGCTCGCCGACGATCTTGGCGACGAGCGCGAGGCCGAGGCCGGAGCCGTTCTGCTTGGTCGTCACGAAGGGATCGAACAGGATGGGGATCAGGTCTTCCGGCACGCCTCGCCCGTTGTCGTGGACGCAGAACTCCAGCGGCAGCGAGACGCGGTCCTGCGAGCCGGGGACGGACAGGCGCATGCCCGGACGGAATGCCGTCGAAAGCACGATCTCGCCGGCCGGATCGTTGCCTATGGCCTCGGCGGCGTTCTTCACCAGGTTGAGGAAGACCTGCACGAGCTGGTCGCGATTGGCGTGGACCGGCGGCAGCGACGGGTCGTAGTCCTCGACGATGCGGATGTTGCTGGCGAAGCCGTTGCCGGCGAGCGCCTTCACGTGGTCGAGCACGACGTGGATGTTGACCGGCTGGCGATCTATCGGCCGCTCGTCGGAAAAGACCTCCATGCGGTCGACCAGCGCCACGATGCGGTCCGTCTCGTCGGTGATCAGGCGCGCCAGCGCGCGGTCTTCATCCGAGACAACGGATTCAAGCAGTTGCGCCGCGCCCCTGATGCCCGACAGCGGGTTCTTGATCTCGTGCGCGAGCATCGACGCCAGACCGGAAACCGAGCGCGCGGCACCTCGATGCGTCATCTGGCGGTCGATCTTGTCGGCCATCGAGCGCTCCTGGAACAGGACGACGACATGGCCCGGAAGCTCTGCGACCGGCGCGACATAAAGATCGACCAGCCGCTCGCCGCCCAGAAGCGGCGAGGAAATGTCGACCCGGTACTCGTTGAACGGCGCGCGCCGCTCCCGCACCTGCTCGACCAGCGACAGCAGCGGGCTGCCGAAGGGCACGAACCGCTCCAGCACGCTGCGCGCCAGCACCGCGGCGCTGGAGCGGAAGAAGTCCTCGGCTTCGGCATTGGCGAAGACGATGCGCCCGTCCGGCGCGACCATGATGACCGGATGGCGGATCGTGTCGAGCACGATGGTCGCCGGGTTCAGTCCGGCGGGAAGAGGCGTATTCATGCCGCGCTCCTCATGTTCTCGGCAGAGAAAATCATGCGAAGCACCTCGATCACATCTTTCGGGGCGGTCGAGGTCATGGCCGCACGGCGCAGTTCGGCCGGACTGTGCGGCGCGTGGCGGTCGACGAACCAGCCCAGGTGCTTTCGCGCGTGGCGCAGACCCTGTTCGATGCCGTAAAGAGTTAGCATGTCTTCGTAATGATCTACGATATAAGAGAAAAACTCTTTTGAAGACGTCGGCGCTCCAATGGCCGGGCGGCCAGCAGCCTGTGCTGCGATCGCTCCCGCCAGCCATGGCGCGCCATAGTGGCCCCGCCCGACCATGACGGCATCGGCACCCGACTGGCTGAGCATTTCGACTGCGTCCGCGAGGCTTTCCACATCGCCATTGGCCACAACCGGAATGGACACGACCTCCTTGATCCGGCGGATGGCCGCCCAGTCGGCGCGGCCGTTATAGAGCTGGCAGCGGGTGCGCCCGTGCACCGTCACCATCGCCACGCCCGCCGCTTCGGCACGGCGCGCAATATCGGGCGCATTGAGCGAATCATGGTTCCAGCCGAGCCGCATCTTGACGGTGACCGGCACGGGCACGGCCGCGACGACGGCCTCGATCAGCGACAGCGCATGGTCGGGATCGCGCATCAGCGCCGAGCCGCAATAGCCGCCCGTCACCTTCCTGGCAGGGCATCCCATATTGATGTCTATGACGTCCGCGCCCTCGCCGGCGGCAATGCGCGCGCCTTCGGCCATCCAGCCCGCTTCGCGGCCGGCAAGCTGGACGACATGGACCGGCACGTCGGGGCGGCGGATGCGGAGCGCGGAGTTGCGCCTGCCCTTGGCCAGTTCGCCGCTCGCCACCATTTCCGAGACGACGAGGCCGGCCCCGTGCGTCACCGCCCGTGCGCGAAACGGCTCATCCGTCACGCCCGACATCGGGGCCAGGAAGACGCGGTTGGCGATCTCGACCTTGCCGAGATGGAGCGGCGTGGCGAGATGGGGGGCAAGGGACATGCATAAAAACCATGCAGCAATGTGTGATGCCTATTTGATAGACATCATTCTTCCATTGTGCAACTGCGAAATGACGCCACATGGCAGACAATCGCGATTGGGCTGGCCAATCCGCGTGCGGCTGACTAAGCCTTGGGCGACTTGAAACGGGAGCCGGGCGAAGCATGGCGACAGGCAGGATCGGAGTCGTGATCGTCGCGGCAGGGCGCGGCGAACGCGCCGGGCAATCGACGGAAGGCCCCAAGCAGTACCGCCGCATCGGAGGCGTGCCGGTCATCCGCCGCACGCTGGAGACGTTCGTCGCCCACCCCGCGATTGCCGAGATCACTGTTGCGATCCATGCCGACGACGACGCGCCGTTCCGCGAGGCGGCGGGCGACCTTGCCGACCGGGTGATCGCCGTTCCCGGCGGCAGGACGCGCCAGGCATCGACGCGGCTCGCCCTGCTGGCGTTGCGGGACAAGGGTCTCGACGCCGTGCTCATCCACGACGGGGTGCGCCCCTTCGTCGACGCCGCGCTGATCGACCGCGTCATTGCCGGCCTCGACGGCGAGGCCGGCAGCCTGCCCTCCCTGCCCGTCTCCGATACGCTGAAGCAGGCCGGCGGCGACAGGCTGGTTTCGGGAACCGTTCCGCGCGAGGGCCTCTTCGCCGCGCAGACGCCGCAGGGTTTTGCTTTCGGCGCGATCCTCGCCGCCCATGAGCGCGCCCATACCGCCGGGCGCGAGGATTTCACCGACGATGCCGCGATCGCCGAATGGGCCGGCATTCCGGTGCGGCTGGTCGACGGCTCGCCGGACAATGTGAAACTGACATGGGCAAGGGATATCGAGATGGCGAACGCGCGCCTTTCCGCTCACCTTTCCTCTGGCCTGCTGCCGGACGTGCGCACCGGAAACGGCTACGACGTGCATTCCTTCACGGAGGGCGATCATGTGACGCTGTGCGGCGTCGCCATACCGCATCCGAAGCGGCTTTCCGGCCATTCGGATGCCGACGTGGCGCTGCATGCGCTGACCGACGCGCTGCTGGCCACCTGCGGCGCGGGCGACATCGGCACGCATTTTCCGCCGTCCGACATGCAATGGAAGGGTGCGGCCTCGCACATCTTCGTGGAAGAGGCCGTTCGCATCGTGCGCGAGAAAGGCGGGCGCATCGCCAATGCCGACATCACGCTGATCGCCGAAGCGCCTAGGATCGGGCCGCACCGCGCGGCGATGACGGCAGCGCTCTGCGCCATGCTCGGCATTTCGGCGGACCGGGTCTCGGTCAAGGCGACGACCAACGAGCGCCTCGGCTTCGTCGGCCGCGAGGAAGGCATCGCGGCCATCGCCACGGCGACGGTGGTCTACCCCGGAGGGTTGCCCGAATGAGCGACAATGCCGACCTCGCCGCCCGCTTCCTCGACGCCTGCAAGGCGGCCGGCATCATGGCCGCGACGGCCGAGTCCTGCACCGGCGGCATGATCGCCGCCGCCATCACCGACATCGCCGGCTCGTCGGCCGTGCTCGACCGCGGCTTCGTCACCTACTCCAACGAAGCGAAGATGGAGATGCTGGGCGTCTCCGCCGAAACGCTTGCCGCGCATGGCGCGGTCTCCAAACAGACGGCGCGCGAAATGGCGGCCGGCGCGCTGGCGAGAAGCCGCGCCGGGATCGCGCTCGCTGTCACCGGCATCGCCGGGCCGGACGGCGGCAGCGCCGAAAAGCCGGTCGGGTTGGTGTGGTTCGGCGTCGCGGTGGAAGGACGCGAACCTTCAGTGCACAAACACATCTTCGACAATCGCGGCCGTGACTTCATCCGCGCGGAGACCGTGCGCACGGCACTCGAACTCGGGATCGAGACCCTGTCGGATCAGGTGGGGCCGGATCGGGCGACGCCGTAGATCGCGTCGGCCCGCTTCTCGAACGATTCCGCGAACATGCGGAAGGCGCGGTCGAACATCGCGCCCATCAGCGCGCTGAGGATGCGGCTCTTGAACTCGTAGTCGATGAAGAAGTGGATTTCGCAGCCGCCCGTGGCGGAGGGCGCGAACACCCAGCGGTTCGACAGGTACTTGAACGGCCCGTCGATATATTTCACGTCGATGACGTTCTCCGCCGGCTTCAGCACCACCTGGCTGGTGAAGGTCTCGCGGATCGCCTTGTAGCCGACCGTCATGTCGGCGACGAGCAGCGTCACCCCGTCGCGCTCGCGGCGCGAGCGCACCGCCAGCGCCTCGCACATCGGCAGGAATTCGGGATAGCGCTCGATGTCCGCGACCAGCGCGAACATCTTTTCCGGCGGATGGGCAACGACTCGGACGGTTTCGTATTGCGGCATGAGACGAAGCGCTACAACGGGCTTTCGAGCCGGGCAAGAAGGCTGCGAACCTCGGATGGCGAACGCAGCGTCAGAACGGGCACATCCGGGCCATGCTTCGCCAGCGCCTCGCGGATTTCTGGCGTTTCGGTACGCTCGAAGTTCCAGATGTAGTGCAGAAATTCGTAGTCTATCTTCTCCGGGCAGCCGGGCGTCATTTCGGGGCGGCTCCGGCCCGCATAGCGGATGCGCCGCTTCAGAACGCGAGCGATGCACAGAAGCCTCGGCATGCGCAGCCAGACGACGAGGTCGGCGCGCGGCAGGCGCAGGTCGAGCGTGCCGGGGCTGGTGCCGTCCATGATCCAGCGCTCGTCGGCGACCGCATCCGCGACCAGGCGGCGGATTTCGCCATGCTCGCGCAGGGTCCAGCCGGGCAGCCAGAAGAACGCGCGATCCATGGAGATGTAGGTCAGCCCCAACCGGGCCGCGAGCGCCTGCGACAGGGTAGACTTTCCAGACCCGGAGCAGCCGATGACAAGAACGCGCCGCGCCTGCCGAAGATGCGGGGCGGCCTCGTCGGCGGCGGTCACGCCTGCGTAGCGAGCTTCGCCTCGCGGGCTGCTCGCAGCCGGGCGAAGTCGTCACCGGCGTGGTGCGACGAGCGCGTCAGCGGGCTGGACGACACCATCAGGAAGCCCTTCACATAGGCGAGCTTCTCGTAGGACTTGAACTCGTCCGGCGTGACGAACTTCTTGACCGGATGGTGCTTGCGCGACGGCGCCAGGTACTGGCCGATGGTGATGAAATCGACGTCGGCCGCGCGCAGATCGTCCATGAGTTGGAGCACTTCGTTGCGCTCCTCGCCCAGCCCGACCATGATGCCGGACTTGGTGAAGATGGTCGGGTCGAGTTCCTTGACCCGCTGCAAGAGCCGCACCGAGTGGAAATAGCGCGCGCCGGGCCGCACCGTGAGGTAGTTGGACGGCACCGTCTCCAGATTGTGGTTGAAGACGTCGGGTTTGGCCGCGACGACGATTTCCAGCGCGTTCGCCGCGTCCTTGCGCAGGAAGTCCGGTGTCAGGATCTCGATGGTGGTCGAGGGCGAGGCGCTGCGGATCGCATGGATGGTGTCGGCGAAATGCTGCGCGCCGCCGTCGGCGAGATCGTCGCGGTCGACCGAGGTGACGACGACATGCGTAAGGCCCATCTGGACCACAGCCTTGGCGACGTTCTCCGGCTCGTTCGCGTCGAGCGCGGTCGGAATGCCGGTGGCGACGTTGCAGAAGGCGCAGGCGCGGGTGCAGATCTCGCCCATGATCATGAAGGTGGCGTGCTTCTTGTCCCAGCATTCGCCGATATTGGGACAGCCCGCCTCCTCGCAGACGGTGACGAGCTTGTTCGACTTCACGATCTCGCGTGTCTCGGAATAGCCCTTCGAGACGGGCGCGCGCACGCGGATCCAGTCCGGCTTGCGCAGCACTTCCTGATCGGGCTTGTGGGCCTTCTCCGGGTGGCGCGGCCGTGACTTGTCGACCAGATTGAGAACCGTGACCATGCGAGGCTTCCTTGGCGTGGGGCTGATATAGGCCCTGGCGGACGGAAATGAAACCGCCGCCAACGCTACATGTTCAATGCCCGGCCATAGGCGTCGAGCGCGCTTTCCTTCATCGTTTCGGACAGCGTCGGGTGCGGGAAGATGGTGTGGAACAGCTCTTCCTCGGTCGTCTCCAGATTCATCGCCACGACGAAACCCTGAATGAGTTCCGTCACTTCCGGGCCGACGAGATGCGCGCCGAGAAGCTGGCCGGTCTTCCTGTCGAAGATCGTCTTGACCAGCCCCTGGTCGTCGCCGAGCGCCACGGCCTTGCCGTTGGCGACGAAGGGAAAACGGCCGACGCGGATGTCGCGGCCCGCCTCCTTGGCCTTCGCCTCGGTCAGCCCCACCGACGCCACCTGCGGGTGGCAGTAGGTGCAGCCCGGCACCAGCGACTTGTCGAGCGGGTGGACGGCCAGCCCGGCGATCTTCTCGACGCAGATGACGGCCTCGTGCTCGGCCTTGTGAGCCAGCATCGGCGGGCCGGCAACGTCGCCGATGGCGTAGACGCCCGGCACGTTGGTGCGGCAGTAGCCGTCGATCGCAATCGCGCCGCGCTCCAGCTTCACGCCGAGCGCTTCGAGGCCGAGATTCTCGACATTGCACTGCACGCCGACGGCCGAGATCAGCCGGTCGGCGGTGATCTTCTCGACCGAGCCGTCCTTCTTCTCGACATGGGCGGTGATGGAGTTCGCGGCCTTGTCGACCTTCGTCACCTTGGCGTCGAGGATGAATTTCAGCCCTTCCTTCTCCAGCCGCTTCTGCGCGAACTTTGAAATCTCGGCGTCCTCGACCGGCATGATCTGCGGCATCAGCTCGACCACGGTCACGTCGACGCCGAGCGTGCGGTAGAACGAGGCGAACTCGATGCCGATGGCCCCGGACCCCATGACCAGCAGCGACTTCGGCAGTTCCGGCGGCACCATGGCCTCGAAATAGGTCCAGATCAGCTTGCCGTCCGGCTCTATGCCGGGCAGCGCCCGCGGGCGCGCGCCGGTTGCGACGATGACGTGCTTCGCGGCGTAGGTGCCCTCACCCTTCGTGTTCTTCGGCAGCGGCGCCTGCGGCTGCATCGGCTTCTTTGCCGGCTTGGAGACGACGATTTCTCCCGGCTTGGTCAGCTTCGCCTCGCCCCAGATCACGTCGACCTTGTTCTTCTTCATCAGCAGGCCGACGCCGCCGTTCATACGCTCGGCGATGCCGCGCGAGCGCTTGACGATGGCCGCAAGGTCGGGCTTGACCGCGCCCTCGATGGAAACGCCGTAGTCCTTGCCGTGCGTGGCGAGATGCATCACCTCGGCCGAGCGCAGAAGCGCCTTGGTCGGGATGCAGCCCCAGTTGGAACAGATGCCGGCCAGATGCTCTCGCTCGACGATGGCGGTCTTCATGCCGAGCTGGGCCGCCCGGATCGCGGCGATGTAGCCGCCCGGTCCCGCCCCGATGATGATGACGTCATAGCTTTCGGCCACGGGCATGTCCTCCCTCAAAGTCCAAGCATAACGCGCACGATGGATTCGAGCGCCCGCCCGATCGCCCGCGTATTGGCGGCATCCATATGCACGCCGTCTATCGGTGTTGTTTCAGCCACCGAGCCGGCGTCGAAGAAGCCGCAACCCTCGACATCGGCGAGGTCGGCATAGAAGCCGGCTATCATCCGCGACTGCTCGACGCCGCCGGCGAACATCGCCGCAAATTCGGGGTTGGCGGTCTCGCTGAGCGGCGGCGGCGCGACGATCAGCACGGCGGGCGGCTCGCTGGAGCCGTCGCGCGTCGCGTTCAGCCGCACGATCTCGACCAGCCGGCGCATGCCCTGCATGGCGGCGAGCGCGGTGCCGGCGATAGCCGGCTTCATGTCGTTCGAGCCGAGCATGATGATGACGAGGTCGAGCGGCGCGTGAGTATAGAGCGTGGTCGGCAGGATGCGAACGCCGTTGCGGTCGCAGGCCGCCAGATGCTCGTCATAGCCGGTGGTGCGGCCGCGCAGGCCGTCGGTGACGACCTGAACGGAAGGGCCGAGCGCCTTCTGGAGAACGTTCGGCCAGCGATCCTCGAAGGCGTGGCGGCCGCCGGTCTCGGCATCCGTGCCCCAGGTGATCGAATCGCCGTAGCAGAGGATCGTCTTCATGCGCGGTTCCGTTGTCCCTGCCCTGTCAAAGCTGGCGCAGGCCGAGCGCGACGAACAGGAACAGCACGCCGTTCGAGATCAGCTCGACAGCGAGGAAGATGCCGAGCACCGTTCCGGCCGCGTAAGGAAAGTTGGTGAGGATGAAGATCGCCAGCAAGACGGACAGCGCGCCCGACAGCAGCACCCAGCCCCATCCGGTGACCGGGCGCAGCGAGAAGCCGTAGAAGAGCTTGATCGCGCCGGTGACGAGCAGCAGCACGGCGACGAGCAGCGTCAGCGACACCATGCCGGCGAGCGGATTGAACACGAGCGAGATGCCGACGACCAGCGACAGCACGCCGAACAGCAGCGCCCACAGGAAGCCGCCCCAGCCCTGCACCTGGAACGACTGGACGATCTGCAGGCCGCCCAGCAGCATGAAGAACCAGCCGGCGAGAAGCGTGGCGGCGAGCGTCGCCGCGAAGGGGTCGATGAGGGCGAGGACGCCGCCCACCAGCGAGACGACGGCGAGAATCGCCATCCATCCCCACGATCTCCTGAGTTTGTCGCTATGCACAGTCTCGGTCATGGCAGCACCTTTTCCGTGTGTGCGCCGGGCACCATGCCCGGCCTCTGTGGAGCCGCCCGCCCGCAGATGAACCGTGCGGGCAGCAACGCCATTCCTGAGCGTCGAGGCGGAGGAAACCCGCGCCGCCTAGACCAGCATCGACAGCGGATTCTCGATGATCCGCCTGAAGGCCGAGAGCAGTTCCGCGCCGAGCGCGCCGTCGACCGCGCGGTGGTCGGTCGAGAGCGTCACCGACATGACGGTGGCCACCTTGATCTCGCCGCCCTTGACCACGGCCCGCTCCTCGCCCGCGCCGACCGCCAGGATCGTCGCATGCGGCGGGTTGATGACGGCGGCGAAATCCTTGATGCCGAACATGCCCAGGTTCGACACCGACGTGGTGCCGCCCTGATATTCTTCCGGCTTCAGCTTGCGGTTTCTCGCCCGTCCGGCAAGATCCTTCATTTCGTTGGAGATGGCGGAAAGCGACTTTTCGTCCGCCTTGCGCACGATCGGCGTGATGAGGCCGCCGGGGATCGACACGGCGACGCCGACATCGGCGTTGCGGTGCCTAAGCATGCCGCCTTCGGTCCACGACACGTTGGCGTCCGGCACCTGGCGCAGCGCCAGCGCGTAGGCCTTGATGACGAGGTCGTTGACCGAAAGCTTGTAGGCCGCAACCTCGCCCTTCTCCGTCTTCTTGACCGGGGCCGCGTCGTTCAACTGCTTGCGCAGCTCAAGCAGCGCGTCGATCTCGGTGTCGAGCGTGAGGTAGAAATGCGGGATCGTCGCCTTGGCCTCGACCAACCGGCGCGCGATGGTCTTGCGCATGTTGTCGTGCGGGATCAGCTCGTAGCTGCCCTGCTCGAACAGCTTGAGCACCGCATCGTCCGACATCGCCTTCGGCGCGGCAGGTGCAGTGGAAGCAGGAGCCTCCGCCTTCGCTGCGGCCGCCTTCGGGGCACCGCCGGCAATCGCCGCCTCGATATCGGCCTTGACCACGCGGCCGCGCGGGCCGGAACCGGCGACGGCAGCAAGGTCGATGCCGGCACCCTTTGCAATGCGGCGGGCGAGCGGCGACGAGAAGGGGCGGCCCTCGCCGGACGATGCGGCAGTCGCCTTCG
>WPCJ01125236.1_pt1 | contig 10290 bp, 8 predicted proteins | sample 5399831 | NCBI WGS metagenome assembly WPCJ01 (sample SAMN12869470, study PRJNA574797) | sludge metagenome | isolation source: wastewater treatment of pH10 | place: China:Beijing | collected 2019-05-20 | reverse complement strand
AGGCAGCCTGCGCCGACTCCGGCTGCGCTCAGCGGTGCGGTGATGCGGCGGAAGATGCTGAATTCCGACGCGCCGAGCACGAGGGCGGCACTGCGGAACTCCGGCGGAATCTGCCGCAGGCTGCCCCAGAGCGGCAGGATGAGGAACGGCAGGAGCACATGCGCCATGGCGATGACGACAGCGCCGTCGGTGTAGAGAAGCCGCAATGGCGCATCGGTGAGACCGAGGCCCGTCAGCACGCTATTGACGATACCGTTGCGCTGCAGGAGCACGGTCCATGCATAGGTGCGCACGAGTACCGAGGTCCAGAGCGGCAACAGGACGAACAAGGCCAGGAGCGCGAGCTTCCAGCCGCGCAGGCGCGACAGGAGCCAGGCGACAGGGTATCCCAGCACCAGACAGGTCAGCGTGACCAGGAACGAAATGACGAGCGTGCGGATCAGAACCCGCAGATAGATCTCGCTGCCGAACAGCCGGATGTATTGCTCGAAAGGCGATGCGTCGCCCTCGAAGCTGCGCAGGAGGAAGGTGATCACCGGCCCGACGAATAGGGACGCGATCAGCGCTACCGCCGGCAGGATCAGCAGCAACCCGACCAGGCGGCTGAGATCACGCGGGGAATCCGCCGCGATATCGGGCCGGTGGTGGACCGTGCCCATCACGCCGCCTCGGCGAAAACGGGGACCGTATCGACCCTCAGATCGAAGGCGACATGGCTGCCCGGCTGGGGTTTCGGGTCATGGGCCCCGATAACGACGGTCACGTCGGCGCCTGTTGCCGTGCGCAGGACGCAGGTCGTCTTTTCACCGAGGTATACGCATTCGAGTACGGTGCCGGAGCCAAGGGCGTTGTCGCTGCTTTCGCAGATGGCCAGGTTCTCGGGCCGTATCGCGATCCGCAGAGGCGTGCCCGGCGGCGCGGCAGAAGGACGGAGCGCCTGCGGGTTGACGCGGATGCGGCGCCCGTCGGGCAAAAGGGCGACGAGGACCTTGTCGTCCCATCCGTCGAGACGCGCTGAGAGGAAATTCACGTTGCCGATAAACTGTGCGACGAATCCGTTGGCGGGCTCCTCGTAGATTTCCTTCGGCGTCCCGATCTGCTGCATCTTGCCTTCCGCCAGCACCGCGACGCGGTGGGAAATGCGAAGCGCCTCTTCCTGGTCGTGGGTGACGAAGACGATGGTGAGATTCAGCTCTTGCTGGATGCGGCGGATTTCGTCCTGCATCTCCAAACGAAGCTTGCGATCCAGAGCGGCGAAGGGCTCGTCCATGAGCAGGACAGGCGGATCGTAGACGAGGGCGCGAGCAAGGGCGATGCGCTGCTGCTGGCCGCCGGATAGCTGTCCAGGCAGTCGATCCCCGAAATCCTGCAGGCGCACCACCCGCAGCGCATCGGCTATCTTGCGGCGCTGCTCCTGCACACTGACCCCGCGGACCGTGAGCGGGAAGGCGATGTTCTGCGCCACCGTCATATGCGGAAACAAGGTATATTTCTGGAAGACCATGCCAAGATTGCGCTTGTTGGCAGGCACTTTGACGATGCTGCGCCCATCGACGAGCAGGTCCCCGGCGCTGGGATGCTCCAGGCCCGCGAGCATCATCAGGAGCGTGGACTTTCCGGAACCCGATGGGCCGAGCAGGGAAACGAATTCTCCAGCCTTGATGGCCAAGTCCACGTTTTTCACCGCTTCCACGGTGCCGTAGAATTTCCGGACGCCGACAAAGGAAACCGCGCCGCTCATGTCGGGATGTCCTCCGCTGCCACGCGTGATGTCGAACTCGCACCGAGCATGCTGAGCAGATGATCGGACGATTCCAGGATGTCGGCCTCGATTGCGCGCCGTGCAGCCACGGCGTCGCGCTGCTTCAGTGCGTCGGCGATGAGCCAGTGATTGGGCATGGAGCGCTCAAGAGCTGCGGAATCAGGCATCATCCAGCGCACATAGGCTCCGACCCGCAGCCACAGGCTTTCGATCATGCTGACGAGCGCAGGCATGCGCGAGGAGCGGTAAACGCCGAAATGGAACTGCCAGTTCGTGCTGAGATAGCCGTCCACATCGCCGGCATCCACCGCGGCCTGCATGGCTGATACCGCCTGCTCGATCACCTCGAGCTCATGAGGAACGATGGCCTCGGCCGCCTTTTGGGCCGCTAGACCTTCCAGCATGATGCGGATCTCGCGCAGTTCGCGATAAGCCTCGATCGTCAGTTCCGGCACCGCCAGTGTGCGGTTGCCGTCGCGAGCGACCAGAGCGCCCTCCGCCTCCAGCCTGTCCAGCGCGGCGCGCACCGGCATCGGGCTGATACCGAGCGCCTCAGCGACGCCGCGGACCGTCAGCGGGTATCCCGGGGAAAACCGGCCGCGGATGAGCCCCGTACGGAGCTGCTCATAGGCCAGCTCCTTGAGATTGCGCCGCGCGACAGGCGTGAGGAAAGCAAGGTCGTTGAGGGACATTCACATCGATCCGTTGACCCCTGCAGTAAGCGGCGCTGTCACTGAGATGTCAATATCTGTGATCACAGATTTTTTGTTATGATATCTCGGGGGGCGATACCGGCACGGTGCGCCGTACTTTCTGCGTCAGGATCGTCGCTTTTCGGGTGCCTCGTCGACGCGGCCGCGCCGCCGCATATTCCAGCGCTGCGGGATCTGCATCGAGATCATGCCCGCTCGCCCGAGGGATTGGCGGCGCATCGCTGCACGCTACGAGCAATGCGCCAATATGTTCTTGCCGGCTTTCGCTATCGCCGCCGCGTCATCCTAAGGCTCGACGAGTCCCGAGCCTGGTTGGGAAGCATCCGATGTGGTGCGAGCCGCTTCGGATGCCGCGGGTGCAAGGCAGGCTGAAGGCAGCAGACAAGGGGCAGATGCATCACGGTATGCGCGCCGCCGCCTGTTTCCGGGCAGGTATGTCGGATACATCTTGCTGCCTGGCGCGGAGAAGTGAATTTCCCCTGTCCGGTGGGTTTCGAATCCCGGCTCGTGGCGCGGGTCAGAACAGTCGTCGCAAGTGATCCATGACGCTGGATCGGACATTGTCGATATGGGTGCGCATCGCATTCTGGGCGCGCGTCACGTCCCGCGCGGTGATTGCTTCGATGATCTCGAGGTGCTCGCGCACTCCTGGCTCGAAGCGCTCAGGCAACCGTCCCATGTCGAAGATCTTCGTTTTTTTCCGGAGATCGGCGATCATTTCCGCCAGCAAGCGAGATCCGGCGAGACCGGCGATAATCTGGTGGAGCCGGTCGTCGACCGTCACATGCTCCTCCGCGGTCGGCTCCACCCCGTCGCGAAATGCGGCGATGCGGGCCGCGACCGCCTGGAGCTCTGTCGACCCGCCGGTTTCGGCGGCGCGTCCCGCGGCCTCGACCTCGAGCAGTCGCCTGATATGCAGAATCTCGATGAAATCGTCGGTGGACAGACGGCGCACCACCGGGGTCAGCCCCGCCGTGCGAAGCACCAACCCTTCCATCATCAGGCGCATCGTCGCTTCGCGCACGGGTGTCCGCGAGACGCCGAGGCGCTCGGCGAGTTTCTTCTCCTGCAGCGAGGTGCCCGCGGGGAGTTCGCCATTGAGGATCATGTCGCGTAGCCGCTCGTAAGTGGAGTGGCCGAGTGTCGAGGCTTGGTCGGCGGTCAACGCAGGGGTCCCTTCATTCGTGCGGCTTGGAGCTGCAGCATTTCCCTTCCGGACGCAACGGTGCCCGCCCAACGCATCGTCGGCAGACCTGCGTCGGACGTTGAATTCTGAGGGTTCACGGTCTGCCATTCCATGTGTATACCATTGGTATGTTGAAGTCACGCGGCGCCCGGGCGATGCTCCGGCGATGCCAGAGGAGAGATGAGCTTGGCCGATCTTATCGTCACTGGTGGCGCCGTCATCACCATGGATGCGTCGCGTCGCATCCTTGAAGACGGGGCTGTCGCGGTCACAGGCAACCGGATCGTCGATGTCGGTCCAAGCGAGGAGATCGCCCGTCGTCACGGTGCCCCGCAAGTGATCGATGCCCGGCGAAAGGCGATCATGCCTGGCCTGGTCGACGGGCACGCCCATGCCGGGCACGGATTGATCAAGACGATGGGCGGCGGCCGCGGTGACCTCTGGTATGACGCGTGTGAAAAGGCCTACACGCTGGGCTCGTCCGAAGCCTTCTGGCATGCCGAGGCGCAACTGGCCGCGCTCGAGCGGCTTCGCTTCGGAGTGACGACCGGCGTTTCCCTGCTCGGTGGCGGCGACAGCATCATGCGCACGGATGATCCGGGCTATGCGGCGGCTCACTGTGAGGGAGTCGGCGCGGTGGGGACCCGCTCGCTCGTCGCGATCGGCCCGACGCGGCCGCCGTTTCCGCGGACCTATGCACATTGGGACGGCGAGCGGCGCAGAGACCTTCAGGTCGACTTCGACCGTCAGATGCGGACCTGTCGGGATGTGATCGCGCGCTGGCACGGGGCCGTCGGGAACCGCATCCGCATAGCCATGTTGACGCCGACGCTGCGCGACGAACATGTCGACGGCCTCGATTCCGCGACGCTCGAAGAAGCAAGGCGCCAGACGCTCGCCGCCCGCGCCCTGTCTCGCGACACCGGAACGCTTTTCACCCAGGACGGCCATACGCGAAACAGTGTCGCCTACGCCCATGCGATGGGTCTGCTGGGACCTGATGCGCTGTTGTCGCATGCCACGAACCTGACCGAGCGCGAGATCGCGATCTGCGCGGAAACGGATACCCGTATCGCGCATAATCCGAGTGCGGTTGCTTCGATCCTCGGTCGCTGCCCGGCAACGGAGCTTCTGGATGCGGGCGTCACCGTCTGCCTCGGCTCGGACGCGACGGCCCCGGATCGCTCGGCCGACATGTTCCGCCACATGCAACAATGCATGCACTATCACCGCACGCATTTCCGCGATCCCGCGGTGCTTCCGGCGGGGCGCGTACTCGAGATGGCGACGATCGACGGGGCTCGTGCGCTCGGGCTCGAAGCGGAGATCGGGTCGCTCGAGGCCGGCAAGAGGGCCGATATCATCCTGGTCGACCTCGCCCGGCCGCATCTGGCGCCGATGAACATGCCCGCTTTCCGCGTCGTCTGCTTCGCCAACGGAAACGACGTGGACACCGTGATCGTCGATGGTCGCGTGCTCATGCAGGCTCGCCATGTGCTGAGCGTCTCGGAGGAGGCGGTGATCGAGGCGGCACAGCACGAATGCGAGCTGATGCTGGAGCGCACCGGGCTGAGCCACCTGCTCGCGATGCCGGAAGACTTCTTCGGTCACACCCGCGCGAACGACGCCAACTGACGCTCATTACCGGAGACAGCGATGGCAGCCTTCCAGTACGACACGGTCATCCGCAACGGTACGATCGCCACCGCGACCGACGTCTTCGCGGCAGACCTGGCGATCGTGGGCGAAAAGATCGCGGCGATCGGCCATAGCTTGCCGGCAGGAGGGCGCGAGATCGACGCCTCTGGCATGCTTGTGCTGCCCGGCGGTGTCGATACCCATTGCCATATCGAGCAGTTGTCGGGCGGCGGCCTCATGAACGCCGACACCTTCGAGAGCGCGACGCGCTCGGCTGCCTTCGGCGGTACGACCACCGTCGTCTCCTTCGCTGCCCAGCACCGCGGCGCCGATCTCGCGGCAACGGTCGAGGACTATGCGGCACTGGCCCGACGAGGGGCGATGGTCGACTATGCCTTCCACCTGATGGTCGCCAATCCCGACGAGGCGACCATCTCGCGCGACCTGCCGGCGCTGATCCGGGCCGGGCATCGCTCGGTCAAGGTCTTTATGACCTACGATGCCGTGCAGGTGAACGACGAGCAACTGCTCGACGTGATGGCCGCCGCGCGTGCGGAAGGCGCCCTGGTCTGTGTCCACGCCGAAAATCATGGGCTGCTGAAATGGATGGGCGAGAGGCTCGTCGGCCGCGGTTACGTCGCGCCGAAATTCCACGCGGTCAGCCATCCGCGCGCTGCCGAGGTCGAGGCCTTCCACCGCCTGATCGCGTTTTCCGAGCTGCTCGACCAGCCGATCGTGATCTTCCACGTCTCGACGGCGGAAGGCGCGGCCGTGATCCGCGAAGCGCGCGGGCGCGGGGTCAAGGTCTTTGCCGAGACCTGTCCGCACTACCTGCTGATGACGGCCGGTGACCTCGACCGGCCGGGGCTGGAGGGCGCGAAATGGATCTGCTCGCCGCCGCAGCGGACACCGGCCGATCAGGAGGCTCTCTGGCGGGCGCTGTCCCTCGGCGATCTTCAGATCCTGTCATCCGATCATGCTCCCTACCGGTTCGACGCCAGCGGCAAGCTGAGCGCCGGCGACAACCCCAGTTTCAAGCTGATCGCCAACGGCATGCCCGGTCTCGAGATGCGTCTTCCCCTGCTGTTCGACGCCATGGTCTCTAAAGGCCGGATGGGGCTGTCCAAATTCGTCGAGCTCACCGCGACCGCCCCCGCCCGCATCTACGACCTGACCGGCAAGGGGTCGCTGGCGATCGGAGCGGATGCCGACATCGCCATCTGGAATCCCGAACGCTGCGTCGAGCTGCCCGAAGAACTCCACGACAACGCCGGCTACAATCCGTTCGCGGGACGCACGGTCACCGGCTGGCCTGAAACCGTGCTCCGACGCGGCGAGGTCATCGTCCGTGAAGGTGCGGTCACCGCCAGGCCGGGGACCGGCCGGCTGCTCCTGCGCCCTGCCGGCGAAGCCACGATGCCGACCGGGCGGCTCTCTCCCGAGTTCGATCCCAGCCGAAATTTCGGCGCGGATCTCTACTGAGCCGGGGAGCGTTCCGCATGAGCCGCACAATCTTTGTCATAAATCCCAATTCCTCGACGTCGGTAACCGAGGCCATCAATCAGGCCGTCGAGCCGTTGCGCACCGCGCAGGGGCCACAGATCGCCTGCCTGACGCTGCCGGAGGGGCCTGCGGGCATACAGAGCCAGCGCGATGTCGACGGGGTCATCGGCCCTCTCCTGAGCCGGGCGAAGGAGCTCGAGGAAGACGCTTCGGCCTTCGTCGTCGCGTGTTTCAGTGATCCTGGCCTGCATGCCCTGCGCGAGCAGAGCCGGCGCCCGGTCTTCGGTATCGCGGAGGCGGGCGTCCTGACCGCGCTGACCCTTGGCCAGCGTTTCGGCGTCATCGCGATCCTGCCGACCTCGATTCCCCGCCACCTGCGCTATTTCGGCGCGATGGGCGTGATGGCGCGCTTCGCGGGCGATCTCTCGATCGGCCTCGGCGTGACCGAACTCGCCGACGAGGCGCGAACCTATGAGCGAATGCTCGCGACCGGCCGGTCGTTACGGGACGGCCATGGTGCGGACGTCATCGTCATGGGCTGCGCGGGCATGGCCCGCTACCGCCGGCGCCTCCAGGGCGAACTCGGCATCCCGGTGGTCGAGCCGACCCAGGCCGCGACCGCGATGGCGCTCGGCCGCGTGCTGCTCGCCGATCTCTGACACTCCTCCCTACCCGAAAGATCTCACCTCCATGGCACTCATCAATGAAGCCGCGTCCGGCGTCTACGTCATCGCGGTCACCCCGTTCACCGACCAGGGCGCGATCGATTCCGCCAGCCTCGATTCAATGGTCGATTTTTATCTCGACAACGGCGCGGCGGGTCTCACGCTGCTCGGCATGATGGGCGAGGCGCCCAAGCTCACCGCCGCCGAATCGCTGGCCGTCGTCAAGCAGGTGCTGGCGCGGGTTTCTGGCCGGGTGCCGGTCGTGGTCGGCGTTTCCGCCCCGGGCTTTGCGCCGATGAAGGAGCTGAGCGACCAGGTCATGGACGCCGGCGCCTCGGGAGTCATGATCGCTCCCCCGTCAGCCCTCAGGACGGACGACCAGATCTACGCCTATTTCGAGACGGCCGCCGCGATGCTCGGCGATACTCCCTTCGTGCTGCAAGACTATCCGCTGGCGACAGGCGTGCAGATCTCGGCCTCGCTGATCCTGCGCATCGTCAAAGCCTTGCCGAGCTGCGTCATGCTCAAGCACGAAGACTGGCCGGGGCTCAACAAGATCGGCGCCCTGCGCGTGGCGAGCGATCGTGACGGGGGCCGCCGTATTTCCATCCTGTGCGGCAATGGCGGAGTTTTCCTGCCTGAAGAACTCAGCCGCGGGGCCGACGGAGCCATGACCGGCTTCGCCTATCCCGAGATGATGGTCGATGTCTGCAAGGCTCATGCGGCGGGCGATGTCGAGCGCGCGCACGATCTCTTCGACGCTTATCTGCCGCTGGCCCGCTACGAACTCCAGCCCGGCTTCGGTCTGCAGATCAGGAAGCACATTCTGGCACGGCGCGGGGTCATCGCCTCGGCGGCGCTGCGCGCGCCGGCTGGCAGGCTTTCGCCCGGAGACCTCGCCGACATCGATCGGCTGATCGTGCGCCAGGAGCGGCGCCTGGCGGCTCTCGCGTAGATCGGGGACTGCCGCTCCGCCGCTCCGGGCGCAGGCTCAGAGCGGCGGAAGGGTGCGAACGTCGAGCACGCCGTCGGTGTGCATCCGCCAGCCAGGATGGTCGCCGCGCAGGCCGATCACCCGGCGATGGTTGTAGAGGTAGAGCCAGGGCGGGTCCTGCAGCAGCAGCCGGTAACACTGCCGGTAGAGCTCCTGACGCGCTTCGGGTGAGACCGTCGCGCGCGCCTGGTCGATCAGGCGTTCGACGGCCGGGTTGGCGTAGCCTTCCCACCATGAGCCGCGGACACGGGAATCGATCTTCTCGTGCAGAACGCGGAAGACGCTCATCGGGCTCGAGTCGAAGATGCAGAGGTCGTGGATGGCCTTCCGGCGGACCTGATTGGCGTAGTGGACGCGGTCGGGCTCCGTGTGGCGCCCGAAGCGCACCCCGATCTCCGCAAGCTGCGTCGCGACCGCGCCGGCAAGCGCCTGTGCCTCGTCCGGCAATCGCGTGGGGCAGTAGAGCTGAAGCGTGAGGCCCTCGCCGTGGCCGGCCTCGCGCAGGAGCCGCCGCGCCCTTGCCACGTCGCGCGCGAAGGGCTGCGCCTCGGGGTCGGCCCCGTAATGCACGGGGCTGACGAAGCCGTGCAATGGCTGACCGGCTCCCCCGAGCACGCCGGAAACGAGCGCCTCCCGGTCGATTGCGAGATTGAGCGCCAGCCGTACGCGCGGATCGCTCGCAGGCCCCCCGGCGGCGTTGAACATCATGATCAGCGCCGTCGGCGCCAGGTAGTCCTGTATCGTGAAGGCGGGCGCGGAGAGCGCCGATTGCGCAGAGTGGGGCAGTCCGTTGGCGATATCGGCAGAGCCGTCCAGCAGCGCCTCGGCGCGGGCCGGTGCCGTCTCGCCCTTGACCCAGGCGATGCGCCTGAAAGTGGGGGCGCCGTCGAAATGATCCGGATTGGCGGCGGCTTCGATCCGCTCGCCGGGAACGTAGCGCTCGAGCCTGTAGGGACCGGTTCCCACTGCCCGTTTTACGAGATCCTCGCCGGCTGCCTCGATTGCGGCGGGAGAGACGATGTGCCCGTAGGCGAGAATGTCGAACAGATCGGCGAGCGGTTCAGCCAACGTCAGCGCGATCTCGTGACACCCGAGCACCTCGACCGTCATCCCGGCGAGATATTGCGCATAGACGCCCGGCGCCCCGAGCGTCGCGCCCATGTCCGGCCGCGCCATCCTCAGCAGCGCATAACGCACCGCGTTCGCATCGCAAGGCTCGCCATCGTGGAAGGTCACGCCCTCGCGCAGGCGGAACGTGAAGCGCCGAGCATCCTCCGACATCGACCAGCGCGTGGCCAGCGACGGCCCGTAACCACCCCCTGGCATGCGCCGCACCAGCGTGTCGAACAAGGCACCGAAGACGGTCAGAACGTCGTTGGCGTCGGTGCAGGCGTGGGGATCGTCGAGGGCGATCCGGGACTGGCTGATCGTGACCGTGGTCATGGATGGGTATCCGTGGAGGCGGCGAGCGCCGTGGCGTCGTGGAGATGGCAGGCGACGGACTGCCTGCCTGCTTGCGACCGCAGGATCGGCCGTTCCAGCGCGCAGCGGTCGAAGGCGAGGGGGCAGCGGGTGCGAAAGCAGCAGCCCGTGGGCAGGTTGAGCGCGCTTGGCACCTCTCCCTTGATCTCCTCGGCAGCGGCCGCGAGCGGCTCGCCAAGAACCGGCGCCGCGGCCAGCAGTGCGCGGGTATAGGGATGTTTCGGGTTTTCGAATATCGCCTCGGTGGGGCCGGTCTCGACCATGAAGCCGAGATACATCACGCCGATCCGATCGCTGATATGGCGCACGACCGAGAGGTCATGGGTGATGAAGAGATAGGAGAAACC
>WPCJ01363469.1_pt1 | contig 10291 bp, 9 predicted proteins | sample 5399831 | NCBI WGS metagenome assembly WPCJ01 (sample SAMN12869470, study PRJNA574797) | sludge metagenome | isolation source: wastewater treatment of pH10 | place: China:Beijing | collected 2019-05-20 | reverse complement strand
CCGAGGCGGCGTTCGGAGTGGAAGCGCTTGCCGTCGAAGGCGACGATGCCGGCGGCTTCCTGGCCGCGATGCTGGAGCGCATGCAGGCCGAGGGCTGTGATAGCGGCAGCATCGGGATGACCGTAGATGCCGAACACGCCGCATTTTTCGCGCAGCATGTCGCCGGAAAGATCGTCGTTCACGTCGTAGCTGGAATGGGCTGCGCCGTCGTCGAAAGAGTTCTGCATCGGATGCACCGGGCCTCTGTTGTCGCGAGACGTGCTTGCGGCACGGCGCCTCGCGCAGTCAGTTCAAGCTCGGGACGGATCAGCGTCCCGCGGGTTTGTCGATCAGCTTCTTCAAGCTGTCGCGTGCCGGCTTCGAATAGCCGTCGTTGCCTCCCGGAGCGTCCGGCGCCGCGTCCGTCGACTCGTCTTCAGGCTTGTTCTTCTTGAACTTCTTCAAAATGGTGTTTTCAGGGTCATCCGGCAAGAGTGCCATCAGCCAGTTTCCGGTGGATTCCAGCACCACGCGCGACTTGGCGCCGGTGACCCAGTCCGGACGCTGCTTGTCCGGCACCAGCCAGGTGAAGAACAGGAACGCGACTACCACGATCAGCATGCCGCGGGCGAGGCCGAACAGGAAGCCGAGGGTGCGGTCCAGCGCGCCGATGCGCGAATCCAGGATCATGTCCGAGATGCGCACGGTAATGATGGAAACGACGATCAGCGTCAGCACGAACAGGCCGCCAATCGTGGCGGCCGTGGCGATGGTGTCGTTGGCGATATAGGATTTTGCGGACGGAAGTACCTTCGGAAACGCGTAGAGCGTGACCAGCGCCGCGGCGCCCCAGGCTGCGATCGACAGGATCTCGCGCATGAAACCGCGCACCATCGCGAGCAGGCCGGAGATCAGCATGACGCCGAGCAGGACAAGGTCGAGAATGGTGATCGGCATCGTCGGGTCGTATCCGCTCAGTCAGAAATGCGAATCGGCAGCGAGGCTGCCGGGGCAGGTGACGTTGATATGGCACGGTTCAGACAGGTGGAAAACCGCCTGCGGGCCGCGCCGCACATCATTGTTCCGCTTCGAAGAAAGAACCTGAACGAAGCGTTGCGCGCGTGTCACGCTTTGACGCGCTGGGTCTCTATAGCGGGCCGGGGCGGCGGGGTCACGCAGCCGTCATCCATTCTCCCGCCGGAAACGGGCAGGCGCGGCGCTTTTCTCGCTTTGTGTTGTATTGCCGCCATCGCGCGCCGGTTTGACGCCGCGGGCGGCGATCTCGGCGACCAATGTCGTGAGATTGCCGATGGAATTGAGAGTGAGGCCCGCATCGCCGCCGGCGTCGCCGCGCGCCGCTTCCGGCAGAACCGCGCGGCCGAAGCCGAGTTTCGCTGCTTCCTTGAGACGCGCTGAGGTCTGCGCCACCGGACGCACCGCGCCGGACAGCGAAATCTCGCCGAAATAGACGGCGTCGGTGGGCAATGGCGCATTGCAGAGCGAGGAGACGAGGGCGGCAGCAGCGGCCATGTCCGCCGCAGGCTCGTTGATGCGCAGTCCGCCGGCGACGTTGAAATAGACGTCGTAGCCGGAGAGTTTGACGCCGCAATGCGCTTCCAGCACTGCGAGCACCATGGATAGGCGCGACGAATCCCATCCGACGACGGCACGTCGTGGTGTTCCGAGGGTCGTCGGAGCAACCAGAGCCTGCAGTTCCACCAGCACCGGGCGGGTGCCCTCCATGCCGGCGAACACGGCGGTGCCGGGCGAGCCGAGATCGCGGTCGGACAGGAACAGTTCCGACGGGTTGGACACTTCACGCAGGCCGAGGCCGGTCATCTCGAACACGCCGATCTCGTCCGTCGGCCCAAAACGGTTCTTGACCGCGCGCAGAATGCGGAACTGCTGCGAGCCTTCGCCCTCGAAGGACATCACCGCATCGACCATGTGTTCGACAACGCGAGGGCCGGCGATCTGGCCGTCCTTGGTGACATGGCCGACCAGGATGATGGTGGCGCCGGTCTTCTTGGCAAAGCGAATGAGCGCCTGTGCGGAGGCGCGGACCTGGGTGACGGTGCCCGGCGCCGACTCCACGGTGTCGGTCCACATGGTCTGGATCGAGTCGATCACGATCAGCCGCGGCACGGCGCCTTCCGACAGCGTGGCGACGATGTCCTCCACCGAGGTCTCCGAGGCGAGCTGCACCGGCGCATCGGCAAGCCCGAGCCGCGCGGCGCGCAGCCGCACCTGCGCCACGGCCTCTTCGCCGGAGATATAGACGACGCGGTGGCCGGCCTTGGCCATCATGGAGGTGGCCTGGGTCAGCAGCGTCGATTTGCCGATGCCGGGATCGCCGCCGATCAGGATGATGGAGCCGCGCACGAAACCGCCGCCGGTGACGCGGTCGAGTTCGCCCATGCCCGACGGAATGCGCGGCGCATCCTGGCTGGTGCCGGTGAGGCTTTCGAGATTGAAGGTGCGGCCCTTGCGCTTGCTGCGCGCGCTGACGGGGATCGCGGTGGCGCTGTCTTCTGCGGCCAGCGTGTTCCACTCACCGCACGCCTCGCATTTGCCCTGCCACTTGTTATAGGCAGCGCCGCAATTCTGGCAGACGAAGGACGCGGCGGATTTGGCCATGGGGAGGAATCGCTTTCGGGTGGGCTTGGTGGTGGCGGCATTCTAGTCGGAGAATGACGCGTCGTCGATCTTGTTTTGTTCTCTTTTTGCGTGTTGCCGGATCCATGGATGCCAGCGGTCAGCTTGCGATCTCACGAACTCTTTTTGACGGAGCGCGACATCATTTGTCGTATGCTGCTGCCCAGGCTGGTCGAGGCGCCATTGCAGGCGGTGTGAGCGCGGTTTGATCGGCATCGAATGGTGCTTGAGGTGCAGGCCTGAGGGCAGTGGCGCGCCCTTCCGCATGATCGGCCTGACCGGAGAAGGCAGATGCAGCGACACAGCGTGTGGATCGTCACGGCATGGCTCGGTCTTATGGTTGCGATCGCGTCGTGGCCGGCCGGGGCAGAGGCTGCGACGGTGGTCGCGCTCGGCGCCAGCAACACCCTCGGCAAGGGCGTCGCGCGCAACCAGTCCTATCCGGCCCAGCTCGAAGCGTTGCTGCGTGCGCGCGGACTTTCGGTGCGCGTGGTCAATGCCGGCATCAATGGCGACACGACCGGAGGCATGCTCGCCCGGCTTGGCAGTGCCGTGCCGAATGGCACCGCCGCTGTCATCCTGCAGCCTGGCGGCAATGATTTCCGCAAGGGCACTGGCACAGACCGCGCCGGCAACATCGCGGAAATCGAGAAGCGCCTGCGCGCACGCGGCGTCAGGGTCGTCATGCTGGAGAATTCCGCGTTGCGCGGTCTGCCGCATCAGGTCGATGGCGTGCATCTGACGCCTGAGGGCTATCGCATGCTGGCGGAAAGTCTGGTGTCGCAGGTCGCGGGAGCATTGGGTCGGTAGTCAGGCGAGCACATCGGCGATGCCGCGAAATCGCATCTTGCCCGTCACCCGATCTTAAGCACGTTCGTCAAGGTAAATAACAACTCTGCGTTGACCGGCGATGCCGCTCATTTAAGTCTCGTGTCCGAGAGCGATCCGAACTCGTTTTGCACACGGCCTTCGCCACAGGACACGATCATGAAAAAATCCATTATTGCCGCAGTCGTTGCCGTCGCCGGCATGGCGATCCCCAGCATGGCTCAGGCCGGCTGCACCACCTGCTATCAGCCGCAGGTGATCCCGTCGCAATATCGCACGGTGGAGCGCACCGTGATGGTGTCGCCCGGCCACACCGTGCGTCGCCATCGCCCGGCGCTGTACCGTACGGTGATGGTGCCGAAGACCGTGATGGTCGCCCCGGCACGCACCGAATATCGCCGCATCCCGGCGCGCTATGCCACTCAGCAGCGCACCGTGCAGGTCGCCCCGGCAAAGGTCTATTACGCGCCTGTTCAGGTCGGTTGCTCGACCTGCAATAGCGGTTTTAGCTTCGGCTCCAGCTATGGCAGCTACGGCTATAGCGCGAGCTACGGTGGTGGCTACGGTTACGGTGGCGGCTACGGCCGCTACGGCTACTGAGCCGATCGTATAGCTTTGACGATCATCGGCCGCCGCAAGGCGGCCGATTTGTTTTTGTCAGAGCATGATCCCGAAAAGTGGATTCCGGTTTTCGGATAAGATCATGCTCCAAAAGAACAAGCCTTCTTCAGATCAGATGCGCCCCCGACAGCAACATGCTGGCGCCCGCCAGAAGCATAATGACGTCCATGATGCGCCGGAAAGTCTCCACGCTGAGCTTCAGCACATAGCGCTTGGCGATGAAGGCGCCGAACATCAGTGATGTGCCGGCGATCAGGCCTTTTACCAGCACGTCGAGATCGAGTGCGCCGAAGCGCTGGAAGGTGACGGACTTGCTGAGATAGAGGCCGAGCGAACTCGCGGCTTCGGTGGCGAGGAATGCGCCTTTGGCGAGGCCGTAGAACAGGAATAGCGGAACGCTGAGCGGACCGCTCGAGACGACAATGCCGGTAACATAGCCGATGATGGCGCCGCCAAGCGCGAGCTGCCACAGGCCGATGGTGAAAGAGCGCTTCGCCAACCAATGTCGCAGCGGCACCATCGCAATGAAGAACGCGCCAATGGTGATGTCCACCGCCTGCGACGGCAGCACCAGCAGGGTGCGTGCGCCGAGCGCGGCCGCCGGGATGCCGGTGATCGAATAGGCGAGCGTGGCGCGCCAGTCGATCTCGCGCCACCACGCCATGATGCGCGAGAGATTGGCCATGACAGCAGCGACGGCCATGATCGGCACGGCTTCTTTCGGCCCGAATTCATAGACCAGCACCGGCATCAGCATGATCGACGAGCCGGTGCCGACGATGCCGGAAATGGTGCCGGCCAGCAGGCCGACGGCGCAGACGAAGATGAAGCTCACGGGCGCGTCGTTCTGAATCGTTTGTAGCAAAGCTCAGCGTAGCCCGGATGGAGCGTAGCGCAATCCGGGACCGGCGTTTCCACCAGTTCGACATCCCCGTATTACGCTGTGCTCCATGCGGGCTACAGGCGAATTCTATCCACCCGTGTAAATCCGCTGATAGCGTCGCCCCAGGCTCGTCAGCACTTCATACCCGATCGTGCCGAAGTGATGCGCGAGGGCGTCCACGGTGAGGCCTTCGCCGATCAGAGTCGCGAGGTGGCCGCGGCGGGCGGCATTCGCGGGGAGGTCGGTGATGTCAACCGCGATCAGGTCCATGGAGATGCGGCCGGCGATCGCGCAGCGCTGGCCGGCGATGATTACTTCGCCGCCGCGGGTGCCGTCATTGCTCCCTGCCGCGCGAAAGTAGCCGTCGGCATAGCCTGACGCGATGATGGCGAGGCGGGTCGGGCGGCGCGCGGTCCAGGTGGCGCCGTAGCCGACGGTGTCGCCGCGGACCACGTCGCGGGTCTGGACGATGCGCGCCCTGAGGTCGATCACCGGCAACATCGGATTGGCGGCTTCCGGCGTCGGATTGACGCCGTAGATGGCGGCGCCGGGACGCACCATGTCGAACATGTAGCTCGGGCCGAGATAGATGCCGGACGAATTGGCGAGCGACGATGTGATGCCTGAAAACAGGTGCGAGACTTCGCGGAAGGCGCCGACCTGCTTCGGGTTCAGGGGATTGTTGAGCTGCTCGGCGCAGGCGAGATGGCTCATCACCAGCGTAAAGCCGTGATTACCCGAGCCGATGCGCGGCGCGAGGCTCTGTGCTTCGGCCATCGACAGGCCGAGCCGGTTCATGCCGGTGTCCACATGGACGGCGGCACCGCCGGTCCAGCCGGTGCGGCGGCAGAACATGTCCCATTCGGCGAGTTCGTCGAGCGCGCCGATCACCGGCTGGGCGTTGATGGCCGCGAGGGCATCACCGGCATTCGGCGACAGGCCGTTCAGCACATAAATGGCGGCCTCCGGCGCGCTTGAGCGTGCGGCACGGGCCTCATCCATCGTAGCGACGAAGAAGGTCTTGCAGCCCGCCTTCGCCAGTGCCGGCACTACGCGGTCGATGCCGCAGCCATAGGCATCGGCCTTCACCGCTGCGCCGCATTCCGCGGGAACGCAGGCTTTCTCCAGCTTGCGCCAGTTAGTGGCGATGGCGTCGAGATCGATGGTGAGGAGGCCGGTGGCGGTAGGCGCGAGATCGGCTGTGGTTTCGGTCATCTGCTGGTCTCGAAGGTCAACGCCGGATCGTAGGATGGGTTGAGCGAAGCGATAACCCATCATTCAAATATCGCTGCAGGCTCCGCCGATGGGTTATCGCCCCGGCGCTGCCGCGCCTGCGCTTAACCTATCCTACAGGGGCCTCGTCACTCGTGGGGCACTGCCGGCATGTATCGGTCACCTTCGGCGAGATCGCTGAATCGCGTGAACTGGCCTTCGAACTGGAGAGGGACCGCACCCGTCGGACCATGTCGCTGCTTGGCGACGATCACTTCGGCCTTGCCGTGGACGAGGCTCATGTCGAGCTGCCACTTCTCGTGCTCCGGCGTGCCCGCTTTGGGCTCCTTGCTCTGCAGGTAGTATTCCTCGCGATAGACGAACATCACCACGTCGGCGTCCTGCTCGATCGAGCCGGATTCACGGAGGTCGGCGAGCTGCGGGCGCTTGTCGTCGCGGTTTTCCACCTGACGCGAGAGCTGCGACAGCGCGATGATGGGAACGTTGAGCTCCTTCGCCAGCGCCTTCAGGTTGGTGGTGATCTCGGTGACTTCCTGCACGCGGTTGTCGGACCGCTTGCCCGAACCCTGCAGCAGCTGGATGTAGTCCACCATGATGACGTCGAGGCCCTTCTGCCGCTTCAGGCGGCGGGCGCGGGCGGTGAGCTGCGAGATCGACAGGCCGCCGGTCTCGTCCACATAGAGCGGCAGGTTCTGCAGCCGAACGGTGTAGTCACGGACCTTGTCGAACTGGTCCTGGGTGATACCGCCGCGGCGGATCGCGCTCGACGAGATTTCGGTCTGCTCGGCGAGAATACGGGTCGCGAGCTGTTCGGCCGACATTTCGCACGAGAAAAAGCCGACCACGCCGCCATTGACGGTCTTGTTGGTGCCGTCCGGTTGCAGCTCGGCCTGATAGGCCGCAGCGATATTGTAGGCGATATTGGTCGCGAGCGAGGTCTTGCCCATGGCGGGACGGCCGGCCAGCACGATCAGGTCGGAGCGCTGCAATCCGCCCATGCGGGCGTCGAGGTCGCGCAAACCGGTCGAGATGCCGGACAGCTTTCCGTCGCGCTGATAAGCATTGGCCGCCATTTCGAGGGCGGTGGTCATGGCCTGCGAGAAACGCTGGAAACCGCCGTCGTAGCGGCCGGCTTCGGCGAGCTCGTAGAGCCGGCGTTCGGCGTCCTCGATCTGGGCGCGCGGGGCAAAATCCACCGGCGCGTCATAGGCGACATTGACCATGTCCTCGCCGACGCCGATCAACTGGCGGCGGATGGCGAGGTCATAGATGGTGCGGCCGTAGTCCTGCGCATTGATGATGGTGGTCGCCTCAGCGGCGAGGCGGGCGAGATATTGCGCGACCGTCATGCCGCCGAGATCGGCGTCGGCGGGCATGAAGGTCTTGAGCGTCACCGGGGTGGCGATCTTGCCGGCGCGGATGATGCTGGCAGCGGTGTCGAAAATCGTCTGGTGCAGCGGCTCGTAGAAGTGTTCGGCCTTGAGGAAGTCCGACACGCGATAGAACGCGTCGTTATTCACCAGCATGGCGCCGAGCACGCCCTGTTCGGCCTCGATATTATGCGGCGCGCTGCGATAGGCGGGGGTGGCCACGTCGGGGGCGAGCTTGAGAACGTTGGAATCGGATGCGGCCATGTTGCTCGCTGTTTTTCTTCGAAGGAGGCGGATGCGCGGCCCCGGACATAAGCGCGCCAGCGCGGGCGGGGGGAAGCATGCCGTCACCTTATGCACGATTCCCACCGGCGCTTGGGGGAATTCGGCGGCGTCGATCAATCGGCCCTTGACGGGTTCCGGACGCAGCCGGGGGCGGGTTCCTCAATACCGGCTTAATGGAACCCGAAAAATTGCGGAGCCGACCTGAACCGGACGGCGACTTGTCTCACTTATAACAAGAAGTGGGATTGCAATTGTGCCACACCCGGAACCAGCCTTGGGAGTCGGGTGTTAGGGAAATAACTACAAGATCAAAAGGCGGACAGGTCGATGGGTCAGCGTCAGCCGTTTTCGGCAACAGACGACAATGCTTGGTTGTCTAATCTGGTCGCTGCGTTTGCGCGTACCGAGGAGCTGCGCAGCCAGCCATGCAGCGCTGTAGTGCTGTCGGCCGCCATGGCGAGGCTGCAGCGACCGGCAGCAGTGCGGCGCCCTCAGATCGCCCGTCGCTCCGATGTTCTCGAACTCTCGTTCTGAAGGTTACTCGCCGGCCATTTGCAGTTTCGGCGAGATTGCACGCTCGACCGCCACGAGGCGGGCTTCTTCGCGGCCGATATAGTCGCGGGTCAATGGCACCACATCCTGGCGACGGGTGAGCTGGATCTGGAAGTTCATCATATTCTGCTTGCGGAACGACATTTCCGACGACGCCAGATAAAATTCCCACATCAAGGCGAAACGCTCGTCATAGAGCTGCACGGCTTCCTCGCGCCGCGCCATGAAGCGCTCGCGCCAGGCTTTCAGCGTCTCGGCATAGTGCAGGCGAAGGATTTCGATATCCGAGACCAGCAGCCCTGCGCGCTCGATCGCCGGCAGCACTTCGGACAGGGCAGGGATGTAGCCGCCCGGGAAAATATACTTGGCGATCCACGGATTGGTGATGCCCGGGCCTTCCGGGCGACCGATCGAATGCAGCACCATCACGCCGTCCGGGCTCAGCAACTCCGCGCAGCGCCTGAAGAACGTGTCGTAGTGATCGACGCCGACATGTTCGAACATGCCAACCGAGACGATGCGGTCGAACGGGCCGGGAATGTCGCGATAGTCCTGCAGCAGGAATTTGGCGCATCCCGAGAGCTGCTTTTCTGCAGCGCGGGCATTGGCGACCTCCAATTGCTCGGTGGAGAGCGTGACACCGGTGACCTGAGCGCCGGTCATCTCGGCGAGATACAGGCCGAGCCCGCCCCAGCCGGAGCCGATATCGAGAATGCGGTGGCCCTTCTCGATCAGCAGCTTGGCGGCGAGGTGGCGCTTCTTGGCCAGCTGGGCCTCATCGAGACTGGTGGCGGAGTTCTCGAAATAGGCGCAGCTATATTGCCGGTCGGGATCGAGGAAGAGCGAATACAGCCGGGCGTCGAGATCGTAGTGATGGGCGACGTTGTTTCGCGATCGCTGCCGCGGATTGAACTGCTGGGCATGGCGAAGAATGTAGCGCACCCAATGCTGCAGCGTGGCCCAGCGGGGCGACAGGTCGGGCTGGGAGAGGGCGATGGCGAGGAGATCGGCGATGGTGCCGCGCTCCATGGTGAGTTCGCCCTCCATATATAGTTCGCCGAGGGCGAGTTCGGGGTCGAACAGCAGTCGCCGCTGGGCTGCGGCGCTTCTGAACCGGACGATGACCGGATCTCCCGTGCCGTCTCCGCAAGCAAAGGATCTGCCATCCGCGGTGATGAATGTCAGTGCCCCGCGGCGGATATAGCGACCCAGGACAAAAGATAGCAGACGACCCATCGAAATCACTCCAATGATCCGATCGCGTGCCCGGCGCAGCAGCGTAGTCAAACGTACCGTACGAGATCAACTGTCTCGCTGGTGTCATGATGATAGGTATAGCTCTCCGGTCCGACCAATGCGCTCGCCGCATTGCCGCCATACAATTTGCCGCGATCACAGTTTCGCGCACAGGCTTGCGACGCAGGGCCGCTTCCATTCGTAGCGCATTCGGCTACAAGAGATTCGGGTTAGGCGAATTGTTATTTCTGGAGATTGAAATGTTGAGCCGAGCGCTCAGTTTAGCGACGGCGATGCTTCTTATTGGCCTCGCAGCACCTTCCTCCCTCATTGCACCCGCGTCCGCCCAGAACCTCGAAGCCGGAAAATCCCCGGCGCAGCTGTTCTCCGCCAATTGCTCGGTCTGCCATAAAAGCGCGCGCGGTCTGCTGAAGAGCGTGCCGCCGGGCGACCTGCCGGGCTTTCTGCGTCAGCACTACACGACCAGTGCCGACATGGCGAAGATCATGAGCGGCTATCTGATCGCCAATGGCGCCGGCGGTGGCCGCAAGCCCAATGACGACGGACTGACCCGCCAGGGCCGCGAATTGACGCGTGAGCAACAGCCTGCCCCGGGCGATGCCGCGCCGGCCGACCGCCGGCTGCGCCC
>WPCJ01226329.1_pt1 | contig 10297 bp, 12 predicted proteins | sample 5399831 | NCBI WGS metagenome assembly WPCJ01 (sample SAMN12869470, study PRJNA574797) | sludge metagenome | isolation source: wastewater treatment of pH10 | place: China:Beijing | collected 2019-05-20 | reverse complement strand
GGCCGAGGTAGAGGCTGCCCGCAGCAACGAGGCGCCGCGCTCCCCGCGCCGCGAAGAGGCCTCCGGAAACGGCGCGCCGCACGGCAACCGTGGCCGCTCGCCGCGTCGGGACGACCTCGACGACGGCCCGCAGGTCAAGGGGCTCGGCGACCACGTCCCTGCCTTCCTGCTGCGTCCTGTCCGCGTCGGCTGAATCGCGCGTCCTGGCAACCTTGCATTAACTCCGCCTGTCCTAGGGTCAGGCGCGTAGCGGCCGCGGAAGAATTTCGCGTCCGGCGGGGACAGGACGTCATGACCAATAGCCGCTCAGGCTCGCCGCAGGCTCACGACCTCGCCGAACAGGTCGTGGCAGCGATGCGACAGCACTATTCTCCGGGTTATCCCCGCGCTTTCGAGGTTTGGTACGCGCACCTCAGCGGCGAGATGCCGGCGCTCAGCATGGCGATGCAGGCCGTGATCGCCGCCAGCAACGGCGAAGTCGGCGCCGCCGACATCGATACGCTCTACGAGAAGTTCGTCAGCACCGATCGCCTGTCGCGCCAGGCCGAGCGCACCAGCCTGCAGGTGCTTGCCGAGATCGAGAGCATGATGGCGCTGGTCGACCGGGCGCTCAGCTCCAGCGAGCAGTATCATGGCCGGCTCTGCGCCATGTCGGAGGAGGTTCCCCCCTCGGCCGACAGGCAGAAGCTGCGCAAATGGGTCGAGGCGCTGGTCCTGTCGACTCGCGAGGAGGTCGCGCGCAAGACCCAGCTCGAGGGCCAGCTGCGCGAGAGCGCGCACGAGATCCGCAATCTGCGCGAGGCGCTGGAATCGACACGGGCCGAGGCGCTGACCGACCCCCTCACCGGCCTCGCCAATCGCCGCCATTTCGAGGAGATGCTGCAGAAGGCGATCGATCAGGCGACGCTGCGGCGCGAGCCCTTCGCGCTGGTCATGGCCGACATCGATTTCTTCAAGCACTTCAACGACATGCACGGCCATCTGACGGGGGATCAGGTGCTGCGCCTGGTCGCCCGGACGATGAAGGACAAGTTCAAGGACAAGGCGGTCATCACCCGCTTCGGCGGCGAGGAATTCGCCATCATCCTGCCGGAGGCCGATGTCGTCGCCGGCAAGTTCGGCGCCGAGACGGTGCGCCAGGCGCTGCTCACGCGCGAGCTGGTGAAGCGCTCCACCAATGAGAGCCTCGGGCGGATCACCATCTCGCTCGGCGTCTCGGTCTATCGGCGCGGCGACACCGCGAGTTCGATCGTCGAGCGGGCCGACAATGCCTTGCTGCAGGCCAAGCGCGACGGCCGCAACCGCACGGTCACCGAGGACGCGGTCCAGGACGCGGCGAAGGTCGCCTGAGCGGCCGCTTCTTCTTCAGCGCCGCTTCGCGCGCTGCTGCCAGCGCGAGCCCGGTATAACGGCGCAGCACCTCCTCGTCGTCGAAGGCAGCAGCCGGGAGCCGCCAATAGCCGGTTTCGCGCTCGCGGCTACGTGCGGCATAGCGGAACGGCTCGCTGCCGGCCGCGATGAATTCGGGCCGGGTCGTATCCGTGGTCTTCAGGAAGATCTCGCCATCGAAGGCGAGCGCGAACATCGCCTCGCCCGAGTAGATGCCGAGCCCGCCGAACATGCGGCGCGTGCGAACCGCAACCACCGGCGCGAACAGCTCCGCGACGGCAGCAGCGTCCATCGCCGGCTACTGCGCCGCGAGCGCGGTTTCCGAGCGCGGCTTGATCTCGACCGATTCGCCGCAGCCACAGGCCGAGACCTGGTTCGGGTTGTTGAAGACGAAGGTCGAGGAGAAGCGGTCGGTCTTGAAGTCGAGCTCGGTGCCGAGCAGAAACAGCACCGCCTTGGCGTCGACGATCACGGTCGCGTCCTTCTCGGTCACGACCTCATCGCCCTTGCCCGTCGCATGCGCGACCTCGAAGGTATATTCCATGCCGGCGCAGCCGCCCTTCTTGACGCCGACGCGCAGGCCCAGCGCGGGCGTCTCCGGATTGTCGCGCGCCGACTGCGCCATGATCTCGCGAATGCGCCGAGCGGCGGCATCGGTCAGCGAGACCACCTTCAGGCCGGGTATCGAAAACATTCCTCGTCCCTCCTCGACCGGATTCAAGGTCCGGTGAAAACAGGATTGCTGACAGCAACATAAGGATTGGTGAGCGCAACGTCGAGATGCACCGGCCGGGACGGCGCCATTTGCCTGCGTCCATTGCATGCGGCGCACACCCGTGCACTCTGCCGGAACCGTTCAACATCCGACAGATGGCCATGACCTCGTATCGCCTGCACCGGCCCGACGCGCTCCGCGCCCTCACCCGCGCCATGATCATCGCCGCCGGCTGGAGCAAGGACGAGGCCAACGAGACGGCCGAGCATCTGGTGCTCGCCAATCTCAGCGGCCATGACAGCCATGGCGTCGGCATGCTGCCGCTCTATTTCAACTCGCTGGCCGACGGCAACCTGAAGCCGCAGTCCAAGCTCAGCATCCGCACCGAAGCGGGCCCCTTCCTGATCGCGGACGGCAATGTCGCGCTCGGCCAGCCGACGGCCCGCAATGCGGTCGACCGCGCCATCGCGATCGCGCAGGTCGGTGGCGTCGCCGTGCTCAACCTGCTCGATTCCCACCATATCGGCCGGATCGGCCATTATTCCGAGGTCGCCGCGGCTGCCGGGCTGATTTCGGTGTTCTGGGTCAATGTCGCCGGACGTCCGCCGATCGTCGCGCCTTTTGGCGCGAAACAAGCGCGCTTCGGCACCAATCCGATCGCGATCGGCCTGCCGGTGCCGGGCGGCGAGCCGCTGATCCTCGACTTCGCCACCAGCCGCATGGCGCATGGCAAGGCGCGGGTTGCGCTCAACAAGGGCGTCACGGTGCCGGAAGGCTACGTCATCGATGGCGAGGGCCGCGCGACCGTCGAGCCCCGGCACGTCTTCCCACAGGAGGGGCTGCCGCTCGGCGCGTTGCTGCCCTTCGGCGACCACAAGGGCGCCGGTCTCTCGCTGATCGCAGAATTGCTTTCGGCCGGGCTGATGGGCGCAGCCCGCATCGACGAGAAGCCACACAAGACCTGGATCATCAATTCGCTGTTCGGCGTGCTGATCGATCCGGCCCGGCTCGAACCCGATGCCGGCCTCCGGCAGCAGCGGATCGAGAGCTACCTCACCTTCGTACGCGCCGCCGCGCCGCAGGATCCGTCACAGCCCGTGCTGGCGCCCGGCGACAAGGAGCGCAGGACACGGATCGAGCGCGAGCGCGAGGGCATCCCGCTCGACGACGAGACCTGGTCGCAGATCGCCGCGGCCGCCAAGGCCCACGGCGTCGACGCCGAGAGCTTCTGACCTCAGGCGCCGGGCTGCTCGCGATCGCGCGCATGCTGCTCGGCGCCCTTCTGGTGCGCCAGCCAAGGCTCGCGGCGGATGGTCCAGAGTTCATAGGCCGGCATGAGGGTGCTGGGCGGGCTGTCCAATGTGCCGAGCTTGATCTCGATCTCGTCGGATCCGTCCGCCCAGCAGAACAGCTGCGAGCCGCAGGCCGGGCAGAAGCGTTCTCCGCCTGCGCGGGCCTGCCAGCAGGCAACTTCGCCCGACAGGGCGGCATTGGCGCGGGGCCAGATGCCGAAATAGGAGAAGGCGGAACCGGAACTCTTCCGGCAGGTCTCGCAATGGCAGAGGCCGACGCGAACTGGCTCGCCGTCGAGCTCGTAGCGGACCTGCCCGCAATTGCAGCCACCGGAGAGTTTCATCGTCGCCTCACCTTCCTGAGCGGCAAATCAACCACGCCCGGCCGGACTGGTTCCGTCACTCCGGCAAGCCGGCCTTGCGGAAGCCGGCGACGAAGCGCTCGCGCAACTTGGCATCGCGGAACGGCTCCATCGCGGCCCAGTGGCGGATACTGAAATCCGGATTGCCAACCAGGAAAAGCTCGGCCTCGGCGCGCGCTTCGTCGAGTTGGCCGAGCTGGGCAAGGCTCGCGGCGAGGAAACGGCGCGAGCTCGTCCGATGGGTCTCATCCCGGCGCAGCGCTTCGACAGCGGCCCCGTACTCCCCGGCCGCATAGAGCGCCTGGCCGAGCGGCAGATAATACCAGCTCGCCGGAAAGGGATTCAGCCGGAAGGCCTTGCGGATGTGCTCGAGGCCTTCCTCGACCCGCCCGGCCAGAACGGTGATATCGGAGAGCGCCGCCCAGGCATCGGCCTCGTTCGGATCGAGCGCGATCGCCTTGGCGAATTCGACGTCCGCCTCGGCGAAATTGCGCTCATAGGCGAGCAGGTAGGCGAGCGCCCAGCGGCAGCCGGCGTCGTTGGGATCCAGCGCCACGGCCTTGCGCGCGAGCTCCAAAGCGATGCTGCGGGACGCCTCTGTTGGGCCACCGGAATGCACCCAGCCCATCCAGTGGTTCAAGGCGAGCCAGCGGTAGGCCTCGGCATAGTCCGGATCGAGCGCGACCGCACGCGTCAGTAGGAGATGCGCTTCCTGCGCCGCCTGCGGCGTATCGTCCATCAGCCGGCGCGCACGCAAGCATAGATCATGGGCTTCGAGGCTCTTTGGCCGCCGGCGTGGCGGCGGGGTGCGCAGTCGGCCAAGCAAAGCCTCGATGATCCGGGCCGTGACCTCATCCTGAACGGCGAAGATATCGTCTAGCCTGCGGTCGAAGCGCTCAGCCCAGAGATGATCGCCGGTCGGCGCGTCGACGAGCTGGGCGTTGATGCGCACCCGCCCGGCGGTGGGCCTGACACTCCCCTCCAGCAAATAGCGCACGCCGAGCTCCTCGGCGATCTCGCGCACATCCCTTGCCTTGCCCTTGTAGGCGAAGGCGGAGTTGCGAGCGATGACGAACAGCTCCGCGGTTCTCGACAGGTCGGTGATCAGATCCTCGGTCAGCCCGTCCGCGAACGTCTCCTGCTCTGGATCGTTGCTGACATTGACGAAGGGCAGCACGGCGATCGACGGCTTGCTCGGCAGTGGCAAGGGCTTGCGCTGTGAAGGGCCGAGCTGCGCGACCTCCCCCGCGAAGCGGTAGCCGACCCGCGGGATCGTAGCGATCCAGTCGCCGCCATCGGCACGCATGCCGAGCAGCCTGCGCAATTGCGCGATCTGGACGGTGAGGTTGCCTTCTTCGATGGCCAGTCCCGGCCAGCCTGCATCCAGCAATTCGGCCTTGGTCAGGATGTCGCCGGAGCGCGCCACAAGCGCCCCGAGCAGCCTCAAGCCGCGATAGCTGGCGCCGACAAGGACATCGTTCTCAAGGAGCGTTCCCGCACTCGTATCGAGCACGAAAGGGCCGAAGGCGAAGCGCGATCCCTGCATAGGCCAAATCCATAGCCCGTTTGGAAGTTTTTGGAACTCTTCGGGCGGGCTTAAGGACCGCACTGCCTGCATCCAGCAGAACAAGACCTCCCTTCTCAGGGCGCAGAGCCCCCCGAACCAAGGGAGGTTGCCATGCACGATGCTCCCACTCTGGCAAGGTCGCCTCAAACTGCATCGCGAGGCCTGCTCGCAACCTGGCGCGAGCGGATACGCGTCCGCTGGAAGCTGGCGCAGATGGCGCAGGAGAATCCGCATCTGCTCAAGGATATCGGCCTGACGAAACAGCAGGTCGCGACCGAGATCGCCAAGCCGTTCTGGCGGAAGTAGCTGATTTCAACGATGTGGATCGAAGCGTCGGCTCCCGTCACCAATCGGTGTCGTTTGGGCTATCAATCGATGCGACATAGTGGCCCACGACAGCAGGACGACATGACCCTCGCCGAATACAACGCCTTCTGCGCCGCCCTGCCCGCGACCAGCCATGTGGTGCAATGGGGCGGCGCCGATGTCTGGAAGGTCGGCGGCAAGGTGTTCGCGCTCGGCCGCGACGATGCCGAGGGGACGCTGTTCGTCTCGTTCAAATGCTCGCCGCTGGCCTATGAGATGCTGCGCGACGCGCCCGGCTGCCGACCGGCACCCTATCTCGCCTCGCGCGGAATGAAGTGGATCCAGCGCTTCTCGGATGAGGGCCTGCCGGACGATGCCTTCCGCGACTATCTGCGCGAAAGCCACCGGCTGGTCTCTGCGGGGCTGACGCGGAAGGTTCGGGCGGAACTGGGGCTATCCGTTTGATCTCCTCGTTCCCAATACGCGAGTCGGCCCGGGCGGACTGAGTCCGACCCGGGACCCATGCCTGAGCTTCGATCGAAAAGGTTCCGGCATGGTCCCGGCTCTGCGCTTCGCTCCGGCCGGGACGACCCGCGCTCTATTGAAGAGAGAGCTCAAACCGTCGCCTCGCCGCGCAGCACCGGCACACAGCCGCCGCCCACCGTCGCACGAATCTCGCCGCCGACGCGCCGCGCCGTGACCTGCAGCAGGCTCGGGCGCCCCATCTCGACGCCCTGCGCGATCTCGAAGGCGATGCTGTCCTTGTCCGAGAGCGAAAGAGTCAGCGCCGCGAGCGTCGCGCTGGCGCTGCCGGTCGCCGGATCCTCCCAGGTGCCCGAGAGCGGCGCGAACATGCGGGCGCGGACCCTGTCGCCATCCCAGGCATAGAAGAAGATCGACAGGCGCCCTTCGAGAGCGGGATTGGCAGCCGACAGCCGGCGATAGGCGGCGATGTCCGGCGTCGCCCGCGCCAGCGCCTCCGGCGTGACCTCGGCAAAGAAGAACTTGACCCCGACCGAGGCCTGCTGCGGCACATGGCGGCCGGTGAGGACATCCCGCGGGCCGAGCCCGGCGCAAGCGGCGATCGCATCCACCGGCAGCTGAATGCCGAGCGAGAGCGCCTGCGGCGCGGCGATGGTCGCGCCGGTCACCAGTCCGGCGGCATCGCGTGCGACCCGGACCTCGACGAGGCCGGCTATTTCCTCGAACAGCAGGATGCCGTCGCGATCGCGGCCATGGCCGGCGAGCACGCAGGCGGTGCCGACATTGGGATGGCCGGCGAAGGGCATCTCGGCGGTACGGTGGAAGATGCGGACGCGCGCCGTGTTGGCCGGATCGCTCGGCGGCAGCACGAAGGTCGTCTCGCTATAGTTCATCTCCGCCGCCAGCGCCTGCATCTGCGCATCCGAGAGGCCGCGTGCATCGGTGAAGACGGCGAGTTGGTTGCCGCCGAAGCGGGTGTTGGTGAAGACGTCGACGGTCTCGAACGGATAGGAGGGCATGGCGATCTCCGGCGGCCTGATCAGGCGCGGAGACTGCCACCCTGTGCCGCGTCCGAGAAATCAGGATTCGGAATGCGACCGATCAAGCGCCGATGGGGCTTCAGGCCCACCAGCGCTCGCCGACCGGGAAGCGGCCGGCCGCCTCCTCGATGACCTGACCAAGCGAGAACAGCGTCTCCTCGTCGAAGGGCCGGCCGATCAGCTGCAGGCCGAGCGGCAGGCCCTGGCTGTCGAGCCCCGCCGGCACGGCGATGCCCGGCAGGCCGGCCATGTTCACCGTCACCGTGAAGACGTCGTTGAGATACATCTCGACCGGGTCGGCCGAGCCCTTCTCGCCGATGCCGAAGGCGGAGGACGGCGTCGCCGGCGTCAGCACCGCGTCGATGCCCTGGTCGTAGACAGCTTCAAAATCGCGCTTGATCAGCGTGCGCACCCTCTGGGCGCGCAGGTAATAGGCGTCGTAATAGCCCGAGGACAGCACATAGGTGCCGATCATGATGCGGCGCTTGACCTCGGCGCCGAAGCCGGCGGCGCGCGTCTTCTCGTACATCTCGATGATGTCGCGGCCCTGCTCGCGCAGGCCATAGCGGACGCCGTCATAGCGGGCGAGATTGGACGAAGCCTCGGCCGGCGCGACGATGTAATAGGCCGGCAGCGCGTATTTCGAGTGCGGCAGCGAGATCTCGACGATCTCGGCCCCGGCGGCCCTCAGCCAGTCGATGCCCTGCTGCCAGAGCGCGTCGATCTCGGCATTGAGACCCTCGAGGCGGTACTCCTTGGGAATGCCGATCCGCATGCCCTTCACCGAGCGGCCGACCGAGGCCTCGTAGTCCGGCACGGCCCTGTCCACCGAAGTGGTGTCCTTCGGATCATGCCCGGCCATGGAGCGCAGCATCACCGCGGTGTCGCGCACGGTCTTGCCGATCGGCCCGGCCTGATCGAGCGAGGAGGCGAAGGCGACGATGCCCCAGCGCGAGCAACGGCCATAGGTCGGCTTGATGCCGACCGTACCGGTGAAGGCCGCGGGCTGGCGGATCGAGCCGCCGGTGTCGGTCGCGGTCGCAGCGAGGCAGAGATGCGCGGCAACGGCCGCGGCCGAGCCGCCGGAAGAGCCGCCCGGCACGAGGTGATTGCCCTCGATCGCGCCGGCAGCCCCTGCCCCGACATTCGAGCCCTGGCGCCGCCAGGGATTGACCACCGGCCCGAAAGCCGAGGTCTCGTTCGACGAGCCCATGGCGAACTCGTCATTGTTGAGCTTGCCGAGCATGACGGCGCCATCGCGCCAGAGCTGCGACGAGACGGTCGATTCATAGGGCGGCACGAAGTTGCCGAGGATGCGCGAGCAGGCGGTGGTGCGCACGCCCTTGGTCGCGAACAGGTCCTTGATGCCAACAGGCAGGCCTTCGAGCAGGCCGGCCTCGCCCTTGGCGAGCCTCTCGTCGGAGGCGGCGGCCTGCTTCAGCGCGTGCTCGGGCGTCTCCAGCACATAGGCGTTGAGTGCCCGCGCCTGCTCAACGGCGGCGATATGAGCCTTGGCGAGCTCGGTGGCGGAAAACTGCTTGGCCTTCAGCCCGTCGCGGGCCTCGGTCAGGGTCAGGCGGGTGAGATCGGTCACGGGAATATCCGAAAACATAAGCGGGCGGGGCGATGACGATGAGCAGAGCGCCTCAGGCGCTCATTCGATCACCTTCGGCACCATGAAATAGTCGTCCTCGGAGGCCGGCGCGTTGGCGACGATCTCGGAAGCGATCTCGCCGTCGTTGACGATGTCCTGGCGCTTCTTCATCACCATCGGCGTGACCGAGGTCATCGGCTCGACGCCGGAGACGTCGACCTCGTTGAGCTGCTCGACGAAGCCGAGAATGGCGTTGAGCTCGCCTTGCAGCTTCGGCACATCCGCATCATCGACGGCGATGCGCGAGAGATGCGCGACGCGTTTGACGGTGGCGGCGTCGACCGACATGGGCGGGCTCCTAACGGGATTGGCGCAACGGCGCCGGCAATGGTTCGCCTGCGCTATAGCGCGCGGACTGCCAGTAAGTCAGCACTTACTTGCGGTCTGTCCGCTGCGGCTGCTCACAATGGCTGCGGCGTCAGATCGTCGCCGCCCTGCCCTTCTCCGGCACCAGCGCCTCGACGCCGCTGCCCTTCAGCCCCTCGACGAAGACCGCCGCATCCTGGGCGATGATCGGGAAGGAGCCGTAATGACAGGGGATGGCGAGCTTCGGCTTGACGAAGCGGGTCATCGCCAGGGCCGCCGTCTTCGCACCCATGGTGAAGCGGTCGCCGATCGGGCAGATGCAGGCCTCGACGCCGTGGATCTCGGCGAGAAGGGCCATGTCCGAGAAGATGTCGGTGTCGCCCATGTGCCAGAGCGTCTTCTCGCCCGGCACCTTGATGATCGCGCCGTTGGCGTTGCCGACCGGGACGGCCACACCCGCCTCGCCCATCCCGGCCGAATGATCGGCGCGGACCAGCGTCACCGAGAAGGCGCCGAGATCGACGGTACCGCCGGTGTTCATCGGCTGGAACGTCTTCAGCCCCTTCGAGGCGAGGTGCATGCAGAGGTCGTAGTTCGTGATCACGCTGGCGTCGTTCGCCGCGGCGATGGCGAGCGTGTCGCCGACATGATCGCCATGGCCATGGGTGACGACGATATGGCTGACGCCCTTGCTTGCGGCGGCAGCGTCGCCCTCGAAGGCGGGGTTGCCGGTGAAGAACGGATCGATCAGGACCGAGGCGCCGGGCAGGTCGAGCCGAAAAGCCGAATGGCCGAACCAGGTGAGCTGCATGATGATCTCCGCGAAAAGGCTGTGCCGGCAGTGGTATAGCCGGGCTGGGCGGCTCAATCGAGATGGGTGGTTGGGTAGAGGTCGTTCCAGTCCGGATTGGCGCGCTCGATCAGAGCGATCTTCCAAGCGCGATGCCAGTGTTTCATGCGCTTTTCCTGCGCGATCGCTTCATTAGGATCGGCGAAAGCCTCAGCGTAGACGAGCCGCATGACGCGGTATCGCCGAGCGAACTCGGAGCCTCGACCGTCGCGATGCTCCTCGACACGTTTCGACAGCGAGTTCGTCACACCGACATACAATGTGCCATTCTTCTGACTCGCGAGAATGTAGAGCCACATGCCCTTATCCTGGTCGTCCCGGGCGTAGCAACGC
>WPCJ01123648.1_pt1 | contig 10298 bp, 5 predicted proteins | sample 5399831 | NCBI WGS metagenome assembly WPCJ01 (sample SAMN12869470, study PRJNA574797) | sludge metagenome | isolation source: wastewater treatment of pH10 | place: China:Beijing | collected 2019-05-20 | reverse complement strand
GCCGTCAGCACCCGCTCGCCCTCCATCGCCGTCTGGTCGCGCCGCATCGCCGTCGACCGCTGGAGCCGTCCGACGGACGTGCGCATCTCGCGCTGCCTGATCCACGGCTCGGTGCGGGTGTGGGGCATGGGGGCGGACGGGAGCTATGACGACCTGCGCGCCTCCTCCCGCACCGCCGACCACACCGCCGCCGCCCAGGCGGCCGCGCCCAGCCATATTGCGCTCGATGAGGTGATCATCCGGGGGACAGGATCAATCCCGCTCTACATCGGTCCCGGCGTCACCCGTCTCACCCTGACCCGATCCACGCTCGAGGGCCGCAGCGTCTCCACCGCCCTCTACCTGGACGCCGAAAGCGCGGACAATCGGATCGAAGGCAATCTGTTCCGCACCCGCACCGAGCGCGAGATGATCGCGGTCGACGGATCCGCGCGAAACCGCATCACCGGCAATCGCTTCGAAGTGGGCGGGCGGCCCGGCGTCTTCCTCTATCGCAACTGCGGCGAGCGCGGCGTCATTCGTCACCAGACGCCGTCATACAACATCATCACCGACAACGCCTTCACCGGCGTCGCCCGCTGGCGTCCGCGCCTGGTAGTCGAGAACGCCCGGCAAGGCGGCCGCGCCTACTGCGGGGCCGACAAGGGCTACCCTTGGGGCAGCAGCGCCGATGATCGCGACGGCGCATCGCAGAACACGGTTCGTGACAATTTTCGAAAATGAGCGTAATTTTTGCCTCAGATTCCGGATATACTTCAAGAAAGGGCAATTTCTTCTATCTATAGCGCCTATGGACGCAATTCTGACTTGCTTGAGGCAAGCCTCGCCGTAATGTTGTCGGCGCAGGCCGTTCGGTCCTGCACGTACCGCGAGCCGTCGGTTCAGCCCCGTCGTAGGGGGCGGGCGACGGCTTGTTTTGTTCAGGAGAGGGTCTCTTTTGAGAAAGAGAATTGTCCGCGAGTCCTTGCTCGCCTCGACCATCATCGGGGGCGCCGCCCTCAGCTTCATGGCCGCCACGCCGGCTTTCGCCCAAACGGCCGAAGAAGAAGTTTCCGAAGTCAGCGCCATCGTCGTCACCGGCTCGCGCATCCGCCAGCCGGGCTATGAGGCGTCCAGCCCCATCACCTCGATGAGCTCCGAATCCATCGCCATGTCGCAGCCCGTCGCGGTTGAAGAACTGGTCAAGGATCTGCCGGCCGCCGTGCCGGCCGTCGGCTCGGCCACCAACAACGGCTCGGGCGGCGGCGCGACCATCAACCTGCGCGGCCTGGGCACCAACCGCACCCTGGTCCTGATCAACGGCCGCCGCGTCGTGCCGTTCAACCTGGAAGGCGTGGTCGACACCAACACCATCCCGCTGGCCCTGGTCGAGCGCGTCGACACCGTCACGGGCGGCGCTTCGGCCGTGTACGGCGCCGACGCCGTCGCCGGCGTGGTCAACTTCATCCTGAAGAACAATTTCGAAGGCGTTGAGCTCAACACCTCCTACGGCTTCTCGGGCGAAGACGACGCCGTTCGTCGCAAATTCGACCTGACCGTCGGCGGCAACTTCGCCGAGGATCGCGGCAACGCCGTCGTCAGCTTCGGCTACACCAAGACCGATCCGCTGTACCAGGACCGTCGCCCGTGGGGCACCGTCGCGCGCTCGTCGACGACCGGCGCCCCGTTGGGTTCAGGCACCTCGGTTCCCGGCCGTTTCGGCCTGGCCCGCTTGATCGTCAAGAATGCAGACGACACGATCAATGAAGCTCTGAGCGGCATCGCTCTGCCTGACGGCGCCGAACTGGACCCCACCACGGGCGCCCTGATCGGTAAGAACGACGCCGGCTACAACAAAGCAGGCTACAACTACAACCCGTACAACTTGTACCAGACGCCGCTGAGCCGCTACCAGATCAATGGTCTCGGCACCTTTAAGATCAACTCAGCGGCTGAAGTCTACACCCACCTGACCTATGTTCAGAGCGACGTGTCGCTGGACAACGCTTCGAGCGGCACCTTCGGCAACAGCTATAAGGTGCCGATCGGCAACCCGTTCATCCCCGACGCGATGCGCCAGCAATTCTGCGACGCCCTGAAGCTGGGCGCCGCTGAATGCGTTTCAGGCGCCGCCGGCACCACGGTTATGGACCTGACTATCAACCGTCGCTTCACCGAAATGGGCACCCGCCCGGTGGACATCGAAAACAAGACGGTCCAACTCCTGGCCGGCGTCCGCGGCGACATCAACGCCGACTGGAACTACGACGCCTACATCTCGCACGGAGAAACCCAGCAACTGCTTACGCGCATCAACTGGGGGTCGCTGTCGAAGCTTCAGAACGCGCTGAACACCACGTCCACGACTCAGTGCCTCCCGGTCGGCGCAGATCCAGAGACAGGCGCTGTCGCCGGCTGCGTGCCGATCAACGTCTTCGGTCCCGAAGGCACGATCACCCAGGAAATGATCGACTACATCAACCTGTCGTCGATGAGCAAAACCACGATCAAGCAGGACGTGGCCTCGGGCTCGATCTCGGGCGTCCTGCCGGAGAACCTGAGCAGCCCGTGGAGCGAACGCCCGATCGCTGTCGCATTCGGCGCCGAATGGCGTCGATCCAGCGCGAGCACTCGTGGCGATGAAGCTTCGCAATCGCACGGTGAGATCCTGGGCACCGGCGCCCCGGTTCCGGATCGCGACGGTCAGTTCGAAATGCGTGAGGGCTTCGCCGAACTGGCGATCCCGCTGATCGAGAACATGCCCTTCATCCACAGCATGAACCTGGAAGCGGGCTACCGCCAGACCGAGTTCAAGGCTGCTGGACGGAAGTCGCAATACGGCAGCTACAAGCTGGGCGGCGACTGGTCGCCTACGGAAGACATCCGCGTTCGCGCCATGTACCAGCGCGCCACGCGTGCGCCGAACATCGGCGAGCTGTTCAACCCGCAGGTCACCGGCTTGGGCAACCGCGCCATTGATCCGTGCCAGAAAGACCGGATCAACAGCGTTGACGCGTACAAGGCCGGCACTCTCAGCAATCTCTGCCGCCTCACAGGCGTTCCGGATGCCCTGATCGGCGCCGTTGACGAGCCCAACTCGGGTCAGGTCAATCAACAGACCGGCGGCAACCCGGACCTGGGTCCGGAAGAGGCCGACACCTGGACTGTCGGCGCCGTCTGGCAGCCGGCCTTCGTGCCGAGCCTGCGCCTGAGCCTCGACTACTATGACATCAAGATCGACAAGACGATCAACAGCCCCAGCCTGGATGATGTCATGAACGGCTGCTACAGCACGACGATGAACCCGAACCTCGAGTTCAACGACAGCTGTAAGGCCATCCAGCGAAGCGCTGTAAACGGCTCGCTGAACGGCAACGGGGCCAAGGGCGTGATCCGTCCGACCACCAACGCCGGCAACGAGCGCGTTTCGGGCTTCGATCTGGCCGCCAACTACCGCGTTGAACTGGTCGATTTCGGCTGGGACATCGGTCGTGTCGACCTGAGCGTCAACGGCAACATCGTCACCAAGCACGAGACCCAGGCCACGCCGATCTCCACGCTGCGTGACTGCGTCGGCTACTACTCGGTGTCGTGCGGGGAACCCAAAGTCAAGCAACGCTGGAACAGCCGCGCCACCTGGACGATGGGCGATTACTCGGCCTCACTGATGTGGCGCCACCTGTCGGGCGTCGAAGTCGAGCCGAGCAACACCAAGTGGTTCCCGGACTACGCCCAGATCGACAGCTACGACTACTTCGACCTGAGCGGCCGCTGGGACATCACCCAGACGGTTCGTCTGACGGCGACGATCAACAACCTGTTCGACAAGGCGCCGCCGATCGTCGGCTCGCAGATCGGCACCACGTCGGCGAACAATGGGAACACCTTCCCGCAGACCTACGACGCGATCGGCCGCTACTTCACCTTCGGCGCCACGCTGAAGTTCTGATAGCGTTCAACGCATAAGAAGAGAGGCGGAAGACCCCGGTCTTCCGCCTCTTTTTTGTTTGTAGATCAGCCGGCTTGCCGGATCAGGCCGGGCGGCCCGCCGCTAGGGCGCCGTAGAGGTCGGTGCGGCGATCGCGGAAGAAGCCCCAGGCCGCGCGGTGGCGATCCAGGAAGTCCAGGTCGAAGGTGTGGACGAGGACGCCCTCCTCCCGGTCCAGGCTCTCGACCAGATCGCCGCGATGATCCGCGATAAAGGAGTGGCCGTAGTAGGTCTGGCCCGCTTCCGTCACCTGCTCATGGCCGATACGGTTGGCGCCGACGACCGGCACGACGTTGGACACGGCGTGCCCCTGCATGGCCCGGCGCCACGGGGCGGCGGTGTCCAGGGTGTCGTCATGCGGTTCGGTGCCGATAGCCGTCGGATACAGCAGCACCTCGGCGCCCTGCAGCATCATGGCGCGCGCCGTTTCCGGGTACCACTGGTCCCAGCAGATGCCGACGCCGATGCGGCCGAAGCGCGTGTCCCAGACCTTGAAGCCGGTGTCGCCGGGGCGGAAGTAATACTTCTCCTGGTAGCCGGGGCCGTCGGGGATGTGGCTCTTGCGATAGACGCCCATCAGCTCGCCGTCGGCGTCGATCATCACCAGGCTGTTGAAGTAGTGCGGCCCTTCGCGCTCGAAGATCGAGACAGGCAGGACCACGCCCAGTTCCTTGGCCACCGGCTGGAGTTGCGTCACGGCTGGATGCTCGCGCCAGGGATAGGCGGAGCCGAACCACTTCTCTTCCTGGGAAACGCAGAAGTACGGTCCCTGGAACAGCTCCGGCGCCAGGATGACCTGGGCGCCCTTGGCCGCGGCTTCGCGGATGAAGCCGATGGTCTTGTCGATGTTCGCCTGCATGTCCTCGCCGTAGGCGGTCTGGATGGCGGCGACGGTGATCTGACGGGTCATCAGGCGGGCTCCTGCTGGCTGATGCAGTGGAACGAACCGCCGCCCGACAGGATGGCGGTCGACGGCAGGGGGATGATCTCGCGATCGGGGAAGACGGTCGCCAGGGCTTCGCAGGCCAAGCGCGCGGCCATGCCATTGCCATAGGTCGGCACAACGACGGCGCCGTCGGCGATCAGGAAGTTCATGTGGCTGGCCGGAACCGGACGCTCGTCCTCGTCCAGGATCAGACCGGGCGAAGGGATGCGCAGCACCTTGATCGGACGACCGGCGGCGTCGGTCATGGCGGCCAGAGCCTGGGCCGTCTGGTCATAGACCTCGGCGTTGGGATCCTTGGGGCCGAAGCCGACCGGGCAGGCCACTACGCCCGGCCCGACGAAGCGGGCCAGATTGTCGACGTGGCCATCAGTGTGGTCGTTCAGCAGGCCGTCGCCCAGCCACAGCACCTTCTTGGCGCCCAGGGCTTGCGCGAAGGCGGCTTCGGCCGTCTCCTGCGTCCAGCCGGTGTTGCGGTTACGGTTCAGCACGCACTGGCGCGTGGTCAGCACCGTGCCCTCGCCGTCGTGATCGACAGCGCCGCCTTCCAGGATAAAGTCATGGCGGGTCAGGGCGACGCCCGTCTGTTCGCCGATCTGATCAGCGACCTCATCATCGTGCGGCAGGTCGTACTTACCGCCCCAGCCGTTGAAGACGAAGGCCTGAGCCGAGGCCGAGCCGGCGCCGAAGATCGGCCCGGTGTCGCGCAGCCAGATGTCGCCGAACCGCCCGGCCACAACCGTCACGCCCGCCACATCGGCGAAGCGCGCCCGGGCGTCGGCCAGGGCCTCGTCATTGCCGACCATGAGCTTGACCTGCTCGCGGCCCGGCCCGGCCAGGGCGCGCACCAGGGCCTCGACCTCGGCCTGAGCCGGCTCGAGGTTCTCCTCCCACAGATCGGCGTGGCTGGGCCAGCCGACCCACATCGCGCGATGCGGAGTCCATTCAGCGGGAACAGGCAGGGTCATGGGGCGAAAACGTCCACACAAAAGGATGAAGCACGAAGGGGGCGAGATAGGCCCTGACGACGCCCGGTTCAATGGCGCCAAGGCGGAGTCCGCCCGAAGCCAAAAGAAGAAAGGGCGGTCCGTCTCCGAACCGCCCTTCCCTATTTCTATGCTGGTGATCCCAGCTACGCCTTAGAAGGCGTAGGTCAGGGTCGCCTGCATGGTGCGCGGCGCGCCACGGTAGGCGTAGGTGTTGCGCGACGCGTTGTAGGCGCCCGAGATCGAGCCGAAGTAGTTCTCGTCAAACAGATTGACGATGCGCAGGGCCAGGCTGGAGTTCTTGTAGCCGAAGTAGCCCAGGTCGAACTTGGCGTCGGCGTTCACGACCGTATAGGCCTCGGTGTACAGATCGTTCTCGTCAGTCACCCAACGCTCGCCCGTGTACTTGACCTGAGCCCCGACTTGCAGAGGGCCGGTTTCGTACTGAATGCGACCGCCGAAGGTCCAATCCGGAGTTTCCGTGAGCGACTTGCCGCCCGTCTTGATGACCGTCGTGCCGTCCAGATAGTCGTTGGCGATTTCAGAGTCCGTGTACGAAGCCGTGGCGTACAGCGACAGACCTTCAATCGGCGACCAGCCGATTTGCGAATCGAAACCGTACAGGTCGACGTCACCCACGTTCGAGTCGAACGACACGCCCAGATCCTGATCGTAACGCGAAACGATGCGGTTATCGAACTTGGTGTACCACACGTTGGCCGAGGCCATCAGGACGCCCGTCTGGTAGCGATAGCCGAAGTCGTAGGTCGTGGTCTTTTCCGGTTCGGTGATCGGCGAAGTGATGTCACCGTTCGCATCGAAGAAGACGGTGTACAGGTTGTCGGTGCGCGGCAGGGTCAGCGACTGGGCGAACGAGCCGTAGACCCACTGGTTGCCGCTGAAGTTCCAGCTGACGTTGATGTTCGGCAGGATGTCGTCGAACTTCACTTCACGCGAATAGGGCTTGATATATTCAATCGGACGACCACTGCTGCTGTTGCGACCAGCGAAGCTCACGGTGCCGTTGGTGTTCGCGATTTCCTTCTCGGTCGTGCAGACAACTGAGCTGCTCTTGGACTGCGAATAGCAGTTCTGGTTCATTTCACGTTTGAAGAAGGGCGCGCGCACGCCGACGTTCACGCGCAGCGTGTCTTCCAAGAAACGACCAGCGTACTCGATCGCGAACTGGTTCAAGGTGGCGTAGGACAGGCGGTCACGTGAGCGAATTTCGTAACCGTCCTGGTTGACGATGCGGTGTTCCTTGTCGCGCAGACCAGCAAACGGATCGAAGAAACGCGGCTCAGACGGGTTCGAGAAGTCGATCTGGCTATTCAGACCGGTTTGGCGGTGACGTGCATCATCCAGGGTGTAGGCGGCGCGCAGAGTCTGCGTGTCCGACAGCTTCCAGATCAGCGACGAGCTGATGCCGTAACGCTGGGTATGGGTGTTGTTGGTCGAGTGGACACGAACACGGTCCAGAATATCGCCGTCGCCATTCAGGTCGACGCCGCCCGCACCTTTAGAGCCAATCAGAGCCATCCACGAGACATCTCGAGAATCAACGCGGGCATCTTGAGATTCGGCCATGACGTACTGGCCCGAACCGCCGGTCGCGAGCGTGTACTGGAACGACGGGTCGAAGGTAAAAATCAGACCTTCACGCAGAGTGATACGCGACTGCGCACGGATATTGCCCGTGTCCGAAGGATTCTGACGCAGGCCCCAGTAGCGATTGCCATTATCGTCGTAATCGCCTTCGCCATTACGGAAGGTCGGCGCCGTGTACTTGGTGTCGAAATCGCTGTCCCAGGTCACGCCGTCGGCCAGGCTGGCCGAACCGTCAGCGTTGCGCTTCAGCTGCAGGTCCGCATAGTTGTTGTTGCGGTTGCGGTTCCAGTGACCGGCCAAAGAGACAAAGTCGCCGTTGTCGCGGATCGGCTGGTAGACCTTGAAGTTGTACTGGGTCTTGTTCAGGTCGCCCAAACCCTTGAACTTGTCGTACGACTGGTCCGAATAAGCCAGCCAGGCGCGCGTGCCCCACGGGCCGATCTCACCGGTGTTCAGCAGGGCGAAAACGCGACGGAAGTCGTCATCGCCCAGCGATCCCTTGATCTGACCGCCGAATTCCGTCGTCGGGGCGATCGAGCTGAGGTTGATGGTGCCGCCCGAGGCCGAGGCCGTCGGGGAGTCGACGTCGGTCGTGCCGGTGTTGACCGAAGCCGTGCCGATCAGTTCCGAGTCCAACTGCTGGTTGGTGTACAGCGAATAGTTGCCCGAGTCGTTCATCGGCATGCCGTCGAAGGTCTGCGAAATGCGCGGGCCGTCGAAGCCGTGCAGACGGATGTTGCCGCCCGACGAACCATAGGCGTCGTTGTTGGTGAAGCTCATACCCGGAACCAGGTTCAGAACTTCGTTGATGGTCTGACCGGCGGCTTGGGTCTCGATGAACTCCTGAGTGATGCTCGAGCGCGACTTGCCGACGGTTTCAGCCACCATGGCGCCGTCGATGGTGCGCGGACCGCGACGGCCCGTGACCACGACCTGCTCGACTTCAACGGCGGCCGTGCCAGTCGATTGAGCCGAAGCGGTCTCTGCCATGAAGAAGCTGCTCATCAGGGCGGTGCTTGCCCAGAACAGCTGTTTGCGGATGGTCATCTGTCTGTATCCCCAGAGATGGAGGCGGAATGCCGTGCAAGCAGACCGAAATGCGGCCGCCCGATGCCACCGGGCCTTAAGGGCGCTCTGGGAAGCTCGGGCGACAACTCGATGACAGAATGATGACAGCGCCCGAGGGTGGCCTGACGGCCACACCAGGAAATGACTGTTCGGCGAGCTAGATTAGCCGCGTCGCCAAAGCGTCCGCCACGCGTGCAGCGGTCGCCGCCATGACGCGCGGCTCATGATAATTGCCGTTGATCTGGGTGCGAGTGATCACATAGGCGCGGAAGGCGGCGAACAGCTGGCGTTCCGCGGGACGCGGCGCCTGCCAGAAGGCATCCAAGGGCTGCTGATCCGTCAGTCCCTCGAAGTCGAAGAAGGCCTGACCCAACACCTTGACCGGCGTACCGAACCCCAAGGCCGACAAGGCGGCGCTGGAGTTGTTGACCACCATGCCTTCCGACGCTCGACACAGCTGGGCCAGATTGCCGCCGTCGATGAAATCGACGCGATCCCGTAAACCGCGCACCTCAGCCATCCGTCGCGTTTCGCGTGCAAGGTTGACGACGCCTGGATCAAGCGGATGATTCTTGACCACCAACCGACTGTTCGTCGGCGCGCCGACCGCGAAACTGTCCATGACGCGCGCCAGGAAGGCGAGATTGTCGTGGATATCGGAATATCGCAGAAGTTGTGCATCGCCGTCTCGCTGCAAACAGGCGATGAAGAACGGCCCCTTGGCCTTCAGCCGCCCAGCGTCGCTCATGCCGCGCGGGCGCAATCCTAACTGGAAGTAACGGCGCACATGTCCCAGGCACTGGCTCAAGGGCGAGGCAGAGTAATGATGACGGTAGCGCGGATACATCAGCCATCCGATCGCATGCACCGCATGATAAAGGCTGATGTTGATGACGTGATGGGGCAGAATCTTGCCGACAGGACGCGACACCGGCAGTTCCGGCGGCGGCGGCGGATAGCCTGCGGCTGATCGAGGCAGCCCGCTTGAGCCGTTCACCCCATTGCGTTCCAGAGTGATCCAATCCGGCCGAAAATAGCCGTTCTCGAGCACCCAGACACGCGCTTTCAGCCGACTGACCTGACTCAGAACGCCCTGATTATAGGGACCGCCCTCGCCGAAAACGATAATGTCGGTGAACTCAGTCGCCAGAACAGCCAATCGCTCAGGCCAAAACTCAGCCTTCTCGCGGAAGGACACGCCGCCCGAACGTCCCCAATTCAACACATCGCCCGCATTGAACAGCATACGACGCACCTCGCCGCCTCGCGACTCGATGGCGCGCGCCAGCACGCGCCCAAAGCGGCCGAAAGGCGCAGACACGACGAGAAAACGACGGCCACCCAGATCAACTTTGGTGTGAAGACCTAAATCTGATTGGTCAGGGTCAAAGGGCGCGAGCAAACGCTGATATCTCTTTTAAAGCGAGCCCTATTAATAGCCGGGTTGGATTCTTGGCAAGGCGAAACAAGAACCATTCCTGAGCATAAGCTCTTGAATCAAAGCCGCCGAACTCAGGTCGAGTTCGGCGGCCTGATCAATCAATCGACCAAGGTTTCGGGGGCCGATCACGACCGGCCCCCTAGCGCCTTAGAAGTTGATGTCGACGGTGGCGCGGCGGTTCAGCGGCTCACGCACGCCGTCGCCGGTGGCCTTGGCCGGCTGGGTCTCGCCCTTGCCGTCCAGGGAGATCACGCCGCCGTTGACGCCTTGAGCGACCAGGGCGTC
>WPCJ01318023.1_pt1 | contig 10311 bp, 9 predicted proteins | sample 5399831 | NCBI WGS metagenome assembly WPCJ01 (sample SAMN12869470, study PRJNA574797) | sludge metagenome | isolation source: wastewater treatment of pH10 | place: China:Beijing | collected 2019-05-20 | reverse complement strand
AAGCCCCAGTCGAGCACCGAGATCCTGGCCTGCGATATCGGCAGGTATTGTCCATCGAGGAAGGCGACGCCTGCTGGATAGCTGTGCGGGTCGATATGCCGGCTTTCGAGGGCGGGCAGGGCGCTGACGATATGATCCATGGTCTCTCCTCATCCTTTGACGCAGAATGCTCGCGCACGATGCGCCATATCCCTCAAAATGGCTGTCCGCATGCGCGCGAGGCGGTCAAAATAGCGGGTCTGCTGAAACGGAACGATCGGCGCAACGGCTGTTTCAAGCCCGTCCTTGCCAGGCAACACACGTTTCACCGCTTGGCCGCCTTTGACGCGTTCGGTTTTCGCGAGTGACTTAGGTTTGGCGTCGTCGAAGAGGAGGCAGACCATGGGGGTGAGGGAAGTCGTTCTGATCGGGGATGCACGGCTGTGGCAGGTTGCGCAGGCAGTCGATCCGGCCAAACAGGATTGGCGACAAGACGCCATCGACCTCGCCGATACGCTGGCTGACCGCAAGGTCCGCAGAGGTTTTGGCCGCGGGTTGGCCGGACCGCAGATCGGTTCGCCCTGGCGGTTGATCGCCTTCGATTGCCGCCTGGGGACCTTTGTTGCCGTCAATCCGCGCATCACCTGGCGTTCGGATGAGACCTTTTCGGTGCTGGATGACTGTTTCAGCATCCCTGGACGGAAAGTACCGGTCACGCGTAGCAAAGCCGTTGCGTTCGAATGCGTGGACATCGATGGTCATGCTCATGTCTTCGAGCGTCTCGAACCCGATCTTGCCGAACTGGTGCAACATGAGGTGGATCATCTCGACGGGATCCTGATGACGGACCGCGCGGGTCAGCAGCACGGTAGTACCGCAACCGGAGTTGACAGTCGGATGGGTGCGACCTAGTTGATGGGGATCAGCCAGTTGCACTGGCCGTAAGCGTTAACGTCACTCAACGCGCAAGATCGAACGGCTCTCTGCCGCGATCTGCGCGGCTGTGTCCAGCAGATCGAGGCAAGGAGCCTTGAGAGGACACAGATGAATATCCAGACCACTCCAAACAGCCTCGCGGGTGCGCCCCACATCGAGCGCGTCCGCTTCGAAATCAGGCGTCGCTCGCTTCAAGTCGAGCGCAGCATCCGCCTGACACCCGGCATGCTGCGCATCGTCTTTTCGGGCGACGACCTTCACGACTTTGCAAGCCTCGCACCCGACGACCACATCAAGATCTTCGTGCCGACGCCTGCTGGCGAAATCGTGCCACGGTCCTATACGCCGCGGCGCTTCGATGTCGAGGCGCGCACGCTGGCGATCGATTTCGCACTCCATGATGCCGGACCGGCAACGAACTGGGCGATCGACGCCCGGCCGGGCGACCGGCTGGAGGTTGGTGGTCCGAAAGGCTCGACGATCGTTTCGCCGGATATCCGGCATTGGCTACTGATCGGGGACGAGACGGCGCTTCCGGCCATCGCCCGCCGCATCGAGGAAGCCCGCGAAGGCAGCCGCATAACCAGTATCGTCGCCGTGACCGGACCGCAGGAGCATCTGGTGTTCGATACGCGTGCCGATCTGCTCACGCTTTGGGCACATCGTTCGATTTCGGACAGCAGCGATCCGACCACGCTGCTGGCGATCCTGAAGACGATCAGCCTGTTGCCGGGAACCTTCGTCTGGATCGCGGCCGAGGCGCTGGTGACGCGTGCTGTCCGCAGCTATCTCGTCGAGGAGCGGGGCCATCCGCTGAGCTGGATGAAAGCATCCGGCTATTGGGTCATAGGCCGTGCGGATGCCCATGAAAAGTTCGAGTGATCGCAGGCAATTCCAGGCACAGTGTTTGGTGTTTTCCGTCCGGAATTGCGCTCAGGATCCGGAAATGGAGCGGATCGCCGTTTCCATGAGACGGTGAATCGCTCTAGCTGTGGAGCGAACCTGACCGGCTCCGGAGCCGCGATCATGCATATTAACAGCATGGGAAAAGCCGATCATGAAGAACGACAGATCCTCACGTGAGTTGAGCGAGATCCTGGGTGATCTCGCTCGTGAGGAGGACAGGCTGGGGGAAGCATTGCAGCTCGCGGAAGATCACCTTCTCGCCGAGCCTGGTGATACGGACATACTGGAATGGCGCATTCGCCTGCTTGAGCAGATGGGACGCAGCGACGAGGCGCTCGTTGCATTCGATCGCTACAAGACCGCAATCCTTGCACGGCAGCCTGGAAGCCCGCATCGCTGGCAGGAACTTGGTTTCGCACTGTATCGGCAAGCCGAGGTCTGCCGTGCCCTCGGCCGCAGGGAAGAGGCGCGTCGGCTGATTCTGGAAGCGGTTACCAGGATCGGCAGCTTCGCCGACCACACGGCCTGGATGACTGCAGCGCGATGGTTCTGGGACGATGGCGAATTCGATGGCGCCGGGCGGCTGTGGTACGATGTCATGTTCAAGAGCAACGCCGATGTCGGGCTGGCCGCCGAAATTCTCGAAACCACTACCGCTCTAGGCGACGAGCACAAGCATGATTGGGTCTGGCTCGCGCGCATGCGGGCAACGCTGACCGTTCCGGCGCGAAGACGTGAGCGCATCGAGACCATGTTCCAGCGTGTCGCGCACCAGCCCCTGGCCTGGCGCATCAGGGCCAGGGCACGCGCCTTGGCGGATGACCTGGACGGAGCTTCCACCGATCTCGACCGCTACCTTGAATCCGGTGGCGACCCCAGGGCACAGCTCTGGCGGGCAGAGCTCAACCACCAGATGGGGCGAGCCCATGGTCTGGAGCAGATCGTTTGGAACCGGACACCCGAGGCGGGCGCGCGCGATTATTATGCGGCAGGCTGCGACGTCGCGGAATTCATCGAGGAGCTGCAGCAAGAGGGGGAATATGTCGGTGCCGACGATTTCGCACGTGCCCGTCGGGTGGAGGCCGAGGTCTACAAGCTTGGAGCGGAGCGCTTCGAACATTATTTCAGGACGGGAGACGGCAACAGCGAGGATGCCGATCCGCATGTCTACGCAATGCTGTGCAACAATCTCGGCTCGTCCTGGGGTATCAATCAGGAACGCTACCTGGAAGGCATAGCCTGGCACGACAAGGGTTGGGCGGTTTCGCCGTTCTGGGAGCAATACAGCAACCGGCTGCGCAACCAGCTCCACGCCCGCCAATGGGCAGGCGTGATCGAATCCTATGAAGTCCTGCGTCGGGCTTTCGGCAGGAACTGGGGATATGAAAAGCGGTTGAATGGCGTCGGCTATGCGTATGATCAGCTCGGACGCCATGGCGATGTACTCACTCTTTATGATGAATTCGCCGACTGGTGCTGGGGGTTCGAGACGAACTGGCTCGAGTTCGACGAGGAAGAGAGCCAGATCGGGCTGGTGCTGCGGGCGGCAAAGGCAGCAGCGCACGAGGGCCGCGACGATCTGTTGCGCGAAATCACGGGCAGGCTGCTGGCCTCCGATCGCCTGACCACCAACATGGCGGGCTTTCTCGCCAAGGTCTGGGCGGATCGCGGTGACCCCGCCGAAGCAGAGCGCTGCAGGCAGGCGCTTATCCCGCAGGAGCCGTCGGCGGTGCCGGACGCTCAGAGGCTTCCTGACCTCCAGACGCTGCAGAGAATTCATGATGGCGTTCTGTTGAATTCGGGTTACGGCGCTCTCACCCTGGCTGCGGGAGATGAACAGGCCTGGCATTTCGTCGTCACGCGCTATCTTGCGCCGGCCGATGGCGGTCCCTTTTGTCCCGTCAACATCGAAGCACAACGCGGAAAAGAGCCGGGCACCCAGGCCTGGCAGGTCGGCCTGGTCGAGGAGCCGGCCGGATGGCTGGGACGCCTTGGAGGCCGCAAGGTCAATCGGCGTGTCCAGCTCACCCGTTCTCTCTCAGGCTCGCTCGACGCCGAGGCGCTCGAGAGTGCCGACGATGAGGAGATCGAGGCCTTCTGGCCGCAATTCCTGCAACACTACGAAAGGGCGGGCAAAATCTGGCAGCAAATGTCGGCCACAATCACCATCGAGCACATCAGAGCGCTTCTCGCCGAACTCGAGGCTGCCGGCTATGGCTATGGCCAATCACTGGATCTGGGTATCTGCCTGGCTCAACGTTCGTTGATCAACGGCCGCGAGGAGATCAGCCTTTGCTTCGATCGCTTGCGGGATGGCGACCCCGCTCGACCGGGCAAGGCCTGTGATTTCTACTATTACCGCTATCAGATCGCCGGAACCGAAGAGAAACCTGTTCTCTGCTACATGTATCAGGACAAGAACCTCCAAGCGGCCGAGGATATCGAGCCCAGCGCTCCCGATCTCGCGCTGGCCTCGCTCGATCACGTCCAACGCATGATGCGCCGCCTGGAGCGTTGGCGCAGACAGCGGAAGGGGTGAGCGCTCGGGCTCCAGAGGGGCCGTCGCCACCTCCGGGATGGTGCACCAGTTGAAAGCCTACAGCCGAACTCGCGGCTCGAACTTCACGCGGTCGAGCATGATCATGGAACGGAACTTGCGAATGTTGGGGTTGGCATAGAGCCGCTCCCTGGTGAAGGTCTCGAACGCGGCAACGTCTTCCACCATGACGACAACCACGAAATCGGCATCACCGGTGACCATGTAGCATTGCGTTACTTCAGGGGCACTGCGCATCTCGCGTTTGAAGGCGTCGATCAGGTCAAGCCGTTCGCTCTCCAGTTCGATGTTGACCACCGCGGTGAGCGACCGACCTGCGGCCTGCGGGTTGATCAAGGCGATATCGGCTTCGATGATGCCGTCTTCCCTAAGCCGTCGCACCCTGCGCATGCAGGAGGCTGCGGAGGAGGCGACACGTTGGGCGAGTTCGGCAAAGGAAAGACGGTTGTCCTCCTGAAGTGCGTTCAGGATACGTCGATCGAGATCGTCCAGTGGCATACGAAGCGTGTCCTTGGCCATTGCTTCCTGGTTGTCAAAGGAGGTTTCAGCGTTCGCTCAGCAGATGTTTGATGAACAGGTTGAACAGCTCGGTCTGGCTGGAGATATCGAGCTTGGCGTAGATGTTCTTGCGGTGGATTTTCACCGTACCCTCGGCGATGCCGAGGATGCGTCCGATGGATATGGATGAATGGCCGCGCAGCACGAGGCTGACGATGGTCTGTTCACGCCGCGTCAGCCGCGACGGCGCAAAGGTGGCGAAAGCACGCTCGACATCGTCGGCATCGTGCGGCTGGCTCGGTTCCGCCACGGCTTCCGGCGCCAGATGTTCCCAATGTCGGCTGATCAGCATCGTCACCAGTGCCGCGGTCTGCTGCAAGCGCTCGAAATCGGCGGCCGAGAATGTGAGGCTGGAATTCGCCCGCAGCAGCGAATAGGCGAGGTAGAAGCCGGGCTGCAAGGGTGCCAGGAAAACGATCTCCTCGCTGAGCGAGCCGGTCTCCATCGAGATGCAGGGATGGACGTCGGGAGAATTGTAATACTCGGCTTCGAAGAAGGCGTCCGGCGCCAGATCGGCCAGCCGATGCAGGCCGTTCGGAGCACGCCGCAGGCAAGCGGAATAGACAGCATCGAGCAGGTAGGTGCCGTCGAGGTAGTTGCGCATGATCTGTTGCGAGGAGACCTCGCCCAGTCCGTCATGGAGCAAATGAGGGCGGTCTCGACCGGGATAGGCGAAGATGCAGGACAGATCGAAAGGCGCAACGGCGCGCAACGCTGCATCCAGCCGCTGGGTGAACCCCGGCTTGCCAAGATGCGCCACCAGTTCCGGTGTTGCCGCATGCCACGTGGCAAGCGCTATCTGATCGTTCATTGCCATCGAACCTCCCTGTCCGACGGATGGTCAGGCTGCATTTCCGGTGTCGCGATTCCGGGACCCGCTCATTGTCCTCTTCGAGTCGCCGGGCGACCTTACCGGGGATCGCGCGACTTCGAAATCACGACACCAGCCTACCCCCAAGCCATATCCCTTTGGGGATATTTCGTCCGGTGCGCGGCGCTGAAACTATGCCGGATAACCAAGGGAGGGGAACAGCACCAATCGACGATGATTGGTGCCCACCCTCTTTGACGGAGGGGACAGGGATGAGCAAGAGTTCAAACAGCGGAACAGCCGGTGTCACATATCAGACCGTAGACCAGAGTTATTTCGAGCAGCGCCAGCTGCAACGGCATGCCGGCCTGTTCTCGTTGTGGATGATGGGCGTGGGCGCCGTCATCGCCGGTGAATACTCGGGCTGGAACATCGGCTTTTCGCAGGGCGGCTTCGGCGGCCTGCTCCTGGCGGCGCTGATCATCGGCTTCATGTATATCTGCCTGTGCTGCTCCATCGGCGAGATGAGCGCCGCGCTGCCGCATACCGGCGGGGCCTACTCCTTCTCGCGCACGGCGTTGGGCCCATGGGGCGGCTTCACCACGGGCCTTGCCGAGAACATCGAGTTCGTGCTGGCGCCAGCCGCCAACATGTTCTTCATGAGCTCCTACCTGGCGGCCATATTCGGCACGCCGGAAAGCGTGCTACCGCTGTGGTGGGTCGGCGGTTATGTCGTGATGCTGGCGATGTCGCTGCGCGGGCTCGAGCTTTCGATGCGCGTGGTCATCTATGTGACCGTCGCGGCGATCGCGGTGCTTTTGTTCTTCTTTGTCGTCGCCATCCCGCATCTGGATTTCACCCGCTATGCGCTGAACATCGCGGCCAGCCCGGAAGGGTCGACATTGCTGCCGGAAGGCAACGGCGAATGGCTGCCCTTCGGTTTCACCGGCGTGATGCTGTCACTGCCCTTCGCGGTCTACATGTTCCTGGCCGTCGAACAGCTGCCGCTCACTGCTGAAGAGGCAAAGAATCCGACGTGCGACATGCCGCGGGCGCTGATCCTGTCGATCCTGACGCTGGCAGCACTGGCGCTCGGTGTGCTGTTCTTCAGCGCCTCCATCCCGCAGGGCGCCCATGCCATGGGCTCGTCCGGTGAACCGCTGCTCGATGGCTTCCGCACCATCTTCGGTGATGGCTGGGCCAAGCTTCTGGCCTCGGTCGCGGTCCTCGGCCTTGCCGCCTCTTTCTTCGCCGGTTCCTTTGCCTCCGGCCGCAACATTTATTCGCTGTCGCGCGCCGGCTACCTGCCGACGGCGCTGTCGGTGACCAATGCCCGCACCAAGACGCCCAACATCGCGCTTGCTGCCGGCTCGGCTCTCGCGCTGTTCATGCTGCTGCTTGTCTGGTTCCTGGGCGGCCGGCACAATGTCGCTTTCATGGGCGGGTTCCTGGTCTCGATGATCGTCTTTGCCGGCATGGTATCCTACGTGATGCAGAGCATTGCTTTCCTGAAGCTGCGCAAGCTCTATGCCGCAATCGAACGGCCGTTCGTCAGCCCGTTCGGCCGGTTCGGCGCCTACGCCACGATCCTGATCTGCCTGATCACGCTGGGTTATCAGTTCTTCGATCCGCTCTATCGCTGGGCGGCCATCGCAGCTGCTGTGTGGTATGCGATCGGGCTCGCCTATTTCGCCTTCTATCGCCGGCACCGTCTGGTGCTGTCGCCTGAGGAGGAGTTTGCGGTCACGGGTGGCATGCGCGGCCATCCTGCCGAGTGAGAGCCGGTCGAGCCGGTGAGCAAGACAACAGCAAGGACAGACACATGACTGGCAGACTGCAGGGCAAGGTTGCGATCATCTCGGGCGGCGCAACCGGCATGGGCGGCGCGGCTTCGAGATTGTTTGCGGCGGAAGGTGCGAAGGTGGCGATTGTCGACCGCAACGCGGAAGCTTCGGCCGCGACCGTTGCCGAGATCGAGGCGGCAGGCGGCAAGGCCGCCTGGTTCGTCGCCGACGTATCCGACGAGGCCGAGGTCGAGGCCGCCGTGAAGGCGGCAGCCACGACCTTCGGGCCGGCGACGGTCCTGTTCAACCACGCCGGCACCATCGTCATCAAACCGTTCCTGGAAACCACTGTGACGGAGTGGGACTGGCTGCACGCCGTCAACGTGCGCTCGATGTTCCTGATGACGCGCGCCGTGCTGCCGGGGATGATTGCTGCCGGCGGCGGCTCGATCGTCTGTACCTCGTCGATCTCGGCGGTGGCGGCGACCCCGATGGAAGTGCTGTACGATACCACCAAAGGCGCCTGCCACATGTTCGCGCGGGCGATCGCCGTCGAGTTCCGGGACAGGAACATCCGCTGCAATGCGGTCTGCCCGGGCTTCATCCGCACGCCGCACGGCCTGCGCGAAGTGGCGGAGCTGCAGAGCCACGGCGTCGACGTCTCGGAGGCCGCGATCGCCGCGCAGCAGGGGCGCATCGGCGAACCGGAGGAGGTGGCCAAGGCCGCGCTGTTCCTGGCAAGTGACGAGTCGAGCTTCGTCAACGGCGCGCATCTGTTCGTCGACAACGCCTTTACGGCAATCTGATCAGAGCGATTCCAGGAAAAGTGCGTAGCGATTTTCCGTCCGGAATTGCTTGAAAACAAAGAGTTAGAGTGTTTCCGCGTTTCCGTCGAAACGGAAACGCTCTAGTCCTCGTCGTCGTCGGGGTCGAGCAGGCGCGTGGCCCGCCAGCGCGTCAGCACCTCATTGGTCTGGTCGACGACGAAGAAACGTGCCGAGTCGCGGTCATATCCTTCCGACAGCAGCTTTTCGTAGTCGGTGTGCTGATGGCGGACATGGGCAATTGTGGCCAGCCACACCGCTATGCCCGGCGGCAGGGTTTTCATATGCACCGCGCCGGCATCGGCGCGGATGCGTTCCATGTCGGCATAGGGTGCCAGCGGCAGAAGTGCCGTGAGCGCCTTGGCGATGGCGCGGCGGCGGCCGGTCGGGGCGTTCATTTGTCGTTTCGATCCGGCATGAGCGCATCGGCCAAAACATCGACCGACGGGAAATAAGGTTTGATGTCGATGACCGGCGTGCCGTCGAGCGCGTCTATCGTGTCGAGTTCGATGCGGCCGGTTTCGATGTCGAATGAAATCAGCCGCGCCGAATGCAGGCCGATAGGATTCGGCCGGGCAGGGGACCGCAGCGCAAAAACACCTTTGGCTTCAGTTGCATGGCGCGGTTTCTGCACAATCAGATTCCGCGGCGCATGGTGCATCCAGCTCAGGACATGGATATGGGTGACACGCTCCAGTCCGGCCAGGCCAGCGCGATAGGGTTCGTCGATCAGCAATGAGGCCGTTTGGCCGGTCTCGCGCGCGGCGCGCATGTTCCTGGGGCAGCTTTCACGCTCGGCCCAGGGGGACAGGATACGGCCGATGAACACGACGTGGCCCTCCGGTTGCTGTTCGGCTGGATCCTGCTCCAGCATCTCCTCGCCGCCACGCATCTCGAACATCGCCGTTTCTCCGCGCAAAAGGGACTGCGCCATTTTCTGTTCGCCAGACGACATTCTCAATTGCGCCGCATTCGAATTTGACATAAACATATGTTTATATCTTTTCGAGGAATGCCGCTGATGCACGTCGCACTCGACACGATGGTAGATACATTGAAGGCTGCTGCCGAATCCAGCCGGCTGCGCATTCTTGCGCTGCTGGCGCGAGGCGACCTGACGGTGTCGGACCTGACCGAGATTCTCGGCCAGTCGCAACCGCGTGTTTCACGCCATCTCAAGCTGCTCCTGGAGGCCGGGCTGATCGGCCGCTACCAGGAGGGGTCGTGGGCGTTCTTCCGCCTGGCGGATCTCGACAATGCGCGTGACTTCGTGCTGCGGCTGATTTCCGGCATCCGCGCCGATGATCCGCAGATCGAACGCGATCTCGAGCGGCTTGCGACGGTGAAGCGCAAGCGTCAAGACCGCGCCGCCGAGTATTTCTCGATCAATGCGGCAAGCTGGGACGAGATCCGCTCGCTGCATGTGCCGGAACGCGCCGTTGAAGCCGCGCTCCTCAAGCTGGTGGGCAAGCGGCCATTCCAGTCCATGCTCGACCTGGGTACCGGCACGGGTCGCCTGCTCGAGATCTTTGCGCCGCTCTATCGGCGCGGCGTCGGCATCGACATGTCGCGCGAAATGCTGGCGGTGGCTCGCGCCAATCTCGACCAGGCGGGTATCGCCCATGCCCAGGTGCGGCAAGGCGACATCTTCTCGCCGCCGGTCGAGCGCGATTCCTTTGACCTGATCACCATCCACCAGGTGCTGCACTATCTCGATGACCCGGCCCCGGCGATCCGGGCTGCGGCGCGGCTGCTGCGCCCTTCGGGTCGGCTGATCATCGTCGATTTCGCCGCGCACACGCTGGAGTTCCTGCGGGACGAACATGCGCACCAGCGCCTCGGCTTTTCCGACAAGCAGATCGCCGACTGGTTTGCCGAGGTGGGACTTGATCTGGAGGAAAGCCAGGATTTCGAACCGCGCGGCGGCTCCGACGCCAAGCTTACCGTCAAGTTGTG
>WPCJ01087402.1_pt1 | contig 10314 bp, 8 predicted proteins | sample 5399831 | NCBI WGS metagenome assembly WPCJ01 (sample SAMN12869470, study PRJNA574797) | sludge metagenome | isolation source: wastewater treatment of pH10 | place: China:Beijing | collected 2019-05-20 | reverse complement strand
CGCTGCGACGCCTGATCGACGAGGCGCGGCGCGGCGACCGCGGCGAAACGCAGGGGCGCATCGCCCGCGAGGCGGCCTATCGCTTCATGAACGCGCTTGCCGGCAATCTGCCCGGCTTCGAGGAGGCGACGCGGGCGCTCTTCGCCAATGACGAGGTCGGCTTCTTCCGGCAGGCGGCGGGCTGGCCGGCTGACATCCGCACCTATGCGCAGGAACTGGCCTGGAGCGCGGTGCGGGACGAGGATTAGCCGCGCAGCTCCGCGACCTTCTCGCGCGCTTCCCGCGACAGCTTCGTCACCTGCGCCCAGTCGCGGTTCTTGACCGCGTCGGCCGGGACGAGCCAGGAGCCGCCGACGCAGATCACCTGCGGCAGAGCGAGGTAGTTGCCGAGATTGGCGAGCGAGACACCGCCGGTCGGACAGAACTGCATCTGCGGGAACGGGCCCGACAGCGCCTTGAGGCCGGCGACGCCGCCGGCCTGCTCGGCCGGGAAGAACTTGCAGGTCAGGCGGCCCGCCGAAACGGCACGCATGCAGTCGGAGGCGGTGGCGACACCCGGCAGCCAAGGCAGGCCGGTCCTGCGCATGGCCTCGTCGACGCTCTCGGTGAAGCCGGGGCTGACCACGGCGAGCGCGCCGGCATTGTGGACCTCGGCGGCCTGGGCCGGCGTCACCACGGTGCCGGCAACCGGCAGGATACCGGGCACCCTCTTGGCCACGACCTCGAGCGCCGCCATCGCGGCCGGACGGCGCAAGGTGATCTCGATCACGTCGATGCCGCCGGCGAGAAGGGCCTCCGCCAGCGGCACGGCGATCTCGGCCTCGTCGATGACGACGACGGGGACGACAGCGCAGGCCTTGAGGCGGGCGATTTCGGGAGCGATCGACATCGGCAGAATTCCTTTCGCGCCTCGCTTACGCCTTGGCCCAGTAGACGTCGAGCCCCTGTGGGCGCGAGAGCAGCAGGCCAACCGGAAAGGCCGCCGGCAATTCGACCGCCGAGGCCAGCACCTCGTCCTTTTCCCGCCCGGAAATCAGCAGGGCGACATGACCGGCGGCCTGCAGCCGGGCCGGCGATAACGAGAGCCGCGGCGGCAGATCGGGAGGCGTCGCGGCAACGGCATGGACCGAGGCCGGCGCGGTCAGCGCCACCATCTGGCCGGGAAAGAGCGAGGCGATATGCCCGTCCGCGCCCATGCCGCTGACGACGATATCGAGCGGCGGCAGGCCCTTGAGCACACGGTCGAGGCTGGCTGCGGCCGCGGCCAGATCATCGCCGGCATTGTGGAAGGAGACGAACGGAGTCCGACCTTCCCGCAGCGGCGCGAAGGCGGCGCGGATCATGCGCTCGTTCGAGGCCTGATCGTCGGGGGCGACAAAGCGCTCGTCGGTCGGCAGCAGCGTGATGCTCTCCCAGGGCAGCTCATGCGCGCCGAGCGCGGCCAGGAAGCGCGCCGGTGTGGTGCCGCCCGGCACGGCGACCAGCGCCCTGCCCTGCGCTGCGATGAGCGCCCGTAGCCGGATCGCAACCGCTTCGGCCAGCGCTTCGGAAGCATCGGCCAGCGTCTCGAAGCGATGGCGGATGAGCGGTCCCGCCCCGCTCACTCGCCGAACTCCGGATCGGCCCAGGAGCGGCCCTCGCGCTCGATCAGACCGATCGCCTGCGACGGCCCCCAGGAGCCGGCGGCATAGCGATGTGGCAGCGGATAGTAGTCCTGCCAGCCGGCGAGGATCGGATCGACCCAGGTCCAGGCCTGCTCGACCTCGTCGCGGCGCATGAACAGGGTCTGGTCGCCGCGGATCACATCGGTGAGCAGGCGCTCATAGGCGTCGGGCGTGCGCACGTCGAAGGCGGTCTCGTAGCGCAGATCGAGCTGGCGCGGCACGATCTTGAGCTTGCCGGAGCCCGGCACCTTCATCATTAGCTGGAGCTGGACGCCGTCATTGGGCTGGAGCCGGATGATCAGGCGATTGGCATAGAGCTCCTCGCAGCCCGGAGCGCGGCCGAAGATCGAATGCGGCACCGGCTTGAAGGTGACCGCGATCTCGGAATAGCGCTGCGCCATGCGCTTGCCGGTGCGCAGGAAGATCGGCACGCCGGCCCAGCGCCAGGTGTCGAGCTCGCAGCGGATCGCCGTGAAGGTCTCGGTGCCGGAGACATGGCCGAGTTCCTCGGCATAGCCCTTGACCCGCTGGCCGTCGATCGCGCCCGGCCCGTACTGGCCGCGCACGGTCATGCGCTGCACATCGGGGCCGACGATCGGCCTCAGTGCCTTCAGCACCCTGACCTTCTCGTCACGGACCGCGTCGGCCTCGAGCTGGTTCGGGGGCTCGATCGCGAACAGGCAGAGCAGCTGGAGCACATGGTTCTGCACCATGTCGCGCAGATGCCCGGCCTTGTCGTAATAGCCGGCACGGGATTCGAGGCCGACCGTCTCGGCAACGGTGATCTGGACATTGTCGATGTCGCGACTCGACCAGGAGCGCTCGAACAGCGTGTTGGCGAAGCGCAGCACCAGCAGGTTCTGCACCGTCTCCTTGCCGAGGTAATGGTCGATCCGGTAGGTCCGGCTCTCCGGCAGGATGCGGGCGACGGCGTCGTTGATCTCGCGCGCCGAAGCGAGATCGCGCCCGAGCGGCTTTTCCAGGATGACGCGCGAGGTCGGCGTCAGGATACCGGAGCTCGCCAGGTTCTCGCAGATCGGGATGAACAGATCCGGCGGCGTCGAGAGATAGAAGGAACGCACCCGCTGGGACTCGCCGAGCGCCTCCTTCAAGGCTCCGTAGGTCTCGGGCTTGACCGCATCGAGCAGCACCATGGTGAGGCGGCGGCGGAAAGCGGCAATCCGATCCTGCGACAGGCCGGCGGCGGCGAGCTTGCTGGCGATCTCATTGGGGATGCCCTCGACATCCTCCTGCCTGCGGACGATGCCGATGACGCGGCTCTCCTCCGGCAGCACGCCCTCTTCGTTGCGCTGCGCCAGCGCCGGGAAGAGCTTGCGCAAGGCAAGGTCGCCGCCGGCGCCGAAGATCACCAGGTCGAAAGGCGGGACCGGCGTGCGCTCCGGCGCAGCCTCCGGCTTCAGCAGGCGTTCAGCGATGGCGTCCATGGCGGCATACTCCTGATCGGCCGACACGCGGTCGGCGCGAATTCTCGTCGATCGCTCCATTCCGGGGCAATCGGAAAGCGCGCCAGTCGAACCGAATCCTGCGACGACAATGCGACCAAGCACGCAGCTTGCCAAACGGTTTAGGTGAAGAGATGGCGCGACCTGTCCCCTCCCCCCTTGCGGGAGAGGGTTAGGGTGAGGGGTCTCGCGACGCCGATCGCTGGCGGCATTGCATCAAGGCCAAAAGATTCAGGGCAGCGCGACCCCTCATCCGGCCCTTCGGGCCACCTTCTCCCGCAAGGAGAGAAGGGAAGCGCGCCCTACCCCGCCCGCCTAAAACCCTCGCTCGCCGTCAGCAATTGCTGGGCATAGGCGGTCTGCGGCGCGCGGGCGGCGAGCGTCGCCGCCGTCATCTCCTCGACGCCGCGGCCGAACTGCATGACCAGCAAACGCTCGCACATATGGCCGACCACGGCGAGGTCGTGGCTGACCAGGATATAGGTCAGCTTCCGCTCGTGGCGCAGCGCCTGCAGCAGGTTCAGCACCTCGGCCTGGATCGAGACGTCGAGCGCCGAGGTCGGCTCGTCGAGCAGCAGGATCGTCGGCTCCAGCACGAGGGCGCGCGCGATGGCGACGCGCTGGCGCTGGCCGCCGGAGAGCTGGTGCGGATAACGGAAGCGGAAGGAGGTCGGCAAACCGACATCCTGCATGGCGCGGCTGATCTTGGCCTCGGCATCGCGGATGCCGTGGATGGCGAGCGGCTCAGCCAAGGTGTCGTCGACGGTCTTCTTCGGGTGCAGCGAGCCGTAAGGGTCCTGAAAGACCATCTGGACGGCGCGGTAGAAGGCCTTGTCGCGGACCTTGGGCTGGCGCTTGCCGAGGATGTCGACCTCGCCGCTCCAGTCGCGGTTGAGGCCGGCGAGCACGCGCAGCACGGTCGACTTGCCGGAACCGGATTCGCCGACGATGCCGTAGCTCTCGCCCGGCTCGACCGCGAAGGAGAGATCCTTCACCACATGCGAGTCGCCGAAGGAGACGTTGAGCTTGTCGACGTTGATCGCGCAGTTCGTGCTCATGCCAGCCATGCCGGGTCGCGGTTGAGGGTGGCGAGCTTCTCGCGCGGATGGTCGAGATCGGGCAGGCAGCCGAGCAGGCCGCGGGTATAGGGATGCTGAGCCCGGTCGAGTTCGCTTGCCGGCAACGTCTCCATCGCCTTGCCGCCATACATGACGATGACGCGGTCGCAGAACGACTTCACCAGATGCAGGTCGTGGCTGATGAAGATCAGCCCCATGCCACGGCTGGTGACGAGATCGTCGAGGATCTTCAGCACCTGCAGTTGCACGGTGACGTCAAGCGCGGAGGTCGGCTCGTCGGCGATCAGGATCTCTGGCTCGGCGATCAGCATCATCGCGATCATCACGCGCTGGCCCATGCCGCCCGAGACCTCGTGCGGATAGAGATCGTAGACACGGCCGGGCTCGCGGATCTGCACGGCCTCGAGCATCGACAAGCTACGCTCCTTGGCCTCGCGCGCGCTCGCCTTGTGGTGGACGCGATAGGCCTCGGCGATCTGGTCGCCGACCGTCTGGACCGGGTTCAGCGAGAACTTCGGGTCCTGCATCACCATGGAGATATGGCGGCCGCGCAGTTTGCGGCGGCTCGCCCTGTCCATGGTCGTCAGGTCCTTGCCGCGGAACTCCATTCGCTTGGCCGTGACCACGCCGGGATGCGGGATCAGGTCGAGGATGGCGCGGCCGGTCATCGACTTGCCGGAGCCGGATTCGCCGACGATGCCGAGCCGTTCGCGGCCAAGCGTGAAGGAGAGCCCGCGCACCGCATTGACGATGCCGGTCGGGGTGTGGAAGTCGACGCGCAGGTCGTCGAGCGTCAGCAGGGCTTGATCAGCGGTTGCGTTCATTTTGCCGCTCACCTCGCATCCAGCACGTCGCGCAGGCCATCGCCGAGAAGGTTGAATCCGAGCGCGACGACGCAGATGGCAATGCCCGGGAAGGTCGCGACCCACCACTGGTCGAAGATCTGCTCGCGGCCGGTCGAGATCATCGCGCCCCATTCCGGGATCGGCGGCTGGGCGCCCAGGCCGAGGAAGCCGAGGCCGGCTGCGATGATGATGATGCCGGCCATGTCGTAGGTGGTGCGCACGATCAGCGAGGGCACGCACATCGGCACGACATGCTTCAGCACGATCCGCATCTGGCTGGCGCCCTGCAGGCGCATCGCCGAGATGTAGTCGGCATTGCGGATGATCATCGTCTCGGCGCGGGCGACGCGGGCATAAGGCGGCCAGGCTGTGAAGGCGATGGCGATGACGGCGTTCTCCAGGCCCGGTCCCAGCGCCGCGACGAAAGCGAGCGCCAGGACGAGGCGCGGAAAGGCGAGGAAGACGTCGGTGATGCGCATCAGCACGGTATCGACCCAGCCGCCGAAATAGCCGGCGGCGCAGCCGATCAAGAGGCCGAGCGGCCCGACCGTGATGACGACGAGCATGACGATCACCAGCGTGACGCGCGTGCCGTAGACCACGCGGCTGAAGATGTCGCGGCCGAGCGCATCGGTGCCGAACAGATGCTTGGCGGAGGGCGCCAGCAGGCGCTGGTCGAGGGCCTGGGCCAGCGGATCATGCGGCGCGATCAGCGGCGCGAAGGCCGCGAGCAGCAGCAGGGCCAGCACGATGATGAGGCCGACCACGGCGGCCGGGTTCTTCCTGAAGGCGAGCCATTGCCGGTAGAGCTGGCCGAGCTTGGCCTGCCGGCGCGACTCCGGCGAGGTCGTGGTCAGCCAGGCATGCCAGGTGGCGGCGGTGGCGGTCTGATCGCTCATGGCCATCCTCCTCAGCGTGCCCGTGGATCGGCCACCCGGCCGAGGATGTCGGAGAACAGGTTGACCGCGATGAAGACGGCGCCGACCACCAGCGTGCCGCCGAGCACTGCGTTCATGTCGGCGTTGAGCAACGCATTGGTGATATAGCGGCCAAGGCCCGGCCAGGCGAAGATCGTCTCGGTCAGCACCGAGCCTTCGAGCAGGTGCATGTAGGAGAGCGCGATCACGGTGACGAGCGGCACGAAGGCGTTGCCCAGCGCATGGCCGCAGACGACGCGCCATTCCGAGAGCCCCTTCACCCGGGCCGCGACCACGTATTGCTGCTGCAGCTCGGTGATCATGAAGCTGCGGGTCATGCGGCTGATATAGGCGACGGAGAGCAGCCCGAGCACGGAGGCCGGCAGGATCAGGTGCCAGAAGGCGTCTACCACCGCCTCCCATTCGCCCTGCATGGCGGCATCGAGCATGACGAGGCCGGTCACCGGCGTGACGAAATCCTGATAGGCCACCGAGAGCCGCCCGGGGCCGGCGACCCAGCCGAGCTTGGCGTAGAACAGCAGCAGCCCCATCAGGCCGAGCCAGAAGACGGGAATGGAATAGCCGATCAGGCCGATGACGCGGGCGACCTGGTCGATCCAGCGGCCCTGGTTGACGGCGGCGAGGATGCCGAGCGGGACACCGAGCGCGACGCCGATCACGGTGCCGAGCGTCGCCAGCTCCAGCGTCGCCGGGAACACCGTCTTGATATCGTCGGTCACCTTCTGCGCGGTCAGCACGGAAGTGCCGAGATCGCCGGTGAAGACCTTGCCGATATAGGTGGCGAATTGCTGCCAATACGGCTTGTCGAGGCCGAGCGCGAGGCGGGCCTTGTCATAGACATCGGCAGGCGCGCGATCGCCGACAACCGCGAGCACCGGGTCGATCGGCATGACGCGCGCGATCAGGAAGGTGACCAGCAGCAGGCCGAAAATGGTGATCGCGACCGTGGTCAGCTCGCGGCCGATGATCTTGGCCCAGCGGGCGGCGCGGCTCTTGGCGCGCGGCGGGGCGGGGGGAGTCGGTGCGCTGATCGCGACCATCGTCGGCTCCGTCCTTCTTGTTCTTGGAGGGCTTCGGCCAGGCCATGCTGGCGCCAATGGCGAGAACCCGCCGCAGCCTGATAATCGGCTACGGCGGGTTCCGCTCGCGGGTGCCTCAGTTCTTGGTGATCGGGGCGTAGAAATTGGTGTCGGAGCTCGGTCCGATCACCCAGTTGGCGACGCCCTTGCGCTGCGCCGAGACTTCGATCTGCTGGAACATGATGACGAAGGGCGAGACCTTCTGGTGTTCGCGCTGCAGATCGCCATAGACGGCGGCGCGCTTGGTCGCGTCGGTCTCCAGCACGTTGGCCTGGGTGATCTTGGTCATGTCCGGGATGTCCCAGGCATTGCGCCAGGCCAGCGTCTTCGACTTGGCGTCCTCGCCATTGTCCTCGTTGATGGCGAAGGTCTCGGCATTGGTATGCGGGTCGAGATAGTCCGGGCCCCATTGGCCGATATAGATGTCGTGGGTGCGGGCGCGGTACTTGGTCAGCGTCTGCTTGCCGTCGCCCGGGATGATCTCGAGCTTGATGCCGGCCTGGCCCCAGGTCGACTGGATCGCCTGGGCGATATCGGTGATCGGGTTGACCGAGCGGGTGTCGATGGTGACGGTGAAGCCGTTGGGCAGGCCGGCCTTGGCAAGCAGCTCCTTGGCCTTGGCGACGTCGAGCTTGTAGGGCTTGTCGTCGATCGCGCCGAGGAAGCCCTTGGGCAGGAACGCCTCGTGGCCCTTATAGGTGCCTTCGACGATGTTCTTCTCGATCGCGTCGTAGTCGACCAGCCATTTCAGGGCTTCGCGCACCTCCGGCTTGGCGAGATTCGGGTTCTTCTGGTTCAGGCCGAGATAGAGGATGTAACCCTTGTCGCCCTGGATGATGTTGACGTTGGCGTTGCTCTTGACCGCGGCAAGCTGGTCCTTGGAAAGGTTGCGGGCGATATCGATGTCGCCCTTCTCCAGCAGCAGGCGCTGCGAGGCCGGCTCGGCGACATGGCGGACAATGATGCGCTTGGTCTTCGGCGCGCCCTTGTACCAGCCCTCATTGGCGTCGAGCGCATACTGCTCGTTCGGGCGATAGGCGCGGACCTTGTAGGCGCCGGAGCCGGCCGAGGCGAGCTTCAGCCAGCCATTGCCCCAGTCGCCGTCCTTCTCGTTGGCCTTGACCAGCTTGGAGTCGACGATCGAGGCGACGCCCGAGGTCAGGCAGTTCAGGAAGAAGCTCGGCGCGAACGGCTTGGAGACGGTGATGACGACGGTGTTGTCGTCGGCCGCCTTGACCTTGTCGAGGACGGTGTCCTTGTTCAGGCCGAACTGCGTGAGGATGAAGCCCGGCGACTTGTTGAGTGTCACCGCGCGCTGGAAGGAATAGACCACGTCGGCGGCGGTGAGCGGGTTGCCGGAGTGGAACTTGACGCCCGGCCGAAGCTTGAAGGTGTAGGTCAGGTTGTCGGGGCTGACGGTCCAGCTCTCGGCGAGCTCACCGACCAGCGCGTTGTTGTTCTTGAGATCGACGCCGATCAGCTTGTCATAGAGATTGGTGACGACCTCGACGCCTGAGAACTCGAAGGCCTCGGCGGGATCGAGCGTGATGATGTCGTCGATCTGCTTGGCCATGACGATGGTGTCTTTGGGCGTCTGGGCCAAAGCGGCGCTCGCCAGCAGGGCGGCAAAGGCGGAAGCCGCCATGAGTTTCGCTACGTGACGCATGGAAATCCCCATTGTGTGGTCTGCGGGCACTCCCGGGCGCCCGTTGGGGCGCACTCTGTGGCCAGATTGTGTTCGATGTCCAGCGGGGGCGAAGCAGAGTTCGAGGGATGGCGCGCAGCATGCACTCTTGTTGCGCAACAGCCTGAATTGCCGGCGCATTCCTGCGCAGGAACGGGCTTGCCCCGCCTGTCCCTGCCGCTATCGTACCGGTAGCGGCCAGCCCGGCCCGTGGCAAAAACAGGGTCCCCGCTCTTGGCCATCATCGCCGCACTGCACCACCTCACCCATTACCGCTACGACCGCCCGGTCACGCTCGGCCCGCAGATCATCCGGCTGCGCCCGGCGCCGCATTCCCGCTCGGCGGTGAAGAGCTATTCGCTCAAGGTCTCGCCGGCAGAGCATTTCGTGAACTGGCAGCAGGATCCGAACGGCAACTGGCTGGCGCGCTATGTCTTTCCGGAGCCGGTGACCGAGTTCCGCATCGAGGTCGATCTCGTCACCGAGCTTTCGATCATCAACCCGTTCGACTTCTTCGTCGCCGCCGAGGCCGAGGAATTCCCCTTCGCCTATCCCGAGGAACTGCGCGACGAGCTCGCGCCCTATCTGGTCAAGGAGGAGGCCGGGCCGCTGCTCGCCGGACTGCTGGCGACCATCCCGCGCGAGAAGACCAACACCGTCAATTTCATCGTCGACCTCAACGCCCGCCTGCAGCAGATGATCGCCTATGGCATCCGGATGGAGCCGGGCGTGCAGGAGCCCGAGCAGACGCTGGCGATCCAATCCGGCTCCTGTCGCGACAGCTCCTGGCTGCTGGTCCAGATCCTGCGCCATCTCGGCCTCGCCGCCCGCTTCGTCTCCGGCTACCTGATCCAGATGAAGGCGGACATCGATCCGCTCGAAGGGCCGCGCGGCACCGACAAGGACTTCACCGACCTGCACGCCTGGGCGGAGGTCTATATCCCCGGCGCCGGCTGGATCGGGCTCGACCCGACCTCCGGCCTGCTCACCGGCGAGGGCCATCTGCCGCTGGCGGCAACGCCGCATTACCGCTCGGCCGCGCCGGTCAGCGGCCTGGCGAGCTATGCCGAGACGCAGTTCACCTTCGACATGAGCGTGACGCGCGTCCATGAGGTGCCGCGCATCACCCTGCCCTTCTCCGACTCGTCCTGGACCGAGCTCGACGCGCTCGGCGAACAGGTCGAGGCCGATCTCCAGGCGCAGGACGTCCGGCTGACCATGGGCGGCGAGCCGACCTTCGTCTCGATCGACGACCCGACCGGCGAGGAATGGAACACCGCCGCGGTCGGCCCGACCAAGCGCGAGCGCGCCGACGTGCTGATCCGGCGCCTGCGCGAGCGCTTCGCGCCGGGCGGCATGCTGCATTACGGCCAGGGCAAATGGTATCCGGGCGAGAGCCTGCCGCGCTGGGCCTTCGCGCTCTACTGGCGCCGCGACGGCGAGCCGATCTGGCGCAATGCCGCGCTGATCGCCCGCGAGCCCGGCGCCAAGACCGGCGACGATCGCGAGCTGGAGGCGGGCACGACGATCCAGGACGCCGAGGCGCTGGCGCGCGGATTGTC
>WPCJ01380850.1_pt1 | contig 10327 bp, 8 predicted proteins | sample 5399831 | NCBI WGS metagenome assembly WPCJ01 (sample SAMN12869470, study PRJNA574797) | sludge metagenome | isolation source: wastewater treatment of pH10 | place: China:Beijing | collected 2019-05-20 | reverse complement strand
GCCGGCAGCACTTCCAGCAGCCCGCGCGGCACCAGCGCGGTGATGGTGGTGATCGTCATCGCCTGGATCAGCCAGCCGTTCGCCCGGATATGGCGTGACGCCTCGACCAGCTGGCTGGTTATCCCCTCCCGAGGTGCAACACCGCCTTCCCGTGTCCGTGGTCGAAGAAAAGCCAAGGCCGCCAGCATCGGCAAGGTCATCAGGATGGCCGCGGCGATCGTTCCGCCGGGATCCGTCTTCTCCAGAAGCAGGCCACCGACTGCAGGACCGACCAGACGCGCGGCGTTGAAGTTGATGGAGATCAGCGTGATGGCATTGGAGAGAGCCTCGCGCGAGACGATCAGCGGCACAAGGGTAAGCCGGATCGGCGTGTTGGCGCTCGAGGTAAGACCGAACAGCAGCGCGAGAACGCTCAGCATCCAGATGTCGAGCACGCCGAGCATGAACAGCACACCAAGTGCCAGCATGAGGATGCCGAGCAGCGCCTGCGTGGTCAACGCACCGCGTTTGATGTCGACGCGGTCGGCCAGCACGCCGAAGAACGGACCGGCAAACAGCGTCGGTGCAAACAGCAGGAATGAGACGATGCCGACCCAGGCGGCGGATTGCGTCAGCGTCCAGCTGAACCAGCCGATAACGACACGGTTGACCCAGATGCCGGTTACCGAGACGAAGTTCGCCGCGAGATAGAGGCGAAAACTCGTGCTGTTGAGTGCGTTGAGGTGCATGACGATGTTCGCGCGGACAGCAGGACGACAGATTGCCGTTCGCGCCGTGCTCTATTGGAATGGCGTGGATCGATTGGCGCCAGGAGGCTCTTCCCGGCGCCAGAGACTGCTTGCGTCAGGCGGCTTCGTAACCGGCAATGCCCTTGATCTCGAGGAAATCCTCCAGACCGTATTCGGCGTATTCGCGGCCGTTGCCGGACTGCTTGTAGCCGCCGAACGGCATCGCCGCGTCCCAGGCTGGGTAATTGATATGGACGTTGCCGGTGCGCATGCGGGCCGCGACCTTCCGGGCGTTCTCGATATCCCTGGACTGGATGTAGGAGGCGAGGCCGTAGACAGTGTCGTTGGCCAGTTCGATCGCATGGTCGACGCTGTCGTAAGGCAGGATCGCCAGCACCGGCCCGAAGATCTCCTCACGCGATATGCGCATTTCGGGCGAAACATCGGCAAAAACCGTCGGGCGCACGAAATAGCCGCGGTTCAGACCCGACGGGCGCCCCGGACCGCCGGTCAGAAGTGTCGCCCCTTCGTCGATGCCGCTCTGGATCAGGTCCTGGATCTTGTCGAACTGGATCTGGCTGACCACCGGTCCGAGATCGATGTCGGGCACGTTGGCCGGACCGACCGCAAATTTCTCGGCAGCAGCCTTGGCGATGGAAGCGACCTCGTCATGCCGGTCGCGCGGCACGAACATACGCGTTGGCGCATTGCAGGACTGGCCGCTGTTGCCGAAGCAGCCGGCGACCCCCTTCTCGACGGCAATCGGAAAATCGACGTCGGGCAGAAGGATGTTCGCGGACTTGCCGCCGAGCTCCTGACTGACACGCTTGACCGTATCCGCCGCGGCCTTGGCCACCAGGATGCCGGCACGGGTGGATCCGGTGAAGGACATCATGTCGACATCGGGATGACTGGCCAGCGCCTGGCCGACAGTCGGACCATCGCCATTGACGAGATTGAACACCCCCCTGGGCACGCCTGCCTCGTCGAGGATTTCGGCAAAGATGATGGCATCGAGCGGCGCAACCTCGCTCGGCTTCAGCACCATGGTGCATCCGACCGCCAGCGCAGGGCCGACCGTGCAGGTGAGCTGGTTGAGCGGCCCGGTCCAGGGCGTGATGCGACCGGCGACCCCGCTCGGTTCGCGCACCACCATCTGCCGGCCCTTGGCCTGCCGGAACGGATAGTCGCGCAGCACCTCGGCCGTCTTCTTCAGGTGCGACAGGCCGATGCCGACCTGCCATTCCAGCGAAAACTCGCTCGGAGCCCCCATCTCGCGCGAGACGACAAGCGCAAGATCCCGGCTGCGCTTCTTGTAGAGATCGATGATGCGGTTCAGGAGATCGAGCCGCTCCGCCACGCTTGTAGAACCATAGCTCGCAAAGGCCCGCTTCGCTGCGGCAACGGCCTTGTCGACATCCGCCTTCGAGCCGAGCGAAATCTCGGCGAAAGCCTCCTCGGTCGAGGGATCGATGACGTCCAGCCGCCTCGGCTCGACCGGGTCGACCCAGGCGCCGTCGATATAGAACTGCAGATCATGAGACATGGCTTCCTCCAGTGCTTGATTTGCTTCGACCCGAGCCAGCCTGGCCAGGCGTGACGCGGGCTAAGCCGGCCCGGTTAAGTCAAAACGGCCCACGGCGCTGGCTGTCATGGACACGCGGCCGGACGGTCCCTCGATCCAGAGGCTGTCGCGCTCCTTGCCGGCACCGGCGCGGGCGGTGAGTTTGTGCCCGGCAATGGCGGGCGACACGCCGCGGTAGACAAAACGACGTGGAACGCCCGCATCCTCCGCTGCCAGGTTGAGAAGCAGTGTCGCCTGGATCGGCGCGTGCACGACCAGGCCTTCGTAGCCCTCTGCTTCGACAGCATAGGGAAGATCGTAGTGGATGCGATGCCCGTTGAAAGTGATGGCGGAGTATCGAAACAGGAAGGTCGGCGACGTCGCCACTGACCAGTCCCGGCTTGAACGTCGCACTGTTTCGGCTTCTTCCCGCGCCAGCCGCTCGGCAGTGCGAGGCGACTGTCGGGCCGCTTCCCTATAGACGATATCGTGGCGTTCCCGCACGGCGACACCACGCTCCGTCACATAGTCGCGCTCGACACCAACGAACCACAATTCTCCGGAACGTCCATCCTTGCGTGCAACATCGGCGATGGTCGAGATGCGTCGCACACGATCGCCGACGCGCAGTGGATCGAAGGTTTCGATCCAGCCACCCGCCCACATGCGGCGTGGCGCCGGCACCGGCGGCAGTTCCCGGTTCTTCATCGGATGACCGTCTGGCCCGAGTTCCCCCATTCGGGCAATCGAAGGCGCCAGGCACCAGTGGATGCCGAGCGGCGCCAGACCCGCAGGCACGACGGCGAGATGAGGATCGAACACGGCGCGGAAACTCTCCACGAGCCGTCCCGTCACGACATCTTCTTCTTCGCTTCTGCGGCCGATCCACTCGGCAAAACTCGTCATGCCACTGCCTCCGCGCGGCCCGCCCTCGGGCCGGCCAAAATCCCGCGCTCCGGCCAATGCGCCCGGAACGTTTCGCCTGCTTTTGTTTTCGGCTGGTGATCAGCCGAACATCCCGGAACGAGATGTCTTAGAACGAGATGCCGCCGCCGCTGGAGCGGCGCTGCACCAGGAAATAGAAGATCATCGCAACGATGCTCATCATCGCCGACCACAGCAGACCCAGCGCTGCCACCTCGCTGAACTGGCCGTTGATGGCCTGGTCGAAGATCGCGACCGCGATGGTCTTGGTATCGGGTCCTGCCAGGATGATCGCCGTCGACAGGTCGCGCGATGCATTGAGGAACACGAACAGCCAACCGGCAACGATCGACGGCATCAGCAGCGGAACCACGATGCGGCGCAGCATGCCAAGCGGCGTTGCCCCGCAGACGCCTGCCGATTCCTCCAGCTCCTTGTGAAGCTGCAGCGAACCGGTGAAGGTGTAGCGCATGCCGAACGGCAGATAGTGAACGACGAAGGCGATGACGACGATGGTCAGCGTCGAATAAAGCGGGATCGGCGAACGCAGCGCCAGATCCATCATCGCGACGCTGAGCACGATTGAGGGGATCAGCATCGGCAGCGCGATCATCTGGTCGAGCGCCGTGTGATAGACACGGCGCCTCGCCACCAGCCAGCCGCAGATCACCATCAGCAGCATCGTGACCGTGGCAGCCGACGCCGACACGATCAGCGTGTTGGTGACCAGTTCCAGATAACGGTCGTCGGTCAGCACCAAGGCGAAGTTGTCGCTCGTCAGCGACGAAAACGCCGACCAGCGCACCGGGCGAATGAAGGGCGTGACGGCGACCCAGAGCAGCATCAGCAGCGGCAGCACCAGCACGATCAGCACGTTGAGCAGGACGATGCCGCCACACACCCAGCGCGCCCAGCCCAGGGCCAGCGGCCGCGGCTTGTAGCCCTTGCCGGTCACCGTCGCGAAGCGCGACGCGTTCATGGCGAGGCGACTGTAGAGATAGAGCAGCCCGGCGACGACAATGGTCAAGGCGACGGAGAAGGCGCTGGCGTAGCCGATCTGCGGCGGAACGGTGCGGATGCTGTCATAGATGTCGGTCGTCAGCAGCTTGATGCCGGCACCGGTGCCGACCAGCTTCGGGATGTCGAACGCCTGCAGTGACCGAATGAAGATGAACAGCGCTGCCGCGAAGGCTGCCGGTGCGGCCAGCGGGATGGAGACCCTGCGCATCATCTCGAAGACATTGGCGCCGCTCATGCGGGCTGCCTCCTCGAGCTCGGCATTGGCCATGCGGAAACTTGCGGCAAAAAGCAGGAAGGTCAGCGGAATCCAGCCAAACCCTTCGATGATGACCATGCCGGCCATTGAATTGACGTTGAACAGCAGACCACTGCCACCGGCCAGCCTGTAGAGGTCGTTCAAGGGCCCGGTCGGTCCGAGGAAGAACAGCCATGCCGGCACGTAGATGACGCCTGGAATGCTCAGCGATACGACCGTCATCAGATAGGCGAGATCGCGAAACGGCGCATTGGTGCGCTCGACGATCCAGGCCAGAGAACCACCCATGAGGATGGCCAGCACGGTCGACAGCAAGGCGAAGACAACGGAATTGATCGTGCTCTGCAGAAAATGCCCGTTGGCCGCGAGGCGTGCGAAATTCTCCAGCGTGAAGGCGCCGGACGAACCATCGGGCATGATCTCGAACAGGCTGTTGCGCACCAGCGCGACGAAAGGCGGTAGGACGAGACAGCCGACAATGACCACCATCACGAGCGACAGCAGCCAGAGCGGATCGCGGTAACGCCGCCCGGCCCCGGAAATCCGGGGCCGAGCGTCCTGGGAGGAACCATCAATGATGGCCGTCATTTGAACAGCTCGTCATAGATCTTGAGCCAGGTCTTGAGTGGCTCGGCTTCCTGCGAGGCAACCTCAGGCGACAGCAAGGTGAACTTGAAGTTGCCGGTCTTGGGGCTGATCGCGGGGATCTTGGCCTGCACGTTCGGATGGCCGGGCGGGTAGTTGGCTTCGCGGATGATCTGCGCGCCGTCCTCGGAGAACAGATATTCGAGGAAGAGCTTGGCGGCATTCGGATGCGGTGCGTTCTTGACGATGGCGATGGCACCGAGATTGGCAACCAGGGGTTCCATCTTCACCCAGCCGATCGGCGCACCCTTCGCCTTGCTGATCTCCGCGTGATGGTTGTAGGTCATCACACCGATCTCGTACTGGCCGGAGATCACCTTGTCGATAGCGACGCGCTGGCTGCCCGGGTCACGGGCGATCTGCTGCTGGGAAAGCTTGCGCAGATAGTCCATGCCCTTCTCTTCGCCCATCGTCTGCAGAATGTTGCCGATGAAACCGGGAGGGCCTGAAACGCCGCGCGTATCGGTCCAGACCATCTTGCCCTTCCATTTCGGGTCGAGCAGATCCTCGTAAGTCTTCGGCGCCTGGTCGGCGGGAACCAGATCGGTGTTGTAGGTGGTGGTCAGGAACAGCGTGTAGATGCCCGAATAGAGCTTCGACGCCGGCTTGAACATCGGGTCGTAATCGGCAAGCGCCAGCGGCTGGTACGGCTCGATCAGGTTGGCGGCGCTGAGCGGAGCGATCGCGGTGCCAGGCGTATCAAAGAGATCGGCTTCCATCTTACCGACACGCGCCTGGCTGGTCAGCTTCAGCACGGTATCGGCATCTCCGGTCGTGGCATACTTGACCTCGATGCCGTATTTCTTCTGGAAGCCCTCAGCCAGCGGGCGCACGACCTGCGGAACGATCAGGCCCGTGTACCAGACCATCTGGCCTTCGGCCTTGGCGGCATCGATGAGTTCCTGTGACGGATCGGCAAAAGCCGAAGCACCTGCCAGCGACAGCGCCAGCGTGGCTCCGGCCAGCCTCAAAAGAGTGCGGCGGGTATTGTTCAAAGAGTCCTCCCTTGTGTGGCCGGCTTGTTGGCAAGCCGTGTGGCTTGGTTGCTGCCAAGTCTCACTGATGGTGCATGTTGCTTGCCGGGCCCCTCAATCGTCAAACGACTAAAAAGACCCCATCCGTGAGGAATCCTCAACCGGAAGCCAAGCCCGACGATGCCGATACCCCTGCCGATCCTGAAGAGCCAGGCACGAAACCGATGCCATTCAGAAACGTCGCGATCGTTGCCGCGACGAGGTGGGGCGTCTCGATCGCCATCACATGGCCCGTGTCCAGAACAAGCGATTGCGCTTTTGGAATCCGGGCCGCGATTTCCGCGACATGAGCCGGCGGCCGAAAGCTATCGCGCGATCCCGCTGCCACCAGTGTCGGACAGGGCAGGCCCGCAAGATCGGCCGCAAGATCGAGGCCGATCAGCATGCGCCATGTCGCAGCAGAACTTGCCGGATCGGGCAGCGGCGCGCCATTGCTCGCCTGCGCCGGCGTCCCCTCCCGCGCGCTTTTCTCCAGCAGTTCGATCTTCTCGATCGTTGCGGCATAGTTGCCTGGAATAAGGCCGGTCGAGGGGGCAAGAAGCGCGAGTGCCGCCACGCGCGCCGGCCATTTTGCGGCAAACCGTATCGCCACCGACGCGCCGAGCGCCGCGCCGACAACAACGACCGGTCCAGCGATTTCCAGCCTGTCGAGAATGCCGGCAAGGTCGGCAGCCGGGGTATCCAGGCTCAACGATCCGGCGATGCGGTCAGACTGGCCGGCACCGCGCTGATCATAGCGAAGAACGCTCCAGCGCTCGCCGAGGTCCGCCACGATCCCGTCAAAACTCTCAAGCCGGCCACCCATTTCGTGCACCAGGACGAGCGTACCGACATCGCGCCGCCGATGCTCGTAACGGAAGCGTGCACCATTGGCCTCAATCCACTGCGTCCCCATCCCTGCTCCTCCTGCAACCGGTCTTTGCGACAGGGCACGGCATGCTGTTCATATCGTCAACCGATAGAAACTGACCAACCGTTGAGTTCTTCTAGGCCAGCGCCGCTTTGCTATGGGCGCCACCACTTGGATGAGAATAGCTCAACAAACGTTACGCTTAAGTCGGTTGACGGACCAAGGCCCATCCAAGAACTGTGGCAGCAGTTGTCCGCCCCTTGGGCAACATGAACGACAGTGCAGAAAAGCAGAATGCGGCGGTGTGCGAATGCCGCGGGCGTGGAGGCGTGATGAGACTTGCCGGCATGGCTGCCAAGACAGCTTCGGTGATCGGTATTGGCCAAACGGACTGGCCCGCGGATCACGCCCGGGTCAGAGCAGGCCAGAAACCGCATGATTCTTATGGCTACGCAGCCGAGGCATTTGTCGCTGCTCTTGCGGATGCCGGCATCTCCCGGACGGATGTCGATGGTCTGATCGTCGGGCCGACGGTTGCCTATGAGCGCGTTGGCGAACTGCTGGGGCTAGATGTCCGCTGGGGCGGTCAGGCCGACGCGATGCTTGCCGTCTTCGAAGCCTGCATGGCCATCCACGCCGGCCAGGCCGAAGTCGTCGCCCTCGTCTACGGCAATGACCAGCGTTCGGCCGCGGTGAACTATGGCGGCGCCGATGCACAGGGTGGTTCGGCCTTCCTGTCCTACATCTACCACGCCCCATGGGGCTTCACCTCGCAAGGTGCGCTCTATGCCTTGATGGCGCGGCGCTACATGCAGGAGCGAGGCATGAGCGAAGCGGAACTCGCCGAAGTTGCCGTCGCGCAGAGACTGGCCGCGTCACGCAATCCGCAGGCGCTGATGCGCAAGCCGATCACAGTCGAGGACTATCTCGCCTCGCCCTACATCTGCGAGCCGCTGCACCTGTTCGACTATTGCCTGATCAATGATGGCGGCGTCGCCCTGATCATCGCCGAAGCGGGCAAGGCCAGGCGCATCGGCCGGGCCCCCGTGCCGATCCATGGCATCGGGCGGCACGATCTCAACACCGGCGCCACCAGCCTCGAGCCTCGCCTGACCGACTTCTACCAACCGGCGCAGCAGGCCGTCGGCGAGCAGGTCTTTTCGATGGCCTCGCTTGGCCCCTCGGACATGGATGCACTGCAGATCTACGACAGCTTTTCGCTGCACATCCCATTGGCGCTGGAAGGCTACGGCTATTGCCGGACCGGAGAAGCCGGCAAGTTCATGAGCGAGCATGGCATTTCGCTTGCCAAGGGCCTGCCGGTGAACACCGGCGGTGGACATCTGTCGGAAAGCTACATGCAGGGCTGGAACCACCAGCTCGAGGCGGTGCGGCAACTGCGCGGCGAAGCCGGCGAGCGCCAAGTGCCCGACTGTCGCCATGTCCACTACAGCTCCGACGTTGCCGGCAAGGCCGTCTCGATCATCTACGGACACTGAGCCATGGCAAACTCCCAACGCGTCCTGTCGCTTTACGACCTGCCCCTGTGGGACAGCATGGAACGCCAGAAAATGGCGTTGCCGAGATGTGCACATTGCGAGCGCTTCCGCTATCCGCCGGGACCAATCTGCGGCGAATGCAATTCGATGGACTACGAATGGGCCGAAATCTCCGGCGAAGGCACCATCCTGTCATGGGTGGTCTTTCACCGGCAGTATTTCGAGGACTACCCGCAACCCTACAATGTCATTGCCGTGCGGCTGGCCGAGGGGCCGATCGTCGTTTCCAATCTTGTTGGCGAGGAACCACAAGGGAGCTGGATCGGCAGGCCGGTATCGATAACTTACCGGCGTCATCTCGACAGAACCCAGCATGCTTTCAAGCTGAAAGCCGCCGACACCAGCAGCTGAACCGAGGATAAGATGCGCGAAAACGAAGTACTCGTCGTAACCAAGCACGGCCGGATGCCGACTTTCACGGTCCGCCCGGATGGCGGCGGCCCCTACCCCGTCGTCATTCTCTACATGGATGCCCCCGGCATTCGCGAGGAGCTGCGTGACATGGCGCGGCGCATCGCGGCCCAAGGCTACTACTGCGCCCTGCCTGATCTCTACTACCGGCTGGGAACGGTGCGTTTCGACCTGCCGCGCCGGGACGATCGCATGTCTGCCGTCGTCGGCGCGTGCCTGCGCAGCATCGACAACGACACGGTCAACGAGGACACCGCCGGCCTGTTCGGCTATCTCGACGGTGAAGCGGACGCCAAGAGCGACAGGGTTTCCTGCGTCGGATTCTGCATGAGCGGACGCTATGTCGTGTCGCTGTCGGCCTATTTCGGCGACCGTTTCGCATCGGCCGCGTCCCTCTATGGCGTCGGTCTTTTCACCGAAGACGACGGCTCCCCGCACAAGCTGATGTCGCAGGTGAGAGGCGAGCTCTATTTCGGCTTCGCCGAGACGGACACGGCGACGCCTCCGGAAACGATTGCCGCGATCGAACAGGCGATCAAGGCAACGGGCGGTAATCATGAAAGCCAAATTCACCCCAACAGCCGCCACGGCTACTGCTTCACCGCCGGACGCGCCTACCAGCCTCAGGCAGCGGAAGCGACCTGGGCAAAGATGTTCAAGCTGTGGGAACGCACACTGAAATGAAGCCTGCACGTCCCTATGAAGGGCTGACGGTCATCGAGGCCGTCAGCGGCCCGCCTGGCGGTGCGCTTCGGCTTGCGGCTGCGATGGCCGGGCGCATCTTCGCCGACCTCGGCGCGAAGGTGATCCAGGTCGAGGACCATGCCTCTGCCGACGAGGCGACATCCGCAATCCCGGAGGCTCTGCGGCGATTCCTTTCAGCGGGGAAATCGGTGGTCGATTGCAGCCTTGACGGTGCATTCCTGACCGGCATCCTGCGCAAGGCCGATGTTGCGATCCTCGACCCTCAGGTCCATGGCGCGATCCCCGCCGATGATCTGCCGAAGAAGATCGCACTGCTTTCGCTTTTCGGCGGCAGAAATGCCGAAACCGACATCACGGCAACCGAATTCACGGTCGCGGCACTGGGCGGCTTCCTGAACATGGTGGGCGACGCCGAGCGCCAGCCCTTGAAACTGGTCGGTCACCAGGAAGCCTATGCGCTCGCCCTTGCCGCCTTCTGTGGCCTCTCCGCTTCCCTCGCCAGGGAACCAGGCTCGGATAGTGCGGCGACGATACGCGCCAGCCTGCTGGACAGCGTCGTCTGGCTGAACTGGAAGGCCGTTCCGCTGGAACCGGATGCGCCAACGCCACCGGGGCGCGCCGGTGCGTCGGC
>WPCJ01158657.1_pt1 | contig 10337 bp, 9 predicted proteins | sample 5399831 | NCBI WGS metagenome assembly WPCJ01 (sample SAMN12869470, study PRJNA574797) | sludge metagenome | isolation source: wastewater treatment of pH10 | place: China:Beijing | collected 2019-05-20 | reverse complement strand
CGTCCAGCGGGGCCAGCGGCTCGTCCAGCAGCCACAGGGCGCGCGGGGCGGCGACCAGACGGGCCAGCGACAGCCGCCGCCTCTGCCCCGCCGACAGCTTGCGCGTCTCCAGATCCATCAGGGGCGCCAGCTTCAGCCGTTCGACGGCCGCGTCCATGGCGGCGGCCGATCCGCCCAGCCATTCGACCTGAAAGCCCAGTTCCTGCCGCGCCGTGCGCTGGGGCTTCAGACCCTCGTGATGGCCCAGCAGGTGAAGCGCCGAGCGCCGGGCCGTCTCGGCCTCCACCGCACCGTCGGCGTCATGAAAAACGACCGCGCCCGCATCGGGCCGGATGAAGCCCGCCACGGCGCGCAACAGGCTGGTCTTGCCCGCGCCGTTGGCCCCGGTCAGGGCCGCCGCCTCGCCCGCCGACAGGGCGAAGGACAGGTCGCTGAACAGCCGGCGTTCGCCGCGCGACAGGCTCAAGCCCTGAATGTCGAGACGGATCAGCACTTGCGAGTCTCTATCAATGTCCACGTCGAAGGTGTGGATACATGGACGGCCCTCGCGCGCGGGACTATATGCGCTAGCGCCGCAGCAGGCTTTCGCCGCGCGCGCCGGGGACCTGTGCGCCCCGACGTCCAGCGCGCGAAGGCGCAACCGAATTGTCGGGCGGCGTTTGTCAGAGGACTACTCTCCATGCCGTCGATTGACAGCCTCAAGACCCGCCAAGACCTCGCGGTCGGGCGCAAGAAATACGCCTATTACAGCCTTCCCGCCGCCGAGGAAGCCGGTCTGGCCGGGATTTCCCGCCTGCCGCGCTCGATGAAGGTGCTGCTGGAGAACCTGCTGCGCAACGAAGACGGCGTCTCCGTCACCGAGGACGACCTGAAGGCCGTCGCCGCCTGGATCGAGAACAAGGGCGCCGTCGAGCACGAGATCGCCTTCCGTCCGGCCCGCGTGCTGATGCAGGACTTCACCGGCGTTCCGGCCGTCGTCGACCTGGCCGCCATGCGCGACGCGATGGACAAGCTCGGCGCCGACGCCAAGAAGATCAACCCGCTGGTCCCGGTCGACCTGGTCATCGACCACTCGGTCATGGTCGACCACTTCGGCAACGCCCAGGCCTTCGGCCAGAACGTCGAGCGTGAGTATGAGCGCAACATCGAGCGCTACAACTTCCTGCGCTGGGGCTCGTCGGCCTTCAACAACTTCCGCGTCGTGCCCCCCGGCACCGGCATCTGCCACCAGGTGAACCTGGAGAACCTGGCCCAGACCGTCTGGACCGCCGACGAAGGCAAGAAGACCGTCGCCTATCCGGACACCGTGGTCGGCACCGACAGCCACACCACCATGATCAACGGCCTGGCCGTCCTGGGCTGGGGCGTCGGCGGCATCGAGGCCGAGGCCGCTATGCTGGGCCAGCCGATCCCGATGCTGATCCCCGAAGTCATCGGCTTCAAGCTGACCGGCAAGCTGCCGGAAGGCGCGACGGCCACCGACCTGGTGCTGACCGTCACCCAGATGCTGCGCAAGAAGGGCGTGGTCGGCAAGTTCGTGGAATTCTTCGGTCCCGCCATCGCCGGCATGACGATCGAGGACCAGGCCACCATCGCCAACATGGCCCCGGAATACGGCGCCACCTGCGGCTTCTTCCCGGTGTCGCAAGCCACCATCGACTATCTGACGGCCACCGGCCGCGAGAAGGCGCGCGTCGCCCTGGTCGAAGCCTACGCCAAGGCGCAAGGCCTGTGGATCGACGAGACCTCGGAAGACCCGATCTTCACCGACGTTCTGGAGCTGGACATCTCGACGGTCGTGCCGTCGCTGGCCGGTCCGAAGCGTCCGCAGGACCGCGTTGAACTGACCGTCGCCGCCCCGTCGTTCGAAGAAGCCCTGACCGGCGTCTTCGCCCGTCCGGCCGACGCCCCGCGCGCCGCCGTGGAAGGCGAGAGCTTCGACATCGGCGACGGCGATGTGGTGATCGCCGCCATCACCTCCTGCACCAACACCTCCAACCCGTCGGTCCTGATCGCCGCCGGTCTGGTGGCGCGCAAGGCCAACGCTCTGGGCCTGAAGCCCAAGCCCTGGGTCAAGACCTCGCTGGCCCCCGGCTCGCAGGTCGTCACCGACTATCTGACCGACGCCGGTCTGCAGAAGGATCTGGACGCCCTGGGCTTCAACCTGGTCGGCTACGGCTGCACCACCTGCATCGGCAACTCGGGTCCGCTGGATCCGGCCGTGTCCAAGGCCATCAACGACAACGCCCTGGTCGCCACCTCGGTGCTGTCGGGCAACCGCAACTTCGAAGGCCGGGTGAACCCGGACGTCCAGGCCAACTACCTGGCCTCGCCGCCGCTGGTAGTGGCCTACGCCCTGGCCGGTTCGATGCGCATCGACATCACCAAGGAGCCGATCGGCAAGGACAAGAAGGGCAATGACGTCTTCCTGAAGGACGTGTGGCCGACCTCGGAAGAGATCGCCGCCATCCAGAAGAAGTCGGTCACGCCCAAGATGTTCGCCAAGCGCTACGCCGACGTCTTCAAGGGCGACGAGCACTGGCAGGCGATCGCCGTCACCGGCGGTCAGACCTATGAGTGGGAAGACACCTCGACCTACGTCCAGAACCCGCCCTACTTCGAGGGCCTGACCATGGAGCCCGCTCCGGTCACGGACATCGTCGAAGCGCGCGTGCTGGGCATCTTCGGCGACTCGATCACCACCGACCACATCTCGCCGGCCGGTTCGATCAAGAAGGCCTCGCCCGCCGGTCAGTACCTGACCAACCACGGCGTCGACGCCCTGGACTTCAACAGCTACGGCGCCCGCCGCGGCAACCACGAAGTCATGATGCGCGGCACCTTCGCCAACATCCGCATCCGCAACAAGATCACCCCGGACATCGAGGGCGGCGTCACCAAGCACTTCCCCTCGGAAGAGACGATGTCGATCTACGATGCGGCCATGCGTTACCAGTCGGAAGGCCGTCCTCTGGTCGTCTTCGCCGGCAAGGAGTACGGCACCGGCTCATCGCGCGACTGGGCGGCCAAGGGCACCCGCCTGCTGGGCGTCCGCGCCGTCATCGCCGAGAGCTATGAGCGCATCCACCGCTCGAACCTGGTCGGCATGGGCGTCGTCCCGCTGCAGTTCAAGGAAGACGGCTGGCAGAAGCTGGGCCTGACGGGCGAAGAGATCGTCACCATCCGCGGCCTGACCGACGCCAACGTCGGCAAGCTGAAGCCCCGCCAGGATCTGTGGGTCGAGCTGTTCCGCCCGTCGGACGGCAAGATGGCCCGCTTCCCGGTCCGCTGCCGCATCGATAACCAGACGGAGCTGGACTACTTCAAGGCCGGCGGCGTCATGCCCTACGTCCTGCGCAACCTGGCGCGCGGCGACGAGAAGTAAGCGGTCTCAAGCCGCGCGAAAGCGCGTTAGAGCAACCAGAATGAAGGCCGGCGGAGCGATCCGCCGGCCTTTTTCTTGGACGCCGGAATGAGCGGGAAAGCGAAGCTCTTGCCGCATCGCCGTTTGACGCCCATATTATCGTCATATGACGAAAGCCGCCGCCATGACCGCCCTCGACCTCTACGCCTCGCCAGAGACCCTGCCCGCCAGCGACGCCGCGCGGATCGGCAAGCTGCTGGGCCTGAACGATAATGAGACGATGGACGACGTGGCCCTCGCCGAGCGGGTGTCGCAGGGGCTGAAGCCCGCCGCCGCCGCCGCCCTGGGCCAGGTGATCGGCATGCCCCGCGTGGTCGGCCAGATCATTCCCGAGGCGACGCTGCGGCGCGCCCGCACCAGCCGCAAGCCCCTGTCGCGCGAGATGAGCGAGCGCCTGTATGAGGTCGGCCGCGTGGTCGACGCCGTGGGCCGCGCCTATCGCGGCGACAGCGCCGCCGTGGTCCGCTTCCTGAACCGCCCGCATCAGCTGCTGAACGGCCGCACTCCCCTGGCCATGGCCCAGTCCAGCTCGGCGGGAGCCGAGGCGGTGATCAATCTGGTGCGCCGCGCCGACGCCGGCTTCGCGGTCTAGGTCCGGCATGCACCGTCGGCTGGACGACGCGCTCAAGGGATTCCGCATCGGCGACCCGCGCGGCGAATATCCCATCTGGAGCGACGGCGGCTCGCGCCGGGCTTCCGGCCGCTGGCACGAGGCGGGCCAGAGGGTGATCTACGCCGCCGAACACTATTCCACCGCCATGCTGGAGAAGCTGGTCCATTTCGGCGGCGAACTGCCGCTGGGCCAGCATCATGTGGAGATCCACATCCCGGCGGGCGTCTCCTATGAAGTGGTCAATCCGGACCTGGTCCCCGGCTGGGCCGAGCCGGGCGGGGCGGCCGCGCGCGCCTTCGGCCGCACCTGGCATGCGGAAGCCCGTTCGGCCCTGCTGATCACGCCCTCGGTCGTGGCGCGGATGGAGCGCAACTTCGTCTTCAACACCGCCCATCCCGACTTCGCCCGCATCAAGCCGGGGCTGGAGACGCCGGTCTGGTGGGACAGCCGCCTGTTCGGCTGACGCGGCTCAGTCCAGCTTCAGCGCCTCGGCCAGCAGACGCGCCTCAGCGGCGCGGCTGGACCCGGCGCGCCAGGCGACGACGATCTCGCGACGCGGGGCCTCCGCCGAGATCGGCCGGATCACCACGCCCGGATTGTCGGCCAGCCCCGCCTGAACCGCCATCTGCGGCAAGAAGCTGACCCCCAGCCCTGAGGACACCATCTGCACCAGGGTGTGCAAGGAAGTGGCGGCGAAGACGTCCTCGCCGCGCGGCGCCTCGATATTGACCGCCGCCAGCGCCTGGTCGCGCAGGCAGTGGCCGTCCTCGAGCAGGATCAGGTCTTCGGCCTTCAACATGCCGTCGGGAATCGGCCCGGCCCCCGCCAGCGGATGATCCACCGGGGCCGCGGCCATGATCTCGTCGTCGCCGATGCGGGCGTGGTCGATGCCGGAGGCCTCATAGGGCAGGGCGATGACGGCCGCGTCCAGATGGCCCGCCTTGAGTCCGGCGATCAGACGCGGCGTCAGATCTTCGCGCAGGAACAGGCGAAGGCCCGGATAAAGGGTCTTCAGCCCCGGCAGGGCGCGCGGCAGCAGGAAGGGCGCGACCGTCGGAATGACGCCCAGACGAAACCGGCCCGACAGCGGCTTGCCCGCATTCTGGGCCGCCTCGACCAGATCCTCGGCGCGCGCCAGCACGTCTTCGGCCCGGCGCACCGCTTCGGCGCCCACGGCCGTCAGGATCACCGCGCCGCGCGTGCGTTCGACCACCGCCGCGCCCAGCACCCGCTCCAGCTCCTGCACCCCTGACGACAGGGCGGGCTGGCTGACATGGGCGGCCTCGGCGGCGCGGCTGAACGAGCCGTGCTCGGCCAGGAGCTTCAGATATTGCAGCTGACGCAGGGTAGGCAGGACGGACATGGGTTCACACGGCTATGCGGTCAGAGCTGACATAGGGCGCATCTATCGTCAGGCCTGAACCAATCGAGCGGCCTTATATCACCTTCCGCCTCGATCATAATATAAATCTATTCCATCGAGCAAAATGATCGATTTGACTTAAGCTGCGCCAGGGGCCATCTCATGGCTTCGACGGTTCGCACTCCCCGCGATCCGGCGGTCCATTTTTCTGCATCTAGGAGAAGCGCGATGCTCGGCGTCGGTCAAAAACTGCCTGATTTCAAAATTATCGGCGTCAAGCCGGGCTTCAACAGCCACGAGGAAAACGGCGTCTCGGCGTTTGAAGCCGTCACGCAGGACAGCTTCGAAGGCAAGTGGAAGGTCATCTTCTTCTACCCGAAGGACTTCACCTTCGTCTGCCCGACCGAAATCGCCGCCTTCGCCAAGCTGGGCAAGGACTTCGCGGACCGCGACACCGTGGTCCTGGGCGGTTCGACCGACAACGAGTTCACCAAGCTGGCCTGGCGCCGTGACCACGCCGACCTGAACAAGCTGCCGATCTGGCAGTTCGCCGACAACGGCGGCAAGCTGGCCCGCGCCCTGGGCGTGCTGGACGAAGAAGAAGGCGTGGCCCTGCGCGCGACCTTCGTCGTCGACCCGCACAACGTCATCCAGCACGTCTACGTCACCAACCTGAACGTGGGCCGTTCGCCGGAAGACACGCTTCGCGTGGTCGATGCTCTTCAGACCGACGAGCTGTGCGCCTGCAACCGTCCGGTCGGCGGCGACACCCTGGCCGCGTAAGTACTGGCCCAAGGGTCGCAACGACCAGGCCCGGACCGCGTGAGTAGGGTCCGGGCCGCCCCTCGAAAGAGGCGGCGGCGGGCGACTGTCGCCGCCTTTTTCATGCCTGATGATTTTATTTGGGCGCTATGCTCGGCTCACAGAGCCTCGCGACTTAAGCGCCCATCACGAAATACGGCCCCAAAAGACGGCTCAAGAAGTAAGCGACCGCGTCGCGAACGATAGCCGCTCTTTGAAGCGTCGCTTCCTGAAAGGAACACGAAAATGTCCATCGACGCCCTGCGCGACCTGATCCCGGCCTATGGCAAGGACATCTCGCTGAACCTGTCCTCGCTCGCCAATGAGACCGTGCTGAACGACCAGCAGAAGTGGGGCAGCTTCCTGGCCTCGGCGCACGCCATCGGCGTCGGCCCCGTGGTCAAGCTGATCGAGGCCCAGGCCGCGACGGTCCTGTCGCCCGAAGCGATGAACGCCGCCAAGGCCGCCGCCGCCATCATGGGCATGAACAACATCTACTACCGCTCGCTGCACCTGATGAAGAACCAGGAGTACACGACGCTGCCGGCCAAGCTGCGGATGAACGTCATCGCCAATCCGGGCGTCGACAAGCTGGACTTCGAGCTATGGTCGACCGCCGTCTCGGCCATCAACGGCTGCGGCGCCTGCCTTGACGCCCACGAGGGCGAGCTGCGCAAACACGCCGTGCCGAACGTCCAGATCCAGGCCGCTCTGCGCATCGGCGCCGTGGTCCACGCCGCCAGCCGCATCGTCGCCTCGGAGACGGCGCTGACCGCCTGATCTCAAGCGAGCTCCAAGACAGGAAAAGGCGCGGATCGCTCCGCGCCTTTTTCTTTGTCCGCTGGCTCGCGACGCCTTCAGCCGTCGTTGTCGGCGTCGTCTTCGACCAGCTCGCGCATCAGATCGACCACCAGCTTCTGCTGGCGCGACGACAGGCGCGGCGCCAGACGGCCGATCTCTATGGTCTGACGAGTGGCGGGAAAGTCGTGCACGAAGGGCTCCGCCTCGCCCTCGGCCATACCCGGCTGGACCGCGCCGGTCAGCCCCTCGAAGAAATAGCCGATGTCGACGCGAAAGAAGCGGGCGATGTCCCACAGCTTGGACGCCGAGATCCGATTGGCGCCCTTCTCGTATTTCTGCACCTGCTGGAAGGTGACTCCCAGCGCCTGGCCCAGATCGGTCTGATTATAGCCCAGGGCGATGCGCTTCTCGCAGACGCGCCGTCCCACATGCCGATCCACCAGATGGGGACCATCCGCCCCGGAACCCCTGACCATGTCCTGCCCTCTTCCCTATTTTTCTTGTCGACATGCCGCCGCCCACGGCCTCTGTCATGCGTTTTCGCGTCTCAGGGGCGCAGTCGCCCCTCACGATATGGTTAACGCGCCGGTCTCCCAATTCCGGCGCGGCCCCGCCCCGCGATCAGCATTATAATCAGCAAGACGGCGAACCCCATATCGCCCCACCGGCCGTAGGGCGTCGGCGGCGCCGCCTGCGGCAGACGCACGTCGATGATCCCCGCCTGACCGGGGTCCAGCCGCTTGCCCTCCACGATCCGTCCCCAGGGGTCGATCATGGCCGAGACGCCCGTCGGCGTGGCCCGCGCCACCGGCAGACCGGTCTCCAGCGCTCGATAGGAAGCCAGGTTCAGATGCTGGCGCGGACCCGACGTCTTGCCGAACCAGGCGTCGTTGGAGACGTTGACGATCCACGCCGGGCGCGTCGCCGCCGTCGCTGGCGTAAAACCGGGATAGAGGGCCTCGTAGCAGATCAGCGGCTGCACCGGCGGGGCGTTGACCAGGCTAATCGGCGCGGGCGTCGGTCCGGCCGTGAAATCGGCGGGGACGTGGACCAGGCTGCGCACCCCGATCTTGCTCATCAACGCGCCCATCGGCAGGTATTCGCCGAACGGCACCAGCCTGTGCTTGTCGTAGATCGGGCCGATGCGCAGGCCCATCGCCCCTTCGTCATGCAGGGCGAACAGGCTGTTGTAATAGCGGGCGCCGGTCTCGGCGCTGGGATCCGGCTCGCCCCGGCTCAGGCCCGCCAGCAGCGTCTGGCCTGTCTGCAACGCAGCGGCCACGGCATAGGCGTCATTGGTGGCGAACAGATCATTGGCCGTGGTCGGCAGGGCGCCCTCGGGCCAGATCACCACGTCGGGCAGGGCGGCGGCGGGCTGGGCGGTCAACTCCAGATAACGACCCAGGATGGCGTGATAGGCCTCGGGGCTCCACTTGTAGTCCTGGGCGATGTCGGCCTGGACCAGGCGCACCAGGGTCGGCGTCTGCACCACCTGCGCCGATGACAGGCGTACGGCGCCGAAAACGAACAAGCCGATCAGGGTCAACGCGCCCAGCCCCGCCGCGATCAGGCGCGGCCGTCGCGGCCCCGCATCCGCCAGAGGCGCCAAGGCGCTGACCGCCGCCACCGTGATCAAACCCAGCCCATAGACCCCGCCGATCGAGGCGAACTGCGACATGGCCGATCCGGCCGCCCAGCCGGCGCCCGCCGGGTTCCACGGAAAGCCCGTCAACACATGGCCGCGCGTCCACTCCAGCAGGGCGAACAGGGCCGCGAACAGCAGGATGCGCCGCACGCCTGCCGGGCTGAAGCGGCGATAGGCCATGGTCGCCAGCCCCCAGAACAGCCCCATGCCCGCCGGCAGCAGGCTGGCTGCAAACGGCGCCATCCAGGCCTGAGCCGGATTGACCAGAAAGGCCTCGGCCACCCACCAGCAGCCGATGAAGAAATAGGCGAAGCCCGCCAGCCAGCCGACCCAGAAACCGCCCTTCATCCCGCCTGAACGATCCGCCAGCAGCAACAGCAGCGGATAGCCCAGCAGCCCCGGCAGGAAACCGAACGGCGGATGGACCAGGGCGGCGCCCGCCCCGGCCAGCAGCGCCAGAGCGATCCGACCCCAGCGGTTGTTCAGAAGGCCCGCGAACCGGGCGGCGAGCGCCCCGCTCACGCGGCGCCCTCATGCTCGACAGCATAAGGATCGGAAACGCCCAGTTCGGCCAGAATCTCGCGCTCCTCGGCCTCCATCTCCTCGGCCTCGGCGTCGTCCTCGTGATCGCGGCCCAGCAGGTGCAGCACGCCGTGGACGACCAGATGGCTCAGATGATCCGACAGGGTCTTGCCCTGCGTTTCAGCCTCAGCCGCGCAATAGGCGTAGCCCAGCACCACATCGCCCAGATGCGGAAAGGCGCTTTCCGCAGCAGGGAAGGACAGGACGTTCGTCGGCCGGTCCTTGTCGCGGAAACGCTGGTTCAAATCCTGCACCGCCTCATCGGCGGCCAACAGCACCACCACATCGCCCTCGACCGTGCCCAGGGCCGCGCGAGCGGCGCGCTCGACGACCGCCGCCGCCTCGGGCAGGGCCACAGTCCAGTCGTCGCTGTCGATCTCGACCTCGATCATCAGGCGTCGTCCTCAAGGTCGGGGAAGGGGCGGCTGCGCGCCGCATCGGAGTCATAGGCCCGCACGATGCGCTCGACCATGGCGTGGCGCACCACGTCCTCGGACTTGAACTGTTGGACGCCGACGCCCTCCACATCCTTCAGAATGCGCAGGGCGTGGGCCAGGCCGGAATCGCGCGGGTTCAGCAGGTCGACCTGCGACGGGTCGCCCGTCACCACCATGCGCGCGCCCTCGCCCAGACGGGTCAGCACCATCTTCATCTGCATGCGCGAGGTGTTCTGCGCCTCATCGACGATGATGAAGGCGTGGCTGAGCGTGCGGCCGCGCATGAAGGCGATGGGAGCGGCTTCGATCTCGCCCTTCTCGCGGCGACGGCGCACGTCGTCGACGCCCAGGATGTCGTTCAGCGACTCCCAGATCGGCGCCAGATAGGGGTCGACCTTCTCGTTCAGATCGCCCGGCAGGAAGCCCAGCTTCTCGCCCGCCTCGACCGCCGGGCGGGTGATGACCAGCCGGTCCACCTGCCCCCGCTTCAGCAGGGAGGCGCCGTAGGCCGCCGCCAAAAAGGTCTTGCCCGTGCCCGCCGGGCCGACGCCGAAGGTCAGTTCGCAACGGCCCAGCATCTCCAGATAGCGCGCCTGAGACGCCGTCTTGGGGGCGATGGCGCCGCGACGGCCGACGGGCAGGGCGGCGCCTTCGGGCACGCTGCGTCCCCC
>WPCJ01374465.1_pt1 | contig 10340 bp, 8 predicted proteins | sample 5399831 | NCBI WGS metagenome assembly WPCJ01 (sample SAMN12869470, study PRJNA574797) | sludge metagenome | isolation source: wastewater treatment of pH10 | place: China:Beijing | collected 2019-05-20 | reverse complement strand
GGCGGCGTCGCCTCGCACCCGGTCGAACCCGACGCCCTGCCCCGTGAGCTGCCGGCCGTGGGCGACCTCGTCGAGCTCGAGATCACACTCGGTCCCCGCGACGACTGGTTCACGGCCGGAGCGCTCGCGACCCTCACCGCTCAGGAGTGGACGGTGACGCCGCGCTCCGATCGGGTCGGCATCCGGCTCCACGGCGAGGTGCCCCTGGAACGCGCACGCGGCGGGGAGCTGCCGAGCGAGGGCGCCGTCACCGGTGCGATCCAGGTGCCGCCCGACGGGCAGCCGGTGCTGTTCCTCCCCGACCACCCCCTCACCGGGGGATACCCGATCATCGGTGCACTCACGGACCGCAGCCTCGACCTCGCAGGTCAGCTGCCACCGGGCGTGCGCCTTCGCTTCATCGTCAAGGAGACCTCATGACCGCCGCGCCGACCACGCAGAGGGTCCTGATCGCCAATCGCGGAGAGATCGCCGTGCGCGTCATCCGTGCCTGTGCCGAAGCCGGCTACGCATCGATCGCGGTGTACGCCGACCAAGACGTCGACGCCCTGCACGTGCGCCTCGCCGACGAGGCCGTGGGTCTCGTCGGCATTACGGCCGCCGACACCTACCTCTCCATCGACGCGCTGCTCGCCGCCGCACGGCAGTCGGGGGCGACCGCCGTGCATCCCGGATACGGATTCCTGTCGGAGAGCGCCGCGTTCGCGCGAGCGGTGGAAGAGGCCGGGCTGGTCTGGATCGGTCCGACGCCCGCGAGCATCGACGCGCTCGGAGACAAGATGACCGCGCGTCGCATCGCTCAGCAGGTCGGTGCCCCTCTGGCGGCCGGAACCGATGAGCCGTTGGCCGGCGCGGAGGAGGCGGTGGCTTTCGCGGAGGAACACGGTCTCCCGATCGCGATCAAGGCAGCCTTCGGCGGCGGCGGGCGCGGACTCAAGGTCGTGCGCGAGCTGTCCGCGGTGGCGGAGGCGTTCGATGCGGCCACCCGCGAGGCCATCGCGGCGTTCGGTCGAGGCGAGTGCTTCGTGGAGCGGTTCCTGGAGAGCCCGCGTCATATCGAGGTCCAGGTGCTCGGCGACGGACGCGGCGGTGTCGTCATCGTCGGCGATCGTGACTGCTCGATGCAGCGTCGCAACCAGAAGCTCATCGAGGAGGCCCCCGCGCCCGGACTGTCCGTCGCACAGCGGACCCGGTTCCACGACGCCGCACGCTCGATCTGCGCCGAGGTCTCCTACCGCGGGGCCGGCACGGTGGAGTTCCTGCTCGCCGCAGACGGCACCATCTCCTTCCTCGAGGTGAACACCCGGCTCCAGGTGGAGCATCCGGTCACCGAAGCGGTCGCCGGGGTCGATCTGGTGCGCGAGCAGTTCCGGATCGCGTTCGGGGAAGGTCCGTCCTTCACCGAGACGCCCGACCCCGTCGGCCATGCGTTCGAGTTCCGGATCAATGCCGAGGACCCCGGTCGCGGATTCCTGCCCAGCCCCGGCCGCGTCGAGCGGTTGCGGATCCCCGGTGGTCCCGGCGTGCGGTGGGACAGCGGCATCGATGAGGGCGACGTCGTCCAGCCGGCCTTCGACTCGATGATCGCCAAGCTCATCGTGCACGCGGAGTCGCGCGACGCGGCCATCGTGCGGGCGCGCCGGGCACTGCGTGAGCTCGTGGTGGAGGGTCCGGCGACGGTCATCCCGTTCGACCTGCTCGCCCTCGACGATGCGGTGTTCGCCACCGAGACCTTCGCGGTGCACACGCAGTGGATCGAGAGCGCGCTGCTGCCGAAGCTGGAGATGCAGCCCCGCCCGTCAGCGCTGCCAGACGCCGTGCTGCAGCGCTTCCCGGTCGAGATCGACGGACGGCGGGTGATGCTCGGGCTCCCGGCGGCTCTGCTCGCAGGACTCGGGCCGTCGACGGGCGCTGCCGTGCCCACGCCCGCCGCCGATCCGACCGAACTGTGCTCCCCCGTGCCGGGCACGCTCGTGCGCTGGCTCGTCGAGGAGGGCGCGGAGGTCGCACAGGGCGATCCGGTCGCCGTCATCGACGCCATGAAGATGGAGACGACGGTCGAAGCCCATCGCGCCGGCACGCTTTCACACCGCGTTGCGCTCTCCGCGACGGTCTCGGCCGACGGCGTGCTCGCGGTCATCGACTGAGTCGCGTTCGCAACTCCGCAGAAACGTAGCCGTTCCGGGCCGAACCGGCCGCATGAAGCGGGATTCGGGCTACTTCTGCGGAGTTGTGAACCGAACCCGCGGACGAACCCGCGGGGGAGCCGGTTACTCGGGGTCGCCGCCGAGCGGGCCGACGGCTGCGAGCGGACGGGGGTCGTCGGCACCGGTCTTGCGCAGGCGGGCGATCAGGTTCCCCAGGTGGTAGATCAGGATCGCCGCGACCGTGGCGATGACGATTCCGCCGAGTTCGAAGCCGGAGGCCTCGTCATTGATCATGAATCCGCCGACGGCCATGATCAGCGCGACGGCGGCCGTGTACTGGTTGACGGGCCGGGAGAAGTCGACGCGGTTGTCGACCCAGATCTTGATGCCGATCACCCCGATGAGGCCGTACAGTGCGGTGGTCACGCCACCGAGCACTCCGGCGGGCACGGAGTTGATGACCTCACCGAACTTGGGCGAGAGGCTGAGCAGGATCGCGGCGGCTCCGGCCACCCAGTACGCGGCGGTGGAGTAGACACGGGTGGAGGCCATCACACCGATGTTCTCCCCGTAGGTCGTGGTTCCCGATCCGCCGAAGAAGCCGGCCAGGGTGGTCGAGACACCGTCGGCGATCAGGGCCTTGCCGGTCTGCTGGTTCACGCTCGCATCACCGGTCATGGTCGCGACGCCGCGCACGTGGCCGACGTTCTCCGCGATCAGCACCAGGACGACGGGGAGGAACATCGCCAACGCCGTCAGCGTGCCGGGCTCGGTGAAGTTCGGGAAGGTGAAGGTGGGCAGCCCGATCCAGTCCGCCTTCTCGACGGCTGTGAAGTCCAGTTCCCCGCGGAAACCCGCGAAGATGTAGCCCGCGATCACGCCGAGGAAGATCGAGATGCGTCCGAGGAAACCGCGGAAGACGACGGCGAAGAGGATCGTGATCGCGAGGGTGAAGGTCGCGGTCACGGGCGCTGCGGCGTAGTTGTTGTGCGCTGCGCCGGCGAGGTTGAATCCGATGAGGGCGACGATGGTCCCCGCCAGGACCGGCGGCAAGAAGCGATCGACCCACTTCACGCCGACCGTGTGCACAACGACGCCGATGATCGCCAGGAGTACGCCGACCGCCACGATGCCGGCCAGGGCGGTGCCCATGTTCGCGGAGGCGGTCGCGGCCGTGACCGGTGCGATGAAGGCGAAGGAAGAGCCGAGGTAGCTGGGCAGCTTGTTGCGGGTGATCAGTAGGAACAGGATCGTGCCGACACCGCTGAACAGCAGGGTGGTGGCGACCGGGAAGCCGGTGATGATCGGCACCAGGAACGTGGCGCCGAACATCGCGACAACATGCTGGAGTCCGATCGCGATCGTCGCCGGCCAGTTCAGGCGCTCATCGGGACGGACGACGGCGTCGGGTTCGACCGTGCGGCCGTTTCCGTGCAGCTTCCACAGGGCCATGCGGGCTCCTCAGAGGTTCGGGGGATGGCAGGAGTGCTGGAGCAACACTATCGATCCCTGAGGGTTCCCTGATTGCGGACGCCCCTCTCCGCCGGTCAGCGTGCAGGTTCAGATGCAGGTGTGCACGACGGAAGCAGGAGCGGCTCGCGGCCGATCGTCATGCATCCGTCGGATAGTCATGCATCCGAGCCGCACACGCGGGCGTGCGAACCGCGCACAGCGGGACGGGTCAGGCTCCGAGACGCTCGATCAGCTCGCGGTAGCGGTCGGCGGTGCGTGCGACCACATCGTCCGGAAGCAGCGGCGGCTCGCCCTGCTGGTCCCAGTTCGCCGCCAGCCAGTCGCGCACGATCTGCTTGTCGAAGCTCGCCATCCGTGCGCTCGGGATGCTGCCGGTGCGCCAGGCCTCGGCGTCCCAGTACCGCGACGAATCGCTCGTGAGCACCTCGTCGGCCAGGCGCAGAGTGCCGTCGGCATCCGTCCCGAACTCGAACTTGGTGTCGGCGAGGATCAGGCCCTTCTCCTCGGCGATGGCGGCCGCAGCCGTGTAGATCGCGAGGGAGGTGTCGCGCAGTTCGGCCGCACGGTCGGCGCCGACCAGCTCGACGGCTCGGTCGAACGTGATGTTCTCGTCGTGCTCGCCCATCGGCGCCTTGTAGGCGGGGGTGAACAGGGGCTCCGGCAGCCGGTCGCCGTTCTGCAGGCCCGCGGGCAGCGGGATGCCGCACACGGTGCCGCTCTCCTGGTACTCGGCCCAGCCCGACCCCGTGATGTAGCCGCGCACGACGCACTCGATCGGCAGCATCTCGAGCGACTGTGCGAGCATGGCGCGATCGGCGACGGCCTCGGGCAGCTCACCCGCGGCGATGTGGTTGGGGAAGTCGGAGAGCTGGGCGAACCACCAGCGGCTCAGACGTGTCAGCAGGGCACCCTTGTCGGTGATGCCGGGAGAGAGCACGAAGTCGAAGGCGCTCACGCGGTCGGAGGCGACGACGAGGATGCGGGTGTCCGCCGGGTCTTCCGAGGCGTACAGGTCGCGGACCTTGCCCGAGTAGATGTGCCGCCAGCCGGGGATGCTCTGTGCCGTGCCTTCTGAAGGAGTGCTCACCCGCTCATTATCCCGGTTCCCTCGGGCGGGTCCCACCGAGACCCCCGTTTGGCGCCGAGACCCCGCCGTACCGCCGTAACTGCGACGGGGTGTCGGCGCCAGGACGGGGTGTCGGCGACAGGACGGGGTCTCGCCGCGGTCGAAATGGGCGTATAGTCCACATGGACTATTTGAGGGGGCGCATGAAGAAGGATGCCGTCGATCGCCTCACCCCGATGGGGGTGATGGTGCTCGCGCTGCTGCGCGAGGGCGACATGCACCCCTACGAGATGGTGCGCCTCATGCGGGCCCGCCACGACGACCGGCTCCTCACGATCACGAACGGGACGCTGTACCACACGGTCTCCCGGCTGCATCGTGCAGGGTTGATCGAAGAACTCGGCATCGACCGCGAGGGCAACCGTCCGGAGCGCACGACCTACTCCCTGACGGATGCCGGACGCGAAGCGGTCGTCACGTGGGTGCAGCGCGAGCTGCCCCGCATCGACCGCCCCGCCGAGTTCCGGATCGCGCTCGCCGAGGCACACAACCTCGAGCGTCCGGAGGTCATCGAGCTTCTGGGCGCGCACCGGGTCGCCCTGGTCGACGACCACATCCGACATCGCGACGGCCTGGCGAAGGCCAGGAATCACGCGGTTCCCGAACAGGTCCTCGTCGAGATCGAGCGCCAGGAAGCGCTGCTGGCGGCGGAGCTCCGCTGGCTCGACTCCCTTCTCGAACGCCTCGAGGCCGACGCCCTGCCGTGGGGTCCCACGGCATTCCAGAACTCAGACCGCTACCGCGCTCAGCGAAAGGCTGCACAGCAATGACTGATACTCCTCGTGCCGGAGACCGCCCACCGGTGTCCGCGCCCTCGTCCTCCGGCCCGTCGACCGGCACCTACTCCCTCGGGCACAAGCCCACGAGTCCCTGGCCCGCGCTCTGGGCGCTCGTCATCGGCTTCTTCATGATCCTGGTCGACACCACGATCGTGTCGGTCGCGAACCCGGCCATCAAGGCGGCGCTCGACCCGAACACGAACAACCTCGACAACGTGGTGTGGGTCACGAGCGCCTACCTGCTCGCCTACGCCGTGCCGCTGCTGATCACCGGACGCCTCGGCGACCGCTTCGGCCCGAAGAACATCTACCTGATCGGTCTCGCGATCTTCACGCTCGCCTCGCTCTGGTGCGGACTCTCCACCACACTCGAGGGGCTCATCGTCGCCCGCGCGGTGCAGGGTCTCGGGGCGGCGTTCATGACCCCGCAGACGATGGCCGTGATCACCCGGACGTTCCCGCCGGAGCGCCGCGGTGCCGCGATGGGACTTTGGGGCGCGACCGCCGGTGTCGCCACCCTGGTCGGCCCGCTCGTCGGAGGCCTGCTGGTCGACGGCTTCGGTTGGGAGTGGATCTTCTTCGTGAACATCCCCGTCGGCATCGTCGCGTTCGTGCTCGCCTGGCGCCTGGTCCCGAAGCTCGCGACGCACCCGCACCGCTTCGACATCGTGGGCGTGGTGCTGAGCGCCGTGGCCCTCTTCCTCCTCGTGTTCGGGCTCCAGGAGGGCGAGAAGTACGACTGGGGCGTCATCTGGGGCCCCATCTCGGTGTGGAGCCTGATCATCGCCGGGCTGGTGGTCCTCGGTCTCTTCATCCTGCAGCAGGCCAAGACCCGGAGTGAGCCGCTGGTCCCGCTCGAGCTGTTCCGCGACCGCAACTTCTCGGGGGCGAACGTCGCGATCGCGGCGGTCGGCTTCACGGTGACGAGCATGTCGCTGCCGATGATGTTCTTCCTGCAGACGGCGCGCGGGCTCACGCCCACCGAAGCGGCGCTGCTCCTGATCCCGATGGCCGTGCTCTCGGGTGTGCTCGCTCCGGCCGCGGGCAAGCTGCTCGACCGGGTCGATCCGCGCATCATCCTCATCCCGGGGTTGCTCTGCGTGGCCGGCGCGCTGGTCTGGTACTCGGCCCTGATCAACATGGACACCCCGATCTGGATGTTCCTGCTGCCGTCCGCCCTGATGGGCATCGGCAATGCGGGCATGTGGGGCCCGCTCGCCACCACGGCGACGCGCAAGCTCCCTCCGCGCCAGGCCGGTGCGGGTGCGGGCATCTACAACACGACCAGGACGATCGGGTCGGTCATCGGCTCGGCATCCATCGCGGCGTTCATGCAGTCGCGCCTGGAGGCGAATCTCCCGGGTCTCGCCGATGCGCCCTCCGGCATCTCGACGGGCGGGACGCTTCCGCCGCAGGTGGCCGACGGGTTCGCCGCCGGTATGGCGCAGTCGATCCTGCTGCCGGCGTGCGTCATGGGGATCGCCCTCATCGCGTCGCTGTTCCTCGGCCGCTACGACAAGACCACGGCTCCCTGAGTCCGGCCCCGGCTTTCGAATCGCGTGAATGGTCGCATCCGTGGCTCGGATCGGGCCGTTTGCGGGATTCGAAAGCCCGGAGCGAGTTGCGCCGGCGACCACCGTCTGGTGTGCTGAGGCGATGACGATCGCGCTCTCCCGACCGACCACCGACCTGTTCGAGTCCTGGGCCGCCGCGGTGGCCGAGTTCCAGGGCGGACACGTCGACGGTGCCGGTATCGAGAAGGGGCTGGTGCCCGACCGTGCCGCGTGCGAGGCCTTCGTCGAGATGGCGGCGCTGTTCGCAACCCCCGGAGCCGCGCTGCCGGAGGGTCGGGTTCCGTGCGACCACTTCTGGATCACCGAGGGTGACGAGGTCGTCGGGTTCATCGCGTTCCGCCGCGAGCTCAACGAGTGGCTTCGTCGCTTCGGCGGCCACATCGGATACTCGGTGATCCCCTCCCGACGCCGGGAGGGGATCGTTCGCGAGGCGCTCCGCCTGATGCTGCGCCTGGCGAAGGCCGAGGGCTACGAGCGGGTCATGCTCACCTGCGATGACGACAACGTGGGGTCGATCCGGACGATCGAGGGTGCAGGTGGCGAGCTCGAAGACGTGATCGACGCCCCCGAGCCCGGGCAGCCCCGCGTACGGCGGTACTGGATCGACATCTCGGGGACCAGCCTCACCGCGAGCTAGCCTCACCGCGAGCGTCTGCGGTCCGGAGGCGGAGCAGGACTACTCCGCGACGCGGGCGGCGATGTCCGTGCGGTGATGCGAGCCCTCGAGGGAGATGCGGGAGATCGCCTCGTACGCGCGGTCGCGCGCCGTGCGGAAGTCGGAGGCGACGGCCACGACGTTCAGCACGCGGCCGCCCGTCGCGATGAGCGATCCTCCCGGTGCATCGGGGCTCGCGGTCGCCGCATGCACGAGTCGCACACCCTCGACCGACGCAGCGTCCGCGAGGCCCTCGATCGGGCGACCGGTCTGCGGCGCCTCGGGGTAGCCTTCGCTGGCGAGCACGACGGTGATCGCCACGTCGTCGCTGAACTCGGGCTCGGGCTGATCTTCGAGCGTGCCGGAGGCAGCGGCGAACAGCAGGTCCGACAACGGGGTCACCAGTCGGGGCAGCACGATCTGCGTCTCGGGGTCGCCGAAGCGGGCGTTGAACTCGATCACGCGCACACCGGCCGGGGTGAGGATCAGCCCCGCATAGAGCAGCCCGATGAACGGGGTGCCCTCGGCGTCGAGCTGCCGCACCACGGGGAGAGCCACGTCACGGGTGACCTCTTCGACGAAAGCCCGCTCGCTGCCGAACTGCTCGGCGAGCCACGGCAGCGGCGAATACGCGCCCATGCCACCGGTGTTGGGTCCGGCGTCACCGTCGAGTGCGCGCTTGAAGTCCTGAGCGGGGCTGAGCGCGCGCACCGTGTCGCCGTCGCTGAGGAAGAACAGCGAGACCTCGGGGCCGGAGAGGAACTCCTCGATGAGGACGGGCCCGGCAGGAAGGTACTGCTCGGCGTGCGCGAGGGCGTCGGCACGGTCGGACGTCACGATGACACCCTTGCCCGCGGCGAGGCCATCGGCCTTGACCACGTACGGTGCGCCGAGCTCGTCGAATGCGGACTCGACCTCGGCCGTGGTGGATGCACGGACTGCACGACCGGTCGGCACGCCCGCCGCGTCCATGACCCGCTTGGCGAAGGACTTCGAGCCCTCCAGCTGAGCGGCGGCCTTGCCCGGGCCGAACACCGGGATGCCACGCACCCGCAGCGCATCCGCGACACCGGCGACCAGCGGGGCCTCGGGGCCGACGACGACCAGGTCGATGGCGTGCTCATGCGCGAAGGCCGTCACCGCGGCGCCGTCGAGGGGATCGACCGTGACGGGGGTCGCATCCTGCGCGATGCCGGCATTGCCTGGAGCGACGAAGATCTCGTGCTCCGTCTGCTCTGCCCGCAGGGCGAGGATGATCGCGTGCTCACGGGCACCGGAACCGAGGACGAGAATCTTCACCCGTCCAGACTACCGAGGCTCACGGTCCGGGTTTCAGGTGGTCGGTGGTCGGTGTTCGGGTGTTCGGTGTTCACAACTCCGCAGAAGCCCGCCGAATCGGTGCATACCCGCGGTGTGTCGGTCGTGCGCCCAACATTCTTGAGGAGTTGTGACCGAGGTCGAAGGGACTCCGGACTCCGAGGTCGACCGGATTCAGAGGGCGACCGGGCTCAGAGGTCGACGGTCCGTTCCGCGGAGGCATCCCAGGGCACGGTCCAGCCGGCGGCGTCGAACAGGGCATCGAGCACCATCGCGGTGAAGCCCCACACGATCGTGCCGTCGACGTCGAAGGCGGGGCCGCGGAAGGTGTGGCCCATCCGTGTGAGGGTCGAGGTGAACCGGGTGGCCGGGTCGAGGAGCTGGGCGACAGGGACGCGGAACACCTCGACGGTCTCGGCGTGGTCGACGGCCACGACCCGCGATGGCGACTGCCACCAGGCCAGCACCGGGGTCACCAGGTGGTTGCTGGCGGCGAGCGGAATCACGGGGAGCGTGGCCAGGATCTCCACTCCGTCCGGATCGAGCCCGGTCTCCTCCTCGGCTTCGCGCAGGGCTGTGGCCACGGCATCGGCGTCATCCGGCTCGACACGGCCGCCCGGGAAGGAGACCTGACCGGGGTGGGAGGAGAGGGTGGGTGCGCGGCGCTGCAGAAGCACGTCGAGGTCGCGGGCGACGGCGGGTCCGGCCGTGGGGGCGGGGATGCGGTCGAGCACGCCGAACAGGATGAGCACGGCCGCGTCATGAGCGCTCTGCGGATCGGCGAGCTGCGGGATGCGCACGCCCCAGGAATGGTCGGCGACAGCCGCGAGCAGCTCGGCGCGGGCGCCCTGGGGATGCATGCTCATGCGTTCGAGCTTAGGACTCGTCGCGCGACGTCGGACGTAGTCTGGAGAGATGGCCAGGAAGATCGACATCACGGACGGACGCGTCGCGCTCGATGCCGTCCGTGCCGCCGATGCCTCGGGGGCGAAGCCGCAGCGCTCCGACCTCGCCACCGCCGTGCGCTACCTGCTGCAGCTGCTGGACGAGAAGGCGCCGGGTAACAGCGTCGAGGTGCGGGTGCCTCCGTTCGGTGCGGTGCAGGTCATCCAAGGACCCCGTCACACCCGGGGCACGCCGCCCAACGTCGTCGAGATGGATGCCGCGACCTGGATCGCCGTGTCGACCGGGACCGAGCGATGGGCGGAGGCCGCGGCCGCCGGGCGCATCCACGCCTCCGGGACCCGCGCCGATCTGAGCGACGTCCTC
>WPCJ01141204.1_pt1 | contig 10343 bp, 9 predicted proteins | sample 5399831 | NCBI WGS metagenome assembly WPCJ01 (sample SAMN12869470, study PRJNA574797) | sludge metagenome | isolation source: wastewater treatment of pH10 | place: China:Beijing | collected 2019-05-20 | reverse complement strand
TCCGCCTTTTGACGCTATAGCGGAAAAGGTTTGAGGATAGACGGCTCGCTTAAGACCAACGGCAGCATTGCGGCTTGCGACTGGGCAACGAATCGTCACATTTCATGCTTAGGAATTGTTCCGGCTTAATTTAAACCCTTTTTGGATGCGGATCTCCGTTTTGACGAAGCAATCTCACGGCGCGGCTGGCAACGGAAAAAACCCGATCAAAAGGGCTGTTCAGGTTGCCCTGATTTCGCTCATGGCGACCACCAGCAGCTTTCAAACCGCCATGGCCGAACGCATTACTAATCCGGTTGCTGAGTTCTCGGGTCTGGATAAAATTACCGGACGCATCACGACGTTCGACGTCTATATCAATGAGACAGTTCAGTTCGGAGCCCTTCAGGTAACGCCGAAAGTTTGTTATTCGCGCACAGAAAACGAAGCACCACGCACTGATGGTTTCGTTGAAGTCGAAGAGATCACGCTTGACCGAAAGATTCGCCGTATTTTTACCGGCTGGATGTTCGCCGATAGTCCGGGTCTCAACGCAGTCGAGCATCCGATCTATGACGTCTGGCTAAAGGACTGCAAGCAGAAGTCGGAAGTGCCTCCGCCGGATCAGCGCAATTAACGGCAGCTACTCAGAAGCGCGCGATTCCATCCAGCGCGTTTTCCAGCAGTTTCTCATATTTTTTCCGTGAAACTTCCACGGCGCCGAATCTTTCGAGATGTGGCGTGGTGAACTGCGTGTCGAGAAGTACGAAGCCTCGGCTGACCAGATGCTGGACCAGATAGGCAAGGCAGACCTTTGAAGCATCTCGTTTGCGAGTGAACATGCTCTCACCAAAGAAGGCGCGTCCGAGTGTGACGCCATAAAGTCCACCGACGAGCTGCCCGTCATGCCAAGCTTCGACCGTGTGGCAATGTCCGATCCCGAACAATTCCTTATAGGCTTGGCGGATTGGCCCGTTGATCCATGTGCGCGCGCGTTCACCGGTTCCGCTTGCACAACCTTCGATCACGCCATCAAAATCGCTGTCGAGTTTTATGTCAAAAATGCCCTGGCGAATGGTCTTCAGGAGGCTTTTGGGCATGTGGAAGCCATCGAGGGGGATAACACCGCGCTTCTCGGGACGCACCCAGAAAACTTCGGGATCGTCGGCTTCTTCGGCCATGGGAAATATTCCCGTGGCATAGGCCCGCAGGAGCAACTCCGGTTCGATTGAATAGTCGTCCGGGGGCACTCCTGCGGTCATTTTCGTCAGGCGCTTTCGCCCTTGGTTTTCGTGGCCAGATATTTTTCCAGCCAATGAATGTCGTAATCGCCGTTGGCAATATCCTGATTTGCAATCAGGTCCTGGAAAAGCGGGAGGGTGGTTTTCACACCATCGACCACGAACTCGTCCAGCGCGCGGCGAAGACGCATCATGCATTCGACGCGATTGCGACCATGCACGATGAGCTTGCCGATAAGGCTGTCGTAGTAAGGCGGAATGCGATAGCCGGAATAAACGCCCGAATCCACGCGGATGCCGAGGCCACCTGGCGTATGATAATGCGTGATCAGGCCCGGCGAAGGCGCAAATGTCAGCGGATCTTCAGCGTTGATACGGCATTCGATGGCATGGCCCGAGAAGCGGATATCCTTCTGCTTTACCGACAGGCCGAGACCGGCTGCGACGCGAATCTGCTCGTGAACGAGATCGATACCCGTGATGGCTTCCGTAATCGGATGTTCCACCTGCAGGCGCGTGTTCATTTCGATGAAATAGAACTCGCCATCTTCGTATAGGAACTCGATCGTTCCCGCACCGCGATAACCCAGTTCTGCACAGGCGTTGGCGCAAACCATGCCGATCTTGTCGCGCGCTTCGGCATTGAGCGCCGGTGAATTGGCTTCTTCCCAAACCTTCTGGTGGCGGCGCTGCAGGGAGCAGTCGCGTTCGCCCAGATGGATGGCATTGCCTGCACCATCGCCCATGACCTGAACTTCGATATGGCGCGGCTTTTCGAGATATTTCTCGATATAGACCGCGTCGTCACCAAAGGCTGCACCGGCTTCGGTGCGAGCGGTCGCCAGCGCTACTGAAAGATCGTCCTCGGTGCGGGCAACCTTCATGCCGCGGCCACCGCCACCGGCAGAAGCCTTGATGATGACCGGATAACCGATTTCCTTCGCGATGCGTGCAGCTTCGACGTCATCCGTCACGCCGCCGTCCGAGCCTGGAACGACTGGAATGCCAAGGCGCTTTGCAGTGCGCTTGGCTTCGATCTTATCGCCCATGATGCGGATATGCGAAGCGGTCGGGCCGATGAAGGTGATGCCGTGCGCTTCAAGAATTTCCGCGAACTTGGCGTTCTCCGACAGGAATCCGTAACCCGGATGGATTGCGTCGGCACCGGTGATCTCGCATGCAGCAACGATCTGATGGATGTTCAGATAGCTGTCGCGCGATGGCGGCGGTCCGATGCAGACGCTTTCGTCCGCCAGACGCACATGCATCGCGTCGGCGTCTGCCGTGGAGTGAACGGCGACGGTCTTGATGCCCAGTTCCTTACAAGCCCTGAGCACGCGAAGAGCGATTTCGCCACGATTGGCTATGAGTATCTTTTGAAACATTGCGCTTTGCTGCCCGTTCATTGAATAAGCCGTAATCTGTTGTCTTATTCGATTACGACGAGCGGCTCACCGAATTCAACCGGCTGAGCGTCTTCGATGAGGATGGCCTTGACCGTACCAGCACGCGGGGCCGGAATCTGGTTCATGGTCTTCATGGCTTCGATGATGAGAAGCGTCTGACCTTCCTTCACCTGTGCGCCAACCTCGATGAAGTTGCGTGCGCCCGGAGCCGGAGCGAGATAGGCGGTGCCAACCATCGGCGACGGAACGGCGTTCTTCGAAAGATCAGCCTTGGTCGGTTCGGCGGCTGCAGCAGCTGGTGCAGCAGCATTAACAACAGGGGCTGCGGCAGGCATAACTGTCGCTGCGGCCTGAACCGTGACCTTGCGCGAAACGCGGATACGCAGATCGCCGTGTTCCACTTCGATATCGGTCAGGTCGGTTTCGTTGAGGATGTCCGCCAGGTCGCGGATCGTTTCCTTGTCGATGACGGAATTTTTGCTGGACATATCAGGCCCCTTTAACGCTTTGCCCGTTGTTTTCTTCTTCTTTGGCAATTGCCGCAAGCGCGCGCAGACCGAGCAGATATCCTTCCGCGCCAAAGCCGCAAATAACGCCTTTGGCGACTGCGGATACATAGGAGTGATGCCGGAAAGCCTCACGCGCATGAATGTTTGAAAGATGCACTTCCACGACCGTTACTTTGGCCGAGCGGATTGCATCATGAATAGCAACCGAAGTGTGGCTATAGGCGGCAGGATTAATGAGGACATAGGCGTTTTTGTCGCCAGCCTCCTGAATCCAGGTCACCAGATCGCCTTCGTAATTGGACTGACGAAAATCGACATTAAGTCCAAGTTGTTCGGCCTCACGCTTGCAGTCCGCCTCGATATTCTCGAGCGTTGCAACACCGTATATCCCCGGTTCTCGTTTGCCGAGAAGGTTGAGATTGGGGCCGTTCAAAACAAAAACCGTTTTTGCCATATCCGTCCGCGACTGATAACGTGTTACCACGAAATTTCGGTACACTTCGCATTTCATATAGAGGGCTTGGACGCAAGCCGAAACCCTCTAAATCATTGCAGATGTTTTGCCGTACCAGTTTTTCCCGCTATTCTTTCCAAAATTAGCAGGCAATACGGCAATTTCTGTTTTCGCAACATAAACATTGAATGCCACGGCATAAACTGTTTCACAAAAGTGATCAGTCAAGCCACAGCCGATTTGCTTAATTTTTTGCTGCAGCGCGCGCTGCCGCGATTCTCTCGACCAGCCCATCAACACCGATCGCGCCGGGAACCAGTTCATCTCCTATGATGTAGGATGGCGTGCCCGTAATGTTGAGCTGTTGCGCCAGCTGATAGGTCTGCTGGAATGCACCGGTGATGGCCGGGTCTTTCATCTTCTCGCGCAGCTGTGCTTCATCGGCCCCTAGCTTTACGGCATCGGCGATGGCAGAATCTTCCGTTGCACGCTCCTGCGCGCCCAGCAGCACTTCGTGAAATTCAGCGTATTTTTCCGGCATCAACGATCTGAATGCCTGTGCCACGACATGTGCTTTTGCCGAATCCGGACCGAGAATCGGGAACTCCTTCATGACAAACCGGACACTCTTGTCGGTTTTCAGAATCGCTTCCATGTCCGGCAGCGCTCGCTTGCAATAGCCGCAATTGTAATCGAAGAATTCATAGACGGTCACATCGCCGTTGGGATTACCAAAGACCGCATCATGCTTGGGATCGTAAAGGGCGGCGCGATTGGCAGTCAGCACCTGCTTGATCTGTTCCTGCGCCGCATGCGCCTGCTTGGTTTCAAGCGCGCTTTGCACTTCCAGCATCAGTTCAGGATTCTGGATGAGATAGTTGCGCACAACGTTTTCAATGGCCTGTTGGTTCATCGCCACAGGGGCCATAGGAGCCACAGAAGCGGCAGGGCTTTCCACGGCCGCTGGAACCTGTCGGGCCGTGCCAGCATAATAACCTAATGCAAGGGCGGCGATGCCTGCAACGCCGCTGGCAACTGTTATGGAAACTGCATTCTTCATTCCAAATTCCAATCTGTCTAGAATACCGGTTTCAGGCGCAAAATGCTGCCTTACTTGCTTTTCTTGGCATTAATAATGTCCTGCGCGCGAAGCCATTCGGGTGAACGGGGCTTCATCTGCTTTTGCGCACGGATGGCGAATATCTGGGCTTGCTGAAGCTTGCCAGAATAGTAGTTCATATCGGCAGTTGCGAGGTCGGCGAGCGCCATGTCACCTTGCTGTCCATAAGCCTGCGCGAGATAACCGTAGCCCCCTGGAAACTCGGGATCGGAGGCTATGCCCGCCTTGATCTCCTTGATCGCCGTCGGCATATTCGCCTTGGCGCCGGTGAGCATAAGGGCGCGCCCATAGCTCATGCGAAGCAACGGCGACTTGCGCGGATCGAGCGAAACGGCCTTCTGGAAAGCCTTTGCTGCTCCCGCGGCGTCATTGGCTTTCAGCAGGACTTCGCCGCGCATTTCCTGGAAATACGGGTTCTTTGGCTGTTCCTTGATGAGTGCGTCAAACTTCGGCAGTGCAGCGCGGGCCGAACCATTCAGGAATGTTGTGATGGCATTGCCATAACGGGCAGGGAGCCCGCCGGGATTGCTGCGGAACATCCGCTGCAGCGCGCCCATATTGCCCGAATAGGCGGCAATTTTCGCACGCGCCATATCGTGGCGCATCTGCAAAGCAGGAGAATCGGTTTTGTTGAAATACGGGCTCTTTCTCGCAAGTTCTTCCAGATTGGCAATTCGCTCGCGCGGGAGAGGGTGGCTGATACGATACTGGTCGATCTGGGTGCCGGTAAGCGACAAGGCCGATGCGAAGCGCTCAAATGTATCGAGCATTCCCTTGGTCGACTGCCCGGTGGCGTTGAGATAGTTTACGGCCAGGCGATCGGCGGTCATTTCTTCAGTGCGCTGATAATTGAGCACACTGCGCATGGCCACTTCGCTTGAGCCCATGGCAATGCCTGCGCCTGCGCCCGCTGCATTGCCGCTGCCGCTTGCGGCGCCTGCAACACCCGCGCCGACACCAAGCAACATGCCGATGATTGCCATATTGCGGGCACGGCTGAGTTGTTCGCGCAACCGCTCCTGATGTCCGCCGGCTAGATGTCCCGATTCGTGTGCGATCACGCCAATGATTTCATTGGGCGTTTCCGCCTGCATGATCGCGCCTGTATTGATGAAAATACGCCGTCCATCGACAAAGGCATTGAAGCTTTGCGAATTGACCAGAATAACGCGAACGCCGCGACCACCCAGACCTGCAGCTTTGAGGATAGGCGCAGCGTAATCGGCAACAAGGGCCTCGATCTCGGCGTCCCGCACGATGGGGACACCACCGCCGCGCGACTGCGCGAATGCGGGCAGGGCACTGGTAACTGCTATGGACATCGCGGCTGCCACAGCAACCGAACGGCGAACCAAACTATGGAAAGAAAATCTTCTGGGTGGGAATGGTGTAGTCATCGTCCCCATCGTGTTGTTCTTCCTTCTTCAAACCGGTACGAATCTTATAGCCTTTGCATTCAATCATCGATAGGCAGGCGAGAGATAATCTCCATCTCGGAATTTGGTCGTATTTTCTCGAAAGGTGCTGTTGCTTTACCAATCCGGCGATTATACGGCGGATGTAGAACGCGAAACTCGCAATTTTCTGGAGGTAAAGTTGGTCACTCTTTCCAGCCGCAGCGCGGTCGAGCCCTTCCACGCCATGGACGTTCTGGCGGAGGCTAATCGTCGTCGCGCAGCCGGGCATCCAATCATTTCCATGGCGGTAGGTCAGCCTGCCGATCCGGCACCGGAAGTCGTTCGACAAGCTGCTGAACGCGCCTTGAAGGACGGTCGCATTGGTTACACCGACGCCTTGGGACTGATTGAACTGCGAGAGGCCATTGCTGCGCATTATGCCGATCATTACGGTATTTCGGTCTCGCCGGAACGTATTGCCGTTACGACCGGCTCGTCTGCAGCCTTCAATCTGGCGTTTGTGGTCTATTTCGATCCGGGTGACAGAGTTGCTATTACCCGTCCTGGCTATCCTGCCTACCGCAACATATTGACGGCACTGGGCCTTGAGGTCGTGGAAATACCGACAGGCAATGGAACGTCGGCGTCACTGACTGCCGAGGCGCTTGCAGCGGCACATGCCGAAAAACCCCTGAAAGGGGTATTGTTTGCAAGCCCGGCCAATCCGACCGGGGCAGTCATCGACAAGTCGGAACTGAAAGCGATCATCGAAACAGCCCGTGATTTGGGCATCCGGGTCATTTCGGACGAAATCTATCACCGGCTTTCCTATGAGACGGACGATGTCACGGCATTGGAGATTTCCGATGATGTGACGGTCATCAACTCATTCTCCAAATATTACTGCATGACCGGCTGGCGTATTGGCTGGATGGTTTTGCCTGAAAGCGATATCCGCGCAATCGAGCGACTGAGCCAGAGCCTTTATATCTCTGCGCCGGAGCTTTCGCAGCGCGCTGCCATCGAAGCCTTCCATGCAACGGCGGAACTTGAGCGGGTAAAGGATCGCTATCGCAAGAACCGGCGCATCCTGCTGGATCATCTTCCACGCATCGGTCTCAGCCTGGCCGCACCGATGGACGGTGCATTTTATGCCTATTGTGACGTTTCGCGCTTTACCAATGACAGCATGGAATTTGCCCGCCGGATGATTGCTGAAATCAATATTGCTGCAACGCCGGGACGGGATTTCGACCCGCTGGACGGGCATCGCACGATGCGCTTTTCCTATGCTGGAAAGATTGAGGAAATGGAAGAAGCCGTCCGCCGCCTGGAAGGCTGGTTGCCACAACAGAAAGCCTGAGCCGGCTCCTTCAAACCATTCACAGTATTAAAAGATAAAGAAAAACCGGCGTTTCCGCCGGTTTTTTAATCTCAATTATGATGCTCTCAGAAGAAACCCTTCTTCTGCCACCAGCCCCCGCGCTTGGGCTTTTGGTCTTCGCTCTCGCTTGAAGTCACAACGGGCTCAGCGCTTTTCTGCGGCTCGGCAATCGTGGCCACTTCTGCTTCGACTACAACCGTCTCTTCGACTTCAACGACCGGTTTCGCAGCAGCTCTGCGTGTGCGCCGCTTCGGCTTCTCGGTTTCCGCTTCAGGTTCGTCAGCGACCACTACCGGCTCGGCAGGAACTTCTTCGGTTGCCTTCTTGCGGCTACGGGGCTTACGAGCAGGCTTGGCAGGCTTTTCCTCGGCTTCAGCAGCGACGACGTCCTCAGCCGCTTCTTCAGTCTTCGCAGACTTGCGAGCGCGGGGCTTACGGACAGGCTTGGCGGGCTTTTCCTCAACTGCTGCTTCGGTAACCGGAACCGCAGCTTCAGCGACCTCAGCCGTTTGTTCAACCGCTGCCACTGCTTCGACAACAGCTTCCTCGGCCTTAACCGGCAGAACCGGCGTGTAACCGACGAACTCTGGATCAGGAACTTTGCGTGCACGCGGTTCGTCGTCACGACGGTTCTTGCGTCCGCCCCGGCGACCGCGGCGACGCTTCTTGCGGCGATCTTCTTCGCTCAGCGAAGCATTAGAAGATGAATCCTGCGCGTCATCGGCGTCATCATCTTCGTCGGAGGCATCTTCCGAAACGGAATCGGTCTTTGTGGCCTGTTCCGGGTTCTCGCGATCACGACCACCGCGGCGGCGGCGACGGCGACGACGCTTGCGATCACCTTCGTCACCACGATCTTCGCGAGCCTGAACGTCTGCCGTTGTTTCTTCTTCGACTTCGTCCTCATCGACCGGGATTTCCGGATCTTCGATGTCGTCTTCGATATAGGCCATAGGCTGAACCGGAGGCTGGGTGATCGGCCGTGTCGACGGAGCGCCCTTGTCGATGACGAAATGCTGGTGACCAACGCTCTCGTCGGCGTCGATGCTGATCGCTACACCAAAACGTCCTTCCAGATCGGCGAGAAGCTGGCGCTTGTGATTGAGAACATAAAGCGCCGAAGCAGCCGGTGTGCGGACATGAATGTCGAAACCGGAGTGACGCAGCAGATAATCCTCGATGCCGCGAATAATATGCAGTGCCATGGAGGAATCTGAGCGGATATGGCCGGTGCCGCCGCAATGCGGGCAGACCTGCATCGTGCTTTCCAGTACGGATGCCCGGATACGCTGGCGCGACATTTCCAGAAGGCCGAAATGCGAGATTCGGCCCACCTGAATGCGCGCGCGATCATCCTTCAGGCAGTCCTTCATCTTCTTTTCGACAGCGCGATTGTTGCGCTTTTCTTCCATATCGATGAAGTCGACGACGATCAGACCGGCGAGGTCGCGCAGGCGAAGCTGGCGTGCGACTTCTTCTGCAGCTTCCAGATTGGTCTGAAGCGCCGTGTCCTCAATCGAATGTTCGCGCGTCGAACGACCAGAGTTGACGTCGATGGCGACAAGCGCTTCCGTCTGGTTGATGATCAGGTAGCCACCTGATTTGAGCGTGACCTGTGGCAGCAACATGCGGTCGAGCTGGGCTTCCACGCCGTTTCGCGTGAAGATCGGGACCTGTTCGCGGTAAGGCTGGACGACCTTCGCATGGCTCGGCATGAGCATGCGCATGAAGTCTTTGGCCTCACGGTAGCCGTTTTCACCGGAAACGAGGATTTCCGAGATGTCTTTGTTATAAAGGTCACGGATCGACCGCTTGATCAGGCTGCCTTCTTCATAGACGAGGGCAGGCGCCGTCGATTGTAGCGTCAGCGAGCGCACATTTTCCCAAAGACGCATCAGATATTCATAGTCGCGCTTGACTTCCGCCTTGGTGCGGTTTGCGCCAGCCGTGCGCAGGATCACACCCATGCCCTGCGGCACTTCGAGCTCCTTGACGATTTCCTTGAGGCGCTTGCGGTCCTGCGGATTGGTGATCTTGCGCGAAATGCCGCCGCCCCGTGCCGTGTTCGGCATCAGTACCGAATAGCGTCCGGCAAGCGAAAGATAGGTCGTAAGAGCTGCGCCCTTGTTGCCGCGCTCTTCCTTGACCACCTGAACCAGAAGAATCTGGCGACGCTTGATCACTTCCTGGATATTGTACTGGCGACGATTGGTGCGTGCAGGCATCGGAAGTTCTTCAAGTGCATCTTCCGAACCAACAGATTCAACCATGTCTTCTTCATGTTCGATGTCGTCCTCGTCACCGTTGTCGACGGCTTCGGAGATCACATCGCTTTTGTGCGAAAGGGCAATGGCCGGTGTGCCGGGCACGTAATTCTCAAAAGCCGGGCCGACAGGCTCAGCCGCTGGCAATCCCTTGTCAGCTGCATTGGCCTGCGCGTCGCCGTTCTGGCCGTCACGACGACCGCGACGACGGTTGCGGCGCGAACGATCGTTCCGGTCGCTGCGCTCGCTCTTGGCGCGCGGTTCGTCTTCTTCGTCTTCCGCGCGTGCGGCTTTGGCTTCCGCTTCGAGCAGCGCAAGACGATCTGCTACCGGAATCTGGTAGTAGTCAGGATGGATTTCCGAGAAAGCGAGGAAGCCATGGCGATTGCCGCCATATTCCACGAACGCAGCCTGAAGCGAAGGTTCGACGCGGGTAACGCGTGCGAGATAGATATTGCCTTTCAGCTGCTTCTTGTGTTCCGACTCAAAGTCGAATTCTTCAATCTTGTTGCCCCGAGTGACGATAACCCGGGTCTCCTCCGGGTGGGAGGCATCTATAAGCATTTTGTTGGACATTATTGTCTTTCCT
>WPCJ01053143.1_pt1 | contig 10345 bp, 6 predicted proteins | sample 5399831 | NCBI WGS metagenome assembly WPCJ01 (sample SAMN12869470, study PRJNA574797) | sludge metagenome | isolation source: wastewater treatment of pH10 | place: China:Beijing | collected 2019-05-20 | reverse complement strand
TCAGGTATCCTGGGTTAATTACCCCAAAGTTTAACCATCAGGTTGCTTCCTATTACGCATTAGAATATTCATCCTCTGTAGAGTGAAAAAAGAATATAGAGGAAACAAATTAAGCCTGTTTCCCGAAAACACGAAGATAATAAGCCCGAAGGACTAAAGTAGTCTAAAGGTAAGATAGGGCTCTCACAGGATAGAATAAAGTGAAATAATATTCCAGAAAACAAATCATAGAAAGTAATCCATAAACGCTCATCATTTAATTTCATATTTTTGCTGGAGGTAAAAAGTAAAATGAGAGAAGGTCCGGACCCCTTTGGGGTAAGAGACAGCATCGAAACAACTGCCGGAAAAGCTACGATTTACAGACTGGGTAAACTGGAAGAAAAGGGCTTTGAAGGGATTTCCCTGCTCCCCTACTCTATAAGGATCCTGCTTGAATCCCTGCTCCGGCATGCGGATACTCAAAAGAAGACAATAACTGTAGAAGACGTTGAAGCCCTTGCCCGCTGGAGTCCCGAAAATATAAGTGAAAAGGACATCCCGTTTATTCCTTCAAGGGTAATCATGCAGGACTTTACGGGCGTTCCAGCAGTAGTTGACCTTGCAGCCCTCCGCTCGGCAATGGAGCGCCTTGGAGGGGACCCTGCTAAAATCAACCCTGTAATCCCTGCTGACCTGGTCATTGACCACTCGGTTCAGGTTGACTCTTACGGCACGGCATATTCCCTTGGGGAAAACGAGAAAAAGGAGTTTGAACGCAACAGAGAGCGTTATACAGTCCTCCGCTGGGCACAGAAAGCCTTTGACAACTTCAGGGTCGTGCCTCCGGGAAGAGGGATTATCCATCAGGTAAACCTTGAATACCTGACTCCCCTCGTCCACCTGAGTGAAAAGGAAGGAGAACTATTTGCTTTTCCTGATACCCTTGTCGGAACCGATTCCCATACCACGATGATCAACGGGATAGGAGTCCTCGGCTGGGGAGTAGGCGGAATAGAAGCCGAAGCCGTTATGCTCGGGCAGCCTTACTATATGCCTGTTCCTGAGGTTGTCGGTTTCAAGCTTTACGGAAAACTGGAACCCGGAGTTACCGCCACAGACCTTGTTCTCACGATCACAAAGATGTTAAGGAAGCACGGGGTTGTCGGCAAATTTGTCGAATTCTACGGGCCCGGTTTAAACTCTCTCAGCCTTCCGGACAGAGCAACAATATCAAACATGGCTCCGGAATACGGGGCAACTCTCGGGATTTTCCCGCCTGACCAGGAAACTCTGGACTACATGAAGAGGACAGGCAGGAGCGATGAACAGGTTGACCTTGTGAAAAAGTACCTGGAAGCACAGGACCTTCTTTATTCGGCAAACAAACCCGAACCTGTCTTCAGCAGCAACCTCGAACTTGATATGGGCACGGTAAAGCCATGCCTTGCAGGTCCCAGACGCCCGCAGGACCAGCTCTTCCTGAATGAGGTCTCTGAGAATTTCTGTGAAACAATGAGGCAGACCTTTATAAGAAAGAAAGAAGGGGGCACGGATCTTGCAAGAGACCCTGCTTATCTTCGCTGGATTGGGGAAGGAGGAGCTCCTGTAGAAGAAACCGAAGCACAGGTAGCGAGAGAGACGGAAAAGGTCGGTCCTGTTGAGAAAGACTTCAGGGTCACACACGGTTCCGTTGTGATAGCATCCATTACTTCCTGTACAAATACCTCCAACCCTTCAGTCCTTATAGGAGCCGGGCTGCTTGCAAAAAAAGCTATTGAAAGAGGTCTTAAGGTAAAGCCTTTTGTAAAAACAAGCCTGTCTCCAGGTTCAAGAGTGGCTACCGAATACCTTGGAGCCGCAGGACTCCTGCCCTATCTTGAAGCTCTGGGCTTCCACCAGGTGGGATACGGTTGTACGACCTGTATAGGCAACAGCGGGCCTCTGCCAGAACACGTTTCAAAGGAAATTGAAGAAAAAGACCTTACAGTTGCAGCCGTACTCAGCGGGAACAGGAACTTTGAAGGCAGGATTAATCCCCACGTAAAAGCAAACTACCTCGCCTCCCCGCCACTTGTTGTCGCATACGCAATTGCAGGCACTGTGAACATAAACTTCGAAACCGATCCCCTTGCATATGACCCTAACGGGATTCCCGTGTACCTGAGAGATATCTGGCCCATGCAGGATGAGATAAAACAGGTCGAAAAGGAAAGTGTCAGGCCTGAGATGTTCAAAAAAGAATACTCAGGCGTTCTTGAAGGAGCAAAACTCTGGAAAGAGCTGGAAGTCCCCGAGGGCACTCTTTATGAGTGGATCCCGACCTCCACCTATATTCAGGAGCCCCCTTATTTTGTGGATTTTCCGCTTACTTCGCCTCTTCTCGGGGATATACGGAATGCCAGAGTCCTTGCCCTCTTCGGAGACAGCATTACTACTGACCACATCTCCCCGGCAGGCGATATTCCGGCAGAGAGTCCGGCAGGCAGGTACCTGATGTCCTGGGGTGTGGACCAGAAAGATTTCAATTCTTACGGCTCCCGCAGGGGCAACCATGAAGTAATGATGCGCGGAACCTTTGCAAATATCCGGCTCAGAAACAGGCTTGTAAGTAAGGAAGGAGGCTGGACTGTTTACCACCTTAACGGAGAAGACTTCCCGCCGGAAGCCTGTGGAGAAGGAATGCCTATTTATTATGCATCTTTACTTTATGCGGAAAACAATGTCCCCCTAATTGTTATCGCAGGAAAAGAGTACGGGACAGGCAGTTCCCGCGACTGGGCAGCAAAAGGGACATTCCTGCTTGGAGTAAAAGCAGTTATTGCCGAATCCTTTGAGCGCATTCACAGAAGCAACCTTGTGGGCATGGGAGTTCTTCCCCTGCAGTTTAAAGCAGGAGAAAATGCAGATTCTCTAGGGCTTACAGGGAAGGAGAGCTATGACATCCTTGGGATTGAAAAAATGGAGCCTCATGGAGAGCTTACCGTACTGGCAAGAGATGACAGCGGAAAAGAGACGGAGTTTAAAGCAACACTGAGGCTTGATTCTGCTGTAGAAATAGAGTACTACAGGAATGGCGGGATTTTGCATAAGTTCCTGCGGGATTCTGTGAAGAAATAAGAATAAGTTAATTGCGCCAGAATAATACAGAGGAATATTAAAGAAAATACAGAGAAGTATTAAAGAGAGTCCCGAGAGCCGGAATAAGGCTTCTTCTCTAAACGGGACCTCTCTTATTAACCTGGCTGGATAAGGCGATGTTCGGGCCGAAGGGATATTTTATAAATTCTTCGTCCAGAAATAATTATGGTTAAGACTGAATATCTTTCCAGTATAAAAGGAAGGGATCCTGACTTCAGGGAATATATTTAAAACGATTTAAATTTACAATTTCAACAAATTTAATATACTAATTTAACGATAATACAATTGCATTGTCGCTCTATTTTTGGACCCAAAAAGTCCTTCGTGTTTAAATATTTCACGTATAATCAGAGGATTCCCCATTTCAAAATTTTTTGAAAATCCTCTAGGCATAACTGCGAGGTAGAAAATGAATAAAAATATATGTTTCATAGACGGGCTGGAGGGCATTCTGAAGTACAGGGACGTCGATATTAACGAACTGATCGACCTGCCCTATGACGCAGTTTCCTATCTGCTGATTAAGGGAGAGCTCCCCGAAGAAAAGGAACTTGCCGAATACTCAGCCCGCCTGCATGCGGAACGAGGAATCAACAGGGAGGTTATGGACGTTATCCGCATGTGCAATTTAAATATCGACTCTATGGAAGCTCTTCTCACTGCCGTTTCTTTTATATCGCAATTTGATCCGGACCTGTATGATAATTCTCTAGAAGGAAATATGAGAAAAGCCATAAGGTTAATTGCCGTGGTCCCAACTATTGTTGCTGCTTATTATAGAACGGCAAATGGAAAGGAACCTGTTCCCCCCGATCCTTCCCTTGCCCATGGAGCTAATTTTCTGTACATGATAAAAGGGAGCAAGCCAGACCCTCTGGAAGCTGAAGTCATGGAAAAGGACTTTATTCTCAGCGCTGAGCATGAGCTAAATGCTTCAACTTTCTCCTCCAGGGTTACAGCTTCAACCATGTCCGACCTTTATTCTGCTGTTGTTTCCGGGCTCTGCACACTCAAAGGTCCTCTTCACGGAGGAGCAAGGTCAGAAGTTATGACCATGATTGAAACAATCGGCAGCCCTGAGAATGCCGAGAAATTTGTCCTTGAAAAAATCGAAAAGCGAGAGAAAATAATGGGCTTCGGGCATAGAGTCTACAAGACATATGACCCCAGGGGCACAATATTTAAGCAGCTTTCCAGGAGACTCGCTGAAGCTAAAGGCGATATGCACTGGTATGAGACAGCCGAAGCAATAGAGAATGCTGTTATACGCGAGCTTGTGGAAAAGAGGGGAAAACCGATTTATCCCAACATTGATTTTTATTCAGGAGTCATTTATAAATATATGGAAATCCCCCCTCAGCTTGCAACCTCAATCTTTGCAATAGGAAGAATCTCAGGCTGGATAGCTCATTGTTTTGATCAGTATGAAAAGAAAAAGATCATAAGGCCCAGGATCTTCATGCTGGATGAGTGTTAAGACCCTGAGAGAGCCCTGCTATGCCTGAAAACCGGCAGAAGTTATCGAAATTGAAATAAGCTCATAGAGTCAGAATCCGGCATATAATATGCAGGATCTGACAGACAAAACCGAAAACTAGTTTTATTTCTGGTTTTCAGGCAAAACAGATTTACTGGAAGAAATTGTCCAGAAGAACAGAGTTTTCAGGATAAAAGTTTTCCTTATTATTCCAGTCACAGCACAATTGATATCAGGCAACAGAGCTGAAGCTTTTTTACCTGATATCAGATAATCTTTTTATCATCTGACAGCTTTCTGGTATTCAGATACCCATGACTTATAGAGATTTTATAGGCCGGTTAAAAGAAAACGGGAAACTGGTCGAAATTCAGCAGCCCGTATCCCCCATATTTGAGGCTTCAAGAATTGCAAAAAAAACAAAAGGTCCGGTTCTTTTTCATAATGTTTCGGGCTCAAAGGTTATTATGAACCTTCTCGGGTCAAGGGACGAGCTCTCTTCCATGCTCGGGGTCCCCAAAGAGGAGATTATAAAGAAGCTTTCTGAAGTTTCTCCCGAAGGTGAGGTGAGGCGGGTCTCAGGATCTCCAACTCTTGAAGTAATCGAAAGCGAGGTTGACCTTACAAAAATTCCGATTCTTACGCATTTTGAAAAAGATGGAGCTCCTTATATAACCGCAGGAATCGTTGTTTCCGAATATGAAGGCGTGATGAATGCTTCTATACACCGCCTTATGCTCGTGGGAAAAGATAAGCTTGCAGCCCGCCTTGTCCCCCCGAGACATACCTACCTCCTGCATAAAAAGGCTGCAGAAAAAGGCGAGCCTCTACCTGTTGCGATTGTTCTGGGCTGCGACCCGACTATTATTTACGCAACTTCTACGAGAGTGCCTGCAGGAAAAGAATTCGAATACGCAGCTGCCCTGCGCGGGACTCCGATAGAAGTGTTTGAGTGTTCAAACGGAATAAAAGTGCCGCATTCCGAGATCGTTCTCGAAGGATATATTGACACGAAAGAAAGGGTTGACGAAGGACCATTTGTTGATATTACAGGAACATATGATATGGTAAGGAAAGAACCCGTCATTCACATTACCAGGATCATCCATAGAAAAGACCCTATTTACCACGGAATTCTTCCGGCTGGCCCCGAACACCTTTTGATGATGGGTGTGCCGTATGAACCCAGGATATACAGGGCTGTGGGGGAAGTTACGACCGTTAAAAACGTGGTCTTAACGGAAGGGGGCTGCTGTTATCTCCACGCAGTCGTGCAGATAGAAAAACAGACCGAAGGAGATGCAAAAAACGCTATTATGGCTGCCTTTGCCGCCCATACAAGCCTGAAACATGTTGTGGTTGTGGACGAGGACATAAACATCTTTGACCCGAATGATGTCGAGTTTGCAATTGCTACAAGGGTAAAAGGGGATATGGATATCCTGACCATTACCAATGTCCGCGGAAGTTCCCTTGACCCGAGAGGGGCCTCTGATGGCACTACTACAAAAGTGGGAATTGACGCTACAAAAGTCCTTATTGAAAAAGAAAACTTTGAAAGGGCAATAATTCCGGAAGAATAACTGATCAGCAACTTTAAGCGGGTAAGGCAGAAAAATCCGAAAAATGGATTTAAAGTATTAAATATCTGCCTGACCTGGAGCTTTATTATCAGCTTGCTGTTCCGTACTTACATTAATATTTATAACAGCCATATTTATAACGGCCGCATATGCTGCGAAAAGCTGTACCGGTATTCTGCACCTGCATTTATTACCTCGCAGTTAAAGAGTGAATTTTCATGTATCTAACAAAAGAAGAAGAACAAATCCTGAACGGAGAAGCCGGAGAAACTCTCAGGCAGGCGATTCAGATCCTTGTAGCTCTTGGAGAAATCTACGGAGCGGACAGGTTGATCCCTATCAAAAGCGCCCAGATTGCAGGTGTTTCCTATAAGACAATAGGAGATGCCGGGCTTGAGTGGATTTCCGACCTTGAGGGACAGGTAAAGGTTCCTGCAATCCTTAACCCTGCAGGAATGGATCTTGAAGACTGGGAGAGGCTGAGAATCTCTCCAGAATTTGCAGAAAAACAGAAAGAAATTGTTCAGGCTTACAAAAAACTCGGTATTCGCTGCGAATGTACCTGCACTCCCTATACTCTTGAAGGATTTTCAGTTAGCTATGGGGACCACCTTGCATGGAGTGAGTCCTCAGCCATTTCTTATGCAAACTCCGTGATCGGAGCCAGGACAAATAGAGAGGGAGGCCCGTCAGCCCTTTCGGCAGCACTTCTCGGGAAAACTGCAAACTACGGGTTTCACCTGGATAAAAACCGCGTGCCTGAGGTCTCTGTCAGTGTGGAGTGCTCACTTAAAGAATCAGATTACGGAGCACTTGGGTATGTTGCAGGGAAACTCATTGGGAACAGAGTGCCTATTTTTCAATTAAGGAGTAAACCGGAAAAGGATGAATTGAAATCCCTTGGGGCTGCAATGGCGGCTTCAGGAGCAGTGGCACTTTACCATGTAAAAGGAGTAACACCTGAAGCCTGCAGAATGGATTTTGAAGAGCCTGAGGAAAAAATAATAATTGAGAGAAGCCAGCTGGATGAAGTTTATGAGAGCAAAGGCAAAGAACCCGAACTGATTACTATTGGATGCCCTCACTGCTCTGCGGCCGAACTTAAGAAGGCGGCTGAATTATTGAAAGGAAAAACAGTCTCAAAGGAGACCTGGATTTTTACCTCAAGGGAACTTGCAGAAAGATATCCTGAGTATATAAGGACCATTGAAGAAAGCGGAGCTAAGGTTGTACGCGATACCTGCATGGTAGTCTCCCCTGCAACTAACAGTTATTCCTGCGTGATGGTAAATTCGGGAAAAGCCTTTGCTTATGTGCCGGGGATGTGCGGAGCTCAGAGCGTATACGGGAATATGGAAGCCTGTATCAATAAGGCGACTGGCGGGAAAGAGAGAAAGGCAGGTGATTCCCATTAAATTCAAAGGCAGAACAATTTCAAGGGGATGCGCAGAAGGGGAGGTTTTGATTTCAAGGGACCCGATCTCCTTTCTGGGAAGTGTGGATCCCAGAACCGGGATTGTTGTTGAGGAAAAACACTCTCTGGCAGGAAAATCAATAAAAGGTAAGGTTCTTGTTTTCCCTCATGGGAAAGGCTCTACTGTTGGGTCCTATGTGATGTACCAGCTTAAAAAAAATGAGGCAGCTCCTGCGGCAATCATCAATCTGGAAACCGAACCTATCGTAGCAGTAGGAGCAATTATATCCGAAATCCCGCTCGTTGATATGCTGGAAAAGGACCCTTACGAGTTTTTAAAGGACGGAGACACTGTCCTGGTAAACGGCAGTGAAGGATATATTGAGCTGCTCAAACAGGGCGAAGGGCAGGCAAAAAAATGAGAGATTTAAATTTGTAAACCTGATTGACATGCCGCTTAAAGCTTAAAGGATGAAATTATATTGGCAAAGGTATGAAATGCCTTAAAAATCCATAAAACACAAAAAGGGATTAAAAACATCCGAATTAAAAGATGTAAATAAAATTATAAAACCTGAAAGGCTAATTTAAAAGCTAAAAAAACCTCAAGCCTTAAAGACGTGAATCCTAAAATGAAACCGGAAATAGAAGATCAGAGAAATGGTCGCGGTAAGTCCGAAGTTGAAGAGTCGATTTCACGCATATATCCTTTCATAAGCAGGGTATTTGATGTATATGAAATCCAGAAATCCGGAGATATCCTTTATTTCTTTGGTACGCCTAAAGTGGATACTGAAAATGTAATGGGAGAGCTCTGGGCTCCCCTTGAACAGCGTGGTTTTGGGGGCACCCTGAAATACGAACTTGGAGAGCATGTTATTATTGTTGCTCCCGTAAAAAAGTCAGAGGAAAAAATCTGGATAAACCTTGCACTTTTCATGGCGACGGGGTTCACAACCATGATCTGTGGAGCCTGGATGTTCGGAGTCAACCTCACAAGTGACCCCATTCAGGTCTTCCGGGGTTTGCCGTTCACACTTGCAATACTGGCTGTACTCGGCTCACATGAAATGGCGCATTATGCAATGGCCAGATACCATGGAATGAAAACTTCCCTTCCGTATTTTATCCCTTTTCCGACTTTCATAGGCACAATGGGGGCGGTAATCCGTTACAAAGGACCTATCCCTGACAGGAAAGCTCTATTTGACGTGGGAGTTGCGGGACCTCTGGTAGGACTTTTTGTCTCTATTGCAGTCACCATAATAGGGTTGAACCTTGATGTCCCTGAAATCAATCCCCTGCCCGATTCCCTGATGTTTGAGATTGGTCTCCCACCCCTTTTTGTGATGATCCAGAAGGTTGTCGGAGTTACAGGAAGCAACCTTCACCCTGTGGCTTTTGCAGGCTGGGTGGGGATGTTTGTGACCCTACTGAATCTCCTGCCTGCAGGGCAGCTTGACGGAGGGCACGTACTCAGGGCAATGCTTGGAAAAAAGGCTGACCGGGTATCTTCCATGATGCCGCGTATCCTTTTCCTCATAGGTTTTTACGTAATCTACTGGCTTAAAGGAGACGGCTTTATATGGATATTCTGGGCTCTCTTCCTCTGGGCTTTCGCAGCAGCCGGGCATCCGTCCCCTCTTCGCGATAAAGTGAAACTGGATAGAAAGCGCATCCTTATAGGGATACTTACTTTTATACTTGGCCTGCTTTGCTTCACTCTGATCCCTTTCAAGCCCATAACCTGAAAAGAGAACAAAATCTGAAGCTTGCCAGGACCTGAAAAAGAACCTGAGAGAGGAAAAAAACAACAATGGAAGTGAATTTTCGATACAGCAAAAAGAATTCCTACAGCTTTGCGGTACTTTCACCTGTGCTTCCTGAAGCGGGATTTACGGACAGTCCCGTTGACGGGATAATGATCTATAGTTTTACCACACGACAAGCAGCAAAAGTATTCAAAGAGGTAGAAAACGCGGGTACGGACTCGATCTTCATCGCAGGAGGACCTCACCCTTCCGGGTGTCCAGAGGAGACGCTAAAATATTTCGATTACGTGGTAATTGGAGAAGGCGAGGAAACTCTTCCGGAACTTGTAAGGGTCCTGCAGAAGAAAGGAGATCCCGGAGAGGTAAGAGGAATCGCTTACAAAAACCCGGATACCGGCAGAATAACCCTGACTCCTGAAAGGCCGCATGTGAATCTGGACTCGTATCCCTGCTTTAATCCGAAGAAGCTCCGAGCCCCCATTGAAATAAGCCGCGGATGTCCCTGGGGCTGCAAGTACTGCCAGACTCCAAGACTTTTTGGGAGGGAAGTCAGGCACAGGAGCATTGATTCCATCCTGAAGAATGCACAGCACTATAACGACCTCCGCTTCATAGCTTCAAATGCTTTCGCTTATGGAAGTGATGGAATTCACCCGAGGTTCGATAAGGTAGAAAAACTGCTCTCTGCGCTTCAAAAACTGCCCGATAAAAAAATCTTTTTCGGGACTTTCCCTTCCGAGGTCCGTCCCGAGTTCGTGACCGAAGAATCTGTAGAGCTTGTAAGGAAATACTGCGCAAACGACAGCCTCAGCCTTGGAGCCCAATCCGGCAGCGACAGAATCCTTAAAGAGATAAGAAGAGGTCATACGGTTGAAGACAGCATTTCCGCTGTAGAGTGCTGCCTTGAACATGACATTATGCCTGCAGTTGATTTTATCTTCGGGCTTCCGACAGAAACCGAAGAAGACCAGGAAAA
>WPCJ01095818.1_pt1 | contig 10351 bp, 14 predicted proteins | sample 5399831 | NCBI WGS metagenome assembly WPCJ01 (sample SAMN12869470, study PRJNA574797) | sludge metagenome | isolation source: wastewater treatment of pH10 | place: China:Beijing | collected 2019-05-20 | reverse complement strand
ACGGGGCCGTGGCGCTGGTGAACGCGCTCTGACCCGGGTTATCCAGAAGAAGACGACCAGCCGCCGGCGCTGTTGCTGCAATGGCGGCACACGGGTTGCATTCCTTGCACGCCCGATCGGAGGCGTGAGCGAAGCGAACTGCCGTGAGATATGGAAATGGTGGGCGATGACGGGCTCGAACCGCCGACATCTTCGGTGTAAACGTCCATGCCGACAGCTAAGTAATTGATATTTTAAGTACTTTTTCGACTGCTGATACCCGTTGATTCCCGTAAATGACCGTAGTTTCGGTGGCAAGCGGTGGCGGTAGTCACTCCGCTGCCACCATTTCCGGCACGAGGCCCGACCAGTCCCTCGACCGTGCAGCACGTCGAATCCGTTCCCGCAGCATGGGCAGTTCTGCCGCCTCTGCCCTCTCGATCAGCGGCACCAGTTCAAGCGGCCCGTCTGTCACATCGATCAGGTCAATGAGTGCCCGACGCCGTTCCGCCGACAAGGCATTATCGGCCGCGACGGTGGCTTTGTCCCTGTCCCTTCTGGATCGGATGCGTCCCGCGCTTCCCGAGGTAAAGGCGTCGTCAATCTCGCCTTGGAAATCAGGATGATGATGGCCGTAATGTTTCTTTAGCGTCCGCTCATCAATCGAAAGATACCCCGCGATTTTGGACGTATCTCCACCTGCCTGCATCAGCCAAGTGGCTGCCGTATGCTTGAACGCATGTTTGTTCAGGCCAGCCCGCTCCGCGTCGTTCGGGATGATCCTCTTGAGCAGTCGGAAGAACGCCGACGCCGTGCCAACAGGCTTCCCCTGCCACTCGATCAGGTAGCGGCTACCGTTTGCATGCCAGCGACGCATGTGCGCCAGCAGCCGAAGCGGGATGCGGATCGGGTCTGCCCGTTTGTTGTCCGGAACCCGCTCCCCGTCCCATGCGCGGTAGAAAATACCGTTCTCGAGGTCGATCCACGGCCGACCGTCTTCCTTTACGAAAGACGCCTGTTCGATTCTTTCGGTCCGGGTTCCGGTGTAGACAGCCACCAGCATGAAACGGGCAATGTGCCTCGTCGGCCTTGCCGCCGTCACCTTCGTCGCCCCGCGCTTCTCCGCCCGCGCTCGCTTTCCCGTGAAGGAATAGCTGCCCTTCTTCCGATAAGCCTCCCACACCAGCGCGGCGACCTGATCGCGCGTGTAGAACCGATACCGGGCCAGCGGAGCCGGTGGCAGCTTGAAGTTCACCCGCGTGTCTTCCATCGCCTCATCGGAGATCGAGAGTTCGACAGCCGCCCGGAGGTCTTCCAGATACCGCCGCGCGGTGGAGGCTGCATGCTTTTCCGCAAACGCCTCGCAGGACTTTTTGTTGATGTCCGAAACAAGCTTGTCGCCCCAAAAATCGAGCAACGCCTTCATCCGTTTCGTAAAATCCCGCAGCTGCTTCGGCTTCTCGGCGAAGCGTGGTGAGACATCGAGCGTGTAAGCGAAACGAAATGGAGAATCGAAAACTCGGAAAACGCTCAAATCGTGCGGTGCCCCCGACCCGCGAACGGCTGGGGGTGGGGCTGGAAGAACCTAACCGTCGGCGGGGGGCGGGGGGCGGCGGCCTCGCGTGTTCGGGCCAATGAATGGCAAAGCATCAGGCAACTGGGCTCGGATGTCTGCCGAGACAGCGTCCAACACCGCCTCAGCCTCTCGCCTGTCGCTGAACAGCCGAGCCCAGACGACCTCCCCGTCGTTGATGACATCGACGGCATAGGTGACGAGCGGCACCTCGACTGCGACGTAGCTGTCGTCCAGGTGGTAGCCGTCTTGCTGAAGGACGCGCATTTTGACGCTGACGATCATGGCCGGACTCTCACAATCTTCGTAACCCGGCCGACCTTGGAGGTGTGCCGGGTCATCTTCCCGATCTTGGCGACCTTTTTCATTTTGCTGATGCGGATGACGCGCTTCAATTCAACCTCCCCCGGTGGCCTTCGGCCAGTCGTTCTATCTCGCTGCTCAGCGCTTTACAGGCTGCGACAGCATCGGCTTCGGTTTGATGGCTGCTCAGGATTTCGACCAGCCCGGCGGCTTCGTGAGTGACGACGTAAACCGGACGCGGCTGGCTTACCTCTGCCGCCAGCATACGGCCGTCATGCAGACGGACCGCTTCATGCGTGATTTCTGCCGGATGGACGGCAAGGCGGTGGTCGGTGGTCATGCTGCACCTCCAGGCGTCGGGCCTTGGCGCTGCTGATCCTCCGGCAGCACCGGCGACCACCGCGCGCGGATGCGGTCACATTCCACGCTGATCGCCCGTAGGAACGTCTGGTGCTGGCGGTCGATTTCAGCCTCGGGAATGCCAGCTGCTCGCATTTGCCTCTGCATCGTCTGACAAGCTCGGGTCAGTCGAGAATCTGCTTCCCGGTTCGTTCTGGCCTGTGCAAGCTGCTCAGCAACCTTCTTGGCATGGCCTGTACGAAGGTTCGCGGGGAACGGGATGACCTGACGTGGCGGTTCCCAGTCAAACAACGGAAGGTCAGTGGCGCGCATTGGCAACCCTCCCCGAGATATCGAAAGTAGTGATGGAATCCGTACCATGGGTAGTAGTGATGGAATCCGCACTATGAGAACGCCTGTTTGTGGTGCGGTTTTCACCACTGGTGTGGGCATTTACCGCCACTGGCGTTTTGTTTTTGCGGGCGTCGGTCGAGATTCGATCGGCTTGCTCCAATGTCTCGATCCGACGCCATTCATCGGTGGAGTCCTCACGCTCGCTTGCACGGTACGTCAGTCGAAACCTGTGAGGCTTACGCCATTCCCCGTTCCCGGCGCGGCCGCGTTCGGTGATGCAGATGAAGCCCAGAGCCTCCAGAGCGCGAAGACCCGGCGCAATTGCGTGACGGTGGATTCCGTAGCGCTGAAAGTCATCGAAAGTCGCTGGCAGCGTTCCGTTGCCGGTTCCTCCGTGGTCGGCGAGCTCGATCTCGAGCCGGGCGAGGATCCTATGCTCCGAAAGGCTCAGGACACGATAGGCGGGCGATCTGAGCATTTCGATCAGACGCGGGGCAAACTGCCCCGCGATCTGCGTGCGTCCGCGCTTGCGGCGATGTATGCGATTTGCACTCATCGCCGCGCCTCGTCGACAGGAACGCGATCCGCGCCGATTTCGACCGCGGCGAGAATGCCGGTGGCGATCGCACGTCCCAGCGCCTCTATGCGATGGGCGATCGGCGCTGCGGCCGGCGACAAGCCGGCATGGTTGCCGAGTTCAACCGCGAGCCCCTCAACCAGTTCAGCGAGCGAATGAGCGTCGGCAAGCTTCTGGACTTTGACGTCGGCAGGGTGAAGGTCAGTTGCCGACGCTGCGCATTCGATGGTAAGTTTCTTCTCGTTCATAGCTTTTCCTTCCAAGTGGATGAGTTGAACCGTGCCCGGAAGCGCTCCAACGCTTGCCGGGCGTTTCTTTGCGGTCATGCTGCCGCCCTCGCGCGCCGGGACTTCACGCGGTCGGCGATCCACTGCTCGACTTCCGTGCGGACGAACGCGATGCGCTTATCACCGAGCAAAACCGCCTCCGGGAAGTCTGCCTTGGCGCGAAGATTATTTATTGATGTCCTCGACAACGAGGTGAGAGTGCAGCACTCGTTAAGAGACACGAGATGCGCGGGAGATTTGTTTTCCATGATTAGCCTCAAAAATGATGAACGTGCTAACCATCTTGTTATTGTTGTGTATTTTCAAGCGAATTGATTGCACCCTTTCGCTGCATTTAATACAAAGCGAATTATATAAACCAAATCGAAACAACGCCGAAATTGTCAGCGTTGATTTCATTGCGCTTTCCAGAAGATCACGATTTGTTGCAAAGCCCGATTGCGGACAAATCAGACGGAAAGCGGCAGGATTCGTACGCCTCGCGATGCAAACTGAATTGCGTCTCGCTCGCGAGAATGCGTTTTGCATCGTCAAGGCGCCGTAGGTTTCGCCTCTAGATACACCAGCCAGGCGATCATGAGTTGTCGCCGCTTTTCCAGAGCATCACCACGGCGATAAGCGCGCTCGACAGCATTTCCGACCTGGTGCGCCAGCGACCACTCCGCGACTTCCCGCGGGAAGTCAGTTTCTTCACCGGCCCAATCACGAAACATGCTGCGCAACCCATGTAAGGTTGCAGCCTTGTCCGGCGAGGCGAGCCGCAGTGCCTTCGTCATCGCCGTGTCTGAAATCGGCCTGCCATCCACACCGCCACCGAAAATCAGATCGCCGGTCGCCCGCTGGCGCATGATCTCAACGATGGCTAACGCGCGGTCGGACAGCGGCACGACATGCTCTTTCCCGGCCTTCATCCTCTCGGCCGGCACTGTCCACGTTTTGGCCTCCGCATCGATCTCTGCGAACGCGGCATTTCGTGCTTCACCAGTTCGCGCCGCCGTCAAGGTGATGAACTCGACCGCGCGTGCTGCCGTGCCGGAACTCTCCCGAAGCTTCGCCATCATCGTTGCCGCATCGGCATAGGCAAGCGCAGCATGGTGGCCGCGCTGGAGCTTCTTTCGAGCCGGCATCACCTTATCGAGAAGACCCTTCCATCGGGCTGGATTGCCGGCCGTGCGCCAGCCGTGAGCAATGCCGTAGTCGATGACTGCCTGAATGCGTAAGCGGAGTCTGTCGGCCGTCTCTGGGCGCTCCTGCCAGTGATGGAGAAGGCATTCCTTCACATCGCCAATCACGATGCCGGCGATCGGCAGGTCATGCAGCGGTTTCGCATATTCGCGCAGCGTCATTTCCCATTGCGCGCGATGCTTGTCGTTTGTCCACTCGTCAGCCTTGGCCTTCAACAGCCCGTCCATGCAATCCTTGAACGTGATCACGCGGACGGTTCTCTTCCCCTCGCCACGGGGATCTTCGCCGCGGGCAAGCTTCTGCCGGATCGCCTCTGCCTTCTCCCGCGCCAAGGTCAGCGACACGGGCGCCGTGCCCTGCCCATAGCCGCCCAGGCCGATCTCTGTCCGCTTGCCGTCACGTTTCCAGATGAAGAACCATTGCTTGCTGCCGCCCTTGCGGACGCGCAGGAAAAGCCCGTCGCCATCGCCATAGACCCCCGGCTTGTCGAGCGCCTTCAGGTTGGATTCCCGCAATTTGTGTCGAGCCATTTTCGTTTCCGTTTGCCATAACCAGAAACCTGTCATTATCGACAATAATGGCATTTTCAATGGGTTGTATGCAGTAAAGACAGCAAAAATGGCGGAGAGGCGGTCACCTCTTCCGCCACTTCAGTCCCTGAGTGGGCACTGAGTTTACGCCACTTCCCGCCACAAGCGTCTGTAGCAGCCGGGACTTCGATCCCATGATGCGAACCTCGCCCTCGGCGACCTCGACACGCTGGGCGAGCGCGCGCAGGTGGTCGCGGCGATAGCCGCCGCCTTCCAGCCGGATACGCTTGCGGGCGGTTGCGGCGAACTTGCGCAGCATCTGCGGCGTTACCGCCTTCTGCCCCGAGTTCTGGAGCATAGCCTGCGCACGCTCTGCATCGACCTTTGCCTGATCGCGGATGGCCTTGAGACCGTCGATGCGGTCTTTCAGCGCCGGGTCATTCAGATCGGCAACGCCTGCCTCGATGGCGTCATAGGGGCGCTTGAGGCGCAGTTCCGATTCGGTTGAGCGTTTGTTCAACTCGGCGATATGCTCGCGGCGGCGCTCGGCGTGTTCTTCCCTCCGGTCGAGTGCTGCGGCAAGAACGGTTTCCAGCCGCTCGGGCTGGAGTAGCTGTTTCTCAAGGTGATTGACGACCAGATCGTCCAGCTTTTCCATCGGCACGGCCATGCCCTCGCAGGCGGTCGGACCCTGCCGCGCCTTCATCGAGCAGGCATAATAACGATAGCGCCCGCCCTTGCCGGTGCGGATAGTCATGGCTCCGCCGCACTTGGCGCAATGGATCAGGCCGGTGAGCATGGTCGGCCCGCTGATGACACGGGCGGGCATGACCTTGGGATTGCGGGCCTTGAGCAGCTTCTGAACCGCGTCGAAGGTCTCGCGGTCTATAATCGGCGGGACCGGAACCGTCACGATCTCGCTGACCGGCTTCAATTCCTTGGTCTTGCTGCGCTTGTTGAACTCGTGTTCGCCCATGTAGGTGCGGCGGGTCAGGATGCGGTGAACCTGCCCGATGCCCCAGCGCCCGCCGTCTCGGGTGAAGATACGGCGGCTGTTGAGATATGAGACGATATTCTTGACGCCCATCTGGCCGGTGGTGCCGTCGCCTTCCAAGGCGAGACGATAGATCAGCCGCACCGTGTCGGCGTGCAGCGGGTCGATCTCGATCTTCTTCTTGACCTTGGCTCCGCGCTGCTCGGCGGCGACGGTGCGATAGCCGATAGGAGGAAGCGAGCCGTTCCAGAAGCCTTGCCGGGCGTTCTCCTTCAGGGCCCGCATGACGTGCTTGGCGTTTTCCTTGGACTGGTATTCATCGAACAGCGCCATGATCTGCCGCATCATGACGTGCATGGGGTCATCCCCCATTTCCTGTGTGATCGAGACCAGCTTCACGCCGTTCTTCGCCAGTTTGCGGACATAGAACTCAAGCTCGAAGTGATCGCGGAAGAACCGGCTGAACGAATGGACCACGACCACATCAAAGGGTGCGGGCTTGGACGTTCCCGCCTCGATCATGCGCTGGAACTCGGGGCGGCGGTCGTTGGTGGCCGATGCGCCGGGTTCGATGAAGGTTTCGACCAGTTGCAGGTTGCGGGACTCGCAATAGGCTTCGCCCTGCCGCTTCTGATCGGGAATGGAAACGTCATGCTCGGCCTGCCGCGCCGTCGAGACACGCAGGTAAAGGGCAGCGCGCAGCGGCACGGTCATGGCAATGTCTCCTTCTCAAACCTTGACTCGGCCCAAACTGGTGGACCGTTGGCCGCGCTCAGGCGGCGTTCTGTAACGGGCGCGCGCGCTCAACCCGCTCGCGCTCCTTGGGCGTGTTCATCACCTCCCAAAGATCGCTGCGTCGCTGCACGTTGAGCCAGAAGTCCGGGCTGGTGCCGAACACACGGGCGAGGATCAGCGCCGTCGCCGCCGTCACGTTCCTGCGGTTGCCGCATAGTTCGTTGACGTGCTTGCGCTGGACGCCCATCGCCTCGGCGAGCGCGCCCTGTGTCAGCCCCATCGGCTGCATGAATTCTTCGGTCAGTATCTCGCCGACAGTCGCCGGCTTACGCTTGGTGGTCAGCATGGTTGCCTCGCTTTCATCGGTAGCTGTGATCGTCCAGATAAATCCCGTCCGCCTCGCCGCGTTCACCATCCCAGCGGAAGATCAACCGCCATTGCTGGTTGACGCGGATCGAATGGAAACCTGCGAGATTGCCGCGCAGCTTCTCGAAGTGATTGCTGGGCGGCACGCGCAAGTCCTGATCGGTCACGGCGTCGTCAATCATCTGGAGCTTGCAGAACAAGCGGGCTTCAAGATCGGATGGGATGTTGCGGGAACGAACATCATCCACAAAGAAAGCCCGAAGCCAGCCGTCCCGAAAGCCTACGATCACAGGTTTACTCCGATATTGGGCATGTGTACCACTCTATAACTCATATTGCAATGGGGAAATGGCTCAGGAGCCGGAGCCAAACAATTCATCGAACAGGTCGCCGAACCATCGCTCGAACACCTCGATTTCAGCTTCCGTGACCGGAACGGGATCGGGCCAGTCGTCGGTGACGGTCCATGTGCTGAGGTCGTGCTTGGGCGGCCTGCCGGGGAATGGCCACGGATAGCCCAGCAATTCCTCAAGCTGCTCCGACGCCGTGGGCGGTCGTTTGGCGTGCCGGGTTGTCTTCGGCTTGTCGTCGTCCCTGCGGTCAATAGTCATCGAGGAAGTCGAACTCGTTACGCGAGCGTTGCCGCCACCCGGCGGGATCGGCAATCCAGCGGTTGATGTCGGATTCTCGCCATCCAGCGCCGTTGGTGCTGATCTTCAGTTGGGCCGGGAACGTGCCTTCGGCGATCTTGCGATAGATGGTGGACCGCGACAGACCCGTGCGAGCGCGGACGGTGTTAAAGCGGATGATACGGTCTGGTTGACGCATGATTGCGCTGCCTCCTGCTGGCTGTTTTTGACGATTGCAGAGACCAGACAGAGCAACGAATTGTCATTGCGCAACAGATATTTACCGTTCGTAGTGCTGTAGCGTAGAAACGGCGGTAAAAAGGAAAACCATACAGGCTGAAACCTCGGCCTCTGCCAAGGTCAATGCCGCGTGTGACGGAGAGTCTGCGGCCAAGACTGCGGCCTGATTCGAGACTGATGCCGAGTTCGCACCTACGCGGTCTTTGCAGCTTTGCGCCCAGCAGATACTGGCGCTGTATATGGATGGGTGAGGCGCGTAAAGCAGAGGGCGAGCGGCGCGATGACAACATTATCGGACGATGCGCTGCAAACGATTCAGCGTGAAATACAGAGATTGCTGGGTCGATGCCTACTGCGACTGCAACAGTACGAACGCCTTATCAAGGCAATCGTGGCACATCACGAAATCTCGGGACCGCCTCACGCGCTGGAGGCGATCCGAGCGGCGCGCGTAACGGAGACCGCGCGCAAGACACTCGGCACACTGATCGGCGATCTCCTCGGATCGTATGTTGTCGTCAACGGCGATCAGACCGCACCCAAGGACACGATCAATTCATCTGAGGATACGGCTTCGTTCAATTTTCGGATGCAGTTGGGCCTATCCGACATAGATTTCGCCCGGACAGAAACTGAACTTAGAGAATTGGTGCTGCTGCGGAACAGCTTGGTTCACCACTTCATCGAAGAGCACGAAAGCTTCGAGGCGGCTTTCGATACGATGCGCACGTTGGATCAAGGGCCAATCGTGATTGAGGTACGGCACAAAAGCTGGGCATCCGAACACGCGATCGCGTTGCTGCAACGATATTCGATCGACCGGGTACTCGCCGATCCAGCACTGGTCTGGCCCGCTTCCGATTTCCGACAATGGCCTCGCTATATCCGTTTGCACGGCAAGCCGAAGGTCTACTACTCCAGGTACTCGGATGCAGAGATTGGTGCGTTTTCGAAGCTGCTTGGTCCCGATAGCTGGTGCGTTTTCGACAACACTGCTTCAGGTGCAGCGATTGAAAACGCCCTGACGATGCTTGGAAGACGCTGACCTGTTGGCGCAGTCTGTCGGGGCAATGCGCTGGATGGGCAAGCCCGCCAACCGCAAATCACCGCCATTTTAGTCGGCTCGTGCATGGCTACTCACCGGATGCAGAGGTTGCACGAATCCTGCCCCAGCGCCGCGCGCAAATCCGCGAATGTCACAATCCCGCCGGCTTCCTGCCGCAATCGGTTAAGATAACGAAAACGAATTCCTGCGCAGTTAGCCGGGGTGCCGTTTTCCTTCGGGAAAACCAAAGCAGTGTGTGATGAGTGGCTTTCGACGTTTTTTGCGAGGCGTTGGAGGCGTACGGGGACAGGGACGCATGAGCATTGCGCCTTTCAGGCTGACCGGCCGGGTGCCCGGCCTTCTTGTACTGGGCATTTCCGCCGTGGCGCTCGCCGCCTGCTCGACACCGTCGCCCAAGGTCGCCGGCAAGACCCGCAGCAAGGAATATTTCTCCGAGCGCGAATATGGCGTTAAGGCCAGCCCCCGCGTCACCGACCAGCGCACCCGTCTGCCGCGCGGCGGCGGCCGCGACCAGTTGGGCAAGCCCTACAAGGTCAAGGGCCAGTGGTATCATCCCAAGGAAGATGCGAACTACCGCAAGACCGGCGTGGCCTCGTGGTACGGCGACGCCTTCCATGGCCGGCTGACCGCCAATGGCGAAATATACGACATGACGCACCTGACGGCGGCGCATCCGACGATGCCGCTGCCGAGCTACGCGCGTGTCACCAACACGAAGAACGGCTCGTCCGTCGTCGTGCGCGTCAACGACCGCGGACCGTTCGCGCATGGCCGGGTCATCGACCTGTCGCGACGGGCCGCCGAACTTCTCGACTACACCCATAGCGGTGTCGCCAAGGTCGAGGTGGCGTATCTCGGGCGCGCGCCGCTGCATGGTCGCGACGACGAGTTCCTGATGGCTTCTTACCGTCCCGGCAGGGGCATGGGCGCGCCCGACCCGTCGGACGGCCTGGCGTCCGGCGTCATGATCGCGATGAACGGCCCGACGCCCACCCGGCCAGTCGCGGCGGCGGCGGTTCCTTTCCCGGTGCAACCGCGCACAGGCGCGCCGGCTTCGGCCTTCGTCGCCGGCGTCGATCCGGTCCTTCCCGATTTCGGGCCGATCGCGCCCGAGCGACCGGGCGTCGATCTGGCCCGCAGGCTCGGCCTTCCGTCGCAGCTGGCGCTGTCCTACGCCGACGAGCGTGTCGAGCA
>WPCJ01043825.1_pt1 | contig 10352 bp, 8 predicted proteins | sample 5399831 | NCBI WGS metagenome assembly WPCJ01 (sample SAMN12869470, study PRJNA574797) | sludge metagenome | isolation source: wastewater treatment of pH10 | place: China:Beijing | collected 2019-05-20 | reverse complement strand
CCAACGTAGACCACATAGGCGCATAGCAGATAGGGCTGCCATGGCCGATTCCGAAAAAGCAGCCTGAACCCGGCCGCGAGCGTCCACGCCGTCAGAGTCAGATAGGCACTGAAGCCCAGCCAGCCATAGTCCAGCAACGCTTTCAGCCAGATGTTGTGTGTGTCCTCTCCATAAATCTTCCCGAATACCAGAGGGCCGATACCGAGAGGATGCTCAAGCGCCACCATGAAGCCGATGCCATAACGAGCAAACCGACCAAGGCGTGCCGAGTCGTAATCCTGTGCGAGGCGTGCGCGTTCGGACAGCATGTCCGCGACACCGGGGATCTGAAGGGTGATGAGCGCAAGGGCGATGAGCAGCGTGACCGCCGCCACAGTCATGACCACGATCTTCAGGCGGAAACGGCCACTGTTGCTTTGCAAGAACAGGAGCCCGACCATCAGCACGATACTGACGGCAAATAGCCCCCATGCCCCGCGCGAAAAAGACAGGAAGATGCCGCAGGTGATGATCGACAGGGGCAGGGCTGTCAGCATCATGCGGGCAGGGGAGCCTGTCATCAGCCCGTGAAGCAGCCAGATCGCCGGAAGAACCAGAAACGGCCCAAACACGTTCGGGTCCTGAAAGACGCCGGAGGCGCGACCGTAACGCGTGAACATTTCCGCGCCGGGAAACAGGTTGAAATAGCCGGCTATTCCCATCAGTGACGTCGCCACCGCCGCAACGACATAGGCATTGAAGATGACGCGCAAAAGGCCGGGGCGGGTTTCGGCGACGGAGGCGTAAAAGATCGCCGTAAATGCCAGAAACACAGAAACAGCGAGATAGAGCGGCGTATCTGCCAACTCCGCCATCTGTGTCATGGCGATCAGTCCGCCAATATTGAACAGCACGAGCAGACCGGTCATGGGGGCCGTTGCTCTCGACAGTTTCAGGCCGAAGAGCGCCCATATGCCGACCAGAGCGACCATATAGATGTCGTATGGAGCCGGCTCATGAAGAACGAAACCGGAGAGCAGGATGGCCAGTGCAACGGATCCGGAAGCGATCAGGCCCGTCAGTTTCACATTGACCGCTGCCTGATGAGCCACAGGGTCGGCGACGGCGCTCAATAGGCGTTTTCCGTGTTCAGCAGACGGAAGGGCGTCAGAATGAGAATCCTGAGATCGAACAGCAGCGACCAGTTCTCTATGTAATAGAGGTCGTATTCGGTGCGCATCCGTATTTTTTCGTTGGTGTCCATCTCGCCGCGCCAGCCGTTGATCTGCGCCCAGCCGGTGACGCCGGGCTTGACCTTATGCCGGGCGAAATAGCCGTCGACCACTTCGGCATAGAGCAGATTGTGCGATTGCGCGGCCACCGCGTGCGGGCGCGGCCCCACGAGCGAAAGCGAGCCGAACAGCGCGTTGAAGAACTGCGGCAGCTCATCGATCGAGGTCTTGCGGATGAAGCGTCCCACACGGGTTACGCGCGGGTCGTTTCTGGTGACGGTCTTTTTGGCGGTCGGGTCGGACTGGTCCGCATACATGGACCGGAATTTGTAGACCTCGATCACTTCATTATTGAAGCCATGGCGCTTCTGCTTGAAGAGCACGGGGCCTTTCGAATCGAGCTTGATGGCGATCGCGGTGGCGATCATTATCGGTGAAAACAGAACGATGCCGATCAGGCTGAAGACGATGTCGAAGGCGCGCTTGGCAACCGAATCCCAGTCATTGATGGGTTTGTCGAATATATCGAGCAGCGGTATCGAGCCGATATAGGAATAGGCGCGCGGCCGGAACTGCAGGGCGTTGGAATGTGCGGAAAGGCGGATATCCACCGGCAGCACCCACAGCTTCTTCAGCAATTGCAGCACCCGCTGTTCGGCGGTGATCGGCAGGGAAACGATGAGCAGATCGATGCGCGCGATCCGCGCGAATTCGATCAGCTCCGAGATGGTGCCGAGCTTCGGGTATCCGGCAACGACGGGCGGCGAGCGCTTGTCGTCACGGTCATCGAATATGCCGCATATGCGGATATCGTTATGAGGCTGCTGTTCAACGGCCCGGATCAGGTCCTCGGCGGCCTTTCCGCCACCGACGATCACCGCGCGGCGTTCCATCCGGCCGTTGCGTGCCCAGCGCCTGATCATCTTTGCCATGACAAGGCGAAGGAAGAAGATGGCGGCAAAGCCGACAACGAACCAGGCGCCGAACATGATGCGCGAGAAATCGCCGCTGACCTTCAGAGCGAAGCCGGTCAGCGCCATCAGCGCGAAAGTGGCAGCCCAGATCAGGAAAATCCGCGAGAACGTGGCGAAGGGGCGCATCAATGCGGCGATCTGATAGCATTCGCCGAATTCCATGAAAGTGACGGCGATGAGAGAACCGCCGGCGATGACGAGGCAGTAGTGCCAGAACATGACATCGAGCGGGCCGACATAGAACAGGTAGAGTCCGAGCCCCGAAAGCAGAAGCACCGCAAATTCCATGATTCGCAGCATGCCGCTGACCATGACCGGTCTGAGGGTATCACGTTCCAGTTGAGTGGCGACCTGACGTGCCATTTCATTGAGCACGGCTGGCCTCTCCTCGGAGGAAGAGGTATTCAGCTTGCGCACGGCGTCGGCCGAAAAGCGGCGGGAGGGGTCTATATCGTTCATGGGTAACCTGTTGGTTCCCGGACTGCATAACAGTTGAGAACTAAGAAAGCCTTGAACGCGGTTGCGGCTTTTTCGCTATCCGGCAGTGCAATCCTGCTGATCACCGGCGCGCCCGATTTCATATTTTCCGTTGAGGGTCGCAGTATAGGCAGCTTCGATCCTGCCCGCCATGACGTTTGCATTGAAGACTTTGCGGAGGGCTACAACATCGGGCATAGCGCGCCTGCAGGCTTCGGGATCGGATAGCGCCGACACTATCGAGGTGGCCAGAATATCGGGTTTGGGTGCGATCAGCGCTTTCGAGCCAGTTCCGAGCACTTCAGGAATACCGCCGACAGCCGAAGCGATGATGGGCCGTCCTGCTGCGAGCGTTTCCAGCACGATGTAGGGCAGGGCCTCCGCTCGCGATGGCACGATGACCAGATTTGCCAGTTCAAAGGCCTGCCGGGCGGGCATCGGCTGATGAAATGTGATTCTCTCTTCAAGTCCCAGCCGGGCGACCTGATCCCTGTATTTTGGAAGGTCTTCGCCGTCTCCCACCATCACGGCAGTCAGGGGGCGGCCCATCAGTTTTTCCGCAGCGGCGAAAGCATCTATGAAGATGTCCGGCCCCTTAAGGTCGCGCATCATGCCGATATAGAGGAAGTCGGCGGCATCTTCGCGCACGATGACGGGCGCGAACTCAGCCGCACGCAAGCCATTGTAGACGAGGCTGCTTGGTCCGTGCGGCGCGCCCACTTTGTGACGATATGTCCGGCGTTCATGGTCGGAGACGAACAGCAGATGATCGGTGAGCTTTCCCATGGCCCGCTCCAGCGCAAACAGCGTTTTGCCAGCCAGCGTTTCCTCGTCATAGTGGAGGCTGCCGCCATGGGGAGAATAGATGCGGGCCACGCGAGACCCTGAAACCCGCAACAGTGAGCCGAAAAGGCGCGCGTAAGCGCCGCCCTTTGCACCGTGCCCGTGAAGCACGTCCGGCTGCAATTCCTTGATGATCCTGAATGTTTTCCATGCGGCGAGGGCATCGCCGATGCCGATGTGGCGCTGCATGGGCGTGCGATGGATGCCCAGCACCAGATTCCCGGAGATCTGCTCGAACAACGCATCTTCAAAGGCGCCTCCCGTTGTGGAGTCGCATACGATTCCGACGCTGTGTCCCGCCGCCGCCTGGGCCTCCGTCAGATCGCGCACATGCCGGAATATGCCGCCGAGAGGAGAACGGAAGCAGTGAACGATACGCAATTTGTCCTTCATCCCTCAGAACAGGCGTTCGCGTACATAGACGGTGTCGCCGGGTAACAGAGGATCGGATGTCCGGACGCGCCCGGTGATGACCTCGCCGTTGATGTCCCGCGTTATGTCCACGCTCTCCTGATTGGCGCGCGCCGAGAAGCCGCCGGCGATTGCAACGGCTTTCTGAACGGTGAGGCCCGGTACATAGGAGTACTGGCCGGCTGCACCCACTTCGCCCATCACGAAAATCGGCCGGTAGCGATCTATTTCCACCGACACGTCGGGATCCCTCAGATAGCCCTGACGCAGCTTGGCCGCGATCTGCTTCTCAAGCTGCTGGGCGGTGTGGCCGCGAGCCGGGATGTTCCCGACAAGCGGGAACGATATATAGCCAGACTGATCGACACTATATGTATTTGTCAGCCCTTCCTGCTCGAAAACGGTCACGCGAATGCGATCACCGGCTCCCAGCTGATAAGGCTGGTTGAGAACTTCATGGAAAGCTGCCGGTGTTGGCCTGTAGCTGGAGCAGCCGGACAGGCTCGCGGAGACTGCGATCATAGCGCTCAACAGGATGGCGGGACTTTTCATAACCGGTCGACACCTTCGGCTGGCCGCCACTGTGGCGGACCTTGAGGATCGTCTCGTTATCAACCTATTAGGGTTAATGGCCGGTAAAATTTGAACGAGTCATCGAGAGTGCGGCTCTCCAAAGCCTAATGAATTATTACATCCATCTTAAGGGCTGGGTTACCATAACTCCTTACAGTGGCTTCACCCGTTTCCGGAGTGAGGGCGCATGTCAGGACCCCAGTTGGCCCAGGCCGATCTCGATGTGGACATCAGGCAGCTTTTCGGCAGCCTGTTCCGCAACTGGCTGCGCATACTCATTGTTGCCTTGTGCGCAGTCGGTGCGGCGCTGGCCTTCGCCTCCACCACGACGCCACGCTATCGGGCCGAAACGCGGCTGCTGATAGAAACGCGGGAATCCGTGTTTACCCGGCCGGAGAGCGGGCAGAGCGAGCAGCCTGTTCTCGATGATCAGGGCGTCACCAGCCAGGTTCAGGTGGTGTCCTCGACGGAGATACTGGCAAAGGTCGCCGAACAACTTGGGCTGGCGAAGCTGCCCGAATTCGATGAAGGCGCGAACAGTTCGGGGTTGCAGCGGCTTCTCGTGATTGCCGGACTGACGTCCGATCCCGGTATCATGGCTGTCGAAGAGCGCGTCATTCGCCGCATGCGCGAGAAGCTGAATGTATACCGCGTCGAAGGATCGCGGGTGATCGTGATCGAGTTTTCTTCCGAAGATCCAAAGCTCGCGGCGGAAATCCCCAATCTGATCGCGGATACCTACATCGCGTCTCAGGGAAACGCGAAGCTTGAGTCGAACGCGGCAGCAACCCAATGGCTGGCGCCGGAGATCGAGGACCTTTCAAAAAGGGTGAAAGAGGCGGAAGCCAAAGTTGCGGCTTATCGCGGACAATCGGACATTCTGGTGGGTCAGAACAATTCCGTGCTGGCAACGCAGCAGCTTGCCGAGCTTTCGAGCGAACTTTCCCGCCTGCGCGCCAGCCGCGCTGCGGCTGAAGCCACCGCGGACAGCGTGCGGCAGGCGCTTCAGAATGGTGGTTCTCTCGATGCGCTGCCTGAGGTGATGTCTTCCGGCCTGATCCAGAGGCTGCGCGAACGTCAGATCCAGTTGCAGTCGGAAATAACCGATCTTTCTACGACGCTGCTCGACAATCACCCGCGTATCCGTGCCTTGCGCTCGCAGCTTACCGGCCTCGATGCGCAGATCCAGTCCGAAGCGCGCAAGGTGTTGTCGGGGCTGATGACCGAAGCGGAAACCGCGAAGGCGCGGGAAAACCAGCTTCTGGCAGAGGTCAACCAGCTCAAGGCTGCATCCGCGCGTGCCGGCGAGCAGGAGGTGGAGCTGAACGCGCTTGAGCGTGAGGCCGCAGCCCAGCGTCAGCTTCTGGAAACCTATCTGACCCGGTATCGCGAGGCGTCCGCCCGACAGGACCGCAACTACCTGCCGGTCGATGCCCGGGTTTTCTCACGCGCCGTTGCCCCGGCCGAGCCCTATTTCCCGAAAGTGCTGCCGATCGTCAGCGCCGCTTTCTTCGGCGCCATCCTGATCATGGCAATCATCACCCTGCTTCGGGAGCTTTTCTCCGGTCGCGCAATGCGTCCGGCCCCTGTTCCTTATCCTGTTCAGGAGCATGAGCCTCTACCCGAACCTGCCGCCACCGCTTTGCCGGCGAGCATTCCTTTCGCTGCAATCGCAGAGCCGGAAGACACCGCGAAACCGTTGCAGGAGGCGCAAGGACAACAGGCTGAGCCGGTTGAGGAGCCGGCCGAACCGGAGCCGTTGCCTGACCCCGAGCCAGTGATGACGCCGGAGATTGCTGAGCCAACGGCCCAGACGACGCAGCAGGATCCGGTCGTTGCTGAAGACGTTTCCCCGACGGTGTCGGAGGGTTCGCCGGATGTCGAACCTGCCTTGCCGCAACAAATCCTGACGGAGATGGAGCCCGCGCTGATGGAGGAAGAGCCTTCACCGGTTTCCGTCACACCGGCAACGCGCCTCGATCTTGGTGAAGTCGGCATCGACACCGCCGTTCGCAAGCTTATCGAAAGCGGGGCATCGCGGGCCGTTTTCGTCTCGCCGGAAGGCGATGAAGCGGCTGCCAGCGCGATCATGGTTGCGCGCGACATTGCCGACGCTGGTCTGAGGGTCGTTCTGGTCGACCTGACAGCTTCGGGCGCTGTATCGGGAGCCATGCTCGAAAACCTCAGCCTGCCGGGAATAACCGATCTTCTGGCGGGCGATGCTGAATTCACCGATGTGCTTCACCCTGATCACTTCTCGGATTGTCACATCATGCCGGTCGGTGTCGCCGATCCTATCCGCGCCATGCGCGCGGCCAGCCGCCTGCCGGTCATCCTGCAATCGCTGGCGGCTGCCTATGATCTGGTCGTGGTCGAATGCGGGCCGACCGACGCGCAGGGCATCAGGCGTCTGGCATCCAGCGAAGCGGAAGTGTTCATAAGCCTGCTCGACCCGGACGATGTGGCCTTGTCAGCCGCGGCGAACATCATTCGCGATGGGTTTCCCGATGCAATTCTGGTGACCCCCGTTGACAGTCACACACCGCGCGGACCGATGCCGGGCACAAGGGCAGCCTGAGCCGATTGGTCCGTCACGCGTGGCTTCAGTCGCCGAGGCTGACGGCCAGATTGACTGCCGCCGCCACGATGACCGTGTTGAAGAAGAACGAAACGATGGAATGCGCCAGCACTATACGGCGCATATGCGCGGTCGTGACAGAGGTATCAGAGGTTTGCGCCGTCATGCCGATCACCGTGGAAAAATAGAGAAAATCCCAGCCTTGCGGATGTTTGGTGCCGGGAAACTCAAAACCTCCGGCAGGCTTTTTCTCTGTCGTTTCGCCGGCGTCATCACTCCAGTAGACATGGGCGTAGTGCAGGGCAGTCATGGCATGGATGGTGAACCAGCCAAGCGGAATGGAAGCCAGTGCGAAGACAAGGCCCGCGGGACCGACACCCTGACCGTTTATGATCTGGAACAGCGCTCCCACCGCTACGCCGACCACCATGAAGGTGATGATGAAGATGACCGCCAGAGGCTGGTCGGTGGCGCGCGCGTTGCGGCTGAGATAGTCGGCGCTGAGCAGCGGCATTTCCGCCAGTACCAGCGCACTGTAGGCTGCGAAGAAGGCATTCGCACCGATCGAATAGGCAAGTTCGGCCTGCAGGAAAAGCGCTGTTATGAGCGCAGCGAGACCGATCAGGGCCGACACACCGAACAGCGCATGCCGGTGGATGGGCAGCCAGCCAGATCGTGGCTGCCCCGCACTCATGCGGACGCGCCTGATTTCAGGGCTATGCGCACGATGCGATCGAGTTCACCGAGAAAGCGGGACCGGTCACGCGGCGCGAAGGAGGCATTGTAACCCTTGCTTTCACCCGTTTCGCGCAGATGCTGCTTCAGGTCGCGCATGGCGACGGCCATGCCAATGGTCTCCGGCGTGAAGGGCCGGCCGGTGGGGCCGAGCACATGCGCGCCAAGCGCCACGGTTCGCGCAGCAAGCGGAATGTCGGCGGTGATGACGACATCGTTCGACTGCGCATGCTCGACGATCCAGTCGTCGGCAGCGTCAGCGCCCGAGGACACCACCACATTGCGGATCTTCGGATCGCGCGAAGGACGCAATCCGCCATTGGCAACGAAGACCGTTTCGAGGTCGAAGCGTTCTGCAACGCGCACGACCTCGGCCTTGACGGGGCAGGCGTCGGCATCGACGTAGATCACCGGGGCGGCACTCATTTGTTGGCCGGTGCGTCCAGAAAGTCCGGAGTTGCCACATCTGCCAGAAGCAGCATCAGATCCACCTCCTCATCAGACGGCTGCTCGCCTTCGAGCGCTCGTTCAAGAGCAGTGTAATTTTCCTCGTTCATATTCCGCTCAAATTCGAGCAGAGCTGCAAAAACTGAGAGGATTTTTGATTTCTCCAAGTCTGATTGCCTCTGCGGCTCTCATAGTCGTCGTATCATCCGGTGTGGGCAGTGTGTCCCATTCCCTGAGAAGTTCCATGAAATCACCGCTTTTAGTGGCGCCATCAAAGGTAGAGAGCTGGGCAAGGGTTTTCCAGCTGTCCGTGTGCTTGCCGCAGGCGCGGGTGAGTTTGGTATAGGCGGACACTGCCAGATATTTTGACTGGCTTTCGCGTTTCGACAGCCCGTCTGCTCGCATGGCGTCGCGAAACATCATGTTGACCTCGGAGGCGACTTCACTTTTGAGGTCACAATAATGATCATGGATAACCGACGCTCGCCGATAATTTCCTACGAAAGGAGAGCCGGCAAAAGTCCATAAGACGGCCGGTATCGATGCGCCATCGATCCTGGTTCCCTTTGGCACGGTCCAGCGACGTCCCGCACTGTCAGTGAAAGATATGTCGGAAAGGGATTGCATGATGCGATGACGCTGCTGCGGCTCGGAGAGCCATCGGAATGCAAAATCCCCCTCGAAAGTCTGGGCCTGAGAAAGGGAGGGAGCGGCCAGCACCCCTGCGACTGCGATCGTGACGGAAAGCCGCCCCATGTACTGGCCCCCTTTTCGTAAGGCTCTCTGTCAGTAAACCACCACGCCGCGGACGGACTTGCCTGCGTTCATGAGCTCGAAGCCCTTGTTGATGTCTTCGAGCGGCATGGTGTGGGTGATCATCGGGTCGATCTGGATCTTGCCTTCCATGTACCAGTCGACGATCTTCGGCACGTCGGTGCGGCCGCGCGCGCCGCCGAAGGCCGTACCCTTCCAGGTGCGGCCGGTGACGAGCTGGAACGGGCGCGTCGAGATTTCCTGACCGGCACCGGCGACCCCGATGACGATCGATTCGCCCCAGCCGCGATGCGAGCATTCCAGCGCTTGCCGCATGACCCTGACGTTGCCGGTGCAGTCGAAGGTGTAGTCTGCGCCGCCGATCTGGTCTGCGCCGCGCTTGGTCATGTTGACGATATGGGCCACCACGTCATCAACCTCCGTCGGGTTGACGAAATGGGTCATGCCGAACTTCTCGCCCCATGCCTTCTTGTCGTTGTTGATGTCGACGCCGATGATCATGTCGGCACCGGCAAGCCTGAGACCCTGAATGACGTTGAGGCCGATGCCGCCCAGGCCGAACACGGCGGCTGTCGCGCCGATCTCCACCTTGGCGGTGTTGATCACCGCGCCGATGCCGGTGGTGACGCCGCAGCCGATGTAGCAGATCTTGTCGAAGGGCGCGTCGGGATTGACCTTGGCCAGCGCGATCTCGGGCAGCACCGTGTGGTTGGCGAAGGTCGAGCAGCCCATATAGTGGAAGATCTTCTCGCCGCCGACCGAGAAGCGGCTGGTGCCGTCCGGCATCAATCCTTGGCCCTGCGTGGCGCGGATGGCGGTGCACAGGTTCGTCTTGCGGCTGAGGCACGACGGGCAGGAGCGGCATTCGGGCGTATAGAGGGGGATGACGTGGTCGCCCTTCTTCAACGTCGTGACACCCTTGCCGACATCGACCACGACGCCAGCGCCCTCATGGCCGAGAATGGCGGGGAAGATGCCTTCCGGGTCCGCGCCCGAGAGGGTGAACTCGTCGGTGTGGCAGATGCCTGTGGCCTTGACCTCGATCAGGACCTCGCCCTCGCGCGGCCCTTCGAGGTCCACTTCCATGATCTCGAGGGGCTTGCCGGCTCCAATGGCGACAGCGGCGCGGGTCTTCATGAAAATCTCTCCCTGCAATGAAAATCAGATTGCCGCCAAACTAGCAGCAGGAGGCGGGCGCGCAAGCCGTGCCGGTCATGTGAGGCATTCCGCCGCCCGGCATATACAGGTTGTGAACAGGGCAGGGCTGGACTCGCGCCCCGCCCGTCACGACTATAAAGCTCGATTCCACGAATCCCCGGTTTGCGACAT
>WPCJ01058484.1_pt1 | contig 10353 bp, 7 predicted proteins | sample 5399831 | NCBI WGS metagenome assembly WPCJ01 (sample SAMN12869470, study PRJNA574797) | sludge metagenome | isolation source: wastewater treatment of pH10 | place: China:Beijing | collected 2019-05-20 | reverse complement strand
GGATGCGCCGAGGCCGGGGCCCGCGGCCGGCGCCCGGAACCCGGGCCCGGCAGACCTACTGGAGGCGCTTGCGAATCCAGGCCGAAGCGAGATCCACGGCGATAATCACGATGAGGATGATGATGAGGTAGGTCAGCATCTCGTCGAACTGGAACGTCTTGATCGCCTTGTTGATGAGCAGCCCAATGCCGCCTGCGCCGACGAGGCCGAGCACGAGCGACGAGCGCACGTTGACATCAAAACGGTAGAGCAGCAGGCCGGTGAGCTGCGGGAGCACGTTCGGGATCGTCGCGTTCGCGACAACCTGCCAGCGAGACGCGCCCGCGGTTCGTAGCGCCTGCTCGGGCCCCTGGTCGACGTCCTCCATCGCCTCGGCCCAGAGCTTGCCCATCACACCGGTGTTGTGGCAGATGAGCGCGAGCACGCCCGCGAACGGCCCGAGGCCGACCGCGGTCACGAAGATGAGCGCGAAGACGATGTCGGGGACGGCTCGGAAGAACGAGAGGATCCCGCGCGCGACCTGGTAGACCGCCTGGTTGGGAGTCGTCGTCCGTGCGGCGAACACCGCGAGTAGGAGCGCGAACGGGACTGACACGGTCGTGCCGAGTAGGCCGATCCAGAGCGTCGTAAGCGCGCCCTCGATGCCCTTCTGCAGCACCTCGGCGCTGAGATCGGGCGGAAACGCCTCCGAGATGAAGTTCGCCATGCCCCGCGCCCCGGTCACGAGCGCCTCGGGCCGGAACTCCGTCGCTTGGAACGCGAGCACGTGCAGGGCGATGAGCACGACGAGGATCACGGACCACGAGCCTGCGCGGTAAACGGTCTTGGGGTCGCGCGGCACCTCAAGGCGGGTGGGGGCGGTGCTGTGTGTCACTTGGGGTCCTAGAGGTAGAGGGCTGCGAGTTCGGTGTCGTCGAGCTCGGCGACCGGGCAATCGAATACGAGGTGGCCGTCGCGGAGCCCGATGACGCGGTCTGCGTAGGCGCGGGCGAGGTGCGGCTGGTGCAGCACCGCGGCGACCCCGAGCCCTTCCTCGACAGCCAGCTGCCTGAGCAGCCGCATCACGTCGTCTGCCGCGCGCGGGTCGAGCGCCGAGACGGGCTCGTCGGCGAGGATCATTCGGGGGCGTTGGCAGAGTGCGCGCGCGATCGCGACTCGCTGCTGCTGGCCGCCCGAGAGACTGTCGGCCCGATCGTGCGCGCGATCGGCGAGGCCGACACGCTCGAGGCATGCCATCGCTTCCTCCCTGAGCTCTGCGCCGAAGAGCGGCGGAATCGAGCGCCACGCGGGGAGCCGTGAGAAGCCGCCGGCGCACACGTTCTGGAGCGCAGTGCGGCGGGGAACGAGATGGATTTTCTGGAACACGGTAGCGGCCGAGCGGCGAGCCTCGGCCCGCCTGGCCGCACCCGCCTCATTGAGACGGACGCCAGCGATCTCGATGTCGCCGGAGTCCGCCTCAATGATGCCGTTCACCGCGCGCAGCGTCGTCGACTTGCCGGAGCCGTTCGCGCCTAGAAACGCAACGACCTCGCCGGCGTGGACACGCATGCTCATATCGGAGAGCACGACTCGACCACCGAAGCTCTTCGAAATCGCCTGGACGTCGAGGAGCACCTCTGGCTCGGAGCATCGGGCTGCGTGGGCGCTCGGGCTGTGCGCGGTGATGGTCATGCGGGTTACACGTCCTTTTCGGTGAGACCCATGGTCTCGGCAAGGTCGAACAGCGGCTTGTAGGTCTCGTTCGTCACGGGGATCAGCGGACCGGCCGGATCGACGCCGAGGAAGCCGGAGACCTTCTCAACGTCGGCCGCGTCGAGGCTGAGCAGCGCCTCGGAGACGGCGTCCTTGAACTCCTGCGGCATGTTGCCGCGAACCGTGATCGGGTCGTTCGGGATCTCCTCGGACTTCCAGATCTGCCGGAACTTCGACTCGTCGAAGGTGCCCTCGGCGGTCGCGGTCGCGAGCGTCTGCGAGTTGATCTGCGCGGCGTCGACCGTGCCGTTGACGAGCGCAAGCAGCGCCTCGGGGTGACCGCCCGCATAGTCAGCAGTCACGTCCTCGTCGATGCCCGCATCCTTGAGCGCCGACATCGGGAGCGCGTCGCCCGACGTCGATCCGGGGCTGCCGAGCGCGAGCGTCTTGCCCTTCAGGTCCTCGATCGTCTGGACGGGCGAGTCCTTCGGCACCCAGATGCCGCCGGTGTAGGTTGTCGGCTTGCCCTCAGCGTCACCGAACGACACCATTGCGGTGGCGTCTGCGCGCTGGTTCGCGAACACGAAGCCGAGCGGGCCGAACTGGGCGATCTCGAGCTGGTCGTTCTCCATCGCAAGCACCTCGGCTGCGTAGTCCTCGGTGATCGAGACCTCGACCTCGCAGTCGAGCTTCTCGGAGAGCGCCGCCGCGAGGGTCTGGTATGCCGGCTCGAGGCGCTCGGGATCCTCATAGGGGAGGATGCCGAAGCGGATCTTGCCGTCGGGGCAGGTCACGCTCGCCGTGTCGGCGTTCGCGCCAGTGTCGTCGGCGGATGCCGAGCAGCCCGTGAGGCCGAGCCCGATGAGCGCGACCGCCGAAGCGGCGAGGATGGTGTTCTTCTTCACGATTCTCCTTGGTTGTTGGTGTGAAGCGATGCGTGGGAGTTAAGGGGACAGAAAGGTCAGAGGTTCTGCGGTCAGAATGACGCGATCGTGCGGGCGCCGAGCGCGGGGCCGACGGTCATGCCGATCCCGGTCGTGACGGTCACGACCGAGACGCCGGGGATCGGCTCTTCGCGCAGCAGCTCACGCTCGGAGCTGGAGGCGTAGATTCCCTGCCAGCGCTCGAGCACCGCGAGCCGGGGGGCTCCGAGCAGTGCAGCTGCGTCGGCGAGCAGCAGGTCGGACCAGTGTTCGTCGAGGAACGGGGGCGCGGCGTCGAAGTAGTCGTGCGAGTCCCCGACGAGGAGGGTGCCGTCGGGCTGCTGCGTGAACATCACGTTCGCCCCGATCTCGAGCAGCTCGGGGCGCAGCCGTTCGGTCTCGGCCCGGAGTTCATCCTGCGCGGGGCCGGCGAACGCGCCGTAGCGAAGCATCGATGTTCCGCTCAGCACGGCCGGGCCGAGGCCCATGTCGTGCGGGGCGCGCACGCGGGCCATCTGCAGGACGCACTCGCGGACGTCGCCTGCGAGGTCTGGGAACAGCCGGCCGACGAGGTGACCGGCAGCGACGATGACGCGATCCGCCGCGATGCTGCCGCGGTTCGTCTCGAGCGTGAGGTGCTGGCCCTCGCGGATGCCGAAGAGCGTCGTACCGAACCGCACCTCGCCCCGCTCGTGGTCGGCGATCCAGCGCGCGAGATCAGCGACCACCGTGCGCGGGTTTGCGGTGAGGTCGCCCGCGAGCAGGATCCCGGAGCGGATCTCGCCCGGCGTCGCGAGGCGGAGCTGATCGGCAACCTGCCCGGCAGTAAGCAGCTCGCGCTCAGCGGCGTCTGTCTTTGCAGCGAGTTCGACGAGCACGGCCTCCTCGGCCGCCGAGCGAGCGACGGCGAGCGTCCCCGAGACTCGCGCCTCAATGCCTGCGCGCGCTGCGAGCGAGCGCCAGATCGGGTTCGCCTCGCGAGCGAGCTCGCCCACCTCACCGGCCTGCACCGACGTGCAGACGTGCCCGAAGTTGCGGATGCTTGCGAGCACCGCCGACGAGTCCTGCTCGATGACGGTGACGCTGTAGCCGGCGTCCAGGGCGGCGACCGCGTGGGAGAGGCCCACGATCCCGGCGCCGACGATTGCGATGTGCGAAGTCATGGTTCGAGAATGCGGGTTCAAAAGTAGTCATGACAACTTTTTTCGGACCTGTTCGCGGAACGTTCACCCGGGCATCAGCGCGCCAGAAAACGCTCACCAACCGTTCACCTTGGCGGCACCAATGGGCCCCGAAATCGGTATCGACAAGTTGTACGCTGACCAACATGACCGAGAACCAGCCGCTGCATATCCAGCTCTATGAAGAGATGGCACAGCGCATTCGCTCCGGCCAGTGGCAGACCGGGCAACGCGTGCCAAGCGAGAAATCGCTCGTCGCCGAATTCGGCACCTCGCGCGGCCCGGTGCGCCAGGCGCTCGCTGCGCTCCGCGCCGAAGGCGCGATCACCGGGGGCCGTGGGGCCCCGCCCCGAGTCCAGCGCGGGGTGCCCTCACAGTCGTTCGGCACGTTCCTGTCGTTCACCGAGTGGGCGAGGCTCTCGGGCTTCACCCCCGGCCAGCACGTCGTCGAGGCGCTCAAGCGGCCCGCAACCGAGACCGTCGCCCGCGAGCTCGGCGTAAAGCCCGAGGACACCGTCGTCGAGATCGTCAGGCTTCGCACCCTCGACGGTGAGCCCGCCCTGTTCGAACGCACCTCGTTCGCGTACGAGATCGGCTGCCACATGCTCACCGCAGACTTCGATGGCGGCAGCATCTACCAAGAGCTCGCCCGCATCGGGGTGGTCCCGGCGCGCGCGCGTCACGTCATCGACGCGGTCGCCGCGCACCCCCTCGACGCCGAATGGCTGCGGGTCTCCCCAGGCTTCCCGCTGCTGCGCGCGCGTCGAACGTCGACGACAGTCGATGGCACCGTCATCGAGTACGCGGACGACAGGCACCTCCCATCCATGACCACGTTCGCCATCGAAAACACGGCGGCGCACCGCACCCAGCTTGTTCGCGAATCCGCGAACGGCGCAACCACTATGAAGGACTACGTATGATCTCCCTTGCCGCATTCGACATGGCAGGCACCACCATCAACGACGGCGGCGCCGTCTATCGCGCGCTCGAAAACGCGGTCGCCGAGACCGGGGTTCCGGTGAAGCCCGAGGACCTGCAGACCTGGATGGGTGTCGAAAAACGGGAGGCGATCACCGCGCTCATCGAGCTCGGTGGCGGGGTCGCCGACGAGGATCTGGTTGGCGCGACATTCGCCCGCTTCCGCGCGCTGCTCGACGAGTACTACACCGCCGAGCCGCCGACGCCGATCGACGGCGTTCCCGAGGCCATCGCCGAGCTCCAGGCGGCCGGCATCAAGGTTGCGCTCACGACCGGGTTCTCGCGGGATGTGGCCGAGAGCATCCTGACCGGCCTCGGCTGGACGGTCGGGCCGGCGGCTCCGAGCGACGACGCGCCTGCAGGGACGGTCCGCGTGGACGCTCTCTCGTGCGGCGACGACGTTGCGGCCGGCCGGCCGGCGCCGTTCATGATCCACCGGGTCATGGAGGCGACCGGCGTTGCCAACGTCGCAGACGTGCTCGTCGCGGGCGACACCGCCGTCGACGTGCGCTCGGGCCTGAACTCGGGAGCCGCGATCTCGATCGGTGTGCTCAGCGGCAAGCTGGACCGCGCAAGTCTTGAGGCCGAAGGCCCGACGGCGGTGCTGGACTCGGTGGCGGCAATCCCCGCCTACCTCGGGGTGTAGGGCCCAGCGGTCAGGCTCGCCAACGCCAGGCGCCAGCGAAACCGCCCCGGGCCTCCGAGACCACCCGCAGCTTCGCGATGCGGGGTGCGGTGTCGGAGGGTCGGGGCGGTCTCGGCCGTAGTGTCGTGGGCCGCGCCGCGCTACGCCGCGAGGGGCAGGAGCGCCTCGTGCCGCTGCGCCGTCACCATGATCGGCAGGTGGTCCGACGAGCCGCGGCCGAGGGTCTGCACGCGGGCGATCTCGAACCCGGTCGAGGTGACGAAGTCGTAGTGCCCACGGAACAGGAAGTAGCGGTTGTAGGTGCGCTTGTCCGAGAAGTTCGTGTCGTAGCCCGACGCGCGCATGTGGGCGGTGAGCCGGTTGTGGAAGACGGGGTAGTTGTAGTCGCCGACCATGATGGTGGGCAGGCCGGGGCCGATAGCGCCGAGCTCGTCGATCGCGGTGCTGATCTGCACGCGACGCAGCGAGTTGCGCGCGGTGAGGGGCGCCGCGTGGAACGAGGCCGCGATGAAGTCGGAGCCCGACTCGCGGTCGTGGATGCGTGCACCGAGCAGCCGCTCGTGGGCGGGCGACAGGACGCGGTCGTGCAGCGACTTCTTCAGCTGGAATGCGTGTGCCGACTGCACCTCGAAGCGCTCGGAGTCGACGTACATCGCCAGGCCGAGGCGGTTCTTCTCGGTCGCGCGCACGAGCGAGAGTGCTCCGATGCGTGACGGGAGGTTGACGGTGTCGGCTTCTTGGAGGCAGAGAAGCTCTGCTCCGTGGTTGTCGACGAGGCTAGCGAGTTCACCGATGGCGCGGTTCTTGCGCAGGTTGTAACTAATCGTCTTCACCCGGCCAAGCATACGTCGCGAAGCCTATGGTTCAACCGTGTGCGTGTTTTCTGCGGATTTTGCCAGCGAAGCCGCCTCAATCGCGAGGGTTTCTCGTACCGCAAGCACAGCTGGCGACTCTGCGTTCGATAGTCGCGCCGCGGTGAAGATCGATCGGTGCGGATCTCCCGGCAGGTCGATCATCCGCAGCCTCGTCTCGGCACGCACGAGCCCCGGCAGTAGCGCAACGGCGTTGCCCGACTCGATGAGCCGCACGTGCGCCTGCAGGTCGGCGGTCTCGTAGCGCACATCTGGCTCGAACCCGGCCGTGCGGCACGCCTGCTCGGCCCAGTGCCGGGAGGCTGCGCCGCGCGGCTCCATCACCCAGGGCAGGGCCGCCGCATCCTCGAGGCGCTCGACGAGATCGAACTCGGCGTCGCCGGCCCCGACTCGGGGCAGCGCGAGCTGGATCGCGTCGAACGTCAGGGGCGCGTGGTCGAGGCCAGCAAACTGGGCCGTCGCGTGCCCCGGGTACTGCTCGGCGACGACGAGGTCGAAGCCGCGCACGCTCGTCTCGTGGAGCGCCGTCTCGGGCTCGTGCTGCACCATCTCGACGCGGAGGCTCGGATACTCGGTACGGAGCCGCCGGAGCGCCTGCGGCATGATCGCGAGGACGGCGGTCTGGAATACGGCGACGCGCACCGACCCCGCGACCTCACCACGCACACGGTGGGCCGCGGTTTCGGCGCGCTCAAGACCCGCCAACAGTTCGGCGGTCTCGGCAACGAGTGCCTCGGCAGCCGCGGTGAGTTCGAGCGTCCTGCCGACCCGGCGAAGCAACGGCGTTCCGACCTCCCGTTCGAGGAGTCCCAGCTGCTGAGACACCGCCGAAGGGCTGTAGTTCAGCGCCTCGGCGACCTGCACCAGCGTGCCGCGTTCGGACAGTTCCCAGAGCAGCCGGAGGCGTTTCATCTCGAGCACGACGGGCTCCCCTCAATCATTAAGCCTTACTTCACATTATTGCTCAGAAAGGATCGCTTTACTTCAAGCTTTGGAGGATTCACACTTAGCTCATCGGGCAAGGGCCGACGCAACCGCGCGCGCCCGCACCCATGTATGAAAGGAACGCCGTTGTCTCAGGCAACCCCACGCCCCCAGGACCTCGCCGACGAGGCCGTCAAGCTCGCGCGCAAGTGGATCACTGAAGCCGCCACCATCCCCGCTGACGCCTCCGCAGCGCGCCTCGCTGGCGTGCTCCGCGACCCGAACGGTCTGGACTTCACCGTCGGGTTCGTCGACGGCGTCGTCCGCCCCGAGGACCTCGGTGTTGCCGCGAAGAAACTCAAGGACCTCGTCCCGCTGACCCCCGGCTTCCTGCCCGGCGTGATGCGCGGCGCAATCGGCCTGGGCGGCGCATTCGCGAAGCCGATGCCCGGCGTCGTCGTGCCGATCGCGCGCAAGGTGCTGCGCCAGATGGTGAGCCACCTCATCATCGACGCGACCGATTCGAAGCTCGGTCCCGCCATCGCGAAGATCAAGCGCGACGGCGTCCGCCTGAACGTGAACCTCCTCGGCGAGGCAATCCTCGGCCAGGGCGAGGCGGAGCGCCGCCTCGCGGGCACGCACAAGCTGCTCTCGCGCCCCGACGTCGACTACGTCTCGATCAAGGTCTCCTCGACCGTCGCGCCGCACAACCACTGGGCGTTCGACGAGGCGATCGAGCACATCGAGTCGCAGCTCGTCCCGCTCTTTGAGCGCGCGGCCGCTGCGTCGCCGCAGAAGTTCATCAACCTCGACATGGAGGAGTACAAGGATCTCGATCTCACGCTTGAGGTCTTCACTCGGATCCTCGACCGTCCCGAGTTCCTGAACCTCGAGGCCGGCATCGTGCTGCAGGCGTACCTGCCTGACGCACTCGGCGCGATGATGCGGCTGCAGGAGTGGTCGGCTGCTCGCGTCGCACGCGGTGGCGCGGCGATCAAGGTCCGCCTCGTGAAGGGCGCGAACCTCCCGATGGAGCTCGTGGACGCCGCAATCCACGGCTGGCCCGCAGCGACCTGGGGCTCGAAGCAGGACTCGGACACGAGCTACAAGGCTGTCCTCGACTACGCGCTCACACCCGAGCGCGTGAAGAACGTGCGCCTCGGCGTCGCCGGCCACAACCTGTTCGACCTCGCCCTCGCGTGGCTGCTCGCGAAGGGCCGCGGCGCCGAGTCGGGCCTCGAGGTGGAGATGCTGCTCGGCATGGCGACCGGCCAGGCAGAGGCAGTGCGCCGCGACGTTGGCGGCTTGCTGCTCTACGTGCCCGTCGTGCATCCCGAGGAGTTCGACGTTGCGATCTCCTACCTGATTCGCCGCCTCGAGGAGGGCGCGAGCCAGGAGAACTTCATGTCGGCAGTGTTCGAGCTGAACGACAACTCGCAGCTGTTTGAGCGCGAGAAGAACCGCTTCCTCGCGTCGCTCGGCGAGCTTGAGCACATCACCGCTGACGGCGATCCCGAAAACTTCGCTGTGCCGCCGTCGAACCGCGTGCAGGATCGCCGCGTCTACGACCAGGCCGGCGTCGAGGCGCGCGTTGACGCGCTCGTCGCTCAGGGCCGCAAGGGCGAGTTCGAGAACACCCCCGACAGCGACCCGGATCTGCCCGGGAACCACGTCTGGGGCCGCGAGATCGCCGACCGCATGGTCGCGTCGAAGCTCGGCGACAACCTCGTCTCGGAGGCGCTCGTCGAGTCCGCAGAGGATCTCGACGAGATCGTCGCACGCGGCGTCGCGGCGAACGACAGCTGGCAGGCCCTCGGCGCCGACGAGCGCGCCCGCATCCTGTACCGCGCCGGCGAGAAGCTTGAGGAGCGCCGCGCGCAGCTGCTCGAGGTCATGGGTTCCGAGTGCGGCAAGACCCTCGACCAGGGCGACCCCGAGGTGTCGGAAGCGATCGACTTCGCGAACTACTACGCGATGCTCGGCCAGGTCATCGGCCAGGTCGACGGCGCCACGTACAAGTCGCAGAAGCTCACCGCGGTGATTCCGCCGTGGAACTTCCCCGTCGCCATCCCCGCTGGCGGCGCGCTGTCCGCGCTCGCTGCAGGCTCGTCGGTCATCATCAAGCCTGCATCGAACTCGGCTCGCTCGGGCGCCGTCATGATCGAGGCCTTGTGGGAGGCCGGCGTGCCCCGCGACGTGCTGCAGCTCGTGCAGTTCGCCGACCGTGCGCTCGGATCGAAGCTCGTCGCCGACCCGCGCGTCGACCGCCTGATCCTGACCGGCGCGTACGAGACCGCGGTGAACTTCCGTGAGCTCCGCGCCGATCTGCCGATCCTCGCCGAGACCAGCGGCAAGAACGCGATCATCGTCACCCCGAACGCAGACCTGGATCTCGCGGCGAAGGACGTCGTGCAGTCGGCGTTCGGCCACGCCGGCCAGAAGTGCTCGGCGGCGTCGCTCGTGATCCTAGTCGGCTCCGTCGCCACCTCGAAGCGCTGCCGCGGCCAGCTCATCGACGCTGCTCGCTCGCTGAAGGTGGGCACCCCGGAGAACCTCGAGACGCAGATGGGCACGATCATCACCGCGCCCGACGGCAAGCTCAAGCGCGGTCTCACGACCCTCAGCGCCGGCGAGAAGTGGCTCATCGAGCCGAAGCCGCTCGAGAGCGACAGCCCGCTCGCAGTCGACAAGAAGGGCGGCAACAAGCTCTGGAGCCCTGGCGTCCGCGAGGGCGTGAAGCGCGGCTCCGAGTACCACCTCACCGAGTACTTCGGCCCGATCCTCGGCATCATGACCGCCGCGACCCTCGACGAGGCGATCGACATGGTCAACGAGATTGATTACGGCCTCACGAGCGGCCTGCACTCGCTCGACCGTGACGAGATGGCGCTCTGGCTTGACCGTATCCAGGCGGGCAACCTGTACGTCAACCGCGGCATCACTGGCGCGATCGTTCGCCGCCAGTCGTTCGGTGGTTGGAAGAAGTCGGCGATCGGCGCTGGCACGAAGGCCGGCGGCCCGAGCTACCTCTACGGTCTCGGCGAGTGGGAAGACGCACCCGTGTCGGCGGCGCTCACCGCGCCGCGCCCGGCGGCGGCCCCGATCCTCACCGCGGCTCAGCAGGCGGGCGTCGC
>WPCJ01241301.1_pt1 | contig 10358 bp, 8 predicted proteins | sample 5399831 | NCBI WGS metagenome assembly WPCJ01 (sample SAMN12869470, study PRJNA574797) | sludge metagenome | isolation source: wastewater treatment of pH10 | place: China:Beijing | collected 2019-05-20 | reverse complement strand
TAACCATTCCTACAGATGAAAGAACACCTGCAATAGAAGTATTTATAGATAATTCTTTGAATTTCTCCAATCCAGAAAAAATTCCGTTTTGGATTCCGTTTACAGAAGAGAATAAGATAATAAAAGAACTTATTTTTATACTGAGAGAGAGATTGGGAGCATTAATCCAATATGCAATTTGCTTAGAAAATATATAGATAAGAACAGAAATAATAAAGCTTATCCCAATTGAAAAAAAGTTTGACAATCCTATAATATTTTCAACCTTTTCTTTATCAGAATATTTATATTGAGATATATATTTAGTAGCTGTAAGTCCCAATTCCAACCCTGCAAACGCACTAAACATAATGATAGTTGATTTTAAAATACCAAATTGTCCATATTCTTCCTTCAAAAGGATTTTTGATATGAGAATAGTGGAAAGCAGTAATGTTGCTTTGGATACAATGTTACCCAACAGTATCCAGATACTGTGATTAAAAATTCTTTTATTAATATCATTTTGCAGTAACTTATTAATTTTATCCCCAAATACAAACATATCCTACTAATTTATAGTTGAGATATAAAATTTACAATTCTTTGGCTTGCCATACCATCTCCATAAGGGTTATGTATTTCACTTGTTTTTTTATAAAATTCTTGGTTATTAATTAAATTCATTGTTTCGAAAACAATTTTATCCTTATTACTTCCGACTAAAATGACAGTTCCAGCCTCTACAGACTCGGGTCTTTCGGTTGTATCTCTCATAACTAGTACCGGCTTTCCAAGACTGGGAGCTTCTTCCTGGATTCCTCCTGAATCTGTAAGAACCAAATAGGACTTTTTCATGATCCATACAAATGCCGGATATGACAATGGTTCTATTAAAATTATATTATTAACATCTGATAATAGCTCAAAAACTACATTTTTAACATTAGGATTTAAATGAACCGGATATAAAATTTGAATATCCGGGTTGAGAGAAGCTAATTCTTTCAATGCTAAACAGATATTTATAAAACCTTGTCCATGATTTTCTCTACGATGTCCTGTTACTAATATTATTTTTTTATTAAGGTCTAATCTCTCCTTTAATTTTTCGATTTCCGGATTAAAATAATTTTCAACTCTTGAGGAACTTTCCATGAGTGCATCTATTACGGTATTACCAGTAACTAAAATCGTTTCTTCAGAAATATTTTCTTTCAGAAGATTATTTTTAGATTGTTGAGTGGGTGCAAAATGATAATCAGCAAGTCTTCCGGCAACTTGCCTGTTCATCTCTTCCGGAAAGGGTGATTTTTTATTAAATGTTCTTAAACCGGCTTCTATATGGCAAATTTTCGCTCCCGAATAAAATGCCGCAATGGCAGTAGCCATCGTAGTCGTAGTATCACCATGTACATACACATAATCCGGAGAAAAATCCTGTAAAACAGGCTTCATTTGGCTGATGATATCAGACGTCAGAGAATATAAATCTTGATCGGGCTTCATTACATTCAGATCATAATCTGGTGTAATATCAAAAAAGTCTAAGACCTGATCCAGCATTTCTCTGTGCTGCGCTGTTACACAAACTTTGGTTTCAAATAATCCGGGCGATTCTTTAAACTTATTTAATAAAGGAATCATCTTGATAGCTTCCGGTCTTGTTCCGAAAACAATTAAATTTTTTTTCATTTGTGTGTTTATTTAAAAAATTGCCACCATTTTTTCCCCTCAGCCTGGTAGCCATAGCCATATTTGTTACCATAACCAAAATTCGTTCTATGTACATCATTGAGAACAAAACCGACATTCTTGATTTTGCCAGAATCAATACTGTTGTTAGCAAAATCAATAAAGCTTTTTTCTGTAACCTCTGACCTTGTAACATATACAGTGGCATCTGCAACTTCTGAAATCAAGAAAGAATCTGTAACTAACATCAATGGCGCTGTATCAAGAACAATATAATCGTAACTAGCTTTCAAAGACTCTATCAATGCTGAATAACGCCCATTCTGTAGAAGATCTGTAGGATTTGGAGGGATCATTCCAGAATAAATAAAATCACAATTCGGATTAAACCCGCTTGGGTAAATTATTTCATGATAATCGTTTACATCTCCATAAAGATATTCTGATAATCCCTTTGTATTTTTCATTGCAGGATTGTATCTCTGTAACTGAGGATTTCTAATATCAGAACCAATTACCAAAACTTTCTTATTTCCGGAAGATATTGCCAGAGCCAGATTTACAGAAACAAATGTTTTGCCCTCTCCTTTTATAGTTGAAGTTACAAATATTATTTTTGCATCATCCGTTTTTGGTAACATAAATTTTAAGTTTGTAAACAAAATACGGAAAGATTCTGCTAATGGTGAAACATCATTTTTGGTAATTATTTCGCCATCATTTCTGTAAAGTCTTGGTATTTCAGCTAAAATTCCCTTCGATGTGAGTTTATCTAGATCTTGCTTATTTATTAATTTACTATTCAATAATCCTCTTAAATAAATAATGCCTAATGGTATAAGAAATCCTAAAATCCAAGCTCCTAAAATAGAAATCATTTTTTTGGGAGCTACAAGTTTATTATCTGGAAATGCAAAGTCAACCACCCTAGCCTTATTATCGGTTATTGCCATAGATATAGCAGCCTCTTCACGTTTTTGAAGCAACAGCAAATAAAGGTTTTCTTTAATTTGCTGCTGGCGTTCTATATTTCTAAACAGTCTTTCTTGCTTTGGAACTTTTTGTATTTCAGCATCAGTATAGTTATTCTCCTTATCGACTTGATTTTTGCTTGCATTCAAATTTATCAAATACCTTTGGATACTTTCCTTCATGGCATTTTTCAAATCCATAAGATCCTTTGTCACTTCTTTTACTAATGGGTTTTCCGGCGTCGCATTTTCCAATAATCTATTTCTGTCAACAACTAGTTTATTATATGCAGCAATATTAGATGTGGCTGTAGGATTATCCAATCCAATATTGGTCGGAAGAACCTGATAGCTATTGCCTTGACTATTAATAAACCCAAGAAGCATCCTGCTTATCTCCATTTGAGTGTCCAGTTCAAGACTTTTTCTTCTGGTCTCTGAAGAGATTTGAAGATTTATCTTAGCCTCAGTTCCTATGTCAACAATATTATTATCTACTTTGAAACGTTCTTTATCGCTTTCTACTTCTCCAAGTTCCTTAGAAATTAAAACTATTCTGTCATCTATAAAATCTTTTGTTTTTTTTGACTCTATATTTTTATCTTTTATTGCATACTCGTTATAAACATCTGTTAAATTATTTAGAATATCTTTACCTTTATCAACATTGGATTGTGCAATTGACAGAAGAATTACAGTTGCTTCTTTGTCAGCAAGATCTGTCTTCAACGACTTTTGATAACCATCAACAATATCAGACAAACTTGAATAAGTAAAATAAAGATCGTTTAATTTTAATTTTTTTACTTTTTTTCTATTAAATTTTAAATTCTTTGTGATCATTAAGTTCGCATAAGGCAAACTAATAGTTTTATTGAATGTAGTTTCTATATTCTTTTCCAATTCTGGTGATGATAAAATAATTTTATCCCCATTGATTTTAACATCAATTGGTTTTTTAGGCAGATCTTCAAATTGTTTTTCATTAACTACTAATATGTTAACTGGATTAGTATCCTTATATAGTTCAATATCATGGAACTTTTCACGAGAAAATATAGAAACTTGTAATCTGAGATTTTTGGAAACATCTTCCATTATTCTTTTTGACTTGAAAATTTCTAATTCGTTTTCAATACTGTTTGTACCCATCCCAGCAAAGCCTCCAAAACCCGAAAGCACACCAAAATCTGCTGAAGCGGTAGACATTTTTTTAGCATCCTTAATCAATACAGAAGATTGAAGCTTATAAACAGGTGTTGTAAATAATATATAACAAATTGCTAAAATAGTTGTAAGAAAAATAGACGCTAAAAACCAATACCATTTTTTTGTATACGGCTTTATAATTTCTCTAAGATTAATTTCTTCTTCCTTTTTCGTCAAGTCCATTTAACTAGTTTTTTATCTACAGCAATGCTGTAGATTTAATATTAATTAATAAATTTTTGAATGATAAAATTCTGCACGGGTTTTCCTTTTACCTGAAAAGAAGTGCTAAAACCCCTACTAAAACTGATGCAACAGAAATCACAATACCTATTTGAGGTCCATAAGACGAAGCACTCTTTCTTGCATTATTTGGAGATACATAAATAACGTCATTCTGCTTAACATAATAATATGGCGAATTAAAAAGCTCTGCGTTTGTAAGATCTATGTATTGTTTCGTGGTAGCACCATCAACATTCCTAATAACAAGAACATTTTTTCTTTGACCATATATCGTAAGATCACCAGCCATACCTATAACATTAAGAATCGTTGTAGGCTGTCCACCGTCAATAGTGAAAGTCCCTGTTCTGTTAACTTCTCCTAGCACAGTTACTTTGAAATTCGCGGTTCTTATATTAACACCCGGATTCTTTATATATTTTGTAAGCCTTCCTTTAAGGTCTTCCTTAAACTGATCAAGGTTTTGGTTTGTAGTGTTGATCGTTCCCAATATCGGAAAATCAATATTACCTTTGCTGTCAACATTATAAATAGGTTCTACAGATGTATTACGCGAAGGAACAGAAGAAAACTGGGACATATCTGTAGAATAATAGTTCTGGTTAAAAGGTTTTGCCACCTCGTTGTCTTTCGCCAAAACAGTAATTGCCAATTGGTCTCCCGGCTGTATTGTAGATGTATTAGCTTTAATAGATTCTTTTATTGCTACATCTTCAATATTTTTAACATATTGTATATCTTCTCTTGCTTTACACGAAAATACAGTATATACTAAAAACGCCATAAAAACTATGGATAAAGCTCTTCTCATAAATATAATTCTTAACTGAAGGTTTGCAAATATAGGAATTCTTATTTATCTAACGATTCATATATAGAATTATTGCTTTTAAATTCTTTTACTATAGATTTTAATATTCTTACTATCTCCTGCTTCTCTTCTTTTTTAGAAAAATCAATGACAAGATCAGTTAATTCATCTATTTCTGCAAAATACATAGATGGATCTTTTGATATCATGATTTTTTCATGAGAGGTTGGCAACGTTCTGGTATTGTCACTCAAGAGTTCCTCATATAGTTTTTCTCCTGGTCTTAAACCCGTGTAAATAATCTTAATGTCAATATCTGGCTCGAAACCGGAAAGCTTTATCATTCTTTTTGCCAATTCAAGGATTTTTACCGGCTCTCCCATATCGAACACATATATCTCTCCTCCCTGCCCCATTGTTCCGGCATGTAAAACCAATTCACATGCTTCTGCAATTGTCATAAAGTATCTAACAATTTCCGGATGTGTAATCGTAACGGGGCCTCCTTTTTCAATTTGTTTTCTGAAATGAGGAATTACGGATCCATTAGAACCCAAGACATTTCCAAATCTGGTTGTAATAAATTTTGTAGTGTTACCTTCCACATTCTGAAGAGACTGTACAAATAATTCCGCAACACGTTTTGAAGCGCCCATAACATTGGTAGGATTCACGGCCTTATCGGTTGAAACCATTACAAAACGATTGACATTATATTTACTGGAAAGTAATGCTAGATTCTTAGTTCCCAAAATATTAACAAGAACGGCTTCGTGTGGATTATCTTCTACCAGCGGCACATGTTTGTATGCAGCTGCATGATATACCATCGAGAAGTTATATTTTGCAAACAACGGTTCCAGACGACTAAGATTGGAAATGTCAGCAAGAATAAATTTAAAATTAATATGAGGATATAACTCCCTCATTTCCAATTCGGTATCATAAAGCGGAGTTTCTGACTGATCCAGAATAATAATCTGTAAGGGTTCCAAAAGTGCAACCTGTCTTACAATTTCTCCACCAATAGAACCAGCTCCACCAGTAACCAGAATAGTTTTCTGAAAATGTCTTTTTCTCACCTCCAGATTATCAAGTTTAATTTGCTTTCTATTTAACAAATCTTCAATCTGAATGGTTTTTATATTATTAATGATATCATTGGTACGCAACTTTTGCATTGCTGGCGCTTTGTAAATTTTAAGGTTATGCTCCAAAAACAAGTTAACCCAAAATTCTAGCTCCTCTTTCTGCAAGGTTTCTTTGATCACCAAAACACCATTTACATCGTCTCTGCCATTTTTTAAATTATTAATAAAATTCTGTTTTGTAATAATCTTTTTATCCAATAACTTAATGCTGACCTTCTTATTACTGTAAGATATAAAACCCTGGATGTCAAAAGGTAAATTAGGATTAGAAAGAATAACCTGAGCAATAGCGACAGAGGTATCATCATCACCTAAAATATATATTTTCTTTCTGCTGGAGCTTCTTTTATTTTCCTTGATTATATTGAAAATACCTTTAACACAAAGCCTGAATACAAATAAACAAAGACAAGAAATTGCAAAGTAAAGCCCCAAAAAAGGAATAAGAATTATTTTTTTATGAGAACTGAAATAGTATGTGTAATTAATAATTATGATTGTTAATACACTGCATAGATTTGCAAGAAAAATTTTGAACAGGTCAACGAAAGTAGAATGTCTGATTACGCCTAAATATGTTTTGAATATATACATATACAAAACATTAATAGCAATGATAAATATGAAAACATATAATAAAGGAAATATATTATAATGTTTCACCTCTAATCCCATTATAAGTAAATGAGAAACAGAAAGAGATAGAATTACAATTAATATATCAATAACTAAGATGACCCATCTTGGCAAAAATTTAAGATCAGCAAGATCTAATACATTATCATTCAGTGAAAATCTTTTAAGATTTTTAACCTTGTCCATTTTTTGGTTAGTTATTGTTAAAATTGGAAATTGCTTATAACTTCATTAATTCTATTTTTATCATCATTTGTAATATTGGAACCAGAAGGCAGACATAATCCTGTGTTAAACAAATCTTCGGCAACTGTTTCTCCGTAATACGGACAATCTTTAAAAACAGGCTGAAGATGCATCGGTTTCCACAATGGACGGGTTTCTATATTTTCCTCTGCGAATGCAGTCATTAGATCATGAGTCGTTATATTTGTCAGATCTTTATTAAGCGTAATACTTGTAAGCCAGTGATTTGAAAAAAAATCAGAATTAGCTTCCGAGAAAACATTAATCATATCATTATTGGAGAATAACTCTTTATAAAAACTGTGATTATCTCTTCTCTGGCGAACCCTTTCATTCAAAACTTCCATTTGTCCTCTACCGATTCCTGCACAGATATTACTCAATCTGTAGTTATATCCAATCTCCGAGTGTTGATAATGAGGTGCATTATCTCTTGCTTGTGTTGATAAGAAAATTGTCTTCTGTTTTTGTTCTTTTGTTGTTGTCACCAATGCTCCACCACCAGAAGTTGTAATAATCTTATTCCCATTGAAAGATAATATGGCAAATTCCCCAAATGTTCCACATTGTCTTCCTTTATAGCTTGATCCCAATGCCTCTGCACTATCTTCTACTAAAGGAATTTCATATTTTTCACAAACTGCCAGAATCTCATCCATCAACGCAGGCATGCCATAGAGATGAACTACAATTACAGCTTTTGGTTTTTTATTTTTACTGATTCTATCTTGTATGGCTTTTTCCAGATACACTGGTGACATATTCCAATTGACTTCATCAGAATCTACAAAAACAGGATTGGCGCCTAAATATTTTATCGGGTTAGCAGAAGCCGAAAATGTAAATGATTGGCATATTACTTCATCGCCATAACCGATGCCTAATTGTATCAGTGCCAGATGTAATGCTGCTGTTCCGGAACTAAGTGCCGCAACAAATTTATCTTTACCAAGAAAGTTTTCTATCGCAATTTCAAATTCATCTACATTTTTGCCCAAAGGTGCAACCCAATTTTGATCAAATGCTTCTTGGACGTATTTCATTTCCTCACCACCCATGTGTGGAGACGATAGCCAGATTTTAGACTTCATTTAAAAGTAAACTCTTTTTAATTTTATATTTATTAACACCTACAAAGTTAATGTTATTCGACACTATTTGTAAAAAAATCTTTGATCCGTATCAAAAATTTTTATCATATATTTTTAATATTCTTTATTACTTTCGCTGGATTTCCTACCACCACCACATTGTCAGGCACATCATTAATAACTACTGCTCCAGCACCTACTATTGACCACTTACCTATTGTAATGTTTTGTTTTATTGACGCGCCCACTCCGACCTGAGCTCCTTCGAGGACTTTCACATTACCTGCAAGTGCGGCATTTGGAGAAATATGAGCATAATCTTCAATTTCACAATCATGATCGATACATGCAGAAGTATTTATTACACAATAATTTTGGACTTTGACAGAAGAGTTAATAACAACACCTGCCATTACAACATTACCCTGTCCCAAAGATGTGCTTTTAGAAATCACCGAAGAAGGATGAATTAGATTGAAGTCAGCAGAATTATATTTTTGTGCATTTAGTTTTCTATTATAATTACCTCCTATTGCATAAAAAACATTTTTCTTTTGCAGAAGAGACTCAATATCGTTAGAAACAGGATATTGTAATATTCGATTTACATTTATATTTTGATCATAAATACCTTTAATATTATAACCCAAATCTTCTGCTATTTCAATTACAACTTTTGCATGACCGCCTGCACCCAAGATATAGATATCTTTATCCATTTCCTTTAAAATTTTCTGTAGTCGCTTGACCGACCGTGTTAATACCTTCAGTTTTGATCACTTTTTTTATGGTTAGCAGAAAAATCTTAACATCTAATAAAAAGCTAAGATTTTCAACATAAAAAACATCCAGTACAAATTTTTGTTGCCATGTAATAGTATTTCTCCCATTTACCTGAGCCCATCCCGTTATTCCCGGCTTTATCAAATGTCTTTTCTTCTGCTCCTCATTATATAGAGGAAGATAGCTTACCAAAAGCGGGCGAGGTCCTATAAAACTCATATCTCCTTTCAAAACGTTGATAAGCTGAGGAAGCTCGTCCAAAGAAGTCTTTCTTACAAATTTTCCCATTTTTGTCAATCGGAATTCATCGGGCAAAAGGTTCCCGGACTCATCTTTTTGATCTGTCATAGTCTTGAATTTGATGATCTTGAAAATTTTTTCATTCTTACCCGGACGACTCTGCAAAAAGAATACGTTTTTCTGATTAAAAAAATACAACAAAATAATAACTATCAATAATACAGGAGATAATATCAGTAACAGTATAAATGAAAATATAAAATCAAATAATGGTTTTAAAAAGCTTTTGTACATATGAACAAAACAAATCCGAAATTTTAAAATTCCGGATTTAAATATTTTAAATATTAATTTTTTTATTTTTCCTCTGATAACAAAATATCAAAGATAATCCACTTAGTAGCAATATAGGAATAAGACCATCAATAGGAACCGGCTCTCCAGGGTTACCCGGACCTTCAGGATGTTCTCCTCCATTAGGAACCAGGCCGGAACCTTGTTGCTCTTCAGCACCAAAACTGTTATCAGGAGCAGTTTGAGCCTTTGCAGGATCATACTGATCTACACCTGTTTGACGCGAACGTTCATGTGACTGAATTTGATTATTATTATCAAACTCGCTCTCAGCTTTAAACTGTGCTAAAGACATAACACTCAAGGTGATACATATAATGGACAAATATTTTTTCATCTGCAGTTGGAAACTAGACATATTTTTCAGGTTGTAAAGATATAAAATTTTCATAAAAATATATAAATTATTAACATTAAATAAAATTAACAATTCTTTTATCAATCTTTTATGAATGTTTATTTAATTATTTTTTTTGTTCTGACATTTCCAGAATTTTCAGCTTTTATAATATAAACGCCTGACGAAAGTGTGTTAACATCCATTCTAACAGATTTTTCAGAAGAATATTTAGACTGGATCAATTTCCCACTTACATCATAAAGTTCTATTTTACCCAAACTTGCAGAAGATTTTATTACAAAATAATTTCCATCTCTATATACGATAAAGTCTGATTTATTGAGAATATCGGTTCCTAAAACTTCTTTGTTTTTATATACGATCTCAAATCTGTTTTCATCCGTACCTTTACTAGTGCTGAAAGTATAATCCTGAGAAGTAAGATCTGTGTAAGTACCGGTCAGTTTATCTCTCAAATATATTTTCTGACCGGAAACAAATATTCCTTCTCTGCTACCCAAGCTTATTTTATAAGTACCATTAATAGAATACTTAGTACCTAGTGTTACAAAATCTCCGTCGCTAATAGGATTACTTCTAGCCTGG
>WPCJ01129339.1_pt1 | contig 10359 bp, 9 predicted proteins | sample 5399831 | NCBI WGS metagenome assembly WPCJ01 (sample SAMN12869470, study PRJNA574797) | sludge metagenome | isolation source: wastewater treatment of pH10 | place: China:Beijing | collected 2019-05-20 | reverse complement strand
CGGACGGTGATGATGCGGTTGTCGGCCGGCTAAAGGCTGCGGGGATTCGAAAAGCGGGGAATGACAGGCTGATGAGCACGACAGCGGAACCGGCATCGCTTCATCAGCGCATCCTGTCCGACATCAGCGAGAAGATCCTGTCCGGCGTGTGGGCGCCAGGTCATCGCATTCCTTTCGAACATGAACTGACCGCCGAGTACAACTGCTCGCGCATGACGGTGAACAAGGCGCTGTCGCAGCTTGCCAAGGCCGGCCTGATCGAACGCCGCCGCCGTTCGGGCAGTTTCGTGCGCCAGCCGCATTCCCAGGCCGCGATCCTCGAAATCCATGATATCCGGACCGAAGTCGAGGCGACCGGCCTGCCCTATCACTTCGAACGTGTCTCGCGCCTCAAGCGCCGCTCCACCACCGAGGATCGAGAACTGCTCGGCCTTGACGCGGCGGGACCGGTGCTGGCGGTGGAATGCCGGCACTTCGCCGGCAAACGGCCGTTCTGCCAGGAAAAGAGGCTCATCAACCTGAACGCCGTTCCGGAGGCAGAAGACGAAGAGTTCCTGGAGATCAGTCCGAATCCCTGGCTGGTCGGGCACGTTCCGTGGAATGCAGCCGAGCACCGTATCCGCGCCATGGCCGCCGACGCGGCCATTGCCTCGGCGCTCGACATCGCGGCCGGTTCGCCCTGCCTTGTCGTGGAACGCCGAACCTGGAATGCCGAGCGCCCGGTCACGCAGGTGCGTTTCGTCTATGCTGCCGAAAGCCACGAGCTGGTCGCGCGTTTCGCGCCATCGCAGGGTTGAGCGTCAGCTCTCCAACCTGGCCTGTGGCTGCCATAGATAGAGGATGTCGGGCTCGCGTTCTTCATTGTCGCGACCGTCGGTCTCCCGGATAGCCGTGAAGCCATGCTTCTCGTAGAAGTGGCGCGCAGTCATGTTTTTCTGGAACGTCCAGAGCTGTAACGTCGGCCAGGTTGCTTTCGCCGCACCGAGCAGAACCGCACCGATGCCTCGATTCTGATATCCCGGCAGCACATAGAGCTGATCCACCCACCCTTCGCGGAAGGCGATGAAGCCGACGATATCAGCGTCGACGGCACCCCAGACCTCGCAGCTGGCATAGACATGATTTTCGAAGAAAAGCCGGTCTTCCTGCGGCGTGTGAATTCCCGCCAGCCATGGCAGCCGTTCATCGAACGCCTGGCGCAAAACGACAGCGACACGAGCCATGTCTTGCAAACCCAGCCGATGCAGGGAAACGGTCATGGATCAGATGATACCCAACAAAAAAATGGGGCCGATCCCAACCGGACGGCCCCATTCTGTTGATCAAGCGGCCCGCGCAGCCGGCTTGCGATTGAAGCGGCGCTTGTTGCGGAACGGCTTGCCGCCCTCCGGTTTGCGCTCGCCATGCGGCTTGTCGCCAAACGGACGGTCGCCCTTGGGCTTGCCGTGGAAGTGGCGCTCGCCACTCGGCTTGGCCTTGAAGGGACGATCGCCACCCTGGTTGCGTTCACCCTGGGCGCTGTGTTCGCCATCCGACTTGCCGGAAAACGGGCGACCACCCTGCGGCTTGCCGCCAAAACGCTTCTTGCCGAAGCCGTCATTGCGCGGCCGGCCGTCACGGCGCTGGCCACGATCCTCACGCGCGCCATCGTTTGCCGGGGCAAAATTGCGCTCACCCTGCGGACGCGGCTCGCGGACCGGATCGGGCTGGCCGAGATGGTCGGCGATCACCGGCAACTTCATGCGGATGATGCGTTCGACCTGGCGCAGCTTGCTGTTTTCGGACGGATCGACCAACGTGATGGCGATGCCGTCGCGGCCATTGCGACCGGTGCGGCCGATGCGGTGAACGTAGCTTTCGGCTTCATCCGGCAGGTCGAAATTAACGACATGGCTGATGCCGGGCACGTCGATGCCGCGCGCGGCGATGTCGGTGGCGACCAGAATGCGAACCGAGCCGTCGCGGAACCCGTTCAAAGCTTTCTGGCGGGCGTTCTGGCTCTTGTTGCCGTGGATGACGGCAGCCTCGAAGCCGTCCCGCTCGAGATCCTTGGTGACTCGATCGGCACCGTGCTTGGTGCGTGCGAACACGATCACCGAGCTCATGGCCTCGTCGGCCAGCATGTCCGACAGAACCTTGCGCTTCTGCTTGGTGCGGGCGAGCACGACGCTCTGCACGATCTCGGCGGCCGTGGTGCCCTGCGGCGCCACTTCCACTCGGACCGGATCGCGCAGCAGGCTTTGTGTCAGCTGTTCGATTTCGGCCGGCATGGTGGCCGAGAACAGCGCGGTCTGCCGCGCCGGGTGTGTGGCCTTGGCGATGCGCTTGACGTCGTTGATGAAGCCCATGTCGAGCATGCGGTCGGCTTCGTCGAGCACCAGCCAGGTGGTCTCCGACAGGATGACGTCCTTCTCGCGCACCAGATCCATCAGGCGGCCGGGCGTCGCGATCAGGAAATCCACGCCTGGACCGATCTTCTTGACCTGGCTGAAGCGCGAAACGCCCCCCAGCACAAGTGCGGTGGAGATGTGCGCGCCTTTTGCGAGCACCTTGATCGTCTCTTCGATCTGGACGGCCAGCTCGCGGGTCGGTGCCAGGATCAGGGCGCGTGCCGTCTTCGGCCGGCGCTTGGTGCCGAGCGCGATGATGCGCGACAGGATTGGCAGGGCAAAAGCAGCGGTCTTGCCGGAGCCGGTCTGGGCGATACCCAGGATATCGCGGCCCGCAAGCTGTGCGGGGATGGCTTGCTCCTGAATCGGCTTCGGTTCCGTGAAGCCCGCCAGAACGGTGGCTTTCAGGAGCTGGCCGGAAATTCCGAGTTTGGCAAAACCGGTCGGCTCTGCGTTGATTTCTTCGGTCAAAACAATCTTCTTTCGTGCGGCTTTTGCCGCAAACAGCAATGGCGGCGGGGCGCAACCCGCCGTCAGAAACAGGAATGGGACGACAAGGCGGGCGGGCGAAAAGCCCGCTCGGCTGCGCTGTCGTGCCCGCCAGCCTCTTGCCGCGGGACTTACACCGCCTTGCGCAAGGCAAGGGGAACAGACGCAACCAGTCTCAATCAGGGAGAAAGCCGGAAATGACCCGGCCCGAGCGCCTATGACGCGGCATATGGAGGAGTTCGCGAAGAAATGCAAGAGCTGCATGTTGCATTGCAGCATCGCGTGTGTGTGTCCAACCGTTCTCCAGAGAGAAACGGCCGCGGTCAACGACTGTGCGAAGCGTGCGAAATACGGGTTTGCATCGCGAAATCAAAGCCCCGCTTGCGCTCTCCGCGCCGCGCCGATACCAAAAGCGGACTAAATATCTGAGGGAGGCCGCCCCATGATGGAAGTGCTGAAGGAACTCGAGCGCCGGCGCGACATCGCCCGTCTGGGCGGCGGTCAGGCACGCATCGACGCCCAGCACGCCAAGGGCAAGCTGACCGCGCGCGAGCGCATCGAAATCTTCCTCGATGAAGGCTCGTTCGAGGAGTTCGACATGTATGTCGAACATCGGTCCACCGATTTCGGCATGGAAAAATCGAAGGTCGCTGGCGACGGCGTCGTCACCGGCTGGGGTACGGTCAACGGCCGCCCGGTCTATCTGTTTGCCAAGGATTTCACCGTCTTCGGCGGCTCGCTTTCGGAGGCGCATGCCGAGAAGGTGATGAAGGTGCAGGACATGGCGTTGCGCAATCGCGCGCCGATCATCGGCCTGTATGATGCCGGCGGTGCGCGCATCCAGGAAGGCGTGGCAGCGCTAGGCGGCTATGCGGAAATCTTCCAGCGCAATGTGCTGGCTTCCGGGGTCATTCCGCAGATCTCTCTGATCATGGGACCCTGCGCCGGCGGCGACGTGTATTCGCCCGCCATGACCGACTTCATCTTTATGGTCCGTGATACGTCCTACATGTTCGTGACCGGCCCGGACGTCGTGAAGACGGTGACCAACGAAACGGTAACGGCCGAACAGCTCGGCGGCGCTTCCGTGCACACGACCAAATCCTCCATCGCCGACGGCGCTTACGACAATGACGTTGAAGCGTTGCTGCAGATGCGACGGCTGGTAGACCTGCTGCCGGCCTCGAACACCGCCGAGATCCCGGAAGTCGAGTGCTACCAGTCAGTGACCGAGCACGACATGTCGCTCGACCGCCTGATCCCGGACAACGCCAACAAGCCCTACGACATCAAGGAACTGATCCTGAAAACCGTCGATGAAGGCGACTTCTTCGAGATCCAGGCTTCCTTCGCCAAGAACATCGTCACCGGCCTCGGCCGTGTCGAAGGACGCACCGTGGGCTTCGTCGCCAATCAGCCAATGGTGCTGGCTGGTGTTCTCGACAGCGACGCTTCCCGCAAGGCGGCGCGCTTTGTGCGTTTCTGTGATTGTTTCAACATTCCGCTCGTCACCTTTGTCGACGTACCTGGCTTCCTGCCCGGTACGGCCCAGGAATATGGCGGGCTGATCAAGCACGGCGCCAAGCTGCTGTTCGCCTATGCCGAAGCAACCGTGCCGAAGGTGACCGTCATCACCCGCAAGGCCTTCGGCGGCGCCTACGACGTGATGGCCTCGAAACATCTGCGCGGCGACATGAACTACGCCTGGCCGACAGCGCAGATTGCCGTGATGGGCGCCAAGGGCGCCGTCGAGATCATCTATCGCAAGGATATCGGTGACGCCGAGAAGATCGCAGCCCATACCAAACACTACGAAGACCGCTTCCTGTCCCCCTTCGTGGCGGCGGAACGCGGCTACGTCGACGAGGTCATCATGCCACACTCGACACGCCGCCGCGTCGCGCGGGCGCTGAGGATGTTGCGCAACAAGGACCTGCAGAACCCCTGGAAGAAGCACGACAACATTCCGCTCTAGGGGCGCGATGGCGCCATCACACGCCTGGTGTGTTGGCACGAACGGATTCCGCAAAAATCCTGGCGATCTTTCTTGCACCGCTTTCATTCGGGTGGATTTCGTCGCGATACCAGTCGCGCTCAGTCATCGCAGGCCTGAGGTCGTTGTAGACGACATGTGCGGTGCTCTGCGCGAAGGACTGCAGGGCGTCGTTGAACAGCTTGACCATTTGGGCAACGATTGCCCGGCACAGCGGCGCATGAGCGACCGGATCGAAGCCGAGTGTTTCGAACGGACCGCCGAGATAGTGTCCACCCTTCTTCGGAATGGCATTGGCATAACCATGCACGTAAAGCACGACACGGCCTGCGGTCGCGTCGCGCGCATCATTGGCCAGCGACCGATAGAAGCCCATCATCTGGCTGATCTTCTGCGGGAACGTCGCCTTGACGTAGTCGGCCGCGTGCGCTGGGTCAGTATCGCCGGATTTTCGAGGCTTAACATAAGCGGGAATGGAGCCCAGCACGTCATTGCCGCCGCCCGAGAAGAGAAAATGTCCGAACAGGCCGGAGCGCAACGGCTGGCGATATTGCTTCGCCCGGACCATTGCTTCCAGCTCATCACCCCAGAGCGCGATATTGCTGACGTCAAAATCGTTGTCGCTGCCCAGAAAGTCGATTGCTGTCTTTGGATAGATGTAGTCCGGCAGGTTGAACCAGGAGTCGCCCTCCGCCAGCAGCTTGGTTTTTGCCGCTCTGCGGAATGTTTGCGTCAGCACCCTTGGCTTCTTCGGAAGCGGTGTCTGTGCTCGCGTTGCGTCGGCGTAGAGTTTGGAGATTGCGTCAGGGCCAGGCCTGGCGCGACCAACATCCACCAGCGCCTCATTGAGTTTCAAGGCGGGAGCGAAAGGCTTGCTGTTTTCTACATCCGGCAGGAAGTAGTCGGTGAGCTCCTGCTCGCTGAGCGATGCGTCGCGGCAGCGTTTGCGCAGTTCGACAAGCGAGATCGGAGGACTTTGAGGTCTCTTCGAAGCCATCGGTTCACTCTGCCCAGCCGGCGATGATCCTGGCTGTGTCCTGGTTCATCAGATAACCATAGAGATCATGCGGGTTGGACACGAGTTGCCCACCTGACGCATCACGATAATGCCAGCAATTGTAGATCTTCCTGTCGGTGATCGAACGGCAATAGCGCTTGGTGCGCATGGCTGCAAAGGCCGAGCGCATGCTTTGCACATGCGCGATGAAATCATCCTCTGCGTGGACATTGATCCAGTCGACGAACTGGTCGCGCGGATATTTTTCATCCTCCAGAGCCACCGCGTCGAGCAGATTGCGTTGGATGCCGATTTCGCCGAGCGGACAGCCTAATGTGAGCCAGAGTCTGACCGGGATCGCGGCAGCATCGCGCCGATCCTCGTATTCGGACCGGAACGAGTATTTCCAGAACACGTCGTAGGCGACCATGCAGCCCATGCTGTGGGTGACAAGGCAAACGTCATCGCCGTCAGCCAACGACTGCTTCAGGATGTCCTGTAGCCGGGCGCGGATGTCCGAGCCGACACGCTGCGATGTGAGATAGACGGCAAGGTCCCACTTGATCGAGACTTCGACCAGCGAGTTGACGAGGCCGAAGGTGAACAGCTCGCCGAACATGGAAGCCGCATGTATCGCCTCGTCGAGAAAGCGCCAATCCTTGGCGATATCGAGGACATGGCGATAGCTCGCCTTGTTGAAAGTCCGCAACGCGTCGGTCAAATCAAAGGCGTCGTCTAATGCGGCCGCCGGAAAGCACGGCTTGTAATCGTATCGCGGATCGTTCTGCGCAGTCAGCAATGCGGCGGTCTTGGTGTCGTAGGACGCCTCGATGCGGTTGGTGACATCGCCGTAATACGCGCTGGTGAACTTGATAGCGCCGCCTTGGATGTCGTCTGCGACATCCCCCCTGCCCGCCCGCTGCAATCCGGTGACGATGGCGCGCCTAGCAAGGGCGGCCAGCGTCGAACCGGCCGGCTTGATATCCCTGCCATGAACGAGGATGAGATGTTTCATGCCCGCATGCCCCCTCGCTGGACAGGCTACGGTAGCACGATGTCCTGAAGGCTTTCTCAGATCTTCCGGTGTAAGCCGAAAGACGTATCCTGAAACTCAGGCTGCTCTTACCAGATCGTTGTATTCATCGAGATCGACGTAGAAGACGCGGGTGATCTCGGTAATGATCTCGTCGTCGTCATAACCCTGCGATTTCAGTATGTTGATAGCCGTCAGGATATCGACTCGCTCGACGAGGCGCCGCTTCTGGTAGTCTTCAAAAAAAGTCTCCACCGGCCCGTCCCTTGCCCGATGTGCCCAGTAACGCCGAGATCACGGAAGAAACGCTGTATTCGTCCGCCTGCGCGGAACTGGCCCACGCCGACGAGGTCTTCCTCGATCTGCCCCCAAATCAAGTTTTGACGCGGAAAATATGGCCGACTCACCAAGGCCAACCAAAGGGTAACATGGGTGGACCAAAGCGCAGCAATATTAGTTGTCGAGAATATATGATTTCAGGGGTGAAGTTTGTGCAAGGGGCCACGTTCGGCGATGTTGCGATCTTGTCGAAAAAATGGTGCAAAGCATGCGCCGACCGCATTCGGACCAATCGATGATGCGTTGCCTGACCCTTTTGTTTTCCTTCATGGCCGCTGGACTTGCGACCGGCAATGCGCACGCTGCCATCGTCGATGGCACCTTGCCCGACGGCAGTTACCGCTGCGAGGTCTACCTGCTCGGCGCCTTCGTCTCCCTGGGCGATATGAAGATCAAGGGCCGCGTCTATAGCGGTCCGACCTACGGCCCTGTGATGCAAGGCTACAATTACGAAATGGACAACAATGGCGAGATCAGCTGGCTTGGCCCTGTCGGCGGATTCACCAGTGGCGGCAATGGCATCTCGCTGACGCAGGTGACGGCCGACGGCCCCACCGACGCTTCCTTCGACATCGTCATGCGCCAGCCTGACGGCGCCTTCAGCGCGGCGACCTGCACGATCCGCGAACCTTGAACGAAAGGCGCGGAACACCATGGGCGTTCCGCGTGAATAGGCCTGGCAGTTTTCAGATCGTCCTGGCGGCCATCTCCTTCGCGATATAGTCGGCTTGCCGGATCGCCAGCGTGACGATGGTCAGCGTCGGGTTCTCCGCACCGCCGGTGGTGAACTGGCTGCCGTCCGATACGAACAGGTTCTTGATGTCGTGCGTCTGGCCATGCCTGTTGACGACGCCGTCCTCCGGCTTCTCGCTCATCCGGTTGGTGCCGAGATTGTGCGTGGACGGATAAGGCGGTGTCGGGAAGACGCGCGTCGCGCCGACTGCGTCATAGATCGCCGTTCCTTGCCTGTAGGCATGGTCGCGCATCGCCGTGTCGTTGGGGTGATCGTCGAAATGCACGTTCGCCACGGGCATGCCGTGCGTGTCCTTCTCGGAAGCATGCAGCGTCACACGGTTTTCGGCGCGCGGCATGTCCTCCCCGACAATCCATAGGCCAGCCATGTGATCGTAGTGGTCGAGCGCTGTGGTGAAGGACCGCCCCCAGCCGCCGGGATTGAGGAAGGCTGCCATGAACGGCAGCCCGAGCGACAGTGTTTCCAATTCATAGCCGCCAACGAAACCGCGCGAAGGATCATTGCGTGCCTCGTCACGCACGATGCCGGCCATCGTGGTGCCGCGATACATGTGCACCGGCTTGTCAAAGATGGCGTAGACCGAGCCGGTGGTGTGGCGCATGTAGTTCCGTCCCACCTGCCCCGAGGAGTTGGCAAGCCCCTGGGCAAATTTTGACGACTCCGAATTGAGCAGCAGGCGGGGACTTTCGATCGAATTGCCGGCAACGGCGACGATACGCGCCTTCTGTTCCTGCAGTTTGCCGTCCTTGTCGGCATAGACGACGCCAGTCACCTTGCCCGACGCGTCGTGGTTGATCTTGATGACCATGGCATTGGGACGCACCTCCAGATGCCCCGTCGCTTCGCCCTTGGGAATTTCAGTGTAGAGCGTCGACCATTTGGCGCCCCACTTGCAGCCCTGGAAACAGAAGCCGGTCTGCTGGCAGGAATTGCGGTCGTCGCGTTGCTGCGAATTGATCGCCATGCGACCAGTGTGACATTCCTTGTAGCCGAGCTTGTCGGCTCCGGCCTTCAGCACCTTGAAGTTGTTGTTGCCGGGCAGACCTGGGATGTCGTTGGTACGCGTCACCCCCATCTTGTCTTCGGCCTTGGCGTAATATGGTTCGAGTTCAGCAAGGGTGACAGGCCAGTCGAGCAGGTTGGCGCCCTCGACCTTGCCATAGGTGGTGAGTGTCTTGAATTCGTGTTCCTGCAGGCGCAGCGAGGCACCGGCCCAATGCGTGGTGGTTCCACCCACCGCCTTGACGATCCAGGCCGGCAGGTTGGGAAAGTCCTTCGCGACACGCCAGTCGCCCGAAGTCGTGCGCATGTCCTTCCAGGCGAGCTGGGCGAAACTGTCCCACTCGTCGTTGACGAAGTCGTCATATTCGTAGCGCGCTCCTGCTTCGAGGATGACGACGTCGATGCCCTTCTGGGCAAGTTCGTTGCCGAGCGTGCCGCCGCCGGCACCCGAGCCGATGATGACGACCACGCCATCATTCTTCAGGTCGAATGGTGCTGCCATGGTTTCCTCCCATGAATTCCTGCTGATTGAAGGGGGTTTTTCAGAGCCACTCGATGTCGTCGAAGCCACGGCTGATGTAGCCGCCCTTCGAATAGGACTCGCCCTCGTAGCCGAACACCGGCCAGATTTCTTTCTGGTTGTAGAGGCTGACGACCAGCCCGCCGCGTACCGACTGGAAGAACGGCGTCGTCTCGATGGCCTTGAGCGCAGCGACCCGCTCCTCCTCCCAGCCGAGACCACGATAGCCGCCCTCGCCGGCGCGCTTGTCGAGATCGGCGATACCGGCCTCGATCAGTTCCTTGTGCTTGGCATCCTTTCCCGCCCGTTCGTCGTGGCTTTTCACGGCGACCGCATAGAATGTGTCGGCCAGTTGATCGGGCGGGTAGATGTCGCGCGCCATCTGGATGAGCGTCGCCATCGTCTCCGGTTTCAACGCCGAGGTTTCCAGACCCCACGCGTTTTCGGGGCTGATGACCGCGTTGCCGGCAATGACCAGCAACGCGCCGATGCTGCCGCGTTTCAGAAGCTCGCGGCGCGACAGGCCCGGCCTGCCTTCATGGATTGTGACCAACTTCTCCTCCCTTGCTTGCTGTTGCGCCTCCCGGCGCTGTGGCTGGCGTCGCATCCCCTCCCAGGGTGCGGCAGCATTTCCTCCTATTTGAAGCGACCGTGACGCTGCAGAACCTCGATCTTGTAGCCGTCGGGATCCTCGACGAAGAAGAAACGCGCCAGGAGCACACCGTCGCGGTTGAACTCGACGATCTTCTTCGGGTTGAGACCGAGTGCACCGAAGCGGTCGTGCTCGGCCTCGAGATCGGAAACCGACACGGCAAAGTGACCATAGCCATCGCCCAGTGCGT
>WPCJ01023874.1_pt1 | contig 10371 bp, 7 predicted proteins | sample 5399831 | NCBI WGS metagenome assembly WPCJ01 (sample SAMN12869470, study PRJNA574797) | sludge metagenome | isolation source: wastewater treatment of pH10 | place: China:Beijing | collected 2019-05-20 | reverse complement strand
CAGCGACAACGAGCCCGCGGTGATGCAGGAGTACCTGATCGAGAACGGCGTGGACGCTGACGACATCGTCCAGGACACTGACGGCAACGACTCCTACTCGTCCTGCATCAGGGCGGGGGAGCGGTTCGGGGTGAGCGCGCTTACGGTGGTGACGCAGAGCTACCATGTGCCGCGCACCGTCGCCACCTGTCGGCTGGTCGGGGTGGACGCGATCGGCGTCGGTGACGACACCCGGGCCAAGGACGCCACTTGGCGCAGCTACCAGCGGCGCGAGTTGGTCGCCAACATGAAGATGGTTGTCGACGTCGTCGTGCAACGCGAGGTCGGCCAGGCCGGTTTCGATTCAGCCGTCCAGGATGCGCTTGCCAGGCACAGCTGATCGACCCGGTCACGGTTAGGCTGTCCAGCGTGCGCATATCTGTCATCGGCTGTGGCTACCTGGGCGCGGTCCACGCGGCCTGTATGGCGAGCCTGGGGCACCAGGTGATCGGGCTCGACGTGGACGAGGCGAAGGTCGCCTCGCTCAACTCGGGCGTCCCGCCCTTCTACGAGCCGGGGTTCGCCGAACTGCTCGACGAGCAGCTGGCCGGCGGACGACTGGAGTTCACCACCGATCCGGGCCGCATCGCCCAGGCGCAGATCCATTTCATCGCCGTCGGCACACCGCAGTTGGCAGGACGCTACGCCGCCGACCTCAGCTACGTGCGGGCTGCCGTCCAGACGCTCATCGAGAACGTCGACACCTCGAAGGGCCCCGCGGTGATCGCCGGCAAGTCGACCGTACCGGTGGGGACAGCCCGGCACATCCAGGATCTCTGCGACGAGTCCGGCAACGACCTGATCGTGGTGTGGAACCCGGAGTTCCTGCGCGAGGGTTTCGCGGTGACCGACACCGTGCACCCGGACCGCATCGTCTACGGTCTGCCGGACGACCCGGACCGCGCTGAAGTCGGACGCAAAGTCCTGGACGAGTGCTACGCCGAGTTGTTGGCCACCGGGATCCCGAGGCTGCTCACCAACCACCCGACGGCGGAGTTGGTCAAGGTAGCCGCCAACAGCTTCCTGGCCACCAAGATCAGCTTCATCAACGCCATGGCCCAGTTGTGTGACGCCACCGGTGGCGACGTCACCCAGTTGGCCGAGGCGATCGGCTACGACGACCGGATCGGCAAGAAGTTCCTGCGCGCCGGGGTCGGCTTCGGCGGCGGCTGCCTGCCCAAGGACATCAGGGCGTTCATGGCTCGCGCCGGCGAACTCGGGGTGGACGAGGCCCTGACCTTCCTGCGCGAGGTGGACGCGATCAACCTGCGGCAGCGCGACAAGGCGGTCGAAATGGCGTCCAACCTGCTCGGCGGGCGTTTCGTCGGCCACAAAGTGGCGGTGCTGGGTGCCGCCTTCAAGCCGAACAGCGACGACCTACGTGACTCGCCGGCGCTCGAGGTGGCGCAGCAGATCTGGTCGCGCGGGGCCGACCTCGTCATCACCGACCCGGCAGCAGCCGATGCGCTGCGCAGCAAGCTGCCGAACCTGAACGTCGTCGGCACCGTCGCCGAGGCCGTCGCGGGGGCCGATGTCGTCCTGCTGCTGACCGAATGGCAGGAATACCGAGACCTCGATCCAGTGGAACTGCGGGCCATGGTGCGCACCCCGAACATCATCGACGGACGCAACGTGCTCGACCCGCAGCGCTGGCTGGACGCCGGCTGGACCTATCGCGGCATGGGACGCCTCGCTGGTCCGGCCGCCGCCCGAGCGCAGGTCTGAGCCGGCGACTCCGGTTTCAGGTCAGGACGGTTCGCTTTCGTCCATGGAGTCGATGAGTTCCATTTGTTCGTCGCTCAATTCGAAGTCGAAGATGTCCAGGTTCTCGGCGATGCGTTGCGGATGCGACGAGCGGGGAATCGCCACCAGCCCATGTTGGATGTGCCAGCGCAGCACCACCTGGGCCGGCGTGCGGCCACTGGCCTCGGCGATCTCTTGGACGACCTGGTCGGTCAGGTCGTCCGCCTGGCCGAGCGGACTGTAGGAGACCACCACGATCTTCCGGGCGTGCATCTGGGCCCGCAATCCGGGTTGACCCAGGGTCGGGTGCAGTTCGATCTGGTTGACCACGGGCGTGGCGCCACGCAGCGCGGCGATGTGGTCGTCCGAGAAGTTGCTGACGCCGATCGAGGTCACCAGGCCCTCAGCCTGGAACTGCTGTAGCGCCTCCCAGCATCTGATGTAGGCGTCGCCGTGCCGGTTCACCGATGGCGAGTGGATGAGGTACAGGTCGAGACGGTCGACTCCCAGATCGGCCAAAGTGGTCTCCAGGGCGCGCCGGGCGACGTCCGGGGCCATGTCGTCGTGGCGGACCTTGCTGGTCAGATAGAGCTCGTCGCGGGAGATTCCGGACGCCGCCAACGCGCGTCCGATGTCGGCCTCGTTGTCGTAGAGCGTAGCCATGTCGAGATGCCGGTACCCGACCTCGAGGGCGCGGGTGACCGCTTGGATGGCCACCTCCCCGTTCAGTGCCCAGGTGCCGAAACCGATCTGGGGGATGTGCTGACCATCGGATAGCCGGAGCTGCGGAATCTGGGTCACTTCTCGTCCTTTCGCCGTCTTCTACCACGGTACTGACGTGTTCTGGCCTACCCACCCCTCGTGAGAGAATGATCGGCATGTCTTCTCTGCCGTCCCAGTTGTCGCAGCGGATCGAGGCGGTCGCCGGTGTCGATCCCGAACTGCGTCCGGCCACCAAACCGCAGTTCGGGCACTTCCAGTCGAACGTCGCCCTGCGTCTGGCCAAGCTGGAGGGTGCCAAACCCCGAGACGTCGCCCAGCGAATCGTCGGGCAGTTGCAGTTGGACGATCTGTGCGAGACCCCCGAGGTGGCCGGGCCGGGTTTCATCAACTTCCGGATCCGTGCCGATGTGTTGGCCGCGACGGTCACCGCCCAGCTCGCCGATCCGCGTGCGGGCATCGCCGCGGTTGCCGAACCGCAGCGCGTGGTCATCGACTACTCCTCGCCCAACGTGGCCAAGCAGATGCATGTCGGCCACCTGCGTTCGACGATCATCGGCGACTGCTTCAACCGGGTGCTGAGCGCGCTGGGCCACCAGGTGATCGCGCAGAATCACATCGGCGACTGGGGACGCCAGTTCGGCATGCTGATCGAACAGGTTGACGACGAGGGACTCGACCTGGCGTCCCTCGACCTGGCCGGTGCCGAAGAACTGTACCGGCGGGCCAACGCCCATCTGGAGGCCGACGAGTCGTTCGCGGCGCGTTCGCGCGAGCGTGTGGTCAAACTGCAGTCCGGTGACCCGGCCACCCGCCAGGCGTGGCAGCGGCTGATCGAGATCTCGCTGACCGGGTTCAACCGCACCTATGCCCGGATGAACGTCAAGCTGACCGACGCCGATGTGGCCGGGGAGTCCAGCTACAACGAGTTGCTGGCCCCGCTCGCCGACGACCTGGCGTCCCGCGGGATCGCCAAGATGGACGACGGTGCCCTTGTGGTCTTCGTCGAGGGCTTCGACGCGCCGGCGATCATCCGCAACTCCGCCGGCGGCTACGGCTACGACGTCACCGACGTTGCCGCGATCCGCTACCGGGTGGACGAACTGGGCGCCCGACGGATCATCTACGTCACCGACGCCCGCCAACACCACCATTTCGAGTTGGCCTTCGCGGTCGCCCGGATGGCCGGCTACCTGCCCGATGACGTGGTGGCCGAGCATGTCGGTTTCGGCATGGTGCTCGGCCCGGGCGGGACGCCGATCAAGACCAGGGAGGGCGGCACCGTCACCCTCGACTCGCTGCTGGACGCCGCAGAGGAGCACGCTGTCCCCGAGATCGCGCTGGCGGCGATCAAGTACGCCGACCTGTCGAACAGCTTGCAGAAAGATTACGTCTTCGACGCCGAACGGATGACCCAGACCACCGGCGACACCGGCCCCTACCTGCAGTACGCGCACTCCCGCTGCGCCGGGATCCTGCGCGAGGCCGCTGCCCGGGGGCTCGGCCACGCCGGCATCACCGAACTGGCCGAACCGGCCGAGCAGCAGTTGGCGTTGTGGCTGACCCGCTTCGGCGAGACCGTCCAGGTGGTCGCCGACGACCTCACCCCGCACAAGTTGTGCACCTACCTGTTCGAGCTGGCGACGTTGTTCTCCACCTTCTACGAGCAGTGCCCCGTGCTCAAGAGCGCCGGGCAGGTGCGGGCGTCCCGGCTGGCGCTGGTGGCGGCGACCAAGCAGGTGCTGGCGAGCGGGCTCGGCCTGCTCGGCATCGTGGCGCCGGAGCGGATGTAGGCGTCAGCGAGCCGGTTGTTCGGCAAGCAAACGCGGGGGAGCTGCGGTTGAATGGCGTACCACCACGTCCTTCAACACATTCGTGAGGTGACCACCATGCAGACCCGCCACATTCGATTCGGGGCAGCGTACTACGACGAGTACATGCCCCAAGAACGTCTGGCCACGGACGTGGCGATGATCGCGGCGGCGGGCATGAACACGGTGCGCATCGCAGAATCGACCTGGTCGACCTGCGAGCCGCAGCCGGGGGTGTTCGACTTCAGCCATGTCGACCGCGTCATTGATGCCATGGAGGTGGCAGGCCTCCAGGTGATCATCGGCACCCCCACCTACGCGGTGCCGACCTGGCTCGTCCAGTCCCATCCGGAGGTGCTGGCCACCACGTCGCAGGGGTCGGGCCGCTATGGTGCCCGGCAGATAATGAACATCACCGCACCCGCGTACCTCTGGCATGCCGAACGCGTCATCAGGAGACTCCTGGAGCGCACCGCGCAGCGCGAAGCGGTGATCGGCTTCCAGGTCGACAATGAGACGAAGTACTACGACACCGCCTCCCCGGATGTGCAGCGCCGATTCGTCAAGCATCTGCGCGAACTGTTCGACGACGACCTGGACGCAATGAACCGCGCCTACGGGCTCGATTACTGGTCGAACCGGATCAACGCCTGGGAGGACTTCCCCGACGTGCGGGGAACCATCAACGGCTCGCTCGCCGCTGCCTGGGACCGGTTCCGGCGCGGACTGGTGACGGAATTCCTGGCGTGGCAGTCTGAGCTGGTCCGGGAGTATGCGCGTGATGATCAGTTCGTCACCCACAATCTCGACTTCGACTGGGGGCCGGGCTGGTCCTACGGGTTGCAGCCAGCCGTCGACCATTTTGCCGTCGCCCAGACCCTTGATGTCGCTGGCGTCGACATCTATCACCCCACGCAGGACGAGTTGACTGGCAAGGAGATCGCCTTCGGTGGCGATCTGGCCCGCTCGGTCAAGGGTGGCGCCAACTATCTGGTCCTGGAAACCCAGGCGCAGGGCCAGCTGGGTTGGCTGCCATATCCGGGCCAGCTCCGGCTGCAGGCGCTGAGTCACATCGCCAGTGGGGCCGACGGCGTCATGTACTGGCATTGGCACTCCACCCACAACGGGTTCGAGACCTACTGGAAAGGGGTTCTCAGCCAGGACTTCACGCCGAATCCGACCTACCTGGAGGCCTGCCGGTTGGGCTCGGAGTTCGCCGACGCCGGGGAATCGCTGCGTGGGATCACCAAGACGAACCGCATCGGCATCCTGGTCAGCAATGAGTCTCTGACGGCGTTGCAGTGGTTTGGTATCGAGACTGGTTTCCCGGCATCGATGGGGCCGAGCATCGGTTACAACGATGTCCTGCGCTGGATCTATGACGCGTTGTTCGATCTCAACCTGGAGGTCGACTTCCTGGATGCGTCGGCGAGCAACCTGGCCGACTACCAAATGCTCATCGTCCCGGCTCTCTACGTCGCATCGCAGGCCACTACCGACCGGCTCGGTGGCTACGTGGCGGGCGGCGGGCACCTGATCAGCACCTTCCGTAGCTTCGTCGCCGACGAGCACGTCAAGGTTTGGGACGATCGTGCCCCGCATGGGCTCACTGAGGTCTTCGGATTTGGGTACGACCAGTTCACCCGACCCGCCGGTGTGGAACTTCGCCTCTGCGGGGAGTTGGCCGAGGGCTGTGCGCAGCTGGAGGGTGAGGCACTGGCCGCGTCCCACTTTATGGAGCTCCTGGTCCCACACGAGGGGTCCGGCGCCGAGGTGCTGGCGGCCTACGGCCACCACGCCTGGCAGAACCCAGCCATCACCCGGAACCTCTTCGGTGCGGGATCGGCGACCCACATTGCCACCATGGTCTCCCCGGAGCTGCTGTCCGCGGTACTGCGCCTCGTCGCAGCCGATGCGGGGGCGCTGGACTGGGCGCAGGACCTCTCGGGGAAGGTGAGCGTGCGACGTGGCCACAATGCCGCCGGTGCCGAGATCACGTTCCTGCTCAACTACGCAAAGGACCCGGTGGCGATCACAGCGCCGGTGTCTGGACGCGATGTGCTCACCGGACGCCCCATCGAGGCGGGTGCGACCATCGCCATCGAAGGTTGGGGCGCGCTCGTCGTTGAGGGCTGACCCCGGGACGTAACGACCTTGCCCCGGGGGTGGCGGCGCCGAACCAGCCGCACGGCGTTTCGTCGGCTACTTAGGGGTGTCCCACAGCGCCGGATCGCTCGCCCGGACGCCCCTGGCCGCGCCCTCGGCCTCGGCCAGGGGGTAGCGGGCAGCCACCACCGCTGCCGCACCGACGATGCCGGCCTGGTTCAGCAACATCGCCGGGACGATCGGAGTCTGCAGCTTCAGCAACGGCAGGAACCGCTCATGGCTGGCCGAGACGCCACCGCCCACCACGAACAGGTCGGGCCAGAACAACTTCTCTACCGCTGAGTAGTAGATCTGTAGGCGCTTCGACCAGCGCGGGTAGCTCAGCTTCTCTCGGGCCTTGGCTGCGGCCGACGCCCGCGTCTCGGCGTCGAAGCCGGCGATCTCCAGATGGCCGAGTTCGGTGTTGGGCACCAGGACGCCGTCGTTGATCAGGGCCGTGCCGATTCCGGTGCCCAGCGTGGTGACGATCACCACTCCACGACGTCCCTGGGCCGCGCCGTAGCGCACCTCGGCGAGCCCAGCGGCGTCCGCATCGTTCACCAGGACGACCTGACGACCCAGTTGGTCGCTGAACAACTTCTCGGCATCGACCCCGACCCACGCCGGGTCGAGGTTGGCCATCATCGGCACGACCCCGTGAACGACGGGCGCAGGCACGGTGACGCCGACCGGCGAGTCGCCGATCTGCGCACTGAACTGTTCGACGATCTGGGCGACCACGCTGGCGCAGGCCTTCGGGGTCGACTTCTTCGGCGTCGGGATTCGAATACGGCTGCCGGTCAGGGCGCCGGTCGACAGATCGACGGGGGCGCCCTTGATGCCCGATCCGCCGATGTCGATGCCCAGGATGTGGTGCGGGGACGAAGTCATGCAAGCCATGCTAGGGCCTGGACCGGTTCGAGGTCCGGCGAAGCGGACGTTAACAAGGGTCTGCGGCCTAAGCTGGCCGGGTGAAGCAGCGCGACTACCACGAGGCCTGTCACGGATCGCAACCCAGGCACCCCGACGGTGGGGAATGGGTGCACGTGATGATCCTGCACGACGGCAGCACGGTCTATGCCGACACTGCGGCCGAGGTCTTGTCCGAGATGCTGCCGGGATACCAGGACACCGACGAACCAGCCCGCCGCCGACTGCGCGTCCGGCACGCCCAGCAGGTCGCCGGGCTGGTGCAGCGTCTCGAGCTGGAACGTGGGATCGCTGAGGGTGGCCTCGATCCGTCCGACCCGAGCCAGGCCGCGCTCGAGCAGATCCTGACCACCGACAAGTCGGTGTCGCTCGGTCTTGAGCTGCCGGACGCGCCGGGGCGTCCGGCAGACTGGCTGCCGCCGGTCCCGCTGGTGCTGGTGACCACCGGTTACGCCCCGCACACCAAGTACCCGCAAATCGGCGGCAACGTGGTGTGGATCGACCCGGCCGATGAGGCCGACTACCTGGCGTCCCTGCATCGAACCGGGATCTTCAGCTATTGGACGTCGGCGGCTCCTGCCGGGTCGCGCCGCGAATAGGATGACCACAAGCACAGGCGAACAGAGAGGTCGGATTATGAGCTGGTTGGTGACAGGCGGGGCAGGCTATATCGGCTCACACGTGGTGCAGGCCTTCCTGGCCGCCGGCATCACGCCGGTGGTCATCGACGACCTGTCCAGCGGCCACGCCGAGTTCGTGCCCGCCGAGGTGGCGTTCGTCAAGGGTTCGATCCTCGACACCGACCTGGTCACCCACGCACTGCGCGACCACGGCTGCGAAGGCGTGGTGCACCTGGCCGGCTTCAAGTACGCGGGGGTCAGCGTCCGCGAGCCCCTGCACACCTACGACCAGAACGTCACCGGCACCGTCTCGTTGCTGCGCGCCATGCAGGTGGTGGGCGTCCACAACTACGTCTTCTCCAGCTCGGCGTCGGTCTATGGGACGCCGAACGTCGACTTGGTCACCGAGGAAACCCCGACCGCGCCGGAGTCGCCGTACGGCCAGACCAAGCTGATCGGGGAGTGGCTGGCCGCCGACATGGCCGCCGTCGACCCCGACTGGCGCTACACCAATCTGCGCTACTTCAACGTCGTCGGGTCGGGTTCCGACCAGCTCTACGACACCAGTCCGCACAACCTCTTCCCGATCGTCTTCGATGCGCTGTTGGGCGGCCGGGTGCCGAAGATCTTCGGTGACGACTACCAGACACCCGACGGCACCTGCGTGCGCGACTACGTGCACGTCGCCGACCTGGCCACCTCGCATGTGGCGGCGGCGCAGGCGATGGTTGCCGGTCGCGACCTCGGCACCGCCTACAACCTCGGCAGCGGCGACGGGTCGAGTGTGGCTCAGATCATGTCCGCGATCGCCCGGGTCACCGGCATCGACTTCACCCCCGAGATCGCCCCTCGGCGCCCGGGCGATCCTGCCCGCATCGTCGCCAACGGAGACGCGGCCGCCCGCGATCTCGACTGGCAGATGAGGCACAGCCTGGACGAGATGGTGGCCTCCGCCTGGCAGGCACGGCAGGCGCATTCGTCCTGACAGGTAGCGGGTTCAGGCGGTGCCGGGCTCGTCGTCGGTCGGCGCCGGCGTGTGCAGCGTCGGCCGGCTTCTGGCCGTGCGCATCCGATCGAGTTCCGACATCGCCAGGCACCGGGCGTCGGTTTCGTCCAGATGACGGCAAACCACGTCCACCGGCCCCGGTGTGGTGTGTGCGTGCACGGTGGCCAAGCGCAGCCGCCGCTGCAACGGCCCCTGCCGCAAGCGCACTGACTGCACCCGGGCGTGCGGGACGATCGAAATGCGCCGATTGAGCAGGAAGCCGCGGGTCACCAAGACCTGCCCGTCGTAACCCCAGTGGTGGGTCTGCGCGTCGAACCAGCGCAGCCAGCGGGCCCTCGCCGGGATCGGGTGCATCGCAATGGCGGGCAGCGCCAGCGTCGGCCACAGCGCGGCCAGCACGGCGTCCACCTCGTCCTTCGGGCCGACCGGCAGCAGCAGGTTGGACGGGGCGCCAAAGTCGTCGTCGGACGGCTCGCCCAGCCCCAGCACGTCCATCCGGACGCGATACCACCCGAACAGCCGCCAGACCAGCGGTTGGGTGATGTCGATGGCCTGCACGCGATCGCGCGGCACGGTCTGACTCAGCAGCGAGGTGAGTCCGGAGGCGGTGCGCAGTCCGCCGTCGGCGGTGGTGGACAGGGTGAACTTGTACTCGTTTCTGATCCGGCCGAGCAGCCTCGAAACGGCGGCGATCAACCATGGCAAGACCAGGACCGTGCTGAGCAGCAGGCTCAGGTTGCCGGTCAGCGCGGAGACCGTGACGGCCAGCATCGTCAGCGTCAAGGTGATGGCGGTGCCGTTGCTGGCCACCAGGGACGCGGTGAGCCGCCCGATCGGGACTGCGACGATGATCCGGTCGGCCGTGGAGCGATCCGCCATCACGTCACCGACTGGGCGCTGCACAGACTCTGCGACGGTGATGTGGGTGCCGTGCGCGCGGCTGATCAGGTAGTCACGCAGCTGGTAGGCGCGGTGGCGGGAGAGGAACTCGATCGATTTCGCGCTGCCTTGGCCTCCGACGTCGATGCGCAGGGCGGCCAGCCCGAACAGGCGGGCAACCAGCGGCTGGACCACGTCCACCGACTGGATCTTGGTGAACGCGATCCGCTCTGATCGGCGCGAGATGAAGTTGCGTTCGATGCGGACCTGTTCGTCGTCGATCACGAACCGGGTGAATCGCCAACTGAAGTAACCGAGCGCCAGCGGCACCACGAAGGCCAGGCCGACGATCGCAACCAGCAACCACCAGATCTCGCCGAGCATCTCCAGGTCGCGGATCGGGAGTTCTTGCAGACCGAAGAAGAGCACCGCGGCGATGGCGATCCAACCCTTGACGATCGGCGACAACGGGTGTGGG
>WPCJ01156806.1_pt1 | contig 10372 bp, 6 predicted proteins | sample 5399831 | NCBI WGS metagenome assembly WPCJ01 (sample SAMN12869470, study PRJNA574797) | sludge metagenome | isolation source: wastewater treatment of pH10 | place: China:Beijing | collected 2019-05-20 | reverse complement strand
TAGTATTCAAACCTTATTTGGAAGTTACAATAATGAGCTTTATTAAGGCCAAAAAATTAAGTTATAAAATCTCTGATCCTTGCAACATCATCCACAATACAGAACCTTTCCTGTCCCGGCAGAGTTGCGTCTCTACAGTGCGCCGTCCTTCCCGAGTTTCACTTCCCGAGTTTCGCTTCGGGAGCACGAGGTCCTTTTCGCTGCGCTCAAGAGGACTGATTTTTCGGGGCAGATTTCCACAACTTCTTTTTTATATTTAGGCGGCAGCCCCTTCTAACAAACCCCTGACAACCGTTTCCATAAGTTTCTCGCTATCTTCCCGAGACTTCCTCAATTTAGATTCGAGTTCATCACACAACCCCATGAACTGCTCGACTTTTTCAATGATTCTTTTCCGTAAAGGAACCTGTTAAAAAACCAAACTTGAGAAAATGACAAATATATATGATACACATACTTGTTAGCATAAATTCAGATTTTAATCGTGCTTCATCGAAGACTGCGTGGAGGATTCCAGAAACAATGCCTTCTCAAGAGCTAAAAGATGCAGAATATTTTATGAAAATATTAAGACAACATCTGCCAGAGTTAAAAGAAAAATATAGTGTAAACTACCTTGGAGTTTTTGGCTCTTATATTCGTGGGGAGCAGACCGAAGATAGTGACCTTGATATTCTGGTTCAGTTTGATAAGAAACCCGGCCTGTTTAAGTATATAGAACTTGAAGACCATCTAAGTGAGCTTCTGGGGGTAAAGGTTGATCTGGTAATGAAAAGTGCGCTTAAACCCAATATAGGAAAGCGTATCTTGAGTGAGGTCGAGGTTGTATGAAAGCCGAAGATAGGGATCCTGTGGATTTCTTAAATGATATTCTTGATTCTATCGATAAAATCGGAAGTTTTATTGAAGGGCTGGACTTCGATGGATTTGCTGAAGACAAAAAAACCGTATATGCCGTGACCAGAGCTCTTGAAATCATAGGTGAAGCAACAAAAAATTTACCAGAATCTTTGAAGAAAAAACATTCAGAAGTTCCCTGGGGAAAAATGACTGGAACACGTGACAAAATGATCCACGGTTATTTCGGTATAGACCTGGAAGTAGTTTGGAGTACGATAAATGAGGATATACCTTCTGTAAAACCATTAATAGAGAAAATCCTAGGTGAAATAGAAAATTGTTAAATGAGAGCCGAAAAATTAGGTTATAATATCTTTGACCAGTGCAACGCTATTTGCTTTACTGAGTCTTTCTTGTCCCGCCCGAGTTCCGCTTCGGCACCCGAGTTCCGCTTCGGGAGCACGGTGTCCTTTTCGCCCCGAATTGCGATTCGGAAGCCCACCGTCCTTTTCACTCGCTTCGCTCGCTCAAGAGGACTAAGCTTATAAGATAAAATAGTGAACTTCACTAAACGAGAGCCGAAAAAATAGTTATAAAATCTCTGACCGATGCAACGTCATTCGCTTTACCGAGTCTGTCTTGTCCCGCTCGACACATGAGAGCGGCCTTCTCAAAAAGCAGAAAAAAGAAAAAAAAGGTAATATCTTATTTTTTTAAATTGAATACTTAAGAATTCTATATGCTAAAAATCTGTCTTCTTTTTTTGCATTAAGAATCGGCCCGAGCTGATGCTCGGTAACAAAACACGTTAAAAACGCTGAATATAGTTTTTCAGGGCAGATTTTTACAACTTATTTTTTATTTTTCAGGCAGGAATCCTTTCTAACTTAACTTTTCCTTTAAGCCTGAAAAATAAAAAAGATCTATCACTTTAATTGAATACTCGCCACCTGTAGCGGAACAGGCTTATCTAACTCTGTTTTTTCGGTAGCTGCATCTTCTAACAATCCCTTAACAACCGCTTCCATAAGTTTCTCGCTGTCTTCCCCGAATTCCGCATCGGGAGCACGGTGTCCTTTTCGCTACACTCAAGAGGACTGAGAAACAGGATGCTGAGCTAACAAATCTATCTCTTTGTCATTTCCAGCCTTTTCCCTTGCTTCCTCTTCTTGTCTCACCCGGAAACCAATCAAATCAATTATCTTCGCTTTTTTGTATGTATGGATTGTTGAGCCGCCTTTTATATCGAGAGTCGTGAATTTTTCTTGACAATCATCCAGAATTTCTTTATGTGTAGTATAAAAACAATAAATTTCCTGTAATTATTTTTTATTCAGAGATTTATTTTTTAAAGTGGTTGTAAAATATTTGTCATAGGCTGGGACACATCCAAAAACTACCATCATTATCTTTGTAGCAAGAGTGGTTGTTACATTCAGAGGTTTATGTTTTAAGCTGCTGTGTTCCTCAAAATACCTTTTTTTGTAAGGCTCTATTTTATAGTTTTCATCGGAGAACAGTTTAACGACATCTTCTTCAAAATTTACAATTGCTCTAAATGCCTCTTCATTTACAGTTTTATCCTCTTTACAATAATCTTCCACATCTATTTCCCATAAACTCTTTTCTTCCGAGATTCTTTTAATCAAAACTTCGTAAACTTTTAAACTTCTATTATGCAGGGCTGAATTACGGTACATTCCCCAAGTCGCTAAAAAAAGTCCTAGCTGTAAGCATGATGTACTCATGTTTTCTGAAGAGGCGATATCTTTTGTTCTATTGTTTACATAGAAATCTCCGAAATAGTTATAACAATAATCGTAGGCAGCATATCTCTTGTATACTGTTGATTTGTCTTCTCTAAATCTAAAGCATTCATTCAAATGATTTTCAACACATTCTGAAGAAAGTTCATTTAAATTCATAAATCTAATTAGAATGTTAAACAATATAAAAATTATTATAATGTCTAGTTCCAAAATATTTTATGAATTTTTCAGAAAAATAGTATTAATACATAGAATGTTACAGTACAAGATAAAATTGGAAAACACAAGCTTCACTAAGATCTTTTTGAGCAAACTTAATTTGATCTGCTGTTCCTACTGAGTTTAGAAAAATGTGCTTAAAATATTAGTTATTTGCTAAGATAGTAAAAAACTCTTTTCCATCAACATGAAGATCAAGTTGATCTTTAGGAGGTAAAGAAGCCTTTTCCCAAGAGTTATGTGCCCCAAGCATACTCATATCAATAATTGCTTCCATTGAACGTACTCCATGTTTGTATTTTGATATTAATATAAGGGTTTTCAACAAGCTATTATCGATATTTGCGACTTGCTTAGTTTTACCGCTAGAATCAGTCTTTTTGTCAATTATACTCTGAGCTTTCTCTTCAATTAGGGAACGTAGTATAACCGCTCTACGGATTATGTAAGCATCATCATTCTTATCATTTTCATTTTTGTTTTCATCTAGTCTGTTAGGTCCAAGAATGTTAACATAGCCTCTCAGACGGCTAACAAAATCGGGACATTTTTCTGCTGTTGATCTCCTCGATGTCGAAGAATTTTCTATTAAATATTTTTTAGTATCAGGGCTAGTGGCAGTCTCTTCACAAAATTCTTGGAAACTCTTGTAGATACCGCCAGCAAAAACAAAAATTGATTTTCCAATAGGGTGCATACTACCACAGTCCATAAATTCACCGTCTTGCATAGGTGCTAAAAAGTATCTTAACCACCCAAGTGGTTGACCCTCAAAAGTACAATCAAACTCATCGAAAAAGACAAGTGGGATTTTTCCTTTGAGTGAAATATCTCTAATTCTATGAAACGCATTCGTTAAATCTTTCATTGAAGTAAATTGTGAAACGTTAAAGTCTATTTTATATACGTTTTCAGGATCGATACTTTTAGCAACTTCTGTTATTCCAAAAGATTTACCAGAGCCGGGAGACCCAAAAACTGAAACTGATAATGGTCTTGAGAACTGCCCTGAATTTAAATATCCTTCCATTATACTTTTCAGACTTCCAAAGCCTTCAATTTCTGCCCTATCCACAGTAGTTAGTTTCCCAAAATGCCCTGTAGGAAAGCCTTTGATAGCTGCCCATCCATTTTTTACAATATCTACAGCAACATCATCTAGTTTTATATTTCTATCCTTTGTTTTCTCTTTTAAAATACTCCAAAACATAGGATCAGGTTGATTATAACATTCAGTAAACGGTAGTACTGCACATTCTATATAATCTTCATCTTTTTTATTTAGAGGCAACTCCTCACAGAAATATTCATAAAATTTATTCTCGCATATCTTAATTCCATATCCTCTCCTCAGGAACTCTCTAGCATTTAATAAGCCTTCCTCAATACTTTCTTTTAAAGCCTCATCCGAAATTTTTCCTATTTTCAAATGATTAGATATTACTCTCGAAGCGAAGGAAGAAACAAAAACTATAGAGATCCCTCTCATCATACCAAACTTTTTATTATCCCAAAAAGCTCCTTCAACCGAAGATGGATCAAAGTATAGTTTTGGAGCGACGTTTCTATTTTGGCCATTATAGTGAATAACTCCTTCTGCTTTAAAGCGAACGACTACATTCTGTAGACTCTTTATCGGAGCTAATTTTTTGTTATGTTTTATTTCCCATAAAAATTCGAGGGCAGTTTTTTCCCAAGAGAGAGACCTACTTACATTTGCTCCTAACTTTCTCAAGTCTTCTGAATTTAAAATTAGAACTAGATTTTCTGTATGTTTTTCTACTATATTTTCCCATAATTTTCCTTCAAAAAGTGGAGGATACATATTATATATCACAACTGGATTTTTACTCCCATTTATTACTTTTGGCCATTTTTTTCCTTCATCGCGAAATCCATTTCCAGCATCATGAATTATGACAAAATCATGATCTCCTTCATCATCATTTATATCCAAAGGTTCTGGATATTCTTTATCGCCTGTAGGAGTGGTAAAGCCTAAGTATTTTTTAACCCTATATACCTGACTTTTGGAATTTGATTCCCAAGCGGGAAAGAGATCTAACTTCACATTTGTATGGAGAATTTGGGCGGAATCTTTTAACAAATCTATATTTTTACAGTTTTGATCTGTTATGCATTTGGAGATCTCACTCAAACTATTAGCCAACATTTTGGACAAAAGTATAGCACCCCCTAGTTGAGGAGATGCATTAACGCCTTCAAACAACCTCCAATTTATCTTTTCACTATTTGAGAAAGCATGTCTTGTCCAAAAAAACCAATCAACAGTAACATCACCAGCGACAACAATTTTAGGATTGGCAGTAATCATATTGACATCACAGTCACGGTATTTCATTTAATTGACATTAATTGATAAAATTATCTAGTTTAACTTTACCTAGTTTATATGTATGTTCTTTCCATTATATGTTACTTTTGAAAATTTATATTTTTTCTATTGACATGTACTTCTAGTATCGAGTTTTAAAAGCTATTCCCTTTCTCACTTTGCTTGAAAAATCCTGTTTTTTTGAAGTTTCTATAATTATATCTCGTTTTCAGGCGGCAGCCCCTTCTAACCTAACATTTCTTACGAGGCTAAAAAAACAAAATAAGATTAACTCACCTCAATTGAACACTCGCCACCTGTAACGGAACAGGCTTTTCTAACTCTCTTTTTTCAGTAACTGCTTCTTCTAATAAACCCTTCACAACCGCTTCCATAAGTTTCTCGCTATCTTCCCGAGACTTCCTTAGTTTTGCTTCAAGTTCATTACACAACCCCATGAACTGCTCGACCTTTTCAACGATGCGTTTTTGTTCTTCGAGGGGCGGAAGAGGAACTAAATTGTTCTTTAATTTTGTTCCGTTAAAATTAGCTTGCCCGCATTGTTGAGTAATTTCGGGTTCAATTTGTGTTTTTCTAAAGTAGTTAGAATTTAATGACATATTGACGAAGTCTGGAATTACGCACCTGTTGAACAGTGAAACTCTTATCAAGTAGGATGCTAAGGTGAAAGTATCGTCTTCACCCTTGAATATGCCTGTTTTACCAACTAACTCATAACTGTTTGTTCTGTTGAAAAGTAAATCATTGTGTTTAAGGAATAATCTGGGCAAATCCTTGATAGACTCCGGCACATACTTAAGATCATCATAAGTGATTTTCCCACTCTGAACGTTATTCATCCTTAGGACTGGAATTCCATCTCTAATTTCAGATGCTTTTTCAGAAGTTCCGTACTCTATATTCTTTGCAACTTTGTCTATCCTTACCCATTCCCAAGCTTCAGGCAACTCATAGGGCATTTCAGAAACTTCTATGAGTGGTGGCGCTTTGCTTTTTTTAATTTCACCCTTTGTAACAAACTTTTCTCTCTCAGTTTCAATTTTCTCAATCAAAACCCTCGCCGGCTCATCCTCTGGATTTTGAGGCACTAATTTTCCCTGAACCGCAAGCTGAAGAATTGCCTGCTTTAGTTTTTCTACATTTTCAGGGTTATCATAGAGAATACCAAAATTTTCACAAATGCGCCGCCAGTATTGTTCAAACTCTTCCTGATTTTCCGCGCCGAGCATCCTTTCGAGGGCAGCGCTGTTGAGTTTGCTCTGGATTTCTTGTTTTTTCAGGCGGCGGGCTTCGAGTTTGTCACAGAGAGCCATCAGTTCGTCGACTTTGGAAACTATGCGTTTTTGTTCAGTGAGGGGAGGGAGAGGAAAAAGAATTTGACTCATCACTTTTCCAGAGACTTCTTTGAAAGTAGTTCCTGAAGCGTTTTGATCGATTTCTTTTCCAGCGTGTTTTAAAAAATAATAAATGAATTCGTTCATCTCCATTATGAAAGGAATACATGACTTGAAACCTTGATTAGTAGCCAGGTCTGTAGCAGCTATAGCCACGTAGCCGATAGGTGCGCGACTAGAAAAAAGAACAGTTCCAGCAGGCATAAGCTGTGCAGAACTCTTTTTCAAACCAAGCTCACTTAAGTCTCTTCTTCCTTTTAAAACAAATTTCTCTTTAAGATTATATAGATCAGCGGGTGTTAACCATGCGATACCATCCTCCGAAAAATAATCTGGTTGGCTTGTTGTCGGAGTGCCTCCACCTACGATTTGACCAATATCCCTAAGATAAACCCACTTCCAAGTTTTAGGGAGTTCCAGAGGTACATCTTTTGATTTGATTGAAGGTAATGATTCTTCTTTTCTCAATTTCTTTTCCTTAATAAGTTTCTTTTTTTCAGCCTCAATTTTCTCAAGCAAAACACTTGTCGGTTCGTCATCCGGGTCCTGCTGTACAAGCTTCCCCATAACCGCAAGCTGCAAAATAAGTTCCCTTAACTTCTGAACTCCATTCGGCGCATCGGCAAACAGCTCGAAGTTTCTAAAAAAAACGTCCGGATTCATGCGTTTTTCCCTGCCAGCGCGTCCATGAGTTCGTTTTTGAGGGCGGTTCGGGTTTCTTCGATTTCGTCAAGCAGGGCTCTGTACTTTTCCAGCAGCTCTTCAGGGTCGCCGTGGTCGTTTTCAACGGTGTTCGGGTTTTTGATGTCGAGGTTGTAGTTGCTCGCTATAACGTCTTCGGCTTTGACTTTCCAGGCGAATTCGTTTTCTACCCTGTTGTCCCACCAGGCTTTTTCCGGGGCGAACTCTTCTATGCGCATGGGTTTGGTTTTGGAATAAGACTTGTAGCCGGCAGGGTAGGGGTGTTCGTAATACCAGATTTCTTTTGTCGGCTCGCCTTTCGTGAAAAATAGGAGGTTCGTTTTTATGCCGGTGTAGGGGTTGAAAACGCCGTTCGGGAGGCGCACAATTGTATGCAGGTTGCACTCCTGAAGGAGTTTTTCTTTAATGCGGGTCTTTGCGCCTTCCCCGAAAAGGGTTCCGTCAGGGAGGACTATCCCGCATCTGCCTCCGTCTTTTAAGACGTGCATAATAAGGACAAGGAAAAGGTCAGCGGTCTCGCGTGTCTGGAAGGCTGTGGGGAAATTTGTCTCGATGCCGTCTTCTTCCACGCCTCCGAATGGTGGATTTGTGACAATAACGTCCACGCGGTCTTTCGGGGTGTAGTCCCGAAGCGGGCGGGCAAGGGTGTTGTCGTGGCGGATTCTGGAAGGGACTTCTATTCCGTGCAGGAGCATATTGGTAATGCAGAGCAGGTGCGGGAGCTGCTTTTTCTCAAAGCCTGAGATCGATTCCTGCAAAATGCGGTGGTCTTCCACGGATTTCACGTACTTTTCACGGATATGCTCTATCGTGCTCGTCAGGAAGCCGCCTGTCCCGCAGGCAGGGTCAAGGACTTTTTCGCCCAGCTTCGGGTCAACCATGTCTACCATAAACTGTGTGACTGCACGAGGTGTGTAAAACTCGCCTGCGTTGCCTGCGCTCTGTAAATCTTTGAGGATTTTCTCGTAGATTGAGCCGAAGGTGTGCAGGTCTTTCGAATTCGTGAAGTCGATTTCATTGATTTTGTTAATGACCTGGCGGATCAGGGTCCCGTTTTTCATGTAGTTGTACGAGTCTTCAAAAACGTCCCTTACCACAAAGCCTCTGGGGTCATCTTCTTCGGAAAAAGTGAGGTTTTTCAGGGTCTTAAAGAGCTTCTCATTGATAAAGTCCAGCAGGGTGTCTCCGGTAATTCCCTCAGGGTCTTTCGCCCAGTTCCTCCAGCGCAGCTCTTCCGGGATTGGGGAAATATATTCCTCGTCCTCAAGTTCGTATTCTTCTTCTCTTGCATCGAATATTTTCAGGAACAGCATCCAGCCGAGCTGGCTTATGCGCTGGGCGTCTCCGTCCACGCCTGCGTCTTTCCGCATGATGTCCTGAATTCCTTTTATCGTTGTGTCAAGTGACATGTTTTTCCTTTCCCGCAAATTCAAAACGCTGTAAAAATAAATTGGAATACTAAATAAATTAGAATACTAAATAAATTGGAATACTAAATAAATTGGAATACTATTTTGTACTCTCACATTTTTGTAATCCCACATAAGTCCTTCGAATCAGGTTCCATGAAACAATTCTTCAGAACCTGGATTTCCAGAGTTCAGGCTTCCAGCAATTCGGCTTCCTGCAAATAAAGCTGGGACTCAAGCCCCCTGACTGCTGCAAGAAAGCTGTTCTTGCCTCCGAAAAGTTTCACAATCTCAAGTGGTGTCCCTATCCTGTCAAAAGGCTGGATCTTAAGTACACTCATATCCTCAAGGTTTTCAATCCCGTCGTCTGCATACTTGTCAAGCAGCGCATCAAGGACTTCCTGTGCCTGTTTTCCGTATTCGCTGAAGTAGCTGCTCTTTTTAACCCTCTCAGCCCGTTCTTTTCTGCTCAGAGGAGGTTGGTCAAACGCAACGTGGCAGATAAGGTCAAAGGGGTCAAAGTCCTTTCCTACCTCCTCTGAAAGCGCATCGAACAAAACCCCCTTCTCTTCAAGTTCGGCAATTATAGCCTGTTTTTTCTCGGCTTCGTTCCAGTGCGTCAAAAAAGAGTCCAGAGATTCGAAGTCCTTGAGCATGGTCTTACGGGTATAGTCTTTCAGGGATTCGGTAATCAGTTTTCCGTCCGATCCGTAGTACTGCGTGCGCTCGGTAAGAACTTCAACGCCAACGTCATCCACAAAATATTTTTCCCTGTCTGTTTCCCCTTCCGGATCTCTGGAACCACCATGCCCATTTTCTCCAGGTCCGTATATCTCCACGGGCTCGCCGTCAAAATCAGGGTCAGCAAAGAGTTCAGTAGCCTTCTTGAAGTCCATTATCGTAAAATAGTACTTCCCGTAATCCTCATTTATCCGTGTCCCTCTGCCTATAATCTGCTTGAATTCGGTCATTGACTGGATTCTCTTGTCAAGGACTATCAGCTTGCAGGTCTGGGCGTCCACTCCTGTGCTCATCAGTTTCGAGGTCGTGGCAATAACAGGATAGCGGCTCTCAGGATTTATGAAATTGTCAAGTTCGGCTTTTCCTTCCTGGTTGTCCCCTGTAATCCGCATAACGTACTTTCGGTTTTCCCCTGCAAGGTCAGGGTTTTCGTTAACAAGAGCTTCCCTCATCCTTTCCGCATGGTCTATATTCTCACAGAAAACGATGGTCTTGTCAAAACGGTCATTTGCTTTCAAAAACTCGCTTACTTTCTTTGCGACCAGTTCAGTCCTCTTTTCAAGCACAAGGTCCCTGTCAAAGTCTTTCTGGTTGTAAATCCGGTCCTCTATTGTTCTGCCGTATTTGTCCGTTTTGCCTTTTTCCGGCCTCCAGCCTGCAAGGTCCTTATCGAGGTCTATACGGATAACCCTGTAAGGCGCAAGGAAACCGTCTTCGATTCCCTGTTTCAGGGAATATGTGTAGATGGGCTCTCCGAAGTAATGGATATTGGAAACGTCTTTTGTCTCTTTCGGGGTTGCAGTCAGCCCGATCTGCGTTGCCGAAGAGAAATATTCGAGTATTTCCCTCCATGCGGAATCTTCAGCCGCGCTTCCCCTGTGGCATTCGTCCACAATCACAAGGTCAAAAAAGTCAGGGGAAAACTGTTTGTAGATGTTTTTC
>WPCJ01262403.1_pt1 | contig 10373 bp, 10 predicted proteins | sample 5399831 | NCBI WGS metagenome assembly WPCJ01 (sample SAMN12869470, study PRJNA574797) | sludge metagenome | isolation source: wastewater treatment of pH10 | place: China:Beijing | collected 2019-05-20 | reverse complement strand
CGATATTGCGGCCGCCATATTCAGGCGCGCCGTCCATGATCACGGCATGGCCGCTGCCGGCCTCGCCCATGAAGGCCATGCCCTCGACCCATTTCGCCCGCGCCTTCATGGCCGCCTCCTGTCGTCAGACCGTGTCAGGCGACAGGCATAACCCGCCCGGTGCGCGAAAGGCGAGGGTGGCATCAGGCCGCGGCGAACAAATTGCCATGTGTGATGCGCAGCCGAATGCGCTCACCGATCGCCGGCGCAACCTGGCTGGCGAGGTCGACATCGAGACGCTTCGGTAGCCCTTCAACGGCGACCTCGGCACGCCGCAACGGCCCATTGCGGCGCAAGTGCTCGACTACCCCCGGCAGGGCGAGCGGCGCATCGTCGACGATGCGCAAATGCTGCGGGCGGACATAGAGCGAGGCCGGTCCACCCTGATTCTGGCGCAGACCGCCGAGCACCGGCCGATCCTGGAAGAAGGCCTGGCTGCCGACGACCTTGACCGGCAGGTGATTGGCGTCGCCGAGGAACTGGCAGACGAAAGGCGTAGCCGGGTGATCGTAGACATCGTCGGGCGAGCCGACCTGCTCCAGCCGGCCGTCATGCAGGATCGCGACCCGGTCGGCGAGCTCCAGCGCCTCTTCCTGGTCATGCGTGACGAAGACGGTGGTGTGGCCGGTGCGCTGGTGCAGTTGGCGCAGCCAGGCGCGCAGGTCCTTGCGGACCTTGGCGTCGAGCGCGCCGAAGGGCTCGTCGAGAAGGAGGACGCGCGGCTCGATCGCCAGCGCCCGGGCGAGCGCGATGCGCTGGCGCTGGCCGCCGGAGAGCTGGCTCGGATAGCGTTTCTCCAGCCCGGGCAGCTGGATGAGTTCCAGGAGATCGGAGACACGCTTCCTGATCTCGGCAGGAGCCGGCCGCTCGGCACGAGGACGCGACTTCAGCCCGAAGGCGATGTTCTCGGCGACGCTCATCGTCTTGAACAGCGCATAGTGCTGGAAGACGAAGCCGATCCGGCGCTCGCGCAGGGTGAGCTCGCGCGTATCGGTCTCGCCGAACAGCACACGGCCGCGCTCGGCCTGCTCCAGCCCGGCGATGACGCGCAGCAAAGTCGTCTTGCCCGAGCCGGAGGGGCCGAGCAGGGCGACGAGCTCACCCGGCTGGATGTCGAGCGAGACGCCGCGCAGGGCCGGGAAATTCTGGAAGCGCTTTTCGACGCTTTCGATGGAGACGGCGACCGACATGGGCTGTTCCACTCAGTGACGACGGCTGGCGGCGATCGCGTCAGCGAAATGCCATTCCAGCACGGTTTTCAGGACGAGCGTGACGAGGGCGAGGCCCGCCAGCAGCGAAGCGACGGCGAAGGCCGCGGCGCCCATGTACTCGTTGTAGAGAATCTCGACATGCAGCGGCATGGTCGTGGTTACGCCGCGGATCTTGCCGGAGACGACGGCGACGGCGCCGAACTCGCCCATGGCGCGGGCATTGCAGAGCAGCACGCCATAGAACAGGCTCCACTTCACGTTCGGCAAGGTGACCGTGAAGAAGGTCCGCCAGGGCGAGGCGCCCAAGGTCAGCGCCGTCTCCTCGTCGGCCGAGCCGAGCGACTGCATGTGCGGGATCAGCTCGCGCGCGACGAAGGGGAAGGTGACGAAGATCGTAGCCAGCAGGATGCCGGGCACGGCGAAGATGATCTTGAGGTCGTTGGCCGCGAGCCAGGGACCGAAATAGCCCTGCGCCCCGAAGAGCAGCACGAAGACCAGGCCCGAGATCACCGGCGAGACCGAGAAGGGCAGGTCGATGAAGCTGATCAGCAGGCTCTTGCCGCGGAACTCGAACTTGGCGATCGCCCAGGCGGCGGCGAGGCCGATGATCACGTTGAACGGCACCGCGATCGCCGCGATGAGCAGGGTCAGGCGGATCGCCGCCAAGGCATCGGGTTCGAGGATCGCCTCGCCATAGGCCTGCCAGCCGCGCGCACCCGCTTCGACGAAGACCGAGATCAGTGGCAGGAACAGGAAGAGGCAGAGGAAGGCGAGCGAGACGCCGACTAGCACGACCTGGACGATGCGGGACTCGCCCTTGACGCGCCGGGCCGCGCGGGCGGGCGCGAGATCCTCGATCTGATAGGGCAGGCTGGCGTCAGACATCGCCGAACCTCCGGCGGGCGCTGGCCTGGATCAGGTTGACCAGCAGGATCAGCGAGAACGAAAGCAGGAGCATGATCGTCGCGACCACGGCAGCGCCGGCATAGTCGAACTGTTCCAGCCGGATCACGATCAGGAGCGGGGCGATCTCGGAGACCATCGGCACATTACCGGCGATGAAGATCACCGAGCCGTATTCGCCGACGGCCCGCGCGAAGGCGAGGACGAAGCCGGTCAGCAGCGCCGGCAGCACCGGCGGCAGCAGCACGGTGAAGACGGTGCGCCAGCGGCTGGCGCCGAGCAGCGCAGCAGCCTCCTCGATATCGGCCGGCAGTTCCTCCAGCACCGGCTGGATCGTCCGCACGACGAAGGGCAGGCCGATGAAGATCAGCGCCACCATCACGCCGAGCGGCGTATAGGCGACCTTGATGGCGTAGGGCGCGAGCAGGCTGCCGACCCAGCCATTGGGCGCATAGATCGCCGCGAGCGCGATGCCGGCAACCGCAGTCGGCAGGGCGAAGGGCAGGTCGACCGCCGCATCGATCAGGCGCCGGCCGGGGAAGTCGTAGCGGACGAGCACCCAGGCCAGGATCAGCCCGAAGACGGCATTCACCGTCGCCGCGAAGAAGGCCCCGAAGAAGGACAGCTTGAGCGCGGCGAGCGTGCGGGGCGAGGTCGCCACGGCCCAGATGTCGGCCGGGCCGGCGCTCGCCGCCTTGATGAAGAGGGCGACGAGTGGAATGAGCACGATCAGCGACAGTGCCGTCACGGTGATGCCCAACGCCAGGCCGAAGCCTGGCAGGATGCTGGGCTCGCGCCAGCGGAAGACTGTCGCTGTCATGGCTTACCGGGCTGGCTTGTAGAGCTGGTCGAAGGTGCCGCCGTCACCGAAATGGGTGGGCTGCGCCTTGGCCCAGCCGCCGAAGCTCTCGTCGATGGTGACGAGCTCGACCTTGGGGAAGCGGGCGATGTCCTTGGGGTCGGCAGCTTCGGGATTGCGCGGGCGGTAGTAGTTCTTGGCGATGATCGCCTGGCCCTTCGGCGTGTAGAGGAATTCGAGATAGGCCTGCGCCTCCGCACGGGTGCCCTTGGCGTCGACATTGCCGTCGACCACCGCGACCGGCGGCTCGGCCAGGATCGAGAGCGAGGGGACGACGATGTCGAATTTGTCCTCGCCGAACTCCTTCAGCGCCAGGAACGCCTCGTTCTCCCAGGACAGGAAGACGTCGCCGATGCCGCGCTGGGTGAAGGTCGTTGTCGCGCCGCGCGCTCCGGTGTCGAGCACCGGGACATTGGCGAGCAGCTTGCCGATATAGTCGCGGACCTTGGCCTCGTCCTTGTTGAAGGCCTTTTCGGCATAGGCCCAGGCGGCGAGATAGTTCCAGCGCGCCCCGCCCGAAGTCTTCGGATTGGGTGTGATGATCTGCACGCCGGGCTTGACGAGATCGCCCCAGTCCTTGATCGCCTTTGGATTGCCCTTGCGGACCAGGAAGACGATGGTCGAGGTATAGGGCGAGGAGTTCTGCGGCAGGCGCTTCTGCCAGTCGAGCGGCAGCTTCTTCGAGCGCTCGGCGACGGCGTCGATGTCCCCGGCGAGGGCCAGCGTCAGCACGTCGGCGTTGAGGCCGTCGATCACGGTGCGGGCCTGGGCGCCGGAACCACCATGCGATTGCCGGATCGTGCTGATCTTCTTGGTGTTCTTGGCGTTCCAATCGGCGATGAAGGCCGCGTTGATCTCGCGATAGAGCTCGCGGGTCGGGTCATAGGAGACGTTGAGCAGCTCGGTCTGGGCGCGGGCGCCGCTGATCACGCCGAAGCAGACGGCGAAGGCTCCGAGCGCCAGGCCGGCTTGCAGCAGGCGGTGAAGTCTGTGTCGCGTCATCTCAGTGCTCCGTGCTGAACAGCGCTTCGAACCGTTGGAACAGTTCAAATCTTGTTCTTAATAACAAACAGAACGTACTGAATTGGCGGTCATTACTCAACCGGAGAGCGCAGTAGAGCCCTTCCAAACTTTCAGCGCCAGAGAGAAAACGCGTCTCCGGCAGTTTGGTTCAAATCAGCCTTGGGCCGACCTTACACCGGCCACGGCCGGCTGCGCAGCGCCCATGGCATGGCCGATCAGGACGAGGACCGGCCCCTTGCTCGGCAGCTCGCCGAGACGCTCGGGCAGTGCGGCGATCGTGCTGGCGATCCGCTTTTCCTCCGGCGTGGTGGTGCCGAGCACGGCGATCGCCGGCGTCGCGGGATCGAGCCCGGCAGCGAGCGCCTTCTCGCGGAACAGTGGCAGGGTAGCACGTGCCATGTAGAGCGCCGTCGTCGCGGCCGGGTCGGCGAGCGCCTTCCAATCGAGATCCTGCGGCAGCTTGCCGTCGCGGGCATGGCCGGTGACGAATTGCAGCCGCCGGGCGTGGTCGCGATGGGTGAGCGACAGGCCGAGCGAGGCGGCCGCACCTTGCGCCGCCGAGATGCCGGGCACGATCGCGACCGGAATGCCGGCGCGATGGCAGGCCTCGATTTCCTCGCCGGCGCGGCCAAAAATGCCGGGATCGCCACCCTTCAAGCGGACGACATGCTTGCCCTGTGCAGCGAGCGAAACCAGCATCGCATTGATGTCGTCCTGCTTCACGGCCGGGCCATAGCCCTGCTTGCCGACCAGCATGCGCTTGGCCTCGCGCCGGGCGAGTTCGAGCACGCCGGCCGAGACGAGGTCGTCATAGAGGATGATGTCGGCGCTCTGCAGCGCCCGGATCGCCTTCAGCGTCAGCAGTTCCGGATCGCCCGGGCCGGCACCGACCAGCGTGACGCGGCCGTTTGGCGTGCCCCCGCGCTCGATCTCGTCGAGAGCGGCAGTGAGGTCGCTGCGATCATTCTCGTCGGGCCGGCGCTGTGGCTCGGCGAGCGCGCGGCTGGTGAAGCGTTCCCAGAAATCACGGCGCAGCGGGAAGGAAAGCTCGCGTGCCTTGACCATCGGGCGCCAATCATGCGCGGCCTGTGCCCAGGCCTTGAGGCCCGCCGGCAGCAGCGCCTCGATCTTAGCCCGGATCGCCTGGCCGAAAACGGGAGCGGCGCCGTCGGTCGAGATCGCGACCACGAGCGGCGAGCGGTTGACCAGCGAGCCGAAGGCGAAATCGCAGAATTCGGGCTTGTCGACGAGGTTGACCGGCACGCCGTTCTGCCGGGCCGCAGCAACGAAAGCTTTGGCTTCGTCGAGGGAATCGATGTCGGCGATGGCGAGCGCGGCGCCATCGAGATCGTCCGCCTGCCAGGCGCGTGGCAGCACCGTCACCGAACCGGCCGGCGGATCGCTCGCGAGCCCGGCAAAGAGCTCCGGGCTGTCGCCGGCGAGGACAAGCAGATCGGAGCCGGCAGCGGCCAGCAGTTCAGCCTTCCAGAGCGCGCCCTCGCTCGAACCCGCGAGCACGACCTTGCATCCCTCCAGCTTGTGGAAGAGCGGCAGGGTCGCGAGCCGGTCGATCCGGCGCGGGGCGATTGTCTCAGGGCGTCTTGCACTCATCGTTGCGTCGCTGCGGCCTTCACATCGGGTGGCATCCGGCTGTCGCCCGCAGGTGGCACGAACAACCACAGGCCGGCAAGCACCAGGATGATAAGCCGGAAGCAAAGATCGAACCAGCGTTCACGTGGGGCGGGAGCGGACTGGCCGATGGCACGGTCGATGTCGGTCAGCATGGCTTCCTCCCATTCATCGTCGCTATGGCGATCGGCGGGCCGGCGCAGGCTGGATTGGGCCGAGCCGTGCATCGTCTCAGCCCGCCGCCGCATGTTTCAGCCGAGCCGAACGGCGCCGGTCGAGGATGTTGCCGCTGTCGCCATAGCCGCGCTGATAGCCATGGCTGATCTGGCCGAGCGCGCGGGTCCATTGCTCTGCCGGCTGGCGCGCGGCGCTCGCTTCCGGCAGCTCGACCTCGTCGAAACCGCAGGCAAGGGCATAGGCGAACTGGTCGACGATCAGCGGGCCGCTGGCGCGCAAGGTGCCGGTGAAGCCGTGATTGCGGATCAGGCGCGCCAGACTGAAGCCGCGCCCATCGCCGAAGGAGGGGAAGCTGATCGCGATCAGGGAGAGCTGCCGCATCAGCAGCTTCAGCTCGGGAATGCGCACAGTGTTGGGGATGACGACGCCGATGCGCTGGTCGCGCGTCTTCTGCGCGACCGCTTCCGGCAGTGCTGCCCACTCGACGAGCGCATGCGAGACAGTGCCGATCGCAGCGCCTTCGCTGCGCGCCCAGATCTCGGCCTTGGCGCCGTGACGATCAAGCAACGGCATGGCTGACCTCGCGGTTGTTGTCCTGGAAGGCCGCCTTGAAGGGTGCGAGACCGATGCGGCGGATATTGTCGATGAAGCTCTCGCCGGCTTGGCGCTGGGCGAGATAGACCGAAACGATGCGCTCGATCGCGTCCGGCACGTCCTCGGCGGCGAGGCCGGGGCCGAGAATCTCGCCGATCGCGGCGTTCTCGGTGGCGTCGCCACCGAGCGTGATCTGATAGGATTCGATGCCGCGCTTCTCGAGGCCGAGAATGCCGATATGGCCGACATGGTGGTGGCCGCAGGCATTGATGCAGCCGGAAATCTTGATGTTGAGCACACCGATCCCCTTCTGCCGGACGGGATCGGCAAAGCGCTGCGCCAATGCCTGCGCGATCGGGATCGAGCGGGCCGTCGCCAGCGCGCAATAGTCCAGGCCGGGGCAGGCGATGATGTCGGTGATCAACCCGGCATTCGCCGTCGCGAGCTCCGCCTCGCCGAGGCGCTGCCAGACCGCGAATAGGTCCGACAGCTTCACATGCGGCAGGACGAGGTTCTGCGCGTGGGTGACACGGATCTCGGAGAGTGAGAATTCATCGGCTAGATCGGCGACGACGCGCATCTGCTCGCTGGTGGCGTCGCCCGGGGGCGCGCCGATCGGCTTCAGCGAGATCGTCAGCGCGGCATAGCCCGGCTGGCGGTGCGGCGTGAGATTGGTCTCGGCCCAGCGGGCGAAATCGGGATTGCCGGCCCTGGCCGCCTCAAAGGCGCCGCTGGTCGCCGGCAGCGTCTCATAGGCCGGTGGGGCGAAATAGGCGGCGATCCGCGCGACCTCGGCCGGGTCGGCATTGACCGAGGGACCGTCGAGCCTGGCGAACTCCTCCTCGACGCGGCGGGAGAATTCCTCCGTGCCGATCTCGTGGACGAGGATCTTGACCCTGGCCTTGTACTTGTTGTCGCGCCGGCCTTCGAGGTTATAGACCCGCATGATCGCCTCGAGATAGGCGAGCAGGTCGGCCTTGGGCAGGAATTCGCGCACCACCTTGCCGATCATCGGAGTGCGGCCAAGACCGCCGCCGACGATGACCTCGTAGCCGATCTCGTGCGTATCGGGATGGCGCAGGATGCGCAGGCCGATATCGTGCGCCTTGATCACGGCGCGGTCGTGCTCGGCGCCGGTCACCGCGATCTTGAACTTGCGCGGCAGATAGTCGAACTCGGGATGCAGGCTCGACCATTGCCGGATCAATTCGGCGGTTGGGCGCGGATCCTCGATTTCGTCCTGCGCGACGCCGGCGAAATGGTCGGCGGTGACATTGCGGATGCAATTGCCCGAGGTCTGGATCGCATGCATCTCGACATCGGCGAGCAGGTCGAGAATATCAGGGATGTCGCGCAGCTTCGGCCAGTTGAACTGGAGATTGGTGCGCGTGGTGAAATGGCCGTAGCCGCGGTCATAGCGCTCGCCGATCAGCGCGAGCTGGCGCATCTGCTTCGACGAGAGCGTGCCGTAGGGCACCGCGATCCGCAGCATATAGGCGTGCAGCTGCAGATAGACGCCGTTCTTCAGGCGCAGCGGCTTGAACTCGTCCTCGGTCAGCGAGCCGCTGAGCCGGCGGCCGACCTGGTCGCGGAATTGCGCGACCCGCTCGCGGACAAAGCGTTCGTCGAATTCGTCGTAGCGATACATGCGTCAGGCTCTCAGAAAAGCTTGGGCGAGCGGCAATTCGGCCTGTTTGCCGAGGTCGCGCCGGATGCTGGGGCCGGTCGTCTTCATCCGCTCGCGGTAATGGCGCGGCACCGGCACGCCGTCCTCGATCGCGACATCGACCAGATAGGCGTCGACGACATGCTGGTTGCCGAGTTCGGCGGCGGCGAAGGCGTCGAGCCGATCGGCGGTCGCATCGTCGTTGCCCACCAGCGCCGCGCCGGGATCGCGCGACCAGTGCAGGCCATTGGCATCGCCCGCCGCGAAGACGACATCGCCGTCGAGCAGGTCGTTGGCCAGCAGGATCACCGGCAGGGCAGGGCGCTTGGCGGCAGCCATGAATGATGCTCGCTACGTTCGCTATTACGAACGTTTTACATAAGGCAGCGGCCTCGAAGCATCAATTCACGTCAGGTAGTGTGATTTTTCTTATTCCCGTTCCAAAAGAGGAAATCTCTCTTCGGGACTGTGTGCAGGGCGTCCCTCCGGAAAAATCCTGCTGTCGCGACACGCAAAGCACGAGTCGTCCCGGGCGACCGTAAGGAGACCCGCGACCCATTCCGGAACCTTTCCGATAGAGGCTCAGGAATGGATCCCGGATCTCCGCTTCGCTCCGTCCGGGATGACACCTGAGAGTGCAGCAGGGATAAGTGGAACTTCAGACCAATCCGCCCAGCCGATAACCCACGCCCGGCTCGGTCTCGATCAGCTTCGGCTCGGCCGGATCGTCCTCGAGCTTCTGCCGGAGCTGGCCGACGAAGACGCGCAGATATTGCACGTCGTGCTCATGGGCCGGGCCCCAGACGGCCGTGAGGATCTGCTTGTGGGTCAGCACCCGGCCATTGCCCTGGGCCAGACAGGCGAAGAGGTCGTATTCCTTGGGCGAGAGCTTCACAGGAACGCCACCCTTGTTGATCCGGCGATTGACCAGGTCGATCTCGACATCGCCGACCTGCAATGCCGGCTCCGAGCCCTGACGTTCGAGGCGATGGCGCAGCGCGACGCGCAGGCGCGCCAGCAATTCGCCGACGCCGAAGGGTTTTTCGACATAGTCGTCGGCGCCGGCGTCGAGCGCGTCGATCTTCTCGGTCTCGCGGTCGCGTGCCGAGAGGATGATCACCGGCCCGTCATAGAAGGCGCGCGCCTTGGCCAGCGCCTCCTTGCCGTCCATGTCGGGCAGGCCGAGATCCAGCACGACGGCGTCGGGAGGCTTGCGGGCGATCTCGCGCAGGCCGGCAGTGGCGTCGTCGGCGCGGATCGGCTCGTAGCCGGCAGCATCGAGGGCGGGGCCGAGGAAGCGATGGATCTGCGGCTCGTCGTCGATGACGAGGATGCGCGGGCGGAAGGCGGTCATGATGTGGTCTCTCCGCCCGCGGCGTCCTTGCGCAGGCTGATCAGGATACGGGTGCCGCCCTTGCTGCCGTCCGGGCGATCATGAATCGGGCTGGCGGCGGCGATGCGCCCGCCCATGGCCTCGACGAAGCCCTTGGCGATGGCGAGGCCGAGGCCGGCGCCCTTGCCGCGCTCGCCACCACGATCGATCGATTCCTCCAGCCGCCGGAATTTCTCGAAGACGCGTTCCAGCTCGGCGGTCGGGATTCCGCGGCCCTCGTCTTCGATCGAGATCACGACATTGCCGCGGTCCTCATAGGCGGCGGCTTCGATGAGCGCCCCGTCCTCGCTATAGGCGATCGCGTTTTCGAGGATATTGACCAGCACTTGTTCGAGCAGGCCGGCATCAGCTCGGACCAGAGAGAGTTCGGCCGGAAAGTCGCGATGGACGCGGCGCTGGCCGAGCCGGCGCGAGATGCGCGACAGTGCCGACGCGATCACGTCGCGGACATCGATCCAATCGCGCCGGGCCACCAGCGCCCCACCTTCGAGCCTGGTCATGTCGAGCAGGTCGCCGACATAGCGGTTGAGCCGCTCGGCCTCTTCGCGGATCGAGAGCAAGAGGTCATCGCGCACGGCCGGCCGCATGCCCTCGCCATAATCGATCAGCGTCGTCGCCGAACCAAGCACGGTGGCGAGCGGCGTGCGTAGGTCATGACTGACAGAGTTGAGCAGAGCCGAACGCAGGCGGTCGCTGCGACGCAACGCCTCCGCATCGACGGCGGCAGCGGCAAGCTCGGCGCGCTCGATCGCGATCGCACCCTGGTCGAGCAGCGCCATGGCGAAGCGCTCGTTCTCGGCGGTCGCCAGCGCCTTGGGCTCGAAGCCGACCACGCCCGAGCGCGCACGCACGCCCTGGAGCGGCCTGAAGGTCCAGGCC
>WPCJ01093179.1_pt1 | contig 10376 bp, 9 predicted proteins | sample 5399831 | NCBI WGS metagenome assembly WPCJ01 (sample SAMN12869470, study PRJNA574797) | sludge metagenome | isolation source: wastewater treatment of pH10 | place: China:Beijing | collected 2019-05-20 | reverse complement strand
GGCGCCAACCTGCTCAACGTCAACGCGTTCTGGCAACGGGTCATCACCGGCGTGCTGATCATCGTCATCGTCTATTTCGACGGACTGCGCCGGCGCGGCAGCAAATAGTAACAGGCCGATAGAGCGGACCCGAACCTGCTCTGTCGGCAGCCCTCCAGGAAGGCTCAGGCCTTGAGCAAGGCCTCGACCGAAGCCGCAATCGCCAGCAGGCGGCGGTCATGTCCATTGCGGCCGACCAGCATCAGGCCTGATGGCAAAACGGTACCCGGCATTGGCAGCGAGATCGCGCACTGGTCGAAATAGTTGAACACCTCTGTGTTGCGCAGCAGAAGTCCTTCCATGCGGTCGTCGAATTTCGGGTCGGCCATCACCGCATCGATCAGCGGCGCCGCCACCGGAACGGTCGGCAATGCCAGCACGTCGAAATCCGCCAATCTGCGATCCATCTCGGCAATGTGCCCGAGGCGGCTGCGCATGGTGCGGATGTAGACCGGCACCGGCGCCTTGGCATAACGGGCCAGCGGCACGCTGACATGCGGATCGACCGCGACGTTCGTGCCAGCTTCCAGCCAGTCGGCATGGATGGCAGCACCCTCCATGCCTGCGATCGAACCATATTGCGTGGCCTCATTCATGGCGTCGACGAGGTCATCGATGGCAATGTCGAAAAGGCGCGCGCCGGACCGCTCCAGCCTGCGGACAGCCTCTTCGAAGGCGCGGGCGATCGGTTCTTCGGTGTCGTCGAACAGGGCGCCGCGTGGAATGCCGACGCGCAGGCCATCCAGCCGCGCCGGCACCAACGGCAGAGGTTCCTCGCCGGCGAGGATCGCGTCGGTGGCGGCACATTCGGCAACCGTCCGTGCAAGGGGGCCGAGGGAGTCCAGCGCGAAAGAAAGTGGGAAGGCGCCATCCAGAGGCACACGGCGCGCCGTCGGCTTGAAGCCGACAACACCGTTCAGCGCCGCCGGGATGCGGATCGATCCGCCGGTATCCGAACCGATCGAAATGGCGCTGGTGCCTTCGGCCACCGACACGCCAGCGCCCGATGAAGATCCTCCCGGCACGCGCCTGGCATCGGCACCGTTGCCCGGCGTGCCGTAATGCGGATTGAGGCCGAGCGCAGTAAAGGCGAATTCGGTCATGTTGGTCTTGCCGATGATGACGGCTCCGGCCTGGCGCAGACGCTGCACCACCGGTGCGTCCTTCTGCGCCGGTGCGGCGGTGCGGCGAAGCAGCGAACCGGCCAGCGTCGGTTCGCCGCCGACGTCGAGCAGATCCTTGATCGAGACGATCTCGCCGTCGAGCGGCCCCAGCGCGATTCCGGCCTTCCGCCGAGCGTCGGTTGCGTCGGCCGCTGCGCGGGCCGCGTCTGGATAGAGCTTGGTGAACACCTTCTCGCCGGCGGCCCGCTCTGCGAGACGCGACAGGACGGCTTCGAGACGATCACGCGCTGAGGGCATCGGCATCTCACCTTGCTTTGATCAATGGGGCTGCCCTGCTGTCTCATGCGCACCATCAAACCGCAACGCTCTTGGCATGCACCACGGCTGGTCCAGCGGATGGAAATTTCAACGCCAGGGCCTTTTGCGCCAATTCCTTCTCTGGTGAAACAGCCGACAAAGGTCATAATCCGCGCCGGTGGAAACAGGTGCCAGAGCCTGTCGGCAATGTTGAACCCGCCTGGCGGGTTATTTTGGGGGATCAGTCATGTCGGATTTCAGCCTCACCAGGCGTTCGCTGCTTTCAAGCGCTGCATTGTTGCTCGCCTCGACCGCACTCCCGACCATCGGCTGGGCGCAGGAACCGCAAAAAGGGGGGCGTCTGACGGTCGCGGCCGATTCCGAGCCACGCAACCTGAACCCGGCGATCGTCGCCTCCAACGGCGTCTTCTTCATCTCGTCCAAGATCGTCGAACCGCTCGCGGAGGCAGACTATGATGGCAAGGATGGGCTCAGCCCTCGCCTCGCCACGAGCTGGGAAGGGTCGGAAGACGGCAAGTCCGTCACCTTCAAGCTGCGCGAGGACGTGACCTGGCACGACGGCAAGCCGTTCACCTCGGCCGACGTCGCCTTCTCTGCCTTGCAGATCTGGAAGCCGTTGCAGAACCTCGGCCGCGTCGTCTTCAAAGACCTGGAGGCGGTCGAGACGCCAGACGACCACACAGCCGTCTTCAAATTCGCCAAGCCGACGCCGTTCCAGCTGATCCGCAACGCGCTGCCGGCGCTGACCAGCGTCGTGCCCAAGCACGTCTATGAGAACGGCAAGATCGAGGAGAACCCGGCCAACACCGCGCCGATCGGCACGGGTCCTTTCAAGTTCGCCGAACACAAGGCCGGCCAGTACTACCGGCTGGAGAAGAACACCGCCTATTGGGGCAAGGGTGAACCCAATCTCGACGAGATCGTCTATCAGGTGCTGCCGGATCGCTCGGCAGCCGCCAATGCGCTGGAAGCGGAGGAGATCCAGCTCGCGGCCTTCTCGGCCGTGCCGTTGGCCGACCTCGACCGCATTTCCAAGGTGCCGGGTCTGAAGGTCGTCACCAAGGGTTATGAAGGCCTCACCTACCAGCTGGTCGTGGAAATCAACCACCGCCGCAAGGAACTGGCCGATGTGAAGGTACGGCAGGCGATCGCGCATGCCATCGACAGGGATTTCGTCGTCAAGACGATCTTCCTCGGCTATGCGGAAACAGCCTCCGGACCAGTGCCGAAAAACGACAGGCAGTTCTATACCGCTGACGTGCCGGCCTATGCCTTCGACGTCGCCAAGGCCAACGCCCTGCTCGACGAGGCCGGCTACAAGGCCGGCGCTGACGGCAAGCGTTTCAAGCTCAAGCTGCTGCCGGCTCCCTATTTCAACGAAACCAAGCAATTCGGCGACTATCTGCGCCAGGCGCTTGCGGCCATCGGCATCGACGCCGAGCTGGTCAACAACGACTCCGCAGCACACATCAAGGCAGTCTATACCGACCATGCCTTCGACCTCGCGGTCGGCCCGCCCGTGTTCCGCGGCGACCCGGCGATCTCCACCACAATCCTGGCGCAGAGCGGCATTCCCGACGGCGTGCCCTTCTCCAACCAGGGCGGCTACAAGAACGCCGACATCGACGGCATCATCGCCAAGGCGGCCGAGACGCTGGATGCCACGGCACGTACCGATCTCTACAAGGAATTCCAGAAGAAGGTCGTCGAGGACCTGCCCTTCATCAACGTCGCTGACTGGACCTTCATTTCGGTTGCCAGCGACAAGGTGGGCAACATCGCCGACAATCCGCGCTGGGCGGTGTCGAACTGGTCGGACACCTGGCTGGCCAAGTAATCGGGATCGGCGCTTGAGGTTGCCAGCCGCCAGCGCGTAAGCTGGTGGTTCCGGCCTCAAAGTTTTGTACTCATGTCACGTGCCTTCCTCCTTCTGCGCCGGCGCCTCGTCGGCTCCGTCTTCGTGCTCCTGATCGTCGTCGTCGGCACGTTCCTCCTGCTCGAGGCAGCGCCCGGCGATGCGGTCGACGCCTATCTCGTGTCGACCGGCGGCGATGCCGGTCTCGTCGAGGCGATGCGGCAGAGCTGGGGCCTCGACCAGTCCGCCGCGACACGGCTGGCCAACTATCTGTGGGCGCTGCTGCACTTCGATCTCGGCCAGTCGGTTGCCTTCTCGCGACCGATCCGCGACGTCATCCTGGAACGGCTGCCGGTGACGCTTGTCCTGATGGGCGCTTCGACAGCCCTGTCTTTCGGCCTCGGCTCGGCACTCGGCATCTATGCCGGCGCGAAACCTGGAAGCTTTCGCGACCGCTTCCTGTCGACGGCATCGCTGGCGCTCTACGCCGTGCCCGGTTTCTGGCTGGCGCTGGTGCTGGTCATCATCTTTGCCGTCGATCTGCGCTGGTTTCCGATCTCCGGTTTCGAGACGATCGCGTCCGGCAAGACCGGCTTCGCGCGGGCTGCCGACATCGCCCATCACCTCATCCTGCCGGTGACCTCTCTCGGCGTGATCTATCTGGCGCTTTATCTCAGGATGATGCGCGCTGGCATGGCCGAGGTGTGGCGGCTGGATTTCGTACGCGCTGCCCGCGCCAGGGGACTCAGCCGCCGGCGCATCGTGCTGGCTCACGTGGCGCGCAATGCGCTGCTGCCTCTGGTCACCATGCTCGGCCTGCAATCCGCCCAGATGCTGGGCGGCAGCGTCGTCATCGAAAGCATCTTTTCCGTGCCCGGCCTGGGACGGCTGGCACAGGAGGCCGTGGCGCTGCGCGACACGCCGCTGCTGCTCGGCATCATCCTGGTCAGCGCCGTCCTGGTCATTCTCATCAACCTCCTGGTCGATATCGCTTACGCCTTCCTCGACCCGCGCGTCGGCGCCAGCGAGGCCAGCGCATGAGGCGATTGACACGCGTCCCGGAAGCATTGGTCGGGTTCGGCATCCTGTCGGCACTCGCGGTGATGGCACTGGCAGCTTCCACGCTCTTCCCGGGTGATCCTCTCGCCATCAAGGGAGCACCGTTGCTGCCGCCGTTCCAGGATTGGTCGCTGCCGCTCGGCACCGATCGTCTTGGCCGCGACGTGCTGGCCGAGCTTTTCCATGGCGCCCGTACATCATTGGCTGTCGGCCTCGCCGCCGCGGCGGCCACCATCGCCGTCGGCGCGGTGATTGGCACATTGGCGGGCTTTGCGGGTGGCATAGTCGACGAGGCACTGATGCGCATCACCGACGCTTTCCAGACCGTACCGTCCTTCCTGCTGGCCCTGGCTTTCGTCAGTGTCGTCGGCCCGTCGCTGACGGTTGTGGTGATCGCCATCGCCCTTTCGGCATGGACAGGGCCGGCGCGCGTCGCGCGTGCCGAAGTGCTTTCGATCCGCGAGCGCGACTTCGTTGCCGGCGCGCGGGTCATCGGCATGCATCCGCTGGAGATCGCCTTGCGCGAGGTTCTTCCCAACGCCTTGCCGCCGGTGCTCGCACTCTCCTCCGTCATCGTTGCCTCAGCGATCCTGATCGAGGCCGCGCTTTCTTTCCTCGGGCTCGGCGATCCCAATCGCGTCACCTGGGGTGGCATGATCGCGGAGGGCCGTACCGTACTGCGTTCGGCACCGTTTCTCTCCATCGTGCCCGGCATCGCGCTGGTCCTTACCGTGCTCGGTGTCTATCTCGCCGGCGAAGGCATCGTCGAAGGCACCGCCGTCAGGAAGGGCCTGTCGTGACCGGCCCACTCGTCTCGATCCGCGACCTGTCCGTCTCATACCGGCGCGATACGGCTTCGTTCTCGCTCCGCAACATCGATCTCGACATCGCCCCCGGCGAACGGCTGGCGATCATCGGCGAAAGCGGTTCCGGCAAGAGCACGCTGGCGCTCGCTATCGCCGGGCTTCTGCCGCCGACGGCTACCGTGGATGGCACGATCCTGTGGTCGGGACAGCCGCAGCTGCCGCGCGGCGGCCGCGACATCGGCTTCGTCTTCCAGGACGCTTCGGCGAGCCTCGACCCGGTGATGGCTGTCGGCCGGCAGATCGCCGAGGTCGCCCGCACACATCTCGATCTCAGTTGGGCACAGGCGCGAGACCGCGCACTTGACCTGCTGCACCGTGTCAGGCTGCCAGACCCCGACACGGCCCTGCATGCCTATCCGCACCAGCTGTCGGGCGGACAAAGGCAGCGGGTGGCGATCGCCACTGCCATCGCCGCCGGGCCGAGATTGCTCATCGCAGACGAAGCAACCAGCGCTCTCGACACCATCGTGCAGGCCGACATCGTTGCGCTGATCCGGCAATTGGTGGCCGAGGATGCGATGGCGCTTCTGTTCGTCAGCCACGACATCGCGCTTGCCGCCGAACTGGCCGACCGCATCGCCGTCTTCCACAGCGGCGAGATGGTCGAACTTGGCACCGCCGACGCAGTGATCCAGAAACCCCGGCATGCCTACACCAGGAAACTGCTGGACGCCCATATCGGCCTCGACGCCACGCCAATGATCATCGCCACGGAACGCGGCCATGTCTGAGCCGCTGCTTGCCGTCTCCGGGCTCACCAAACGTTTCCGGCGAAGCGGGACAATCGTCACTGCTGCCGACGATATCTCCCTTTCCATTTCGACCGGCGAGACCCTGTCGCTCGCCGGTCCTTCCGGCTCCGGCAAATCCACCATCGCCCGCCTGATCCTGCGGCTGATGGAACCCGATGCCGGCCGGGTGGATTTCGAAGGCGGGAACTTCCTCGCCTTGCGCGGTTCAGCTCTGCGCGCCAGACGCGCACGGCTGCAGATGGTGTTCCAGGATCCGCTTGCCGCGCTCAATCCGCGCGCGACAGTGGCGCGCGTGCTGGATGATCCACTGCGCATCCACGGACTTGCAAGCCGCAGCGAGCGCCCGGATCGTATTGCAACTCTCCTCGAACGCGTCGGCCTGTCGCCGGATCTCAGCAACCGCCACCTTCACGAGGTTTCAGGCGGCCAGCGCCAACGTGTGGCGATCGCCCGCGCCATCGCCACGAAGCCATCCCTGATCGTGCTCGACGAGGCCGTGTCGGCACTCGACGTTTCAGTGCGAGGCCAGATCCTCGAACTGCTGCTCGACCTGCAGCGCACGGAACGCATTGCCTATCTGTTCGTCTCCCACGACCTCGGCGTGGTGCGCTCCTTCGCGCATCGCGTCGTCCTTCTCGATGCCGGTCGCATCGCCGAACAAGGCGATGCCCGTGCCGTCATCGACGATCCGCAATCGACCATCGGCAAGGCGCTGGTTGCCGCTGTGCCCAGACTGACACGAACACAGGACTGATCATGACCGACCCTCAGGTCCGCGCGGAAAAGCTTGCCCGCGAACTCGATTCCGCCTTCCGCAACCGCGCCGACCTCTACCGGCTCATGCTGGATGAACTGACCATGGAACTGGGCGCGGAGCAGGCCGAGACGGTCATGGTGCGCGCCATCGAAAAGCGCGGCCAGGAGGTGGCGGCTGCGGCCTTCGGCAAATTCGGTCCCAATGACGCGCGCGCCATCGGCGAAGCCTTCCTCTCCGTCAGCCCGGATGACGGACGCATGTATCCGACCGATGTCGAGCGTGCTCCGGACCGCATCGCCTTCAAGGTCAAGCGCTGCCCGCTCAAGGATGCCTGGGTCGAAGCTGGTGTCGACGAGGAGCAGCTCACCACGCTTTGCCGCATCGCCGGCGCCTTCGACCGCAGCCTGTTCGAGGCCACCGGCGTGCGTTTCGACAACGTCACCTGGTCACCCGGTCATGGCAGCGGCTGCTGCCACATCGCGCTCACCGACCGCGACGCGGCCTGACCACTTACCCCTTGCTGGCCTGCCTGAGTTCCACCCGGCGGATCTTGCCGGAAATGGTCTTGGGCAGCGCGTCGACGAATTCGATCTCGCGCGGATATTTGTAGGGCGCGGTCAGGTTGCGGCAGAACTCCTGGATGTCGCGTGCAAGGTCTTCCGACGCCGTGAACCCTTTTGCCAGGATGACATAGGCCTTGACGATCTGGCCGCGGGTCGGGTCGGGTTTGCCGATGACCGCACTTTCGGCGACCGCCTTGTGTTCGATCAGTGCGCTCTCCACCTCGAACGGGCTGATGCGGTAGCCGGCGGAGGAGATCAGGTCGTCGGAACGACCGACGAACCAGAGATAACCGTCCTTGTCACGCCGGGCGGTATCGCCGGTATAATACCAGCCATGGCGGAACGAGCCGGTGTCCAGTGCCTTGCCGGTGTAGTAGCCGTGGAACAGGCCGCCTGGATGTGGGTCGGTGACCCTGACCGCGATATGGCCGACTTCCTCGTCAGGCAGGCGCTGGCCCTCATCGTCGACGACGTCGACATCATAGCCCGGCACCGGCTTGCCCATTGAACCGAAGCGCACTTCCTCGCCGGGGAAGTTGGCGACGATGTTGATGGTCTCGGTCTGGCCGTAGCCGTCGGCGATCGTCGTGCCGGTCGCCTCCTTCCAGATGCGCATCACCTCCGGATTGAGTGGTTCGCCCGCTCCCAGCGAACGGCGCAGGCTGGAAAGATCGTAGCGTTTCAGATCTTGTTGCGCGAACAGGCGGTAGACGGTCGGCGGCGCGCAGAAGGTCGAGACCTTGAGCTTGCCGATCAGCTTCAGGTGCATGTCGGCATCGAAGGCGCCGTCGCCATTGTAGAGCACTGCCGGCGTCCCGAGCATCAGCTGCGGAAACAGGATGCCCCAGGCCGCTTTCGCCCAGCCGGTGTCCGTCAGCGACCAGTGCACGTCACCGGGCCTGAGATCCATCCAGAACAGGCCGGTCGCCACATGGGCGAGCGCATAGCCATGGTCGCGCGGCACCATCTTCGGCAGCGAGGTCGTGCCGGAGGTGAAATAGGCCATCATCATGTCGGTGGCGCGGCTCGGCGGAAAATCCTTCCGGTTCAGTTCCGGCGAAGCCTCGGCCAGCAACCTGTCGAACGACAGCCAGCCGTCGCGTTCGCCATCAATGACGATGAAGGTCGTCAGCGTCGGGCATTCGGCACGGATGGCGTCAACCTTGGCGCAATGCTCAGAGGTGACGATGACCGCCGTGGCCTTCGAGTGGTTGACGCGATAGGCGATGTCATGCGCAGTGAGCAGGTTGGTGCCAGGCATCGAGACAACGCCCGCCTTCATGCAGCCGAACAGCACCGTGTACCAGGCCGGCACGCGGCCGATGACGAGGCAGGCAAAGTCGCCCGCTTTGACACCCAGCTTGCGCAAGGCATTGGCGAAGCGGTTCGAGCTTTCCGAAAGCTGCGAATAGGCAATGCGCTGGATCGTTTCGCCGTCACGCGAGACGGCGATCACCGCCGTGCGGTCGTCCCGCTTCGCCCAGTCGTCGATGACGTCGAACGCGAAATTGAAATGCTCGGGTATTTCCAGGCGAAATCCCGCACGCGCCCTGGCATAGGTGCGGTCGACCGTCGAAAAATCCATCCTCTCCTCCGCGATGGCGATGCAACGTTCAGGTCGCATCACATAGCGCGGACCAACTTAGGAAGCCATCGAACCAAAGGCTATGCCTTTTAGTGCCACTTCGCCGGCATCAGCCAGGATTCAAGAATGTTGTATTTTGTCAGTCCTCGCTCGCTGTGGACAAGCGAGAACGTTCGGACGGTGAAACGCAACGGATCGATCTGCTGCGGAACGACCGACCGAGAACTGTAGAAAAGCGTGATATGCGGGTTGAAGCTCAGCGTCCCACGCAACCCATTGGAGATGAGAGCAGCACCAAGTTTCCTCTGGAGATCCATCAACGGCGTGCTTCCGCCCAGAAGCACCGTTGCTCGCCTGTCCGGTCGACCACCGGGAAACGTGACGATACGATCGAAACAGACATCAAACGCATCGGCGCTGACGGAGTTTGCAGCACATTTGGCAGCAAATACGTATTTCTCGCGCAAACGGTTGTCGTCCCTGATGTGCTGGAGCGAGATGTGCAGGTGCTTCAGCGGACGCAATTTCGCCTGAAGCCTGTTCGCCGTCTGTATCCCGGTGGCAATCTCCAGCGCCTGACTGCCGACCGGCGTTTCAAGCAGCACCATCAAGATCAGCCGCTCCGGTTTCTTGGGCCGGAGCGGACCTTCTGACTGACCGAAATCGAAAACACCTTGGGACATGTCTCGCCCACTTCACAGGGCCGAAACGTCCAGATTAGAACAAAACAAGAACATACGCAAGCGCGATCAGAAGACCACGCTTGCGCCGCCAGCCTCCTACGCCAGCGAAATCCAGGCCGTCTTCAGGTCGGAATATTTGTCGAAGGCGTGCAGCGACTTGTCCCGTCCGAAGCCGGACTGGCCGAAACCTCCGAGCGGCACGGTCATGTCCGCACCACCATAGGTGTTGACGTGCACCACGCCGGCACGGATCGCCCGCATCATGCGATGGGCACGCGCAAGGTTCGATGTCCACACAGCCGAGGCGAGCCCATAGACGGTACCGTTGGCCAGACGCACAGCCTCCGCTTCATCCTCGAAACGTTGCACTGCCAGCACCGGGCCAAACACTTCCTCGCGCGCCACGGTCATGCCGGGGGCGACACCGCCGAAGATGGTCGGCTCCATGTAGTAGCCACCGGTCTCCTCGCGGATGCGGCGGCCGCCGGAAACCAGTTGTGCGCCCTCGTCCAGCGCCGTCGCCACATGGCCGAGGTCCTTCTTGAGCTGCTCCATGCTGCTCACCGCGCCGATATCCGACTTGATGTCGAGCGGGTCGCCGACCTTCATCCTGGTCGTTGCCGCCACCAGCTTTTCCACGAAGGCATCGTAGATCGAGGACTGGACGAGCAGCCGCGAGCCGGCGACGCAGACCTGGCCGGCATTGCGGAAAATGCCATGCGCGGAAACCTTGGCGGCGACATCAAGATCGGGCGCGTCAGCAAAGACGACATTG
>WPCJ01157961.1_pt1 | contig 10378 bp, 6 predicted proteins | sample 5399831 | NCBI WGS metagenome assembly WPCJ01 (sample SAMN12869470, study PRJNA574797) | sludge metagenome | isolation source: wastewater treatment of pH10 | place: China:Beijing | collected 2019-05-20 | reverse complement strand
GAACATCTCCTTGGTTACTGGCTTCAACTCTACGCTATTGAACGTTGGAGAGATCAACAATAAAGGTATCGAAATCTCCTTAGGTGGAGACCTAATCAAAAAAGATGATTTCCGTTGGTCAGCAAATGTCAACACTTCATTCTTAAAATCTAAAGTATCTAAACTTTATGGCGGCAAAGATATCACATGGTGGGATCCTACAGGTGGAGATGCACGAGTACAGTTTATCTACAAAGAAGGAGAAGATGTTTACTCTTATTACATGGCTGAATGGGCTGGTGTAGATGCGAGCAATGGTAAACCAATGTGGTATACTAATGATGGAACAGAAGGGGAATTCCTGCATAATGGCCGTGGTGCTACCAATAAAGTAAGTGATGCGAAACAAGTCATCGTTGGATCGCCAATCCCTAAAGCGTATGGTGGTTTCAATACCGACATTGAATACAAAGGCTTCTCACTGGGCTTAAACTTCACATATAAAATCGGCGGAAAGTTATTTGATGCAGGTTCTAGAGATGTGGCTGAAGATGGTTATTATTGGGAAAGAATTCGTTCTTATTACGCCATCCAGAATGTATGGACACCAGACAACCCGAATTCACTTTATCCTTTTGTCAGTGGAAATGACCCAGAAGATGGTATCACACGTTCAACACGTCACCTATACGATGCCTCATTCCTACGCTTGAAAAACGTGAATGTTTCTTATAGATTACCTAATACGGTAGTAAGCAAAATTGGATTTAGTAATGCTAGAATCTTCTTCAATGGTACTAATTTATTAACCGCTTCTAAATTTAAATGGGCCGACCCAGAGGTTAACCAATACGGAACAAGAGGTTGGGAAACTCCTTTTGGAAAGACCTATACCTTTGGATTAGAAGTTAGTCTATAACCTTCAATTATTATCATCATGAAAAAGAATTCATTATATATCATAGCCCTTGCAAGTTTATCATTATTTTCTTGTAAGGATTTCTTGGACGTAAAACCAACCAACTCCACCGATTCCAGCGTAACGATCCAAACCGTTGCGGATGCAAAGGTGATGATCAATGGTTTGACAAGACAAATTGTAAAATCAAGCTTATTTGGGAGAAACTTAATGCTCTATGGAGATGCAAAGGGTGGCGATTTGACCATCGTTTCGCAAGGTCGCGGATTGGATGCTTTATATGTTTTCAACCATTCCATAAATAACAATAACTATTCAGACTTCTGGGCAGATGGATACAATGCGATCATGCAAGCAAACAATATCATCAAAAGTATTGATGACCTACAAGCAGCTGGAACTGAACTGGATTTTAATAATTTTGAGGGTCAAGCTTTGACCATCCGGGCATTATTGCACTTTGAGTTGGTCAAACTTTACGGAAAAACCTATACCCAGGACCCGAATGCACTAGGTGTGCCTATTGTTACTGAAGCCTTAAGTACTTCTGCACAACCTCTCCGTAATAAGGTTTCTGAAGTTTACGGACAGATCGTAAAGGACCTTACTGCTGCGGCAGATTTGCTTCCTAAAACGAAAGCAAACGGCTACATTAATTACTACGCCAATAGAGTGATACTTTCTAGGGTTTACATGACCATGGGTGACTTCGACAAAGCTTTAGCGGCAGCCGAAGAAGTTATTGATTCCAAAGTGTATTCTTTGTACTCGAATGCAGAGTGGGTGCCTTCCTGGGCAAATCAATTTGGTAAAGAGTCTATTTTTGAGATCACTTTAGCAAAGGACCAAGGTGATTTAGGCTCTGCTTCCTTAGGTTTCTATTATTTAAGGAACAAGGACAATAATGCCTTGGGTAACTTCACCGCCTCAGACTATTTCTTGTCACGATTAGGACAAGATGAAGAAGATGTTCGTTGGGGAATTTTCACGAAAGATGAATTAGATCGTCAGGCAGCTTGCTATAGATATGTTGGCTCAGTTGAAAAAGACGGAGATGGCAAGGATACTTATACTGCAGTCAATATTAAAGTGGCTCGTCTATCTGAAGTCTATCTGAATGCAGCAGAAGCAGCCTTGAAAAAACCATCAGCAGATAAAGCTAAAGCCGCTACTTATCTAAATGAAATTCGCAAGCGTGCTCCAGAGTTGGCTCCAGCAACTGCTGCAACCGTTACTGAAGCCATGATCTTGGATGAGAAGAGCAAGGAGCTTTACGGTGAAGGTCAGCGTTATTGGGACATGATCCGCACGAATAAGACCATTACCTTTAACGATGAACATGTGGGTGTGACGATGTCACATAGAGAAAAATCCATCAACAGGACTTTCTTTAAAACCATACTACCTATCCCACAAGTGGAGATCAATGCTAACCCAGGTCTAGAAGCACAACAGAACCCCGGATATTAAGCAACAATTTTTAAACAGAATTTGGCGGTCAGATTGACCGCCTTTTTTATTGAAAAAGTATGCGGGATCGACTCCGCACACCCAACAGACTCGAGGATAAACCAAGACCAAACCCTTTACTACCTGCTTATTCAGATGATTACAAAAAAGATGTAACCAGCGCCATCTCCAATAAAGCGATTTTTCAACAACACTTTATCTTTTTTGCCAAAATCTTCACAAAAACGCAAGGATTTTAACAAATCACATAATATTACGCCAATACAGTAACGTTCCACCAATGACCTTTGCATTTTTTTGCAATTTTTTCATTGTTTTTAACATGAATCCGTTATATTCGTTTATCTAATAACCAATAACTCTAAAGATGAATTTACCAACTTGCTTATCAATTGCGGTTGCATCATTATGTTCCATACAGATGCTCTCCGCGCAACAATTGTCCATAGCTGGAAAGGTGACTAACGCCGAAGGTGAACCAATTGTTGGGGCTTCTATTTTTGTAAAAGGAACCCAACAAGGAACTTCCAGTAATGAAAGCGGATTGTTTACTTTGAATGCACCTAGCAGCGGGACACTGTTGATTCGTGCTGTAGGATATGCCCCTCTTGAGGTTCCTATCAGCGGGAGAACGAACCTCTCCATTCAACTTCAACACGACGACAGTGAAATCGATGAAGTTGTAGTAACAGCTTTAGGTATCCAAAGAAGTGAAAAATCGCTTGGATATGGTGCCCAAAGTGTGAACAGTGCCACTTTGAACTCCAACAAACAACCCAACTTAGTCAATGCCCTGCAAGGTAAGATTGCTGGCGCGACCATCAGCTCTACCGGTGGTGCTCCTGGTCAAGGTGCGAACATCCAAATCCGTGGTATCAACTCAATCGACCCTACTAGAGATAACCAACCGCTTTTTGTTATTGACGGTATCCTAATGGATAACTCGACTTCAACACAAGGTGGTGCAGAAGTACGCGGGATGAGTAACCGTTCTGTCGACATCAATCCTGATGATATTGAAACCATCAATATCCTTAAAGGTGGTGCAGCTACAGCGCTTTATGGATTACGTGGTGCTAACGGTGTTGTCATCATCACCACAAAAAGTGGTAAAGCAGGATCCTTGAAGATTGATTATCAAGGAACAGTTGGCTTTGAAAATGTAAATAAATTCCCGAAAATGCAGGACACCTATACCCAAGGATGGAAAGGTGTTTATGATAAAGACGATTTCTGGCCTGCTTGGGGTCCTACCGTAGCTGATGCTATAAAAGTAGATCCTACACACCCAGCAACCCTATACAAACCTTTTGAAGAGGCCTTCGAAACCGGAAACCAATTCCGTAATTCCCTGAGCTTCTCCGGAGGGTCCGAAAAATTCAGTTTCTTGACCTCCGTTTCCCAATTGAAACATAATGGTGTACTTCCTGCAACTGATTTCAAAAATTACCAAGCTCGCTTGAACACCAATTTCACCCTAAGTGAAAAGTTAAAAGGCGGTTCTTCCCTTGCCGTGACCAACTCTGGTGGTTACCGCGGAAATGCAAATCGCTATGCCGAGCAGTTGATATATTGGACTCCAAGATACAATGTGAGGGATTACCTTATGGAAAATGGAACCATGAAATCTTATGGTGAAACCGACAACCCGATCTATGTAGCCCATACCAACAGATTTAAAGATGATGTATTACGTGTAATCGGAGGTTTTGATTTAACCTATTCACCAGCGAAATGGGTAGACTTGATGTACCGCGTGGGTATCGATGCTTACAGAGATAATCGCGAAGGAACAGCAATAGGTTACCAAGGCCTAGCGGATGAGCGCTTAGTTTATGATAATGGTGTTGAAGGAGCAGATGGTCGTGGATTTTACAATGTCTACAACAATAATTTCAGGGCTTTGACCAGCACTTTCATTGCAACCTTCAAACATGATTTCAACGACGACCTGAATGCAACATTACGTGTCGGTCAGGACGTGTATGACCGATTCATCAAAAGAACAGCAACAGAAGGTGGTGATCTAACGGTTTACAACTGGTTTGACCTAGGCAATGCCAATATCATTAAAGCAGCTACCTACAATGAAAAATACAGATTGATGGGTTTCTTTGGTGAGTTGAACTTAGCTTATAAGGATTACTTATTCTTGACCTTGACGGGTAGAAATGATATCACCTCTACATTGAGCAAGAATAATCGTTCATTCTTCTACCCTTCTGCAACCTTAAGTTATGTGCTTTCAGACCAGTTCAGCATGCCTGAAGTCATTAACTTCGCTAAATTGCGTTTATCATACGCACAGATTGGTAAAGATGCAGCTCCTTACTCAACCAGTGCTGGATTTGCTCCATATACTAACTTACCAACAGGATATATCGGATTTACAAGACCTTCATTACTGGGTGATCCGCAATTGAAACCTGAATTTACCGATACTTATGAGGTGGGTATGGAGATGAAGTTCTTAAATTCTAGATTAGGGTTAGATGTTAACTTCTACAACTCGGTAAGTAAGGACCAGATTATCCAAGTACCTGTATCCTCCACAACCGGATTTGTTACTGCATCAATTAACGCAGGTAGTATCCGTAACAGAGGTTTGGAGATTACCTTGAACACAACGCCAGTTAAGAAAGACAACTTCTCATGGAACTCTGATATCAACTTCTCCTTCAACAGAAACAAGATCCTGTATATCCGTGAAGATTTGGACGATGAAATCGTGGTTTCCTCTGAATATGGATACTTAAACTCTACCGTTTCCATGCGTATCCGTCCAGGAGAGTCTTATGGAACACTTTACGGTAGAACATACAAACGTTACTATACTCCTGATGAAATCGCTCAAGGATTGGACAAAACACGTGAATACGATGAAAGCCGTCCTATGTTGATCGGTGCAAATGGTTTCCCAGTATTGGAATCAACTTCTGTTCCTAAGAAATTAGGCAATGTTCAACCGAGCTGGGTTGGCGGTTGGAACAATACTTTCAACTACAAGAGCCTATCCTTAAATGTATTGGTTGATGCGCGCGTTGGACAATACCGTTACAACCAATTAGGAAACTTTATGGCTGCATTCGGAGAAGCCGATTACACGGAGAACCGTAATGATTACAAAGTATTTGACGGGGTATTGGCAGACGGATCGAAGAACACCAAAGAAGTGTGGTTAGGTCAAGGAAAAGACCCTAAAAATGGCGTGGATTATGGAAATGGTTATTACAGAGATAACTTCCGTGGTAACTCACAAGCCTTTGTGGAAGACGCTTCATGGTTAAGATTACGTTCTGTATCTATTGGCTATAGCTTACCACAACAATGGTTAGAAAACAAGTTTGTTAAGAATGCTAGAGTTTCTTTGATTGGAAACAACCTTGCACTTTGGACGAAATACTCAGGTTATGACCCTGAAAACTCAACCACAGCGAGTGGATCCAATATCGAAGGTTTCGCGGGGATGACTTACCCTGCTGTGAGAAGCTTCTTATTTAGCTTAAATGTTGGCTTTTAATTCTTAAGATCATGAACAAATTCATCAAAATAGGTAAAATTTCCTTATTGGCCCTAGCACTGTTCTCCTTGAACAGTTGTAAGGACTATTTCGAATTGACCGATAACCCTAACTTGGTTCAAACTCCACCTTTGAACGCCCTATTGACTACGGCCACACATAAGGCTGCATTCAACAACTATAGGATCGCATATTTCAACAATCAGTACTCGCAATATTTTGCGAGCCCTTCTGGTGGTTCGGATACCGATACGTATCAGATCACCAATAATTCCTCTACCTGGAACAATCTTTTTTATTCTTTAGCTGACCTGTATGACTTTATGGTCAAGTCTGAAGAAGCTGGTGCTACCCACCACTTAGCCGTTGCACAAGCCTTAACAGCTTACCAATTGGCTTTAGTTGCTGATACTTGGGGCTCTGTTCCATTCAGCAAAGCTTTTGGAAAAGAGGAAACACTGACCGTACCTTTTGACTCAGAAGAAGACTTGTATAAAGCTCAAGTGGACCTGATCAACAAGGCCCTAGAGAATTTCAAAAAAACAGATGCTACCCAAGAATTGAGTGAAAAAGATGATCTATTATGTGGCGGAGACCTTGATAAATGGATCAAACTGACCAATGGACTAAAAGCACGTGTCCTGAACAAAATCAGCAAGAAAGCTGCATATAATCCAAAACAAGTTTTGGCTGCAGCGCAGGCCTCCCTAGAATCTAATGCTGAGGATGTAGGCATGTCAACTTTTGATGGTGTAAACCCATGGGCATCGATTTCGATCAGTAACTTATTGAACAACTTGGATGGCTGGTTAGGCAGTAATTTCATCGATCAAATGAATGGAAAAACCTACGGAATTGAAGATCCAAGAATCTCCAAGATCACTGAAAAAACTGTGCATGGTGTGTATGTAGGGACAGTAAGTGGACAAGGAAATGTAGGTGCCGCGAATACCGTTCGTGATGAATGCTATATCAGCTCAAAATCACCGGTAAGCAGTGAGTCTTCTCCATTGATGATCTTGACCTATGCTGAAGTAAAATTCATTGAAGCAGAAGCTGCATTTAGAGACAATAACAAACCTGTAGCATACGCTGCCTTCCTTGCCGGTGTCAAGGCCAGCATGGATAAATTAGGTGTTCCTGCAGCTGATGCAACGAAATACATCACGGCAATCTCCGTAGGCCAGGCAAACCTGACCCTATTGGATATCTTCCGCGAAAAATACATCGTAACCTACCTCAATGCCGAAGCATGGAACGATGTACGCCGCTTTGATTACAAATACAAAGACTTCAAACTTCCAATTGGTGCTGTACTAGGCGACAAATTTATCCGCCGCGTAGCTTATCCAGCCGATGAAATCACCGAAAACGGTTCCAACGTACCAGCAGAGGTACCATTAAGCACTGAGCTTTGGTGGGATAAACCGTAAGGGAGTATTGAGATATGAGATTTGAGTATTGAGATATTAACTCCTTAAAGTATTGAGATATGAGATTTGAGTATTGAGATATTAACTCTACAAGGTATTGAGATATGAGATTTGAGTATTGAGATATTAACTTTACAAAAAAGGGGACCAAAATTGGTCCCCTTTAAAATTTCTATAAAATCCATTTTCTCTATAAATGCCTTTCTATCTCATATCTCAGATCTCACATCTCACATCTATAACACCCTTTCTATCTCAGATCTCAGATCTCATATCTCATATCTCACAATCTATAACACCCTATTCTTCAACAGCCCTACTTCACTCAGTGGCTTGGAAAGATCGATTAAGTATCCATTGAGTATGGCGTATTTCAAATTTCCGTTGGAGTCGCCGATATAGAAATTGGCGGTTCCGCCGAGGTCGATAAATGGGGTGGCCGCGAAGGCTTGGCTACCGAAAATATGGATTGGTAAATTATGAAGCATACTTTCCTGTTCAGGTTTCAAGGCAGTCACTTGGACGCCCATATAACCTTTTTTCAAAAGGTCATAGGCTATTTCCGGCGTAATGGACTCTAAGGTTGCGATAGGTTTTTCCGCAATTTTACCTTGGATAAATTTCAGCCCATTTCCATCGACTTCATCATATCCAAAAGATTCAGGAAGGTCACCGATATCCTCAACCCTTCCACGCACGAAGAAATCTCTACCATCGGTAGTTTCACCACGTCTGATAGCGATATCACTCTTCAATGGAATAGAATCAGAGCCGAATTCCAAACCTCGGATAACGATATCATGCATATTGCTAGCATTGAATGGAATATCTTCATAACCCTTGGCATCGTAATTTTCATAGGTTCCTTGGGCTATTTCCATCAAGGCATTGAGGATAATCACGAAATTCAATTTTCGGATTTCCTGTTTCTCTGGATCTCCTTTCAAGCCTCCAGATTCAATTAAAACCGTACTTGCACCCCAAGATTGGAAATTATCCCCAAAACCTCTTGGCGTATAAGTATCATCATATTTTGCAACCGCATCTGGAATATACTGCTGCAATACTTTGTTCATTCCCACGATGATTTGCATGGCCCCTTCCCTTACCTCATTGATTTCACGCTCTGTATTATAGGCTGGAGCCAATAAGGAAATGGTCACAGGATTCTTGGTACCTGGCACATTGTAATAAATATTTTGATCATGCAGGTTGAAACCATAGCGAGGCTGGATTTCCTTTGCCCTTGATTTCAAAAGTGCACCCTCAACCGTCTGGTTTGCGCGCGCATCCCTATTTAGATCTATGCTCTGGGCATTTCTCCGAAGATAGCGCTCAGCACCATCCGGGTTCAACATCGGGATAAAGTGAATATTCAATTTATCTTTCAACAAGGTCCGGACGCTGTCAAAACCATCATCCTTTCCTTCTAAGAAATTAAACAGGTCAAACAAAGCCATCGTGGCAGTTGGTTCATCACCATGCATCTGCGACCAGAGCATTACTTTTTTATCACCATTTCCATACTCTAACTCATTGATCGAACGACCTTCAACCGACTTTCCTATTTCCGTGATCTTAAACACATTGCTCTTCTTATGCAATTGCAGAAGGGAGTCAATGTCTTTATGTTTAAATCGCCTGGAAACAAGTCCTGATTCTTTATAGGTTGAATGGATCTTATTCATTTGCGCGGTATCCAAATTGTACCCAGGAATATTTCCGTTAGAGGAACCTGAAAAAGGATTGCTGCAAGTCGTTGCGGCCAATAGGCCTAAGGAAATGACAAAAAATTTCATACTATACTAACGCTTTTTCTAAAATCTCTATTGTACCCTTATTGGCATCAATTCTAGCTTTAACACCAACCGGTAATAAGAATTGATCATTGATATGTCCAATAACCGCACCAGAGTAAGAAGGAATGTTCAGTGGTTTGATAAAATCCCTCAGGATCTGGTCCAGATTTAAGGAGCCATAACCACCTGATGGTGAACAATCGGTACACTTTCCAAACACAAAACCTTTGATTTGTGAAAGAATACCTGCATTCATCAATTGACAGAACATCCGGTCTACTTTTTCTGGGGATTCATTGATTTCTTCCAAAAACAGGATGCTATCTTTGAAGTCCGGCAGAAACTCAGAGCCACATAGTCCTGAAATCAGGGTTAGATTACCGCCTAATAATTTTCCTTCTGCAACTCCAGGGTTAATGGTCGTTATCCTATCCTTGTACTGGATAATATCGTCCCCTTTTTTAACCGGGTTGCTATAGCTAACCAATTTATTCTCAATAAATTGATCTGTAAAGGTCTTAGCTACAAAATTACTCCATGTACTGGTACCCACAGGCCCATGGAAAGTTACCATGCCAATTTTAGCTTGGAAAGCCATAATCAAAGCCGTGATATCACTATAGCCTAATAAGGCCTTTGGATTCTTAGCCACCATATTATAGTCGATACGTTTCAACAAACGGGAAGCTCCTGCTCCACCACGGATACATAAGATCCCTGCCACGGACTTGTCCACAAACATGGCATGTAAATCCTCTAATCGTTGATCATCCGTACCGGCCAAATTGCCGTAACGCTCCCTGATATATTTACCTTCTTTTACCTTGAAACCAAAATATTCCAACACTTCTCTGGTCTGTGTTATGGAATCCTCGCCAGTCACTGCACTGGCAGGCGCAATGATCCCAATGGTATCACCAGTTTTCAAAACCTTGCCTTTCAGCAAAGGTTGGATCTGATTGGCTACTGCCATTGCTTCTGATTTTCCAAATAAAGGCATAGCGGCTAAACCTATCCCAAAAGATTTAATAAATGAACGTTTATTCATTGGTTAACGATTGAAAAGTAAACGATGTCCTGAACCTACTTCTTGAATCTTGCCATCGGTATATGCCAATAGTCCGGAAACAATAGTATGTTCAATAGTAGATGTAAATGTATGATTTTCAAATGGAGACCATCCACATTTGGATAGAATATTCTCCTTTGTAACGGTATATGGTTTGTTTAAATCAACCAATACTAAATCAGCCCAATA